>JAABUX010000267.1_pt1 | contig 88128 bp, 76 predicted proteins | sample 5561851 | NCBI WGS metagenome assembly JAABUX01 (sample SAMN10711883, study PRJNA513361) | rock metagenome | isolation source: Antarctica rocks | place: Antarctica: Victoria Land, Richard Nunatak red sandstone | collected 2016-01-03 | reverse complement strand
GCCTTCGTCCGCGCGAACGCGACGAACCCGAGCGCCACGAGCGCGAGCGTGCCGTAGATCCAGGCGGTGTTCGCGTCGTTGGGAATATTCGAGTAGCCTTCCGCGCCGCCCGTGATCGGGACGTTGATCTCGACGATGCGCGCGATCTCGCCGAAGCCGATGGTCGCGATCGCGAGAAACACGCCGCGCAACCGTCCGAGCGGCAGGGCCAGGAGCGCGGCGACCGCGCCCGCGCACAACGCGCCGAGCAGCATCGATTCCGGCAGACTCCAGTGCGCCTGCACCGCACCGATCGCGCTGACGTAGGCGGCGATGCCCATGAAGGCGGCTTGCGCGAGCGCGAGTGCGCCCGCGCGCAGGCTTACGCTCAAGCTCAGCGCGAGCAGCGCGTTGATGCCGATCGCGTCGATGAGTTTGGAATGTGCGGCGAGATAGGCGACGAGATTCACGCGGCGCGTAGCGCGCGCTTGCCGAGCAGGCCGTTCGGCCGCAGCACCAGGATCGCGAACATCACGCCGAAGGCGACCGCGTCGCGATAACTCGAAGAAATGTACGCGACCGAGAGCACCTCGACCGTCGCGAGCACGAACGCGCCGATCACCGCACCCGTGATGCTGCCCATGCCGCCGAGAATGATGATCGCGAGGCCTTTGAGTTCGATGCGCGAGCCCATTTCCAGGCTCACGCTATCGTATTGCAGACCGATGAGGATGCCGGCCGCGCCGCCGAGCGCTGAGGCGATGAAGAAGGTCAGCGCTATCGTGCGCTCGAGATCGATGCCGACCAGCGCCGCTGCGACGCGGTCCTGTGCGACCGCGCGGATCGCGCGCCCGAGCGCCGTCGCGCGGATGACGAAGCTCAACGCCAACATCAATGCCAGTGCGAACCCGAGAATGACGACGTCGAGCGTTCCGAAGGCGAGCGGTCCCAACTGCAGGCGCCCCGTGCCCAGAACGCCGAGCACTCCGCTCGGAAAGCGGTGTTCGCCCGGTCCGAAGAAGCCGCGTGCGACGCCGCCGATCGCAATCGCCACGCCGATCGAGGAGATCAGCGGCGCGAGCGTTCCGGCGTTGCGCGCGCGCAGGGGCGCGAAGGCGATGCGATCCAGCGCGACGCCGAGCAGCCCGGCGCACGCGATCCCGACTGCGGCCGCAGCCCAGAGCGGCAACCCCGCCGTTGCCAGCGCGAGCGCGATGAAGGCGGTCACCATAAAGATCGCGGCGTGCGCGAGATTGAGAATATCGAGCACGCCGAAGACGAGCGTATAGCCGACGGCAAAGAGCGCGTAGACCGCGCCGAGAAAAATGCCGTTCGCGAGTTGCTGGCCGAGCACGCCGGACTAGAAGTACGCGAACGCGCCCTTGGAGACGCGTACGATGGCGCTCGCCGCTTTCACGTCGCGCGAAGATTGGAAGTTGACCGGACCGAGTACCGTCTTAACCACGCTCAACTTCTTAAACGTCGCACAAAACTGCTCGGTCGCCGTCGCACCGCCTTTGATCGCCGATGCCGCGATCTGCGCGGCCGCGTAGGCCTGGGCCGCAAACTGATCGGGCCCCGTACCGAATTTCTTTTTGTACCGGTCGACGAAGCCGTTATTGCCGCCGTAGCTGTTGCCCAGAAAGTACGCCGCGCCGATCACGACGCCGTCGCCCGCGTCGCCCGAGAGCGAGATGAACTTCGGAGAGTTCAAACCGTTGCCGCCGATGAGGTGGGCCTTGATACCCGTCGCTTTCGCCTGCACGACGATTTTGACGGCCTCTTCGAGCAGCGCCCCGACGACGAGCATATCGGGTTTCTTACCGGCGATATTCGTGAGCTGCGCCTTGAAATCGACGTCGCCCGTATGATACGTCTCCACGTCCACGAGATTGACGTGCGCGCGCTCGAGCGCGGCTTTGAAGATCTCGAAGTCGGTCTTCGTAAACTGATTGTCGTCACCGTACACGATCGCCGCCGTTTTGGGATGCCATTTGTTTACCGCTTTAGCGACGGCTTCGGGGACGACTTGCTCTTCGGCGAGCGAATCGCGGAAGACGCACGGCCCCTGCGCGGTAATACCCTGGGCGGTATTGGATGTCGCGAGGATCGTCAGGCCGGCCTTCACGGCGATCGGATCGGCTTTCTTCGCTTCGGCCGATAGCGTCGGCCCGAGTAAGAGCGCCGTTCCGTCGCTCGTCGCCTTCTGCATCAGCGTCACCACCTGCGCGGGATCGCTCGCAGAATCTTGGATATCGAAGTTGACGGTCGCACCGCCCGCGTCGATCAATCCCGCGCGCAGGTCGTCGGCCGCAAGCTCGTACGCATTTTTTTGCGCCGTCCCGTAGGCGCCGGCCGAACCGGTAACGTCGGCGATGACGCCGAGCTTCACGGTTTTCCCGGACATGGGGCCTCCGGCACCGACGGCGGCGGCGGGACCGAACGCTCCCAGCAAAACGATGACGGCCAACGAACGCAAACGCATACGACCCCTAACGATAAACGAGTTGTTAAGCGGCTTCGGACGCAACGCAGCGCGCTCCCTGTCGGCTACGAATCGAGGTGGGGCCGCAACGCCGCCATGAACACGGCGAAGCGCGCGTCGACGTCGGGGGACGAGCCGAGCGTCGTATAGACGACGACGATAAAGCGCCGCCCGCCCGGCAGGGTGAGGATGCCGCCGTCGTGCGAGACGTCATCGGTATCGCCCGTCTTGTGCGCGAAGAGGTCGCCAGGTTCGAGGCCACGCGAAAGCTTGTCGTTCCAGATTTGAGCGCTGAGGGCGTCCCACACCACGTTCGCCTTTCGCGCCGCATCGCGCGCCAGCAGCTGCAGGAGGCGCGCGGCGTCCGAAGCGGGATGAGCGTTGCGCCCGGTCGCTTCGGGATCGGCAATGAGCGGCAAGGCCCCGGAGAGTTTGCGGGCGACGGCCGTCTGCGTGAGGCCGAGGGAGCCGCAGGCCCGCGTGATCGTATCGCGGCCCAGAACGTCGATCAGGACGTTGGTCGCGACGTTGTCGCTCTTGGCGAGCATGGCGCCCGCGAGCTCGCCGAGCGAGGCCACGTAGCCCGCGACGAAAGGCGAGGGCGCGTCGTTCGCCGTCAGATTCGCCGCCGTTACGGCGGCGTCGTCGCTCCAGGCGTACGCGCGCGCCTCACACAACCCCGCGAGCACCATCGCGACCGGCAGCTTGATCATGCTGGCGGGGTAGATGGTAGCGTCGGCCCGCAGCATCGCACCTGCCGCCACGGTAGCATCGTTTCCCAGCGCCTGGACGACGACCGAGGCGTCCCCCAGGCCGGCTTTCCGGGAAAGCGTTTCGAGCTTCTTCGGATCGAGGCGAAATTTTACGTGCAAGTGGGTACTTGCATGGAGCGGCGTGGCGTGGTACATTGCGCGTGCAAGTACTCACTTGTGCTCCTCGGAGTCGTAAGGGCCGTCAATGCTCACCATTAATCTCAAAAAAACGGTCGATGCCGAAGCTCTGGCCGTTCTACGGCGCGATGTGGCCGCCGCCATGGCCGCGGGCGAACGCGCGTTTTCAATCGATATCGACGATATCGGTATCTTGGAATCGTACGTGATCTCCGCGCTGCTCGCGCTCCTTCGCGAAACGCGCGAACGCGGGGCGACCGTCACATTGTGCGCCAGCCGGCCGCAGCTGCTCGACTCGCTGCGCATCACCGCACTCGATCAAGTGTTCAGGATCGTGGCATCGCCGAGCGCCGGCATGCCTGCGCGGGTAAAGCGCCCGGCCGTTCGGCTCGGCGCAAAATTCGTGGCCGCGTTCGTCGCGGGAGTCTTCGCCCTGGGTTCACTGCTCGGGGCGCGCGCGTCGGGCGCGGGCGAGCCATCGCCGGAAGACCTCGTTCGTAACGTCATCGCTCAAAACGCCGAGATGCATTCGTATCAGGCCCAGGTGAGCGTCGATTTCCATCTGCGCAGCTTTCCTTATGCGTCGCAGCATCTCGACGGCACGACCTACTTCAAACGTCCCGACAACTTTGAAGTCGTCTTCGATAAGGTGCCGAGTTATGCGAAGGGCTTCGATAAACTTTATAGCGATGTCGACGATCCGACCAGTTGGAACAAGCGGTTCGATCTTTCGTTCGCGGGCGAACAGACCGTCGAAGGTCATCACGACTACGTCGTGCGGCTCGTGCAAAAAGTGCGCGGGATGATCGACCACGAGGAAGTCGCGATCGATCCCGCTACGTGGCGCATCGACAAGATGATCTGGCACTATTACAACGGCGGCGTGATCGCGATGAGCCAAGATTATCAGCACGTCGGCTCGTTCACCGTGCTCGCGAAGCAGCACGCGACGATCCGGATTCCTTTCGTGCACGCTGCCGCCGAAGCTACCTACAGTAACTACAAAACCAACGTCGCCATCGACGACAGCGTTTTTACCCGCCAGAAGCACCAATGATCGCCGAGTCTAAAGCATTAACCGGTGTCGAAGAGACGCGCGCGCGCATTCTCGCCGCAACGCGCGAGCTCTACGCGAGCCGCGGCAGCCGCGGTACGACGACGCGCGAAGTCGCGATCCGGGCGGGCGTGAACGAAGCGACGCTCTTCCGGCATTTCGGCACGAAAGGCCAACTGCTCACCGCGATGCTCGACCACTACAGTGCGATCTCGTCGTTCCCCGAGATGATCGAACGCGCGAGCTCGTTACCGGCGATCGAGGAGCAGTTGCGGTCGCTCGGGCTCTGGTGCATCGAGTCGGTCAAGCGCAAGGAAGATCTCATCCGCGTCTCCATGGCCGAAGAGCTCACCAATCCCGAAGGCCATACGTGCGCGTGGCAAGCCGCCACGGCCGCGCGCGTCCAGCTCAGCCAATTTTTTTCAGGGCGAGTCGAGGCCGGCATCTTGCGCGGCGAGCCGCAGGTGCTCGCGCGCGTCTTCATGTCGCTGTTTTACTCATTCGTTATGGCCCGAAAAATTTGGGCCGATTTCGATATGCCGCTGGAAACTGCGGTTAGGGACCTCGTCGAAATCTTCTTAAATGGAGCGCTCGTACGATAATGGCAGGCACACAGCAAGCAACGCCCGCAGTGGCGCTGCCGCGACCGCCCGACGCGGCTCCCGCGGAACCCGTCGAGACGACCGGCGGTCGGAACCCACTCGTCCGCATCGCGTTGATCGCCGTCGGCATCGTCGCTTTGATCTTCGCGCTGATCTTCGGCATCCGATACTTCGCATACGCGAGCGTTCACGAAACGACCGACGATGCGACGGTCGACGCCGACGAGGTTCAGGTCACGAGCAAGATCGGCGAACGCGTCGCTCGCATCGCCGTCGACACCAACGGCTCCGTGCGTAAAGGTCAGTTACTCATCGCGCTCGATAACCGCGATGAATCCGATCGCGTCCTTCAAGCGGAGGCGGCGGTCGAGGCGCAACGTGCGCAGGCGCGGGCCGCTTTGGAAAACGTCGCGCTCGCGCGCGATACGCAGACGGCGCAAAACGTGCAGAATAGCGGCACGATCGCGCAGGCGCGCGCCTCGATCTCCGGGGCAGCGGAGAATGCGCTATCGTCCGCGGGCCAAATTTCGGTCGCACGCGCCGGCGTCGATGCCGCCCGCGCGCAACTTCGGGCCGCGCAAGATGCCGTACCGGCCGGACGCGAAAATCTGCGTCGCGCCCAAGCCGACCTCCGGCGCGTCTCCTCGCTCGTTTCCACGGGCGATGTCGCGGCGCAACAGCTCGACGCCGCCCGCGCCGCCTATGCGACGGCGAATTCGACATACTCGGAGCTCCAAGCGCAGGTCGGCACCGCCGTGGCCAATCTCGATCAAGCGCAGCAGAAGCTCGACGCGCAGCGCTTTTCGACATCGAGCTCGCAGGCGCAGATCGGCGTGCAGCAAGCTCAACTTACGACCGCACAAGGCAAGCTACTGGAAAGCGGGGCGCCGAGTCACGTGTTGGCTCAAGTCGCGCAGGCGCAAGCCGCACAGGCGCAGGTCGGCTCTCTCAACGCGACGTTGATCACGTCTAAAAACAACTTGTCGTACACGCGGATCGTCTCGCCCATCGACGGTTTCGTCGGGCAGAAGAACGTGGAAGTCGGCCAGACGGTCGCCGCAGGAGCGCCGCTGCTCACGCTGATTCCGTCGAATCGCTTTTACATCACCGCAAATTTCAAGGAAACGCAAGTCGGCAAGATGCGCGTCGGTCAGGAATGCGACGTCAACGTCGATGCGTACAAGGGCGTCAAGTTCGTCGGACATATCGACAACCTCTCGCCGGCCTCGCAGAACAAATTCAGCCTCGTGCCGGCGCAAAACGCGACGGGCAACTTCGTGAAGGTCACGCAGCGCCTGCCGGTGCGCGTTCTCTTCGATCGCGTCGAAGGCGGCAATTTGCGCGACTATACCCTTCGGCCCGGGATGTCGGTCGAAACGTCGTGCAGGATTAAAAACTAGATCGTGGCGACGGCCGCCCCCGGCTTGCGTCGCGCGCGGCCTCTCGCCGGCGCGCCCGCATACGCGCCTCGCTCCGTGATCGAATACGGCTGGCGGCGAACGCTCATCACGCTCGCGATCGTGACCGCGACGCTACTCGAGATCGTCGACGTTACGATCGTTAACGTCGCCTTACCGAATATCCAGGGAAATTTCGGCGCAAGCGTCGATCAAGCGGCCTGGATCGGCACGGGCTATATCATCGCAAACGTCATCGTCATTCCGATCACGCCATGGCTCGCGCAGCGCTTCGGGCGGCGCCAGTATTACGCGGCGTCCATCGTCATCTTCACCGTCGCCTCGATCGCGTGCGGTTTTTCGCAATCGCTCGAACAGCTGGTGTTCTGGCGTATCGTCCAGGGTCTCGGCGGCGGCGGCTTGATTTCGACGTCGCAAGCAATCTTGCGCGAAACCTATCCCGCAAACGAGCAGGGCAAAGCCGCCGGTATCTTTTCGATGGGGGTTATCGTCGGGCCGACCGTTGGCCCGGCCCTCGGCGGTCTCATCACCGATCAGCTCTCGTGGCGCTGGGCGTTTTTCATCAACGTGTTACCCGGCGCGATCGCGTTACTCGTCGTGCTGCTGATGCTACGCAATCCCGAACGGCCGAAGAAGCTCCCGCTGGATTATGTCGGACTCGGATTGCTCGCGATCGGTATCGGCTCGTTGCAGTACGTGCTCGATCAAGGCCAGCAAAAAGACTGGTTCGACGATTGGTCCATCGTCGCGTGCGCCGTCTCGGCCGGCGTCGGCTTGAGCGCGTTTCTCCTCTGGGAGTTACGGCAGAGCCGGCCGATCGTCAACTTGGGCGTGTTGCGCTATCGCTCCGTTGCGGCCGGCAGCGTGCTCGGCATGGTGCTCGGCGTCAGTCTCTACGGTAGCGTGCTGATTTTGCCGCAGTTCGTGCAAGGCTCGCTCGGCTTCACCGCGACGCTCTCGGGGGAATTGCTGATTTTCCGGGCGGGAGCGGTCATGCTGCTCACGCCGATTGCGGCGATCTTGGCCTCGCGCAATAAGATCGATTCGCGCTGGCTCGTCGCATGCGGCTTTACGCTCATCGGGATTTCGAACTTCATGCTCGCCGACGTGACGACGTCGCAATCGGGTTTCTGGACCTTCTTCGCAGCGCTCGTCGTCAGCGGCCTCGGCTTAGCGCAGATTTTCGTTCCGCTCACGCTCGCGGTGCTCGGGTCCGTGGAACCGCGCGATATTCCCGCGGCCTCCGCGTTTTTCAATCTCGCTCGCCAGATCGGCGGCAGCGTCGCGATCGCGCTGCTCGTCACGCTGCTCGCCCGTGGGAACGCGACGCATCACACGGAACTCGCGGCAGAAATCACGCTCCACCGAGGGCCCGTCGTCGCATATCTCGACGCACGAGGCGGCGCCTCGTCGATGCGTGCGCGCGGCGATCTCAATCGGATCGTAACGCAGCAGTCCGCGATTCTGTCCTACGCCGATACGGCGCGCCTGGTCGGCGGTATCTCGCTCGCGCTAGCGCCGCTCGCGTTTCTGCTCAAACGTCCCAAGACGATGGCGCTGGTCGCCGGAGAATAAGGAGTCACGTCGTTGCTGTATCTTTTCGCGCTCGCCGTTGCGGCCAACGCACCGGTCGTCGCGCCGTCGGCAACGCCCGCGGCGATTGCGACCGCCCGGCCGGATCTGCGTACGCGCTCCGCCGGGGGTCTGGTCTTACCGGCCGTGCCCGCGATCGAGCCGGGTTTCCGGGCGCCGCAGCGGGCGCTGCCGTCCGGCGATATCGCCGGCAACGACGCCGCGTTCGTCGGGCTTTCGCTCGACGCGGCGATCGGCATGGCGCTTTCGCGCAATACCGATCTTAGCGTCTCCCAATCCGATCGACGCGTCGCGGGGTACCGGATCGCCGCTGCGAACGGCGCGTACGACGTGCTCTTGCAGATCCAGCCGTCGTATCAGTTCTCACAAAGTCCGTCTCAATCGTCGTTCCAAGCCGGGCCCGGGGGCACGCAGATCGTCGGGACCGCGCTCGGTGCGGGAGCGGGCGTCTCCGGGATCACGAGTACCGGCGGCCGCTATTCGGCCACCACGAGTGCCGCGCGCGCGAGCAACAACGTCTCCTCGAGCAGTTACGATCCCATCTATCAAACCGCACTCGGCGTCGCATACACGCAGCCGCTCGCTCGCGGCAGCCGCATCGACGAGCCGCGCCGCCAGATCCAACTCGCGAAGATCAACGCCGATCTCTCCGACGATACCGCGTTGCTGACCGCGTCGAACACCGTCGACTCGACGCTCGTCGCGTACTATAATCTCGTCGCCGCTTGGAAAAACGTGGCGATTCAAGAGGATGCGTTGCGCCAAGCGCGCGCGCAATCGGAATCGAACGCGCGTCTGGTTCGCGGCGGAGCGGCCGCGCGAGTCGACGTCATCGAATCGGACACGCAAGTCAACGAGTTTCAAGATAACGTCTATTCCGCAATCGCCAACGTCGCGAGCTTGCAGAACGCGCTCAAAACGTTACTGCTGAGCGATCCCGGCGATCCGATGTGGACGGCGAATCTCGTGCCGACTTCGCCGATTACGAGCTTCGTCGCCGAACCCGCCGTCAACGACGTCGTAACGGCAGCGCTGCGAACGCGGCCTGAAGTGTCGCGTCTGCGCGAGAGCATCCGCGCGCAGAACGTCAATACGGCTTTCGCAGGGGACCAGCGCAAGCCGCAGATCGACTTGACGTTGGGCGTCACCGAAAACGGTTTTTCCGGAACGCCGACGAGCCCGAACGCAAACCCGATCGCAGCCGTCATCGGCAACCAGATCGCCGCGATCAATCAATTGATCGCGCGGGCCAACGCCACCGCGCCGCCGGGAACGACGCCGCTCGTGCCGCTCGCGGGCGGATTCGGCGGCCCGCTGTTTGCGGGTTCCGTGGGCGGACTCGGCAGCTCGTACGCTTCGCTTTTCCAAGGCAAATATCCGCAATACACGCTCGCAGCGACGCTCGGCTTTCCGCTGCGCAATCGCACGGCGAACGCGAATTATGCAGCCGAGCTCGAACGCCGGCAGACGCTCGCGGTTCAGGAAGTGGGGTTGATTCAACGCCTGCAACTCGAGGCGCGCAATGCCGTCCAGGGGTACCGTTCTTCGCGTTCGCGACTCATCGCCGCTAGCGCCGCGCGCGCCGCAGCCGAGCAAGTTGCCGCTAGCGAGTCGCGAAAGTTCCAAGCGGGACAATCGACCACGTTTCTCGTGCTGCAGCGCCAAGTCGCGCTCGCAAACCAGCGCGGGCGCGAATTACAAGCGCAGAGCGACGTGCAGAAGGCGGTGGTCGAACTCGACCGCGTGACCGGGGGCATTCTCGCTCATAACAATGTCGACGTACGTACCATCGGTACGGGCCGGCTCGGCGCGACGCCCGATCTGCTTGGAGCGGGTACGCCGTAGCGACGGCGGCTTGAATTGACGCGGATCCCCGCCGATGATCGCGACCAGCAAGGCAGACCGAGGGTGCCGTGTTGCGCTGCGCGGACGACGCAGCGCGTTACGGATCGATCCGAACGCTACCCGGCCGTCGCCTGCTCCAAGGAGCCGCCGGAGAACGTGCGTTCTTGTTCCCGGCGTAACTTCCAAACGAACGACGACTCGTCGCACGTCACGTCGGCCTCGCCGATCGGGTGATCCGCCGCAACGTCGCGCCGAAGTCTCAGGCCGTAGGCGAGGCCCATCGGCACGAGCCGCTCGCGGCGGGCGCGGTCGCCCGAGACGACCGTGCCGTACACGGCGTAGCCGCCCTCGCCGTCGATCGACTCGCCCGCTTTCATCGCCGCGCGCGTCGCGCAGACGACTTCGGCGAGCGGCCCGTACGTCGGCGCGCCGGTGGGCTCGCCGTCGAAGCGGATGCTCGCGATCGACTGACCGATCTCGAGTCCGATGAAATGATAGGGTCGCCAGAGCGCACCGTACGTGCCGCTCGGATCGGTCGCGACGCCGTACTCCGGCCAGCACTGACGGCTATACGCCGAATCCGACGTGTAGGTGACGTACACGCCCCAGCGCAGGTGGTTGGCCACCTCGGTATCGTCTTCGTTGACGCTGCTGACGATGTCGATCATACCTTCACGTTCGAGCAAGCCGCCCGCGGATTTCGGAATCATCGTGCTTGCGAGTTTTTCGACCGGAACCGGTGCGAAGGTCAGGCCATTATCGGAAATCTCGAGTCCTGAGGCATTCGCGACGGCCGCCGCTTCGATGGCGGACTTGGTGCCGTCGAGAAACGAATTGAACATGCGCCCGTTGATGCCGGCGCGCGCGACCTCTTCGAGCGTGAAGCCGTAATGCGTGTGCCACGTGTCGGGCGTGCTGCGGCGATACTTCGAGCGAAACTTCGTTCCCTTACCGGCCGCGACGACGCGGAAACCGCTCGTGCGCGCCCAATCGATCAGTTGACAGATCAGCGCCGGCTGATCGCCGTAGGCCATCGAATAGACGACGCACGCCTGCTGCGCCTTGCGTTGCAAGATCGGCCCGACGACGACATCCGCTTCGACCGTCACCATGATGACGTGGTGACCCGCTTCGATCGCGCGCAGCGCGTGCAGCGCTCCTGCTTCGACGAACCCCGTCGCTTCGATGACGATATCGACGTCGCAGGCGGCTGCGATCTCGCCCGATGGCACGAGCGCGGTCTTGCCTGCGCGCGCGACATCGTTTGCCGCCGAGGCGTTTTGCGCCGGCAGGAAGCGGCCGGCTTCCCATCCCGCGCGCACCGCTGCGCCGCGCGCGCGTTCGCTGTCGAGATCGGCGAGCACGGCGAGCTGGACGCCCTGCATCAAGTTCATCTGCGCGAGGATCATCGTGCCGAACTTTCCGGCGCCGACGAGTGCCACGCGCACGGGCTTGCCCGATTCGGTCAAGCTGCGAAGTTTCGATGCGTAGTTCATAGGAGATCGCTCTTTTGGGAACGGTCCGAGCGTCCTCTGCGCGGCTGGAGACGTCGTGCGGCCCCGCGATAACGGTGCGGTCGCCGTAGGCGGCCACGGTAGCGCCCGTTTATGAAGCGGCGGCTTCCAGACCCATCAGCGTGCGCACGCGCGCGCGATCGTTCGCAAGCTCCTTTGCGTCGCCCGAATACACGATTCGGCCGCTATCGAGCACGTAGGCCCGGTCGGCGACTTTGAGTGCGAGCAGCGCGTTTTGCTCCACGAGTAAGATCGAGGTGCCGCGCGCGCGCAAGCCCGCGAGCATCGCGTAGACGTCCTCGACGATCAGCGGCGCGAGGCCCTGCGACGGTTCGTCGACGAGCAGCAGCCGGGGATTCGCCACGAGAGCGCGGCCAATCGCGAGCATCTCTTGTTCGCCGCCCGACAGCCGCCCGGCTTTTCGCGAACGCAGCTCCGCGAGTTTCGGAAGATGTTCGAGCACGCGGTCGATCGTCCAATCACCCGTGCGTCCGTTCTCGGCGAGCTGCAGATTTTCGAGCGTCGTTAACTCCTTAAACATCCGCCGGCCCTCCGGAACGTAGCCGACGCCCAGACGAGCCGTCTTGTAGGCAGGCCAGCCGGCGATCTCGCGGCCTTCGTAGCGGATCGAACCCGAACGCGGCGGCGTCAGGCCGAGGATGCTGCGGATCGTCGTCGTCTTGCCCGCGCCGTTGAGCCCGAGCAGCGCGACGAGCTCGCCCTCGCCGACCGCTAGCGAGACGTCGCGCAAGATGTTGATCTTGCCGTAGTTCGTGTGCAGGCCGCTGATTTCGAGTAAGGGCTCAGACACGGTCGACTACTTCCTTGCCGAGATAGGCGTCGCGCACGGCTTCGTTCGACGATATCTCATCGGGCGTGCCTTCGGCGAGAAGCCGTCCGCGATCCATCACCGTAATCCGATCCGCAAGCGAGAGCACGACGCGCATGTTGTGTTCCACGAAGAGCACCGTGAGGCCGAGCCGCGCGTGCAGATCGCGAATGACGCCGACGATCCGCTCCGTCTCCGCCTCCGCAAGCCCGGCCATCGGCTCGTCCAAGAGCACGAGCTTCGGGCTCGTCGAGAGGCTCATCGCGATCTCGCAGAGCCGCTGGGAGCCATGCGATAGCTCGGCAACGAGCCGCGCGCGTGCGCGGGTGAGGTTGACGAAGCCGAGCAGCTCGTCGATGCGATCTTCGACCGCTTGGGTTTGCGCGCGCGTGCCGCCGCGGAGCCGAAACGCCTGCCCCGCGTGGCTCCAGATGCCGAGTTGCAGGTTCTCGTGCACGGTGAGTTCGGGGAAGATGCTCGGCGTTTGGAACGTTCGGCCGATGCCCGCCGCGACGCGCTGCCAATTCGCCAGCTTCGTGATATCGCGACCCGCGAACGTCACGCGGCCCGCATCGGGAAAATAGAACCCCGTCAGCGTGTTGAAAAACGTCGTCTTTCCGGCGCCATTGGGGCCGATCACGGCGTGGATCGAGCCCTCGTGTACCTGCGCCGAAACGTCGTCGACGGCGACGACGCCGCCGAAGTGTTTGCCGATGTGCGCCGCGTCGAGCAAGATATTCGGCACTACGTCGTCCCACCGACGAAGGGCGCGTGTGCTTCAGCCGTCGGCGCATCGTGATCGTCAGCGACACTCTGCTTCTTGCGCAGTGCCTGTATCGAACCGATAATACCCTTGGGGAAACCGAGTACGCACGCGATGAAGAGCGCTCCTAGGAAAATTTGCCAGAGCGGCGTGATCGTGGAAATGACGTCCTTGCCGATTACGAATATCGTCGCCCCGACGAGCGGCCCGAAGATCGTCCCAGCGCCGCCTAGAATCATGATGAGCACGAAATCGCCCGACTGATGCCAGTCGAGGATCAGCGGGTACGAAAAATTGATCAGCATTGCGAACATCGCGCCGCCGAGTCCCGCAATCGTCGATGAGACGAGCAGCGCGACGAAGATGAAGCGATCGGTGTTGAGCCCGAGGTACCGAACGCGCACTTCGTTCTGGCGGATCGCGACGAGGGTGCGCCCGAACGGCGAATCGGCGATCGCCGAGAAAAGGGCGACGATTGCGAGATAGATAGCGAGCGCGACGTAGTAGAACGCCGTCTCGTTCAGCGCGACGTGGGCGCCGGGAATACCGACGTACGGTCGCGCGAAGTTCATGCCGTCTTCGCCGCCCGTGACGTTGGTGAAGCGGTATGCGACGAAGTAGAAGACTTGACCGAATGCGATCGCGAGTAGGCCGAAATAGATGCCGCGTCGGCGCAGCAGAAATGGTCCCAAGATGAGGCCGCCGACGAATCCCGCAAGCGTCCCGATAAGGACCGCCTCGATGAAGTGAACGTGAGCGTATTTTATCGAGAGCGCCGCACCGTACGACCCGAGCCCGAAGAACGCGGCGTTACCGAACGCTGGCAGCCCCGTGTAGCCCAGCAGCAGATTCACGCTCATCGCGGCGATGGCGAAGAGCAAGACTTCGCTGACGATCGAAATGTCGAGATGGATGAACGGCAAGATTAACGGTGCGAGCGCGAGCAGCGCCGCGACGACGAGCGCGTTTCGGAGCGCCGTACGACGCGGCGTCATCCGAAGATGCCCTCTTCGCCGAAGAGGCCGCGCGGCCGGATCATCAAGACGACCGCCATGAGGATATACATCGAGACCTCGCTAGCGGCCGGAATGAAGAGCGTCGTAAGCGAGATCGCGAAGCCGATGAGCAGGCCGCCGGCGATGCTGCCGAAGAGGCTTCCCATGCCGCCGATGATGACCGTTACGAAGGCCGGCATGAGCAGCGCGTTGCCGCTGGTGGGATTGAGGCCGAGCAGTCCCGCCGCAAGCACCCCGGCGATGCCGGCGAGAAAGATCCCGAGGCCGAAGTTGACCATGTACAGCAGTTGCGTGTTCGTACCGAGCGCCGCGATCATCTCCGTATCTTGCACCGCCGCACGCAGACGCAGACCGAAGCGCGTGCGTGTGAGGAAGAGTGCGAGGGCGACGATCGTAACGACGAGCGCCGCCGCGATGAAGAGCCGGTATGCCGGGAACGACATGAAGCCGAGTTGGATCGTGCCAGCCAGACTTGCGGGCGGCGAGAGCGGTACGCCGTTCGCACCCCAGACGAGATGGAAGACCTCTTCCGCTACGAGCGAGAGCGCGAACGTCAGCAGTAAGCTGTAGAACGGCTCGCGCTTGTAGAGGGGCCGGATCAACGTTCTTTCGACGACCACGCCGACGATGACAGTGAGCAGCGGTGCGACGAGTAAAGCGAACCAAAACGACGTACCGCGCGTGATCATCGCGAATGCGAGATACCCGGCGAGCGTCATGAAGCTTCCGTGCGCCATATTGATCGTGCCGGTGAGGTTCATGATGAGCGATAGTCCGATCGCGACGATCGCGTAGAACGCACCGAGAACGAGACCGTTGAAGAGTTCCGGCCCGAGGTGTTCGAGCATCGCTTAGAGATAGCTCATCGTGCATATCTTCGCTTTATCGCCGACGCTCTGTTCGACGGCTTCGGCTTGGTGGGTGTCGCTGACGTCGAACAGATCGTCTTTATCGCCGTTCGCGCCTTCACGACGCACTTCGCCGAACCACATCGGCCACATCAGCTGATGATCTTCCTTGCGGAAGTACGCGCTGCCCTCGAAGATCGACGCGAATTTGGCCCCTTCGAGCGCCCGCGCCACCTTCACGGACTCGGTCGATTTCGCATCGTTCATGGCGGCCGCGAGCCGGTCCATCGTCACGTAGCCGAAGGCGCCGCGCGCCGTCGGCGCCGTATTGAAACGTTTCGTGTAATCGCGGACGAAGTCGTGGGCGGTCTTACTCTTACCGAGAACTTTATCGCTTTTGTAATACCATTCGATCCCGAAGTATCCGACGCGGGCCTCCTTGGGAAGCGACTGCACGGCCTCGAGTTCCGCTTGCGGGCCGCCGACGCCGACCTTTTTATTGAGGCCGAACGAGTCGATCTGTTTCATGCAGTTGATGAAGTCGGACCCCTGGACGAGCACCAGAAGGACGTCGGGCTTTCCGGCGAGCGCTTTGGTGAGGTACGGGCTGAAGTCCGTCGTCCCGAGCGGCGTGAGATCGCTGCCGGTAATGGAACCGCCGATGCGCCCCAAGACGTCCCGGTACGCCGTTTCCAGCGAGTGACCGAAGGCGTAGTCCGGCGTGATGAGATGGAACTTTTTGCCGAATTTCTTTGCGAGCGAATAGCCCGTGGCGTGCGCTTCCATCCACGTGCTATGGCAGGTGCGAAAGGTGTTCCACTTGCAGTCTTTCCCAGTCACGTCATCGGTATGGCCGCCCGAATCAACGAAGAGCATGCCGCTGGCGTTGGCCGCGCCGCTTACCGAGAGCGAGACCGCGCTGCTTACGGTGCCGGCAAGCGCGACGACTTTGTCCTGGTTCATCAGCTTGCGGGCCTTTTGCGCCCCGATACCGGGATCGTTTCCGTCGTCTTCCTTGACGAGTTCGATCTTGCGCCCCATCACGCCGCCGCGTGCATTCCACATATCGGCGGCCATTTGATAACCGCGGATTTCGTTCTCACCGTCGGCGGCATAGACGCCGGTGGCGGGTTCCAGGACACCGATTTTGATGGTGTCGGCCGCTTCGCCGAGGCGGGGAATGAAGGCGGGAATACCCATCGCGGCACTGGCGACGGCAGCTGCGCCGGTCGCGCGAACGAACGAGCCGCGTGAAATTCGAGATGACGACACGCTAGTGATCTCCTTTGAGGAGCGGGATGTCGCGCCCGGTGTAACGACCGCCCGCGACTTAGGTGGCTACTTTTCCGAACGTAAGAAACATCTTTCAAGTTTAAAATAGAAGCTGTGAAGATTTTACATCGCGGTAGGCGCCGAGCCGGCCTGCTCTACTCGGCGACGCGATGTTCGTCCAGAAAGAGTTGCACTTCGGAAAAGAGCTGCAGCCGATTTTTTTCCATGAGGATGGTGTGGGTGCCCTGGCCGATCTGCACGTAGCGTTTGTAGGGCACGTTGGTTAGCAGCTGGTAATACGCTTCGTCCATATAGGTCGGCAGGTCTTGATCCCATTCGGCATGGACGAGCAGCGTCGGCACCGTGATGCGCGTCGGATCGTACAGCGGTTTTCCCGCCGCCCAATAGTCGGCGGTATCGGCGACCGTTCCGTTGGGCGCCCGCAAGACCGGCGGAACCAGCTTCGAGCCGACCGGGTCCGAAGCCAGCGTCGCGCTCGCCCACTGTTCGAACCATCCCGGGGGAATCAAATCGGCGGCTTTGTCCGGTGCGACGCCTTTTAGCCAGCGTTCTTTCGCCGCTGCCATCGAGACACTGCGATAGGCACCGACGGGGCCGGCCGGCGTCGTAAGCGCGACGTTACCGGGGGCGCGGAGCCATTGCGGTGCGTACAGTACGAGCTTGTTGACATTGGCGTTATTCTCTGCGGTGTAAGTTCCCATGATGGTCGTGCCCCACGACCAGCCCATGAGGTCGAGTTTGGCTACACCCCGCTTCGCCTTGATGTAGTCCACTGCCGAGCCGACATCTTTAACGGCCGTCGTGGTTCGCACGAGCGGCGGATTAGCTGCGGGCGGTTGCGCCATCTCCGGGGGACGATCCGATTTGCCGTAGCCGCGCAAGTCGACGAGCCATACGTCGTATCCGTGCTGCGCGATGTAATCCATCCACGACATGCCGCCGAGGGGCAAATCGAAAGACGTCTCCGCCGGATACGTCGAGCCGTGCACGAAGAGCACGACGTTTTCCGGCCGGAAGCCCGTCATGCCGCGCAGATGTTTGTTGCGCACGTACAGATTGATGCCCGGATCGCCGCTCGGGACCATGTACTCGGTCATCTCGACCGGTGCGGGCGACGCGGACGCACCGGTGCCGAATGCAATCAGCAAGAGAACGGAAAGAGCGACGAATAGACGCACGCATTCCTCCAGAAAGACGTGTTGCACGATTCTGCGCAATAGGGGCGATACTTCCTTTACCGTAGGTGTCAGGGCGGATCTCGCCGGAAGCGCGGCCGCAAGAGGACCGCTCCATAAGGATCGGTAACGCGCGTTGCACTCGCGCCGACGGAGAACGCCACGTGAACGACACGTATCCCGATCGAATCGACGCCTTGCGCCGCATCGCTGCAGACGACGCCACGCTCCAGGCGTGGAGCTACGTCGATACGGGATCCGTAGCGCGAGCCGATGATTCGGTGCCGAACCAAAGCGGTGCGCCGCTGGCCGGTATGGGGTTCGGCGTCAAGGATATCATCGACGTGCGCGAGATGCCGACCCGGCTCGGCATCGGGCTCGAGGCCGTCCCGGCGCGGATCGATGCCTGGTGCGTCGCAGCGTTGCGCGCAGCGGGCGCGGTGCCGCTCGGTAAGACGCATACGACCGCATTCGCGTGGCGCGATCCCGCACCGACCCACAATCCACACGCTCCGAACGCAACGCCCGGCGGGTCGAGCGCCGGCAGCGCGGCGGCGGTCGCTGCCGGCCACGTCGCGCTGGCACTGGGCACGCAGACCGTCGGCTCGACGCTGCGTCCCGCCGCGTATTGCGGCGTCGTCGGCTACAAGCCGACGTACGGGCTCGTGCCGACGTTCGGGACCTCGCCGTGTTCGCCGTCGGTCGATCACATCGGTGCGATCGCCTGCGACGTCGCCGTCGCGAGCGCGTTCGCGGCTGTTTTCGGCATCGACGTCGGCGCAGTTGCGGTGGGCGCACCGCGGTTCGGCTTCGCACCAGGCGCGTATGCGGAACGAATCGACGGCGACGTGCGCACCGAACTGGAACGCTTCGCGGAGAAGGCGCGTGCCGGAGGCGCCTCCGTCGAACCCGTCGACTTGCCGCCGGCGTTCTTCGATTGCTACGTGCACCTCGAAGCCCTAATCGCCTTCGAAGCGCACGCGGTCCTCGGACCGTGGCTCGCGCGACCGCTGCCGCCCCTGGTCACCGAGTTGTTGCAGCATGGGGCGACGCTCGCTGAGTCCGTACGTCGCGACGCGCTCGCGTATCGGTTGCAGACGCGGCCCGTCCTCGAAGACGCGCTCGCGCGATTCGATGCGGTGCTGCTGCCATGTGCGAATCGCGCACCGTCGCGCGAAGCGACGGGCGACGGTCGACCCGTCGGTTCCGCGACGTTCTACGGCTTTCCGTCGATGAGCATTCCGATCGCACGCGGTGGCGGCCGGCTGCCGCTTAGCATCCAGCTCGTGGCGTCGCACGGGCACGATGCGCAGCTCCTGGGGGCGGCCCGCTGGCTCGAAGCGCTCGTCGCGCCCGCCGCCTAAAGATCGATCGCTTTTTAGCTGCCACAGAGCAAAGTACGCGCGCGCTTCGAAAGGCCGGCCGATGTCCGTTTCCCGCAAAGATTTCATTGCCGCAAATGCGGTCGCCGGGGCGGCTGCGTTCATCGCCGCCGAGACACCGGCGGCCGTAGCGGCGAACGCGGCGAAGTCGGCGCCGCCGCTCGCGTTCGATCCGCACGATCCCGCTCTCGTGTACGATCTCGTAATAACCGGCGGTACCGTCGTCAACCCATCGCAGCGATTGAACGCCAAACGCGACATCGCGATCAAAAACGGTCAAATCGCGGCGCTGCTCGCGCCCGGAACGAGTGTGAAGACCGCGCAGTCGGTCGACGCCAGCGGCAATATCGCGACGCCCGGTCTCGTCGATATGCATTGCCACTACTACCATCAAGTGTCCGGCATCGGTCTCCCCGCCGACGAAATGATGCCCCTTACCGCGACGACCACGGGCGTCGACGCGGGCGACGCCGGGTACTCGACGTTTTCCGGTTTTCGCCACTTCGTCATCGGTCAGGCGCGGACGCGGCACTTCGCCTTCATTCACATCGCATCGATCGGGCTCGCCGGCGATCCGATCAAGATCGGCGAACTTTTCAACATCGACTATGCGGACGTCGAGCGTTGCGCGAAAGCCGTCGCCGAAAATCGCGACGTCGTGCTCGGCGTGAAAGTGCGTCTCTCAAAGAACGTCGTCGGCAACAACGGCATCGAGCCGCTTCGGCGCGCGATCAAAGCCGCCGCGACCGCGGGCCCGTGGGCGCGCGTGATGGCGCACATCGGCAACTGCGACGCACCGCTCTCCGACGTCCTGGATATGATGCGCCCGGGCGATATCATCACGCATTGTTATTCCGGCGCGTTCGGCACCAACAACATCGTCGTCGGCGGAACGCTGCTGCCGGCGGCGCTACGCGCCAAGAAACGCGGCGTGCTCTTCGACGTGGGGCACGGCGGCGGAAGTTTCGACGTGACGATCGCAAAAGCCGCAATCGCGCAAGGTCTGCCGCCCGATACCATCTCGAGCGACGTCCACAGCGTCAGCATTCAGTCGCCCTCGCGACCGCTTCTTCCCAACGTTATGTCGAAGTTTCTCGCTCTGGGTTTCTCGCTCGATGACGTCGTCGCGAAAGCGACGAGCCAGCCCGCGCGCATCATCGATCGCGTGCCGGGTCTCGGGACGCTCGCCGTCGGCGCGCCGGCCGACGTCGCGGTCTTCCGGGTCGTCGACGGACCGGTCACGTTCGTCGATACGAACAAGCATTCGTTTCCAGGGACGCGCTATCTCGAGCCGGTGAAAGTTATTAAAGGCGGCCGCCCGCACGGGTTCCCGTTTCCCGATCCGTTTACGTATACGTAGAGTTCGCTTACCCCGGATCGTCGAACATCGCGGCATCGACGCGGTCGCCCGTATCTTCGTCGCGCAGCACGCGCTGCGTCGCCTCCTTCAGGAGCGCGTCGATCGACGCGAAGTCGACGTCCTCGATGCGCGCGGGCTGCCAGGCCGGCTTACGGTCCTTGTCGACCACCATCGCACGGACGCCCTCCTGAAATTCGGGACGCCGCCACATCTTCTTTGCGAGCTGATACTCGATTCGCAGCGCCGTGAGAAGTTCGAAGGAACGCGCTTGACGGATCATGGCGAACGTTAGCGCGACGCTGGTCGGCGACGCGGCGCGTAAGCGTTCGTGCGTCGCAGCCGCCCATGGCGAGCCGTCGTTTTCAAGACGCTCGACAATTTCCAGGAGCGACGGCGCATCGAAACAGCGATCGATTGCCGCGCGATCGTCGCGCGGCGCGGCGGCCGGCGGCGCGGACGCGTAACGCGCGAGCGTCGCCGCGATGGATTCGGCATCGCCGATTGCATCGGCGATCTCGGGGAGGGCATGCGAACCGACGTACTGCGTTGCGAGGCCCGTCGCGAGCGCGTCGGCGGCACCGAGCCGCGCGCCCGTGAGCCCGAGGTAGTGGCCGAGACCGCCCGGTAAGCGCGCGAGGACGTAACTCGCGCCGATGTCGGGAAAGAAACCGATCGCCGTCTCCGGCATTGCGAGCAGTGCGTCGGCTGCGACGACGCGATGCGAACCGTGAAACGAGATGCCGAGTCCGCCGCCCATGCAATAGCCCTGAATCAGCGCCACGTACGGCTTCGTATACGCCGCGATGAGGGCGTTGAGGCTGTACTCGGTGCGATACAGACCGTCGTTGTGCGCGGCGTCGTTGGCGAGCGCCGCGCGGCGCACGCTCGCGATATCGCCGCCGGCACAGAACGCCCGGCCGTTGCCGCGGATCACCACCGCTGCGATTCCCGGATCGCGTTCCCAGGCGGCGAGCGTGCGACCGAGCGTCTGGAACATATCGAGGTCCACGGCGTTGAGCGCCGCCGGACGGTTCAACACGATCGTGCCCAGATTAGCCCGGCGTCCGATCTCGAGATTTGCCATCCCTTTGTATACAATATGAAGTAGCCGACAAGCCTGCCCAAGAGTTATACCAAAGACATTCGTGCGGCTTTATAGGTGTGAATTACCACTTGACCGTATCGCTTCGGCAGTCTACCATTTTGTCTAATCGTGAAATTGTATACACTTTGACGGCCGTTCTCGGGGCGTCGATAACGCGTCAGGAAGAAGTTCTCGACGCCGTGCGCACGGCAATCTTGACCTGCGCGATCGAGCCGGGGACGCGGATCGTTCAGGAAGAGCTCGCGGCGCGACTCGGCGTGAGTCGCATTCCGCTGCGCGAGGCGTTCCGAACCTTGCACGCCGAGGGCTTGATTACGCTCGAGCCCAATCGCGGCGCGATCTGCCGGCCGCTCGAAGCGAAGGATCTGGCCGATCTCTACGACGTTCGCCTAACGCTCGAAACGCTGGCCGTTCGTACGGCAGCGTCGCGCTTCGTTAACCTCGAAGCGGCGACCAACATCAGCCGCATCGCCGCGGCCGCCGCGGCCTCGCGCCGCGATCTCTTTACGCTCATCGCGCTCGATTGCGATTTTCACGCCGCCATCGCGCGCAGTACGGGCAACGCGCATATCGTCGCGTCGCTCGGCGGCTATTGGTCGCAGATCAAACGCGCGATGCACGTTTTCTTCACCATCGAACGCTATCCGGGCAACATCTGGGTCGAGCATGTCGCGCTCGCCCGCGCGATCGGCGTCGGCGACGCCGACCTCGCCGTCTCGCTGCTCGAACGACACATCCTTGCGAGCCGCAACGCGATACTCCACCGCTTGAAAGAGGCTAATCTTGAGCGCGCAATTACACGATAGTGCTACCGTCGCTGCGGCGACGCGCGAATGGGAACAGATGACGCTGCTGCCGTTCATGGAACGGCGCCCCGAACGTCGCGACGTTTTCAAGACGATCTCGGGCACGCCGCTCGAGCGGCTGTACACGCCCGACCACGTCCGCGATCTCGATTACGCCGAGACGAGCGGGTTTCCGGGCCAGTATCCCTTTTCGCGCGGACCGTATGCGACGATGTATCGCGCGCAGCCGTGGACGATGCGCCAGATCGCGGGTTTCGGTACCGCCGACGATACGAACGAGCGCTTCCGCTTCCTCATCGCGCAAGGCCAGACCGGCATCTCGACCGACTTCGATATGCCGACGCTCATGGGCTACGATAGCGACGACGAACGCAGCGAAGGCGAAGTCGGCCGCGAGGGCGTGGCCGTCGATACCGTCGACGACGTGCTCGATCTCTATAAAGATATCGATCTCGAAAAGATCTCCGTTTCGATGACGATCAATCCGTCGGCGTGGATCTTGCTCGCGATGTATCTCGTCGCGGCCGAAGAGCGCGGCTTCGATAAGAAAAAGCTCTCCGGCACGATTCAGAACGATATCGTCAAAGAGTACATCGCGCAGAAAGAGTGGGTTTATCCGCCGAAGCCGGCGATGCGGCTCGTGCGCGATTCGATCGTCTACAGCACGCAGAATCTGCCGCATTTCAATCCCGTCAATATCAGCGGCTACCACGCGCGCGAGGCGGGCTGCACGGCGATCCAGGAAGTCGCGTTTACGCTGGCAGCGGGCATCGCATACGTCGACGAAGTGCTCAAGCTCGGTATCGACGTCGACGATTTCGTGCCGCGCTTCTCTTTTTTCTTCGTTTCGCAAATCGATTTTCTCGAAGAAATCGCGAAATTTCGCGCGGCGCGCCGCGTGTGGGCACGCGTCATGAAAGAGCGCTTCGGCGCGAAGAAGCCCGAATCGATGCGCCTACGTTTTCATTGTCAGACGGCGGGCGTCTCGTGCACCGCGCGCGAGCCCCTCAACAACATCGCGCGGACCGCGATCGAAGGCCTGGCGGCCGTGCTCGGCGGCGCGCAGTCGCTGCATACCAACGGGTACGACGAAGCGCTTTCCATTCCGAGCGAGCCCGCGATGAAAATCGCGCTACGCACGCAGCAGATCATCGCCGAAGAGACCGGGGTCGCGGGGACGATCGACCCGTTCGCCGGTTCGTATGCCCTCGAACGGCTCACCGCCGATATCGAAAAAGCGTGCTTCGCGTACTTCGACGAGGTCGATAAGCGGGGCGGCGTCGTGCAATGCATCGACGACAACTTTTTCCAACTCGATCTCGCCAATGCCGCATACGATTTCTACCAGCGTAAGGAGCGTCACGAGTTCGAGTTCGTCGGCGTGACCAAGTATCGCGACGATAGCGGCAACCCGACCGTCGAGCTGCACCACGTCGACGAGGCTGCGGCGCAACGTCAAATCGATCGGCTCGCGGCGACGAAGCGCCGCCGCGACCAGGCGAAAGTCGATGCGGCAATCGCGGAAGTCGTGCGCGTCGCGAAGACCGACGAAAACATCATGCCGGCGACGATCGAAGCGGTGCGCGTGCGCGCGACCGAAGGCGAGATCATCAATGCCCTCAAGCCGATTTTCGGCGTCTACGTCGAAAAACCGGTCTTCTAGTGGCGGTCGGACTCGACACGCGTAACGTCGTGCCGGCGCTCGTGCACCGGGATCTCGCCCGCGCGATCTCGGCGGTGGAGAACGGCCACGCGGATGCCGTCACGGCGGGCGATACGTTTTTGGGCGCGCACGACGAGTCGGGCAAAAAGGCATCGCCCGCCTACGTCATCGGCATCACGGGACCGCCCGGCGCGGGGAAATCGACGCTCGTCGATCGCTTCATCGAACGCTTTCGCGCGGCGGGCGAACGCGTCGCGGTGATTGCGGTCGATCCGTCTTCGCCCTTCACGAAAGGCGCGGTGCTCGGCGATCGGGTCCGCATGCAGCGTCACGCCTCCGACCTCGGCGTTTTCATCCGCAGCATGGCGACGCGCGAAGCGGCCGGCGGCCTCGCGCCCGCAACGCGGGAGGCGGTCGCCCTTGCGGATCGCGCGGGCTTCGACGTCGTCCTCGTCGAGACGGTCGGTGTCGGTCAGGTCGAACTCGAGATCGTCGGCGTGGCCGACGTCATCGCGGTCGTTACGGTCCCCGGACTCGGCGACGGCGTCCAGACGATCAAAGCCGGGCTCACCGAGATTGCCGACATCTTCATCGTCAATATGGCCGACCGGCCGGGCGCGAACGCGACGGCTGTCGACTTGCTGCACATGGTGCGCGAAAGCGCGCGCGCGGTTCCGGTCTTGCAGACGACCGCCATCGACGGCGGCGGCATCGTCGAAGTCATGGAGGCCCTCGACGGCGCGCGCCGTCATCTTTCGTCCAATGCGGCGCGCTCGGTGCGCTTCGACGTAATCCGGACGGTGCGCGATCGCGCCGTGCGCGCGGCGCTCCACGCGCTCGATTCGGCCTTCGGTCGCGAGATCGCCGAGCGTCTCGCCACGCACTCACTCTCGCGCACGCAGGCGCGCGATTTGCTGCTCGATTTTCTTCACAAAGGTGAAATCAATGCCGATTAAAGTGCTCGTAGCCAAGCCTGGCCTCGACGGTCACGATCGCGGGGCGAAGATCGTCGCGCGCGCGCTGCGCGACGCGGGGATGGAAGTCGTGTACACGGGTCTCCATCAAACCCCGGAGATGATCGTGACGGCCGCGATTCAGGAAGACGTCGACGTGATCGGTATCAGTATTCTCTCCGGCGCCCACATGACGGTCTTTCCTAAAATCATGTCGCTCCTTAAAGACCGCGCCGTCGACGACATCATCGTCATCGGCGGCGGCGTCATTCAAGAGAACGACGTCGCCAAGCTCAAAGCGCTCGGCGTGCGCGCGATCTTCGATGCCGATGCCACGACGGCCGATCTTATCGGCGGGATCGAACGCTGCGTGGCCGAGTACGGCCGCGCCCGCGCGCGCGCCGCGATGACGGCACCGACGTGACCGGAAGGACGGCCGCCTGGCCGCCGGTGTACGACCGCGCGTACGTACCGGAGGCCGGCGAACGTTATTGGAATCGAGCGCGCGAGACGATGTCGCCGGACGAACGCGACGCCCTGGTCCTAGAGAACATTCAGGGACTGATGCATTGGGCGTACGCGCGGGCACCGTTCTACCGCTCGCGCTGGCAAGCGGCGGGCCTCGAGCCCGGCGACATCCGGTCGCTGGACGATTTCGCGCGCGTGCCGACGATCACGAAGGCGGATCTCCGCGCGGACCAAGCCGCGTATCCGCCCTTCGGCTCGTATCTTTGCGTCGAACCGCCCGACATCGTGCGCGTTCACGGTACGTCGGGGACGTCGGGCCGGCCGACCGCGTTCGCTTGGAGCGCCGACGATTACGCGACGATCTCCGAAGCGCATGCGCGCATCATGTGGAGCTTCGGCGTGCGGCCGAGCGATACGGTCTTCGTTGGGTCGATTCTTTCGCTTTACGTCGGATCGTGGGGGGCGCTTGCGGGAACCGAACGTCTGGGTGCGACGGCGTTTCCGTTCGGTGCCGGCGTGCCGGGTCAAACGTTGCAGGCGATCGGCTGGATGTCGCAGATGCAGCCGACGGTGTTCTACGGTACGCCGTCCTACGCGCTGCGCCTCGCGGAGGCGGCGCGCGGTGAAGGCATCGATCCGCGCTCGCTCGGCTTACGGATCATGTTTTTTTCGGGCGAGCCCGGCGCGGGTATCCCGACGACCAAAGCGCTGATCGAGGAGACGTTCGGCGTCGCGTGCATCGACTGCGGCAGCATGGGCGAGATGACGCCGTGGATGCATCTCGCCGAGTGTGCGGAGCGAACGGGCATGCACCTCTGGCAAGACATCGTCTATGCCGAGTTGCTCGATCCGAAGACGTGGCAGCGCGTACCCTACGGCGGCGGCGGGACCCCCGTCTACACGCATCTCGAGCGTCGTTGCCAGCCGATGATTCGGCTCGTTTCGGGCGATTATGCCGAGTGGACCGACGCCCCGTGCGCGTGCGGCCGAACCTACCCGCGTTTTCCGCGCGGCATCGCGGGCCGCATCGACGACATGCTGACCGTGCGCGGCGAAAACGTGTACCCGAGCGCGATCGAAGAAGTGCTGCGCGAGTTCCCCTCGTGCGACGGCGAATTCGAGATCGTGGTCACGCGCGAACGCCACATGGACGAATTGCGCGTTCGCTTCGAATCGACTCACGAGAACGATTCGACGGACACGATCGCGCGTGTGGGTGCCGCTCTCAAACGGAAACTCGGGGTGCGCGCGCAGATCGAAGTCTGCCCTCCCGGTTCGCTCCTGCGTACCGATCTCAAATCGCGTCGCGTGCGCGACGAGCGCTCCAAACAGTAACGTGCGTGTTCGTCCCAGCCGGGTACGGCCAATGGTGTGTTCAAGCCGGATTATCGATTCGCGATCATGATGCGTGCACCCGACTTCCTCGCTCCTTCTCGTGCAGGCTGTGTCGGAGTCGTGCTCGGGACGTCGAAACGTCGGCTATGCCGACGGCCTTGAAACGGCGTTCGGCGTCGGTTCTTAAGCGTAACGCGGTCGCGGACGACACACTTTTTGCTTTTCAATGCGCGGCGGATGCGTTTCGGCGAGCCGAGTACGAACAGTGCAAGAGCTTTCTTCGCATTTGTGAGGCCGCGCCGCGAGGGCTTTCCGGGCGCGTGCAACTTCTTCGCGCCAAGCTTGCCCGCATCGAGGGCGACCTAGAGACGTGGTACGCCGCTTCCGGCGCGGTCGAGGGCTTCGGTGCGTCTATCGCCGACCGAATGACGGCCATGGCGTTACGCGCGATCGCTGCAAAGCGCTTAGGCAAGGTCGTCGAGATGCGGCACCGCTTTACCGAGATACAAGCGGTCATCGAAACGGCTGGGTCGGCTGACGCCGCTTACGCCGTTTACTTGCTCGCAACAGATGCGTGGGAAGATCGCGATCTCGTCCGGGCTGAGCGGCTCATCAGCGACAATGTGCGGTCGGTAGGCGATCCGGAATCCCTGGCCCTTCTCGGCTGGATCGAGGTGCGACGCGAACGCTATCGTCACGCCGGAATTCACTTTCTGACTGCATTGACGCGATTGGTCGCGAGCGGCGAAATCGACGTTCGTTTGCAAGGCCGTCTCGTGCATGCCGCGGCGGTGGTCGCAAGCGAAACCATCGATTTGCGTTTAGGTCGCCGGATACGGCGCGAGTACGAGAATATGGTTTGGCCCGAAAGCTTGCGGGTCGAGCAGTTCAACGCGATAACATGTCTGCGCTTCCTCGCGCTTCTCGAAGGCGACGTCGAAAGGGCCTGGATGCTCTCCCGCGCCGCCGTCGCGATCGCGCCGCGACCGTCCTACGTCGCGATAGGTGAAACCAACGCGGCGGTCGCGAGCGGGCTTCTCGGCGATTCGAATGCGCATCGATTGCAGTTGGGCTTGGCGTGGGGCGTTCTCCGCACGCGAAAATGGAGCGGCATCCGCGCGGAGGAACGCGTCGCTTTAACGAACTTTATGATCGAGGCGAGATGCGCATTTCCGTCGGAAGCACGCAAGGCCTTGATGATGTATCGGTCGTTTCGCGCGAAGGCCGATCGCTCTAACGCACTCGAAGACGACCGTCGCATTACTGCCTTCGAAGCATTCGCCGCCGCAAAAGTGTGCGAAGCGTTCGGGCAACGATCGAACGCGATACAAGAGTATCGACGCTCGCTCAAGATCTGGAATGAGCTCGCATTCGGTATGCGCGCGGCACTCGTAGCACTCGATTTGCGCCGGCTTACTGGCGACGAAGGCTGCCAAGCTATTCTCGACGCGGCATTGGAGCGGGCTCCGAACGCCTGGTTCGCCCAAGATGCAAAGCGACTTTCGGTGCCGGTACATGTTTGGCCGGCACAGCGTGAGGTGCTGTCGCGACTACTCGAGGGCAAGAGCGCCAAGGCGATTGCTGTCGAACTCGAGCGAAGCTCCTTTACCGTGACGAATCACACGCGCAAATTGTTTGCGAGTTTCGGCGTGCATTCGCGCGACGAATTGCGCGCACGTTGCGCCGCACTTGGCGTTACGATTGAAACCCTGCGGCGGGCGCTATGAAGCTGTCGCGCCAGCCATAGCGCGAGTATTACGTCGGCCCGCCGCCCGAGACCGAAGCTCGGACTACGTGCGAGAGCGTCGCCGGCAAGTACGTGGGTCCTCCGCCGCTGACGGATTGCGGTACCGACAAGAGCAGGAGCAAGAAATTGGTGAGTATGGAGAAGGGCATGCATGTCTCCGAAAGCGCGCCGTCGGCAGATCGCCGCGGACACGTCGGAGGCTAGCACTCACGCGCGGACACCGGTGTGTCCCGTAAATCGCTACGCGCTTTGCGGCGTCGAAGTCGCAGACCGATGCGGCGATGCATCCGGCACGCCCTCATGCGCAGCCAGAATCGCGGCCGCCAAGTCGCGTGCCAAGCTAACCGCCTCGGGCGGAGCTACGATCCGCGCTTGCGCGCCGAAGGCGAACGCCCAGCGCACGGCTTCGCCAATGTCGAACACGTCAAAGGCGATGACCGCCCACCCGTCGGGGCGACCCGTAAAGCGCTGGGTAGCCTGCCAAAGGCGGCCCCCGACGGCTTCCGCGATTCGCGGCGAAAGTTCGATCGTGATTTCGATTGACTCGCCGGACTTAAATAAACCCACGGCGTCGTGCCCACGATAGTGCTGCGGTATCGGTCGATACTCAAACGTGCCGGCTAGGCTGATCGGCGCGGCGATGCGATCTAGCGCAAATTGCCGCCATCCGTTGGTTCGCGGACGGCGGTCGAAGGCGACGAGATAGTAGCGGCCGTCGTAATACGTTACGAGGTGCGGCTCGACCGTGCGTTCTTCCAGGGCGCCGTCGCTTGCCGGATAGCGGAATCGCGTGCGCGCACGTTTCGACCAGGCGCTAACGTTCGCGCTGCGAACGGCGGTCGGGTCGAACAGATACCTTGCTTCGGCCCGTCCGTCATGTTTTGACGCTGATTTTGCTTTTGGACTCACGTCGACGGCCATCGACGATTTGATAGAGCGATGCCCTTCGCTCATCCCGGCGTCGATGCGCCTGAGTTTAGCGCTATGGCGTTCGTTGACGGCGTGCGTCGCGGCGAAGCGGGGCCGTCCTCCATAAGTTCGACGTCTGTCACACCTTCGTCGTCGTCAGGAATTGAATATGGCACCCGTACGACTGCGCCCAACCCTCGACGAACACTTCGCCTGAAGATTCCGGGGATAAAGCACCGTCATCGCCGAGGCCGGCGAGCGTTTGCGTTTTGACGAGGTACGCGTTGCGCGACTTCTCATTTGGGGCGGCGGCGCCTTATCGCCGTTGCAGGCCGTGACGGGCGGCTGGCAATGGCAGGCCGCCTCGATCGCGAGCGACGATCCGCAAGGGCCGCTGGCGGATCTGCAGTTACGCATGCGCAATGCCGAGGGACGACTCGCGGAAGCGCTCGCGGACCAACGTATCTTGGTGATCGCCGATGGACCGCTCAACTTCGCGTTACGTCGCGACCGGTCGATCGTCGGCTACGTGAAGCGTCATCAGCGCGCGTACCTACCGCGCGAACAGCACGCGCTAGTTCCCCAACTTGGGGCCGGTGAGCGCAGTACGCTCTTTAGGGTGGGCGATGAGCGTTTCTCATGCTATCTGCGTTTGACCGACGAGCCGTTCGGCGGTCCCTGGGCCGGCATCGTGCGTCTAGAGTTCTCGACATCCACCGGAATCGAGGCGACGCGCCCGCTCGCGAACGTGCTGACGTTTCGTCTTCCACGCTACGCGGGGTTGCTCTATCGCGATCCGCGGGCGCCGCAAAACCTCCAACCAATCGGTGCGCTCGAGACGCACCTGCGCCGTCATCTAGGCTCGGAGGCTTTAGCCGAGCGCGCCGTACGCGAGGCGGTGCGCTACGCCCAAGGCGCCGCATCGTGATCGGTTTCGTCGACGGATCGAAACCCGTAACGACTCAGCGCTTCGACGTCGTTCTACGTGATAACGCCGTGCTGCAACTCGACGATCTGGTGATGACGCGGCATACTCTTGCTGACTGCAGCGCCGATGTGACGCATTACGGCATCGTTGTTGAAGGTAGCGGTTCGATCGAGGGCGCGCAGTTTTCGTCGGACACGCGCCGCATCGGTGAAGGCACGATGCCCGGCCTTACGACCCGCACCGCCAGCGTGCAAATGCTACGCACGGTACCTGAAATTTGGGTGGCGCCGTCGCCCGGTGCTACGGTCGAACTCGCGACGGGCGAAGCCCGCGAGCAAGCGCTTTTTGTCGACCAGATGGAACATGCGCTCCCCGTCGGACTCGATTTACACGACGCGCCGCTGTACGCCGACTTCTCGTTTATCAGTGGCGAGCGCGGCGGTCACGTCTCGATCTCCGGGGTCTCGGGCGTCGCGACGAAAACATCGTACGCGACCTTTCTGCTCTACCAACTCCTGGAAACCGAGATCGGCCGCGCGATGCTCGGAACATGTAGTCCGCAGACGCACGCCGTCATCTTCAACGTCAAGGGTGAAGATCTGCTGCACCTCGACCGTCCAAATCGAGCGTTTCGGCCTGAGATCGACGGCCCACGCTGGGCGCGGCTTGGCGTCGAGAATCCCGCGCCGTTCTCCGACGTCGAATTCTTTGTGCCTCGCGCCGAGGGCGTTCCCGATGGTTCTCGTGCAATCGACATTACGTCGCGTCGACATGACGAAGTCACGGTTTACGGCTGGACACCGCTGGAATTCATTCGTCGGCAGCTGCTACGTTTTTGTATCGCCGATGATTCGCGCACGCAGGTTCCATTCGTCGAACAACACGTTCGCTTGCAACTCGCGCGTCACGCGTTTCCATCAACCAATGACGACGGCTCGGTGGTGCTCGTTGGACACAGCACGTCATCTTCGAACATCGAACGGGTGCTTCGAGAGCGGCGAGAACCTCGCTCGCCAGGGGACGGCTACCACGTCGAATCGTTTGCCGATCTCCTGGCCTTTTTGCGCGACCGCCTGGATAGCGATCCGCCGGATCCCATCTGGGGCGCGCGTTACACGGAAGGGACGCGCGGGGCGTTTCTCCGCCGGCTCGAAGGGCTGCGACCGCGCATCGGCCGGCTCGTCGGCATCGGGCTCGAACCGTTTGCGATGGGGCGCCGGGTCTCGGTCATTGACCTGCACGCGCTTCATGACGATGCGCAGCGCTTCGTCGTCGGCGCGATTCTCTCCGAAATTTTCGACGCTAAACAGGGCAGCGGACGCGAACCGCTGCGCTTCATCATGCTCGATGAACTGAACAAGTATGCGCCGCGTGAGGGACACAGTCCGATCAAAGACCTTTTGGTTGACATCGCGGCGCGTGGGCGGAGTCTCGGCGTCTTACTTATCGGCGCGCAGCAGAGCGCGGGCGATGTTGAGCGTGCGATCACCACGAACGCCGCCCTAAAGATCGTCGGTCGCCTGGATGCAGCAACCGCCGAAGAATATCGCTTTCTCTCAGCCGAGCTCCGCGGCCGCGCGACGCGCTTCTTGCCGGGCACGATGGTTCTCGATCAACCGCTCGTGCCCGCTCCGATCCCGTTCCGCTTTCCGATGCCGCCGTTCGCAACCAATACGGGCGACGACGCTCAAGCGAAAGCGCTTGCAGGTGACGAGGGTGCGATCGCGGAGGCATTTCGGCGGCTCTGATGCGACTGCTGCATACCTCCGACTGGCATCTGGGTAAGCTGACCGACAACGTGTCGCGACGGCCCGACCATGAATGCATCGCAGCGGAGATCGTCACGATTGCACGCGACTTCGCCCCTGATTTGATTCTCCACACGGGCGACCTCTTTGATGCCTTTATGCCCTCGGTCGAGGACATGCGGTTTGCCGCTGAAGCCCTCGACGAACTTGCCGATGTCGCGCCCGTCGTCGTGCTGTGCGGCAATCATGAGAACCCGAAGCTCTTCGCGCTCTTCAATCGTTTGCGCGGGAACGATCGCCTGCGCTTCGTCGATAAGGCTCGGCCGCCGCGAGTCGGAGGCATCTTGGAGTACCCAACGCGAGACGGTGAGCGCATTCGATTGGCAGCGTTGCCGTTCGTGCGTAACACAACATACATCGAAGATTTTGCCGACCCCGCGACATGGAGCAGCGTGTACGGCGATAACATTGCTTTTGTCGAACGCGTCTACGGCGAAGCACTCGCCGAAGGCGACATCAAACGTGACATCTCGATCTTTGCGGCGCACCTTCACGTCACGGGCGCGGTGCTGGCCCGCAGCGAGCGCACCGTCCACATCGACGATTACGCGACGCGCCCGGAAGCGATTCCCATCGTCACGTACGCAGCATTTGGGCACATTCACAAGCCGCAAGATATCGGCGGCCGTGGTTGGGCGCGCTACGCGGGCTCGCCGCTTCAGATCGATTTCGGAGAGGTCGGCGAGCGTAAGAGCATCGTGCTTGTCGAAGCCAAGCCGGGCGGAAACGTTCGGCGCGAACTCGCCGAACTGCGTGGCGGCCGGCCGTTGCGGCAAGTTCGTGGAACGCTGGATGCGATCGCCACGCAGTCGGACGGACTAGCCGGTTCTCTCGCGCGAGTTACCGTCGAGCATTCCGGAGCCCCGCGGCTCATGTTCGAACGCGTCGCCGAATTGCTCCCCGAGACGACGTTGCTACGCGTCGACGTGCTCGATCCGAACCGGCACGTCGAGGCAGTCGAGCCCGCGAGCGGCGCCGTCGAGGCGGACCTTGGTGAACTTTTCGGCGCGTACGTTAGCGAGCACGGTAATGCCGCTGCGGACAATAAACGTGTCGTCGCCGTCTTCAACGATGCGTTGCGCGCGACGCGCGCCCAGCAGCACCTGACTTTCGTCGAGCTCGACGACGGCGCGCTAGCTCGGGCGGCTGCGGGATGAGACCGTTGCGGTTAAGCCTGGCCGGCTTTCGTAGCTTTCGCGCCGAACAGGCGCTCGATTTTTCCGACCTCGGCCTCTTCGCGATCGTCGGCGACACCGGCGCGGGGAAAAGCTCGATCCTTGAAGCGATCGTCTACGCGCTGTACAACAAGAGTACGTTTAGCGAGCGCGACGTCAAGCAATTGATTGCCCTCGACGCCGACACGATGCGAGTCGATCTCCACTTCGAGGTCGGCGGTCTGCGCTACAGCGTAACACGTTCGGCATCACGAATTTTGGGTCGAGCGTCGCTCCATGCATTGCGCCGGCCAACGGAGCCCGAGTATCGGTTCGATGGCGAGCATGCCGTCAGCGAGGAGATTCGCCGCGTAACCGGACTCGAGTACGGCACGTTCATCAAGACGGTTGTCCTGCCGCAGGGGCGCTTCGCGGATCTTTTGACTGCATCGGACGGCGATCGTATCAAGGTACTCGGCGAACTGCTCGGTTTAGAGGAGATCGACCGCATCCGCGACTCCCTCGAGTCGCCCTATCAACGCTCGCGCGAGCTCTGCGCGGCCTTACGCGCGACGCTGGAAGGCTTCGGTATCGATCCCGCCGGCCAAGTCGAGGCGCTCCGTCAAGAGCACTCACGCTGCGAGCAGAAGCGCGAGCACTTCGCAACGCTGCGAGTGCGCGTGGCGGCGCATAGGGATACCATCGAGGCATCCGGCCGGCGCGCGGCGGGTCTCGATACAGCGCTAGGCATTCTCGCCGACGCCTTGCAGAGCTGCGGCAAAGTCGAAGCACTGGGTGCAACGGCGGCCGATCTGCGGACCGAGCTCGATTCGGCGCAACAGCGACGCGTCGCGGCCGAGGCCGAACGAGCGGCTGCACGAGAAGCGCAGGAGGCACTTCAAGCGGGCGGCCTCGATGCCGTTTCCCTTGCCGGCTCTCGCGGAAGACTTACCCAGCTCGCTGGCGCCCGTCAAGCGCTGAGGGCGCTAGATGCGGCGGTCGATTCGGACGAACGCGATCTGCGTGGCCGAGGAGCCGATCTCGAAATGCGGCGTGCGATGCTGCAACAAGGCTTGCAGCAAAAAGCGCAGGCCGACGTAGCGTTTGACGAGGCTAAGGCGGCGTCGGCCGTTGCAATAACGCACGAAACGGCAGGGCGCGACGCCTATCGCGCACTCCTCGCTAGCGAGACGCGGCTTGCCGATGCGACCGGCGCCCTCGAGAGTGCTCGAGCGGAGCTGCAAGAGGCGCAAACGGTGCTTGGCGTTGTGACGGCCGCAGCGACGGAAGCCGAAAATTCTGCCGAAAACGCTCGCACGCTGTATGAACGCATGCAGCGTAGCAATCTCGCTGCAGCGGTCGCGCATGATGTTTGCGCAGGCGAGCAGTGCCCGGTTTGTCGCCAGACCGTTCCCGCCGATTTCGCTGCACCGCCGCTTTCCGATCTGTCCGAATCGAAGCAACGGCTCGAGCGAGCTGAAAAGCGTCGCACGAAGATGGTCGCGGAACTCGCAAGACAAGGCGAACGAGTGGTTCGTTACCAGCGTGAAATAGAGGAGAGCAGCGCCGTCCACGCCGCAGCGATCGCGGCCTGTGACGTGGCCTGCGCCCGTGCGATCGATTGTCGCGTCGCACTCCATGTCGTCGATGAGGCGCAAGCCTTGGCGGTACTTTGTAACGAGCGCGCCGCGGCGGACGAGGCATGCAACGTGCAACGCCGGATCGTTGACGAGTTCGTATCGCAAGTCTCGCGAGAAGAAGGCTCGATTGCGGCCCTCGGATCTGCTATTGCCCGCGACCGGGTGCGACATACCGGAGATTGCGAACGTGCTGTGGACCTTCGCGAAGGAATGGAGCGCGACCGCATGTCGCTTCCCGAACGATTCCGCCCTAACAGCGAAATTTCAGACGACCAACTACAACGTTGCGCCGAGATGATGAAACGCTGCGAGCTTGACGCACGCCAATGTGCCGAATGCTTGGAGCAGAGTTCCACGGAATCTTTTGCAGCTGTGGCCGGCCTTCGTGAGATAGAGCGGCGTTGGACGGTCGAGATCGAAGCGGTCGTTACCGCAGAGCTCGCCCGCGCCGACCAAACGCTTCGCGCGCTTCAGGTTAATGTGGACGGCGTTGGTAACGAAACGATGCCTGTTCGTGCCCGGAACGAACCTGGCGCCGCCATCGCTTGGGCAGCGATGATGCGCGAGTGGGGCGATCGTTATAGGTCGATCGTGGAAGGGGAACGCTCGGTGGCTGAACAGGCGCTTTGGTCGGCGGAGCGACACGTCGTTGCAATACTCGCCGAGGCAGGGGCCGCCAGCGTCGATGAGCTTGACCGGCTCTTTCAAGAGGTCATCGCTAATTCCACCGTGTTGAAGTACAAGCTCGAGCGCGCTGAAGAGAACCTCATGGCAGCGCGTGCTGCGGAAGAACAGTTGGCCGGCGTCGACCCGTTATCGCGAGCGCTCGAGCAGCTTCGCCGCTATCTGCAAAGTAATGCGTTTAAAGATTATATAATGCATTTGCGAGAGCGAAGACTACTCGGCGTTGCAACGGAAATTCTGCGCAAGATGACGGCCGAGCGATATGCGTTTGCGGAAGGCTTTCAAATACTTGACGCAGCCACGCAGTTGACTCGCGATGCGCGAACCCTTTCCGGCGGAGAGAAGTTTTTGGCAAGCTTAGCGTTGGCGCTTGGGCTGGTGGAGGTCGCGGCGCAGGCGGGCGGCCGACTGGACGCGCTGTTTCTGGATGAGGGTTTCGGTAGTCTGGACGCGAGCTTTCTCGACGTCGCCATTGCTGAACTCGCGCACCGAGCGACTTCAGGCAAGATGATCGGTGTCATCACCCACGTCCGCGGCATTGCAGCCGAAATCGAAACGGTACTGCGTGTCCAACATCTCGCTGGCGGCAGCGTCATTTCGCGTCTCTCAGTCGGTGAACGCGAGCGATTGATGGATGATACACTCGCGTCTGGATTGTTGGAGGCAGCGGGATGATCAGCGCGCGATGGTGTTTTTCGTTATCCCGAACGCGAATTGTCTTACTGCTGGCCAGATTATTGAAGTTCGTCGAGATTCAGTTTCACTTGGCGCAGGATGCCATTCAATGTTCCAATTGGAACATCGCGTGCGCCGTGCACCGGCACCGATGTCGAACGACCGTCAGGATGTCGAAGAATGCGGTGCGAGCCGCGAGTTCGCACGACCTCGAACCCCACACTTTTAAGCGCCGCGAGGAGCGCCTTCCCGGTCACCTAGGGCCGCAAAAGACAGGACCGCCTGATCGTCCGTTTGTGTCATGCTGCCGGAAGAGCCACCGAGACGCTAGAGGCGAGTTCTTGGCTAGAATCTCCAGCCGGTATTTCCTCGCCGGTGGCGGAGCGTTGTTCGAGGCAGAGTTCAATGACCTCGCGAGCGTTGCGAAGCGCATCCTCGACGTTCTCGCCCCACGTGTGTGCCTCGGGAAAAGCCGGCACGATGACATTGACGGCCGACCCGTCCGGTTCGGGCACGAGTACCACGGCATATCGGATCTGCACCATTCTTTCTTTGTCTCGTCGACGTTTTTTCCCGCAGAGGGCGAGCACCGGGCTTTCACGAGCATAAGCCTGTAGGCTTGACTGATCTAGCTTCAACGGGGCCGCGCGCCTACGCGCGCGGAGAGATTGGGACTTGCGCGGATACCAGCACACTAGCAGCGCCTCAACGGAGTCCGCTACGCCCAAGTACGGTAGCAAATCGGAAAAACCTTTGCTGCTAGTGTGTTGGAGTTCTAACAGGGGGTCGCTATTTCATAGCCAAAGGTGCTTTGGAAGAGCCCCGGTGGCGGAATTGGCATACGCGAAGAATTTGGAATCTGCCGTACTTGGCCGTACATTTCGGATGCCCACTTGGGTAGCCCGTTCCGCTCGCGATCTGATCTTACACGTCGTGTAGGCGTCCCGCCCGCTCGTCATTGCGATCGGAAATTTCGGTTTATCTGCTTACGGCAAATAATGGTCTTGCCAATGAGGTTACTGTGACGACTTACAACGAATACTTTCGGATAGCGACCGGTAACCCGCAACTCGAACCGTTTCCCTATCAGCGCCGGCTGGCCGAAGCACAAACGTGGCCATCGATACTCGACGTGCCGACCGGGCTCGGAAAAACCGAGGCGATCGTCCTTGCCTGGCTTTACCGCCGCCATGCCGACGTCAGAAAGACGCCGCGGCGCCTCGTTTACGTGCTGCCACAACGAACGCTCGTCGAACAAACCGTTCATCGGGCGGAGGCATTGCTCGCGCGACTATGTGCCGCGAAATTGAATGATGACATTGCGGTCGAAATGCTGATGGGAGGCGAGGTTGGCGCGGAGTGGATTTCCGCACCTGAGGCACCGCGGCTCCTTGTCGGCACGCAGGACATGCTGCTTTCGCGTGCTCTTAACCGCGGCTATGCCATGTCACGCTTCCAATGGCCGATGGCGTTTGCATGGCTTCACGCCGACGCGCTTTGGGTGCTCGATGAAGTGCAGTTGCAGGGCGTCGGCGTTACCACGGCTGCACAACTACAGGGCCTTCGGAATCGGCTTGGAACGGTCGGCGCGACAGCGACGATGTTCGCGTCGGCGACGATCGACCGTTCTTGGATCGATACGGTCGACCATCCGATATCGACCGACGTGGTCGCCGAGCGGCTCCAAGACGACGATCGGCATCATCCCGTTGTGCGCAAGCGTCTCGAAGCGAAGAAACGAGCACACCGTCTCGACGCGTACGACCCGAAGGAGCTTGCGGCGCAAGCGCTCTCGCTTCATCGCCCTGGCACACGGACGCTTGTTATCGTCAATACGGTCGAGCGCGCCGTGCAGACGTTTCAGGCAATTCAGAAAGCGCGACCGCATATCGACGTTACCCTCCTACACTCACGGTATCGTCCGGCTGATCGCCAGGCGCATCTCGAACGTGCGCTCGCCCCGATCGACGTCGCAGCGGAAGGTCGCGTCGTCGTTGCGACGCAGGTGGTCGAAGCCGGCGTCGACTTTAGCGCTACAACCTTGCTTAGCGACGTCGCGCCGTGGTCGTCGATCGTTCAGAGGCTGGGCCGCTGCAATCGTACGGGTGACGATGTCGAGGCGACGTTCGGTTGGGTCGAACCACCGGAGTTGACTGCGGCGAACTCACGCCCGTACGCCCTCGCCGACGTTCGCGCCGCGCGCGAGACCTTGCTTTCACTTGAAGAGCGCGATCTTGCGCCTGGAAACTTACCGAGGGTGGCGCTCGCGCTCGAACCAAGCGCAGTCTTGCGCCGAGTCGACTTGCTTGAGCTTTTCGACACGACCGCCGATCTCACGGGTTCTGACATCGACGTCTCCCGATTTATCCGCGACGCCGATGATTTTTCGGTCTTTGTCGCGTGGCGTGAGCGACCCCCGGAGGAGCGAGATGAGGTCCGCCGGCAAGAACTTTGTCCTGCCCCGAAAGCCGATGTCGAAAAGATTTTGAAGCGGCTGGCCGACGAGCGCAAAGGCGACATGGCGCGTGTCTCGCGCGTCGCATCGGACGAGGGATGGTCGGCTCGCGCAACACCGGGGACGCTGCGGACGGGCGAAATCGTTTGGCTATCGAGCGACGTTGGCGGATACGATACGGAACTCGGCTTCCGCATCGAATCACGAACGCCGGTTCCTGAAATCTCGCGGGAACCGCTCGACCGTGCGGATGTTGAAAGCGAGACGCTAGACGCTGACGTGCGGACGTTTATCGGCGAAGCAATCGACATTGCTACACACGCCGAGGAAACGGCAGTCGCCACTCGAGACTTAATGGATCGGCTCGTCGCCGATGGCCTCGTCGACGATCGATTGCGCGATCTTGTTGTAATCAGCGCGCGCTGGCACGACGTTGGAAAAGCTCATCCGGTCTTTCAACGGACGCTTCGTGGCGCTGTCGGCGACGGTCCAGGCCCCTGGGCGAAAAGTGATGGCACCACGTCGCGTCGCCACGAACGCCCCGGCTTCCGACACGAGGTCGCAAGCGCCATCGCGTGGCTTGCCGCCAATGACGGCAAGCCGGACGCCGACCTCGTCGCATATCTCGTGATGGCTCACCATGGAAAGGTGCGCCTCACCGCGCAACGTCTTCCGGTCGAAACCCCTGCTCCGGGACAGCGATTGATTTGCGGAATAGCGGACGACGACCAACTTCCGGCAGTCGACCTCGGCTCTGGGACGATGTCGGTAGCTTGCCACACTAGCCTCGCTCTATTCGACGTCGGCAGTTCGAGTGATCGCCCAACCTGGAGCGATCGAACAGCGGCGCTCGTTGCGGATCGCGAGATCGGTCCATTTCGCCTTGCATTTCTCGAGTCGCTTGTCCGCGTCGCCGACTGGCGGGCGAGCGCGCTGCATAGCAACCCGCGGCGGCGCATTCGATGACCGTCGAATTGCAATCTCGACTTCGGCTCGGCGGCGCGCGGGCGGACTCGTTGCTCGGCTACCTCAAAGCGATCGCAACGTTACGTTTGTTCTCGACGCAGATGGATAACACGGTGCGTGCCGCGTGGGAGCGCGGCGCGCTCACGTTGCACGAGGTTTCGCGGGATCGTCTCGTGAATTTTTTCATCGAAGAGTATGCGCCGACGCCGGTATTAAATCCATGGAATAGCGGAGCTGGATTCGACGCGAAGTCGCGTACGCAGGAAGCCGGGAAAACGCTCGATCGGCTGAATGCGCAGCCGCACGCTCGGTGGCGATCGTATCAAGAAACGCTGCGTCGAGCGCGCGGAATCGTCAGCGAGTTCGGCGATATGGACGAAAAAGGGGCAAAGCAGCAGATCGTCACGCGCCTACGCGCGACGCTTTCCGATGCCGCGATTGAATGGATCGACGCGGCGGTCCTCATCGGAAAAGAGCATCTCGGATTTCCCATTTTGCTTGGCACCGGTGGAAACGACGGTCGGCTTGACTTCTCGATCAATTTCCTGCAGCGGCTCCTGGATGTCGTCGGTACTGAGGCACTTGCTACCCGTGAACAGTTATTTCTCGACGCGGTCGAAGGGACATCGAACGCTGCCTTATCAAAGGGGATTCTCGGCCAATATCAACTCGGCGCGGGCGGATACAATAACCCGTGGGATCTCGTTCTAGCAATTGAAGGGGCGATCGCCTTCGCCGGTTCCATCACGCGACGCTTCGCTAGCGACGGCGATCGGCCATCCGCCCCGTTTCAGTTTGTATCGACCGCCGTCGGTTACGCGGCCGCAAGTAACGAAGAAGAAGATCGCGGTGAGCTGTGGCTCCCGCAGTGGAGAGGCGCCGCAACGTATCCGGCGATCCGTTCGCTGCTGCGCAACGGACGTGTCCAATTATTAACGCCGCAACCAGGGGCGACCAAAGGGATCCGTGTATTCGGCGCAAGCTCTGCGGCAGATTCCATCGCGGCCGTCCAAGCGGCCCAAACGCTCGGCGTTTCGAGCGGCATCGCCTCATTTGGCCGGATCGTCGTTGCGCAGCGTAACGGGCTGGCATTCGGCGCGACCTACGTTGGGCAGATCGCCGTCGACGATCGACCCGAAATCGCCGCGCTTTCACGCGACGTGCGAACGTGGGTGACGCGCGTATCGCGACTGGAGCTGGGTGCTGCGGCTCGCGCCGCGCTGCGCGAATACCAGGAAGGAATCGTGGCGTACGCTGGTCGCCCGTCGCGCGAAGCGTTCATCGCGATGCTCGCATCGCTTGCCGATCTCGACGACTCCGTGGCAAGCAAGAAAGACCTGCGTCCTTTGCCATGGCTTCAAACGTCGCTTCACCACGACATTGACGCAATGAAGGACGAGTCGATTGAGGACCGCCTCGCCCGATCTTCGACGTCGGTCGGCTGGCGACAGCAGGCTCGTCGTTTGCGCTACCGCATTTCGCGTGTTGCTTTTGACGAACGCACGAATAAAGAGTCTTACGACGCTGCCGCCAAGCCTCTGTGGCGCTTCGGCGTAGCTGATACGTGCACGGCATTGTTCGCTCGAGCGGTCCGCGAAGCGGCAGTCGCGCCAACCGACGAAACTAATGGCTTCGCCGCCCATTTTGGAGGCTCGATTGGCCTGCCGATTGACGACTTTGCAAGGTTGGTCGCAGGCGAAATCAATTGGAGCCGATTGAAACAGCGCCTACGCGCGTATTCGATTATCGAACCCTATGCGTGGCCTCGCGCCGCCAGCCGGACGGAGATCAAAACGGGTGCCGAGCCCGGCGCGCGGGCTCGAATTCCGGTTGCTTTCGCCGCTCTAAAGACCCTGATGCACGGGTACTTGCGGCGCGGCGAAGACGGCGCGCCGCTTCCCGAAGTCCACGGAACATTTTTGGACGCGGAGACGGCGGTGCAACTCGTCGCAAACACGGATATCTTGCGTTCGCGCGCTCTTGCTGGGGCTTATGCGCGCCTCCGCAGCGCCGGCGCGGACGTTCGCGATTTCCACTCGATCACAATCGACCGTGACCGAGTGGCGGCATATGCTGTGGCACTTATGACGCCAGCGGGACGCGCGACGCGTGAGGCGCTCTGGAGACGTTGCCGCTTGAACGACATAGACGGTCGCGATGGGGCGGGCGCTTCACTTGAATTGAAGGAGAAAAAATGACAACGCAACCTCTCGATCTCACGAGCGCACTGGCCGCGCCGCGTGTGGTTATCGAAGCCGAACTCGAACCGTTGATCGGTTCGCGTATCCAGCCGACGGGCTTTCCCAATCTTGGAGCGGCCGAGTTTTTCGAACCGAACGGTGCTCGCTTTCTCCTCGTCGAGTCTGCGCAGTCGATTGCAAATCGGCTGGAAGCCGTCTCATGGGACGATAGTGCCGTCGATCTTGTTGGCCCGCTGCGCGGGCTGCCGTATGTAAAGACGACTGTCGGCGGAGTTGAAACGGACTCCATACGCGAGGCACATCGTTTGAATTCGCCCTATCTCTATGGCGTCTGGCCGTTAATCGCTGATCGCGCCGGAATCACCATGCTCAAAGGCAAGAAAGGGAAGAAGGCGACAGCAACGACGACGGATGGCGACGGCGAGGATGAAGCCGCTAGCGCGAGTGTCGACCGCCAAAAGCTCGCCCGGGCCGTATTCTACTACGATCCGAATTCCGTGCTGCACGGAGTGTTTCTCGAGAAGATCACCGGTTTGGCTCGACTTACGCGCGCTGTCAGCGGATTTGTGGAGGCTCACGAGGTTGCGCTCGTCGCAAGCGGTGGCGTAAAGAACGATCGGATCGATCCGTCCGGGAAGGCATACAAGGGCGAAAAGAGTGGCGCTGAGGGCGGATTTGGCAATGTGCCATATGCGCGCACCGAGTATACAGCAAAGCGAATCGTCGCTTCATTTGCCATCGATACGTCGCTCGTTCGGTCTTACGGTTTAGGCGACGCCGCAGAACGCCTTCTTCTCGCGCTCGCGCTCTGGAAAATCGCAAATTTGCTCAAAAACGGGATGCGATTACGCACGGCGTGCGATCTCGTCGTCAAGCCGGACGGCCTTAAAGTGACTCGGCCTGCGTCGGCCAGCTTACCGGCCATCTCAGAACTTGAGCGCGAGATCGCAAGCGGCATCGCTGCCTGCGCTGCTTCGGAAACTTTTGCGCCGGATGTCACGCCGGTCAAGTTCGAGAAATGATCGCGCTGCGAATCGACTTCATTGCCGGTCGATTTCATGCGACTCCCTGGAATCGGTCGGCAAACGACGGCGAGGTCGAGTGGCCGCCGGCGCCGTGGCGCTTGCTGCGAGCGCTCGTCGCGGGTTGGTATCGCGACCCCGTATGCGATCGTGAAACGATGTCGCGTCTGTGCGACCAACTGGCCGAGCCGCCGAGCTACGTCTTGCCGCCCGCGACGGTCGGTCATACGCGACACTACATGCCGCAGGGCGAGGCGAAAAACCTTAAGCCGATCACCGCGTTGACATTGGATTCGTTCGTCCGCATGGATAAGCCGGAACGAACGTCGGCATGGGCCATCTGGCCGAGCCTTTCGCTCGATGATGAATTGATGCGGGTTCTCGACGCGGTCGTAATCCAAATTCCGTATTTAGGGCGTGCGGAATCCTGGTGCAGAATTTCCGTCGAGAACGCCGTATCCGACGATCCGCGCCTGATTCGCGTCGACGTCGCCGGCACCACCAATGTCGATGGTCCTGTAGTCCAGCGTCTCGCCGCTGGTCCCGATCTACGCCGCTTGAACCTTTGGCGATCACTCTGTCAATCGACGCTAGACATGCGCAGCGCGCGCCGCCGCCTGCCGCACGGAGCCGTGCTCTTGGACTACGCGTTTCCTCCGCGCTTCGGCTTCGCGCCGAGTCCTTGGACTGAACCGACGCGGGAGGCGGCTTCCGAGCCTCGGACGGAGCGCTTTCTTCTGGAAGCTATCCAGCCGCGCGGGGTTCTGCCGTCGGTAAGCGAGACGGCGCGGCTCGGCGGACTGATGCGTAAGGCCGCGATGTCGGAATTCTCACGCCGGCATTCGAACCATTGCGCTCCGGCGGTGTTCACCGGTCATGTCGATGGTGCGCCCGCGAAAGGTCACGCGCACGCATATTATCTCGCAAGAGATCTCGACAATGACGGACGTATCGATCACATGGACGTCCGGCTTCCGGTGGGCGCCCATCCGCATGCCCTTAACGCGTTGCTGAGTACCGACTATCTGTACAGCGAGCAGCTCGGACGTCATGCCGTAACAAGCCTCGGGACCGCGCCAGTCGACCGCGGCACCCGTTGGCGTTCCATTACGCCATTCGTAGCACCCCGGCACCCGGGCCGAGCCGAGCGCCGCGATCCGGAATTTTTGCGAGCCTGGATCGCGGATGAGGTACGCGTGGAGCTTCGAAACCATGGAATTGCCGATCGGTGCGAAGTCATTGTATGGGAAGAGCGTCCGCCGATGATCACGCACGACGGCGGCCGGCGCTCGCGATTCGATGCATTTATTCAAGGACACCGAGGCTTGCCGGAACATCGACCGGTTTTTGGAGTCGATGTCGTATTCGAAAGTCCGGTATCTGGACCGATTGCAATTGGTCGTGAAGCTCACTTTGGCTTCGGCCAGCTTACCGTCGACCGTTGACAAACGAAGTCTTCTGTCTTCGAAAGCGTAAAAGCACAGGCATTCAGCGCTCTGGCGCTCGATGGGATGGCACCGGCCTGTGCGCGGGACTGTCACGCACACGAAACGATTTTGTATGCCACGGGACTGTAACGCGAGTCGATGCCTTCCATCGTATGCGCCCCCGGGGAGAGCATTGCATATCCAGCAGTCGGCACGCTCGACTTCGATTATTCCGTGGAAGGCCCGATCGTGCTCGGGCGCCTGTGTCACTTCGGGCTCGGGCGTTTCGAGCCGACTGCCTGATAAGCACTTTACGAGTACGATGAGTCGATCGGTTGTACCGGCCGAAGGACCCGAACTGTTGCCGTTGCGCGGGGTCAACGAGTTCGTTTATTGTCCGCGACTCTTCTTTTTCGAACACGTCGAGCGACAGTTTGAAGAATCTCACGACACTGTCGATGGCGATCGCGTTCATCATCGAGTCGACGAAGCGCACGGCGCCTTACAGGACGAACTCACAGCGGCCGACGTGACGTCGGTTGAGCTCAGTTCTGAACTGCTCGGCGTCGTCGGCAAACTCGACCTTGTGCGTAGCGACGGCGAGGTGGTCGTGCCCGTGGACTTCAAGCGTGGGCGGCTTCCGCCAGCAGATATCGGCGCATATGAACCCGAGCGGATTCAGGTCGCGTTGCAGGCACTGCTGCTTCGCGAGCACGGTTACGTGTGTCATGAGGCGCGCATTTATTACGCCGCTTCAAAAAGCTACGTCACGATTCCGATCGACGACGACATCGAGGCGCGAGCACTCGAAGCGGTGCGTGGGGCCCGCCGAACCGCGAAGGCTACAGTCTTACCGCCGCCGCTGGTCGACAGCCCGAAATGTCCACGATGTTCGTTAAATTCGATCTGTCTACCCGATGAGACAAATTTCCTTAGGGGCTCCGCGAAGATTCCGGTGCGGCCATTCGGCGCACCGCTCGACGATAAACGGCCGCTGTACGTGCTTAAGCCAGGCGCTCGGGTTGGCCTCGCTGGCGAAGTCTTACAAGTGCGCACCGACGATGGCGTCATCGCGGAAGCGCGCCTCATGGAGACAGCAAGTATCTCGCTTTTCGGCAACGTCCAAATCAGCTCGCAGGCTTGCCGCACGGTGCTTGGCCGCGACATTCCAATTTTCTACTTGAGCTACGGTGGCTGGCTTTCTGGTTACGCTCGCTCTATCGACGACCACAGCCTCGATCTACGCAACGCGCAGATGCGCCTGGCGCCGGAGCGCCGGCTTCAGATTGCCCGCGCTTTGGTTGAAGGGAAGGTTCGTAATCAGCGCACGATGGTGCGGCGCATGTTGGCTTCCACCGCAAGGCAGGTACTTCAAGCTCTTGCGATCTGCATCGAACGCATTCGTCGCGCACGCAACGTCGAAGAGCTTTTGGGGCTTGAAGGGCGAGCGGCTCAACTTTACTTTCAGGCCTTGCGATCAATGCTTTCCGGACCAACTGAATTCGAGTTTCGCAATCGAAACCGACGTCCACCGACCGATCCCGTAAATGCGTTACTTTCGTTCGGCTACGCGATGCTGTCGAAAGAAGCGCTGGCTGCCGTGATCGCGGTTGGTTTCGAACCGGGCGTCGGGGTTTATCACGCTCAGCGTCCGGGTCGCCCGTCGCTGGCGCTTGATCTCATGGAAGAGTTTCGCCCGCTCATTGTCGATTCCACCGTGCTCTCGTTGGTGAACACGAGGGAGATTCGTCCGCCGCACTTCCTGCGTCGTGGGATCGGGATTGCACTGACTGAGGACGGACGACGAATTGTCATACGTGCGTTGGAACGCAGATTACAATCCACGGTTACTCACCCGGTATTCGAGTACGAAGCGACTTATCGCCGCGCTTTGTGGATGCAAGCGCGTTTATTGGCTCGCGCGATCCAAGACGACATCCCAAGCTACCCGGCCTTTATTACGCGATAATTGATGCGGGCTTACATTTTATCGTATGATATAGCGGAGTCGCGACGATTGCGCGCCATGCACAAACTTGCCAAGGCTTACGGCGATCCTATCCAATACAGCGTATTCTCGTGTCTGTTGCGCCCCACTGACCGGGCGCGCCTTGCGGAGCGCATTGAGGCATTGATCGATCGGAAGCTGGACCGGGTCGTGCTTATTGATATCGGCGCCGTAGCCGATCGCGAAACGTGGATTCCTCCAATCGAGAGCTTTGGACGGCAGCAAATACGAAAGGACGATAAAGCGATCATCGCATGACTTCGAGCGCCTCGGTGACCGGTGCCCCACGCTCATCCGCTCGACCCTTATGTGACGGGCCGATGCCGCGCATTGAAGCCTGTTTTGCATTGACGAGACGGGTTTCGTCTTGTACCCGCTCGAATACGACCTCGCGAAAGTCCGTAGGCAAAGGCTTTCGTGGGCACGCCCCATCCGCGCGCGAATGCGCGCGGCCCCGTTGAAGTGCTTAGACCGGTGAGGTTATCACCAACACTGTCGAGCCATCCGCGCGCGAATGCGCGCGGCCCCGTTGAAGTTTGAGCGCCTCGGTCAAACGCCCGTTGACGAGGACCCATCCGCGCGCGAATGCGCGCGGCCCCGTTGAAGTGGGAACCAGATCGTCTATCAGGTCGGCGGCGTGAACCATCCGCGCGCGAATGCGCGCGGCCCCGTTGAAGTGACACGTACCACTGTTTCCTCGGCATCGACGGTGTGTATCCATCCGCGCGCGAATGCGCGCGGCCCCGTTGAAGTCGGCCGTACTCGAGCCGCACATCACCTGCGCTGCGACCATCCGCGCGCGAATGCGCGCGGCCCCGTTGAAGTTGAGGCGATCGTGCCGAAGCTCACGGCGAACGGCTGCCATCCGCGCGCGAATGCGCGCGGCCCCGTTGAAGGGCGCGTACCGCCGGGATGAGCCGGTCAACATGTACATCCATCCGCGCGCGAATGCGCGCGGCCCCGTTGAAGGAAGTCTTTGCCGTTGCCTATTGGCGTAAACGGCGCGTTGCCATCCGCGCGCGAATGCGCGCGGCCCCGTTGAAGGATTTCAAGTCTGCGTGACCTTCTCCCAAGAAAGCAGCCATCCGCGCGCGAATGCGCGCGGCCCCGTTGAAGCGATGTCCCATATCGTGAATTTTTCATAAAACAACGTAATCACCATCCGCGCGCGAATGCGCGCGGCCCCGTTGAAGCTAATTGCGGTTCGCGATATCGGTGAAGAGATTGACGACCATCCGCGCGCGAATGCGCGCGGCCCCGTTGAAGCCACGCCGCGAACGATCCTGCAGCCAGGCCCTACGCCCCATCCGCGCGCGAATGCGCGCGGCCCCGTTGAAGCTGCGTGTTTTCGAGTTCCTCGGCGGTAAACAGGCCGACCATACCCGCGCGAATGCGCGCGGCCCCGTTGAAGCTCGATTCGCACGGGCTCGATCGACCTCGCGCAGCACCCATCCGCGCGCGAATGCGCGCGGCCCCGTTGAAGCAACGATGCGAGCGGCACGACGGCGGTTGACTCCGCACCATCCGCGCGCGAATGCGCGCGGCCCCGTTGAAGCATCGCGATTACGGCAACGATCGCGAGCGCGACGCCGCCATCCGCGCGCGAATGCGCGCGGCCCCGTTGAAGCATTCCGGTTCCCGCGGCATCGGCAATCGCATCGGACCATCCGCGCGTGAATGCGCGCGGCCCAGTTGAAGTGACTGCCGACGATCGCAAATCTAACCTTGTAGGTTTCATCCGACGCAACGAACACGATCGCGCGTGTGGGCACCGCTCAAAGCGAAACTCGAAGTGCACGCAGACCGATCTCTGCTCCGGGTTCGCTCCTGCGTACCGATCTCAAATCGCGTCGCGTGCGCGACGAGCGTTAGAGGGCGCTAGCGCAGCGGGAGAACGGCGGCGGCGCGCACGTGTAACGCTCGGCTGAAGAACGCACACGCAGGCGACGCCGAGAGCGCGTGCGACGCGAGGTCTCCGAGGGTGTTCTCGCTGATGTCGACCCATGCGCGCTGGAGCCGCCACGGTTCGTGGCGGACTTCACCGACGAAGAGCAACGGGCCGCGCCGCACGAAGAACGTGTAGCGTTCGTGCAAGAAGTGCGCGAGCGTCCCGGGCTCCGCTTCGAAGGCGTCTCCCATCGCGCGATATCGCGCGTGAAAGCGGCCGGGGCGAACGGCGTGCTCGGTGCGCACGCTCGTGCATTCGACGTCGCTCTGCGATGCCTCCAGTGCGATGCGCGCGTGGAGGTAAGGAAGGCCTGTAGCGAGTCGCGCCGCGCGCACGACGACCGGAGAGCCCGCATCCAGACTAACAAAGAAGACGCCGGCCCTGCGGCCCACCCGCACGTACGTCCGCAGATTGAGTTCCGGCACGTCGCCAAAACCCGGTAGGACGGGCGCGAATCGAACGCGGACGCCGGTCATACGGAACGGCACGACCGATAGCCATGCATCGCCGTCGAAGCGATCGAGTTCGACGCCCGGAGGCAGCAGCCGGGCCAGCACCGCCGCATCGGCGCGCCAATGCGCGGTCATGATATCGCGCCACCACATATCCAGAACGGCGGGTCCGTTCATAGGAAACGGGCGCGGATTGCCGGCGCCGGGATCGGGCAGCGGTCGCTCGTCCCGAACGCGCGATAGCGATTGCGCGCGATCCACGCATAGACGCGATCCCGCACGCCGCGCGGCACGGCGAAGCACGCGCCCAGCAGCGGCCACGGCCAACGCAGGTAGCACGCAAGTCGCAGTGCCGCCTCGGAGCCTTCGGATAACCCCGCGGCATCGATCAGCACGATGCTCGCAAACGAGCTCGGTTCGCGAGCGAACGGCGCGAGCGCGGCGCGCGCTGCCGGCGACTCGAGGGATGCAAACCGCAATCGGCCGCCAGGATCGTTTGCGATCGCGATCCGGACGCTCGCATTGCAGAGATTGCAGACCCCGTCGAAGAGAACGGTCCCAAGCGGCACGAAGGCGCCTTTGCGGCTGCCGGCACGCCGGACCTTGCGGTTATTCGCTGGTGCGCCTGCGCTGCAGATGGCGCAGCGTTAAGCTAGGGGCGCCAGCTTCACGAGCTCGTCGTATCGTTCGATCGTTAAGCGATAGCACTCGCACGAAGCGCGTTCGAGCGCGGCGCGATCGACGATGTGTATGCGGCCGCGCTCCAACCGAATGCTCTGTAGCTGTTGCAGCTCTTGCTCCACCGAACTTACCGTCGCGCGGCGGACGCCGAGCATGACGGCTAGAAATTCCTGCGTCAAGCCGAACTCGTCGCGCTGCACGCGGTCTTGCGTGACGAGCAGCCAGCGGGCGCAGCGCGCGATGACGGGATGCAGAGCGTTGCAAGCCACGGAAATCTCCAGCGCGTTCAAGGCGGCCTGCACGTAGCGCAGCATGGCCGCACGCGACTGTGACGACTCTTTCATCCAGCTCGTGAATTCGCGCGCGGACAATCGCGCCGCCGTACCGGCTACCTGGCATAGCGCTTTGCCCGGCACGCGATCGATGCCTAAAATGAGTTGAACGCCGCCGCAGACTCCCTCGCGGCCGACAGTTCCAACTTCAATTTCGGATCCGTTTTCCATTAAGGTCGTAATCGAGACCATCATGTCGATCGGAAAATACACGTTTTCGATGAGACCGTTGGTATCGAGCAGTACGTGGCCCGATTCGAAGGCCAACACCTCGGCGTCTTTGAGCGCCGCATGCGCACCGATCGAAACGAGAAAGTCCAACAGCGTATTACCGCCGGTATACGGTATTCGCCTCACAACGTCAGCGGGCTTCAATAACGCTCATGGCTGGACAATCATGTCAATCTTGTGGCCTCGAGAGAGGTTGGTAGTACGAGCATGTACGCTTGCGGATAGAGACCTCGGCCCCCTATTTGGTATCGTTCGCACATGTCAGTCGTTTTGCGTCACCCCTGGAGCGCCTCGTTAGTTTCCTTGCTTTCCGGCGCTTGGCAGCTGCCATCCTTTCGGCGAAGACCGTTTCGGCTGAGCGCCCGCCGCGTCGCGGGGGCGCTACAATGAGCCTCAAGACGCGCATCACGAGCGATCGTAGCCTCGTGTCCTTGGTGCGCCGCGCCGTAACTGAGTATGCCAAAATGCGTGGTGGTTTCAACGCTGACGCGCTCGATGACATCGAGTTGGCCGTCGGGGAGGCGCTCGCAAACGCTGTTGAGCACGGCCATCGCGACGGGGGTTGGATCAGCGCGTCGTGCGATTGCGAAAATGATGCCTTCAACGTGACGATTCGCGATAACGGGCCTCGCTTCGACCACGCGCAACGGATGCCGGCTACGCCCGCCTTCAGTCTGCGCGGCTTCGGGCTCAACATCATGCGCGGCGCAATGGATAACGTGCGCTTTCAAAGGGGCGGCCGGTCCGTCACGATGACCAAGCAACAGACGCATGCTTAAAATTGGCAGCCGCATCCGCCACGCGTGGCTGAGCCATGGAGACGCGCAACATGCGTGGTCTCCGAGCGATGCCGGCGATGTACGGCATTCGCTGTGCGGTTGTAGCGTGCCGGGCGCCCTGCTGTCGCGCCTCAAGCGTCCGCGCTGTCTGCTCTGCAGTCATATGACGAGCGCGGCCTTTCGCATCGCACCCCGCCGGCGCGCTGTAAACGAGCGCACGCCGCTCCACGACATCCGTTCGGCGCGCGAGCATGTCTCTCAAGCGGTCAGCCAGCTTCGAGAACTACACGTCGCTCCCGCTCGACGAGCGGCCCTGTTGTCGGCCTTGGCCGACATCGACGCCCAACTGCTACAGACGTACCGAACCGAACGCTCGGGCCGAAACAAAAGGGACTACGACAGAATGCTACGTTTGGAAACCGGCGGTTCCGAGCGCTAGCTACGAATCGGCCGCAGCGTGCGTCGCGGCGGCGGCCGTATCGACGAGCCAGGTGAGTTCGCCGTCGCGCGGCCGTACGGCCGCTATCGGATAGGCCGTAACGTTCGGCGCTCCGTCGAGGACGGCGGCAAGCGCCGCCGCTTTCGTCGGGCCGGCTGTGGCGACTACGACGCGGTGCGCGGCGTTAAGTACGCGCGGCGTCAGCGTGATGCGATGCGTGCCGAACTTCTCGACGAAGGGTGCGCGTACGAGGAGCGCGTCGTCGGCGAACGGATCGCTGCCCGGAAAAAGCGACGCCGTGTGCCCGTCGGGACCCATGCCGAGCATGACGAGATCGAATGCCGGCGTGCCCTCGGCACCGGTGTCGAGTTCTCGGCGCAGAATCGCGGCGTAGGCGCGCGCAGCATCCGCCGGTTCGATTTCGCCGCGCATGCGAAAAACGGCGTCGTCTCGGACGTGCAACGCATCGAGCAGCGTCGTTTTCGCCGTCTTGTAGTTGGACTGCTCGTCATCCGGCGGCACGCAGCGTTCGTCACCGAAGAAGAAGCGCACGCGGCTCCAGTCGATCTGCGCCGCGTATGGCGCAGCGGCAAGCAGCGCGTACGCGGCTTTCGGTGTAGAACCGCCGGCAAGTGCTAGATCGAAGCGGCCATGCGCGGCGATGGCATTCGTCGCCGTTTCGGCGACGAATGCGGCCAGGCGCCGCGCGAGCGACGCCTCGTCGGCGACGATCTCGAGGTGCGATGCGGGGCGCTGCATCAGCCCAGTAGCGCGCGTACGGTTTCGAGCGACGTGTCGAAGATGAGATCGCGGGCATTCTCGAGGATCGCGCGTTCGATGAGCGTGGTGTTTTCGATGTCGTGCAACGGGACGCAGCCCATTCGCTGCTCGTGCGCCCCCGAGACGGAAAGACACACGACGTTTTCATCGTCGCTCGAAATTTCGGCGCGGTATGCCGACGTGTGCGCGCGTAAGACGACGCTCTGCACGCGGCGTCGATCGCCTTTCGCTTGTGTGCCGAAAGCAATCGCGGTACCGCGGCCGTCCGTAAAGGCCCCGCGCGTGCGTACGTTCCAAGAAAGCCGGCTTCCGAGCCAACCCGCGAGATAGATCGCTTCGGCTTCGGAGCCGCTTTCGATCTCCAGACCCACGAGCGAAAAGAGATCTTCGCGTAACGTCGGATCGTCGAAAAACTGCGCGATGATATCTTGCCACGGCATCAAGCGCATGAAGGCGAGGTCGTGCAAGATCACATTCGGAAAGCGTTCGGCGAACGTGCAGAGTTCTCGCAGCGTCTCTTCGTCGCGCGCGCGGCCCGAGGAATCGACAACGACCGTGGCCGCCATCGCGGCGAGTCCCGAAAACGTCCGGCTCGCCAAGAGCTTCACGCCGGTCCACCAAAGAACCGTCGGGATATCGGGCACCGCGAGTTCTTGTACCAGGCTTACGATCGCGTCGTGCGCGAGCGGGTTGACGCCGATAGCGACGCGCTCGTTGACGACCGTCGCGCCTCCGCGCTCGCGCGTCTTCGACGATACGTCGATGCCCGCCGTCGCATCGGTGGAATCTAAGACGATGAGGCGCGAGGGATGTTTCTCGGCGACGATCGCCGCCCGTTCCAGCACCCACGCGCGGTGCGCCGGATCGTCGATGAAAACGACGAAATTCATGGTCGCAACCTGGGCCGCGGCGACCGCTGTCGCTCCGCGCGACTCGCGCAGCCGTTCGCGTACGGTTCCGATGTCGGCGATGGAATCCACGTGCGTTTCCATCAGATGCGCCGCCATTCGCGGCCGTCGGCGACGAGCAACGCGTCGGCGCTCTGCGGCCCTTGGCTGCCGGCGAGATAATTTGGAAAATCGAGGCTGCGCGTTTCGCTCCAGCGCTCCATGATCGGCACGACGGCCTGCCACGCCTGTTCGACGGCATCCCAGCGCGTGAAGAGCGTCGCATCGCCGCGCATCGCATCGCCGATGAGCCGCTCGTACGCGGGCGCCGACACGACCCCAAAACCGGTACCGTAGTTGAAGTCCATCGTCACGCCGCGGATATGCATCTTCGGCCCCGGAATCTTTGCGTTGAAGCGAATCGACACGCCTTCGTCGGGCTGGATTTTCATAACCAACGTATTGGATTCGATGTTGTCGCCGGCTTCGCCGAAGATGCGATGCGGGAGTCCGCGGAACGTCACGGCGATCTCGGAGTGTTTGTGCGCGAGCCGCTTGCCGCTGCGCAAATAGAACGGGACGTCGGCCCAGCGCCAGTTATCGATCAAAAATTTCGTGCACGCATAGGTTTCGGTCGTCGATTGTGGGGCGACGCTCGCTTCGTCGCGATACCCGGGCACGGGTTTGCCTTCAATTAGGCCGGGCCCGTATTGGCCGCGCGCCGTAAATCTCGGCACGTCGTCGAGTTTGATTGGCCGCAGCGCTGATAGCACTTTAAACTTTTCGTCGCGGATGTGATCCGCATTCGGCGAAATCGGCGGTTCCATCGCGACCAGCGCCAGCAGATTGATGACGTGATTCTGGATCATGTCCTTGAGCGCGCCCGCGCTCTCGTAGTAGCCGCCGCGCCCTTCCACGCCCACCGTTTCGGCCGCCGTGATTTGGATGTTGTCGATGTAACGCCGATTCCAAATCGGCTCGAACATGACGTTTGCGAAGCGCAACGCCATGATATCCTGCACGGGCTCTTTGCCGAGGTAATGGTCGATGCGGTAGACTTGCTTTTCTTTGAAGACTTTCGTGACTTCGGTCTGCAGCGCTCGCGCCGAATCGATATCGGTCCCGAAGGGCTTCTCGACGATGATCCGCGACCAGCCCTTGGTCTGTTCTTTGGGCCCTAGACCAGCTGCGGCGAGCTGCTGGACGATTTTCGGGAAGGCGCTCGGCGGTGTCGAAAGATAGTAGAGCCGGTTGCCTTGCGTGCCGAGTTTCTCGTCGTTGTCGTCGAGCTGTGCTTTGAGCGCCTTAAAGCTTTCGACGTCGTCGAACGAACCCGAAATATAGTGCAAGCGATTGGCGAAGTCGCTCCACAGCGGTTCTTTCGTCGGACCCGTCCGCGAGAAGGTGTCGATGGACTCTTTCATCTCTTCGCGAAAATCGTAGTGCGATTTGGCCGACCGCGAAAAGCCGATGATGCCGAAGCTCGTCGGAAGAATATCGCCGAGCCGCAGATTGTACATCGCAGGCATCAGCATACGTTTGGTAAGGTCGCCGCTGGCGCCGAAGAAGACGATCGTGCAAGGGTCGACGATCCGATTGCTATCGAGCCCCGCGCGTAGCGGGTTGACGGCGGCGCCGTTCGTTCGTTCCAGTGTGCCGACGTCGGTCATTATTTTACGCCTACTGTCTCCGCTTCATGCTTGATGGCGTGGCCGCCGAATTGATTGCGCAGCGCGGCAACGACTTTTGCGCTAAACGATTCGTCCTGACGCGACACCAAACGCGAGAGCAGCGCCATCGTGATCACCGGCGCGGGAACGTGCTGATCGATCGCAGCTTCAACCGTCCAACGGCCTTCGCCCGAGTCGTCGACGTAGCCGCGAATTGCTGCGAGCCCGGGATCTTCCCGGAACGCCGCCTCAGCGAGTTCGAGGAGCCAGGAGCGTACGACGCTGCCTTGCAGCCATAATTTGGCGAGCTGATGCAGGTCGTATTTGAACTCCGACTTCTCGAGGATCTCGAAGCCCTCGCCGTAGGCCGCGAGCATCCCGTATTCGATGCCGTTGTGGACCATCTTGGAATAGTGTCCGGCCCCCGAGGGGCCGACGTATGCGTACCCATCGGGCGGTGCGAGCGAGAGAAAGATCGGCTCGCAAGCTTTGACGGCGGCCTCGTCGCCGCCGACCATCAAGCAGTATCCGTTTTTAAGTCCCCACACGCCGCCCGACGTTCCCGCATCGACGAAATGCACGTCTTTGATTTTCGCCATGCCCGCGCGTTTCTGAGAATCGCGAAAGTTCGAATTGCCGCCGTCGACGATCGTGTCGCCGGGCGAGAGGTGCGCGAGCAATTCGTTGACGGTCTGGTCCGTCGCGTTGCCCGAGGGTACCATGATCCAGACCGCGCGCGGCGGCGCCAATTTGGCAACGAGGTCCGCTACCGAAGATGCGCCGCTCGCGCCCTCGCTCACCGAATGTTCGAGCGCGGCGGGATTGAAGTCGAACACGACCAAGTCGTGTTTGTCGAGCAACAAGCGCGTCGTCATGTTTGCGCCCATGCGCCCGAGGCCGATCATTCCGAGTTGCATCGTGTTCCTTGTCCGGTTGGAGCGTTAGCGGCTACGCATTGGCAGAGACGGCATCGGCGATCGCGTCCGATATCGCTTCGAGCGCTTTGGAGATTGGCCCCACGAGACGGAAGCTCGCGCCCCGCCGCGCGCGGGAATCGAGCGATTCGAAATCGCCGAGCGCTTGCGCCGCAATCAGCGTTCCGAACGTCACCATGCCCGGAATTTCGAGATCCCGCGCCGGATCGTTCTCATGTGTGAGTTGCAAAAAGACGCCGGTGTTCGGGCCGCCTTTGTGAAGTTGCCCCGTCGAGTGTAAGAAGCGCGGCCCGAAGCCGACCGTCGTCGCGACCTTGCGCGCGTCGCGCACTTTCTGGCGAATGTCGTGTAGGGCACGCTGGTGCTCGGGGTTCATTTCGAAATACGCCGTAAACGCTACGTAATCGCCGGCGACGACCTGCGCGAGAATCGCGGTGACGGCCGAGCTCAGATCCTTGCCCAGTGCGACTGACGTAGAACCGGATATAGGCACCACGCTCGCGGCTTCCGTCGCGAGCGCCGGCGGTTTTACGGGAAAACTGCCGTCCTGCTTATACGCAGCGAGGAGACGCTTCGTGTTGTCTTTGGACTCTTGCACGTTGGGCTGGTCGAAAGCGTTGATGCCGAGGACCGCGCCCGCGGTCGCCGTCGCGATCTCCCACAGCCCGAACTGTTCGCCGATGTCGAGCTTGTCGCTCATCGCCAAACGAATGACCGGATGGCCGGCTTCCTCGAGGATGTGCAGCCGCGTTTCGATGGCCCCGCCGTCCATCGCGCCTTCGAGGTGTTCGTTCGGCGGCAAGCCGCTGCCGACGTACACGAAAACGCGATCGGCGCCGTAGTCGTGCGGCGAGCCGAGCGCCTCGCCCTCGATCGGAACGATCCCCTTGCCCTGCTTACCCGTCGACTCCGCAACGAGTTGTTCGGCCCAGGTACCAAACGCCGCGAGTTCGGGGTGCGCGACGATCGTGAGCTTATCGCGGCCCGCGAGCGCGAGCGTGCCCAGCGTGGCGCCGAAACGAACGCCGAGCGCGTCCGCGACGCTCATCGTGCGCGCGTTGGCCTGCAGCGCGCCGAGTCCGCGGTCCAGGATCGCTTTGACGTCGTAGCCCGCGAGAGCGGCGGGCACCATGCCGAAGTACGAAAGCGCGGAATACCGTCCGCCGATCTCGGCATCGTTGAGGAAAATCCGGGCGAAGCCGGCGTCTTTGGCATCAGTACCGAGCTGCGTGCCGGGGTCCGTGATGGCAACGAAGTGTTTGCCCGCCAGATCCGCGCCGACCGTTTTCTGGACGCGGCCGTAGAAATAGCGAAAGAACGCTTCGGGTTCGGTCGTCGTACCGCTCTTGCTTGCGACGATGAAGAGCGTCTGCGCCAGATCGAGCGCGTCTTCGAGCGTCTTCACTTGTGCGGGATCGCTCGAATCGAGCACGTGCAGTTGCGGGTACCCCGCGACGTGGCCGAACGTCGCGCGCAACACGTCGGGAGCGAGCGAACTGCCGCCCATGCCCAGTACGACGACGTGCTTGTAGAGCTTGGCCGATTCGGCCGCGAACGCGGTGAGGTCCGCGACGTGCTCGAGCACGCTGCGTGGAAAATCGAGCCAGCCGAGGGCGCCGCGGACGATCTCGCCCGCTTTGGCGTCGCTCGTCCACGGTGCCGGGTCGTGTTTCCAAAGCTTCGCCAGAAAATCGTCGTGGGCGAGCTGTGCGATCGCGGCCTGCGGGTCGACCCCGGACGTACCGAGATTGACGAGCACGCGCTCGTCGCCGCGCGCGAGTTTCTTCTGTTTGCTGCCGATCGCACCGAGCATCGCATTATACGATTCCGCGAACGATTTGACGCCTTCGAGTTGCAGTTTCTGCGTGACGTCGAAGAGCGAGATCTGCGCCTTAGCGAGCACTTCGACCGTCGCGCGGGCATCGTCGAGATTCGTTTCGACCGCGTCGGCTTTGACGGTGCCATGTTCGAGCAGCGCGTCGAGCGTCGCCGGCGGCAACGTGTTGACCGTGTTCTTGCCGACGAGATTTTCGACGTACATCAAATCGGGATATGCCGGATTCTTGGTGCCGGTACTGGCCCAAAGCGGCCGTTGCACGCGCGCGCCGTGCTGCTTGATCGCCTCGAAACGCTCGCCTTCGAAAAGCTTTTTGTAGCGTGCGTAGATCAGCTTCATATTCGCGATGCCGGTCTTGCCGCGCAGATCTTCAAGTGGCTGACCTTTGGCGATCTTCTCGTCCAGGAGTTTATCGACGGCCGAATCGATGCGGCTCACGAAGACGCTCGCGACCGAGCCGATGCGATCGATCGAACCCCCCGCGGCGACGCGCCGCTCTAAGCCTGCGATGTACGCATTCGCCACCTCTTCGTAGGTCTCGAGCGCGAAAATCAGCGTGACGTTGACGTTGATGCCCGACGCGATCGTCTCGGTGATCGCGGCGATGCATTCGGGCGTCGCGGGAATTTTGATCATCACGTTGGGACGATCGACCATTTTCCAAAGCCGCTTCGCGGCCTCCACCGTCCGTTGCGTGTCGCTCGCAAGGAGCGGCGACACTTCCAAGCTCACGAAGCCGTCGCCGCCACCCGAGGATTCGAAGAGCGGTCGGAACGCGTCGCAGGCATGACGGATGTCGTCGATCGCGAGCGCTTCGAAGAGGTGATTGGCGTCGTGCTCCGTCGCGACGAGACTACCGAGCTGCTCGTCATAATCGTTGCCGCTGCCGATCGCCTTTTCGAAGATCGTCGGGTTGGAGGTCATGCCGCGCAAGCCATTTTCGATCAAGCGCGTCAACTCGCCCGACTTGAACATACTGCGACGGATATTATCGAGCCAGATGCTCTGACCGACATCGTTGAGTGCTTTGAGTTGGGTTCCCACGGCTGACTCCCTTATGCTTTAGCCAATAGTCCGGCGGCGACGTTCGCTACGTTTTCCGCTGTGAAGCCGAGCGCCCGAGCGATATCGGCCATCGGGGCCGATATGCCGAATCGATCGATGCCGATGGCGATGCCGCGGTCACCGATCCAGCGATGCCAGCCGAACGTCGCCGCCGCTTCGATCGAAACGCGCGCGCGTACGTCGGCGGGCAGAACGTGCTCGCGATACGCGTCGTCCTGCTGCGCGAAAAGCTCGAACGACGGCATCGATACGACGCGAGTCGCCGTGCCGTTGCCTTCCATCAGCTTCGCTGCTTCGAGCGCGAGCGCGACTTCGGACCCCGTCGCGATGAGGATGACGTCGGGTTTGGCGTCGCCTCCGTGGACGATATACGCGCCCTGCGCCACCTTCGCATCCCGCTTGCCCAGGAACGGCACTTTTTGGCGCGAGAGCACGATCGCCGTCGGTCCCTTGTGCTGGAGCGCGAATTTATACGACTCGCAGGTTTCCAGCGCATCGGCGGGTCGAATCGTCGTGAGATTCGGCGTGCTGCGCAGGCTCGCGAGTTGTTCGATCGGCTGATGCGTCGGGCCGTCTTCGCCCAGAAACACCGAGTCGTGCGTATAGACGTAGATTTCGCGCGTGCGGTTGATACACGCCAGCCGCACGGCGGGCTTCATGTAATCGTAGAAGTTGAAGAACGTCGCCGTGAACGGCACGATGCCGCTGTGAACCGCGAGGCCGTTCGCGATCGCGCCCATCGCATGCTCGCGCACGCCGTAATGCACGTTGCGGCCGGCGAAGTCGCCCGGCTTCACGTCGCCGAAACCCTTGAGGTACGTCTTCGTCGACGGGTCCAGATCGGCCGAGCCGCCCACCAGTTCGGGAAAGGATTTTGCGACCGCGTTGAGTACGGTGCCGCCCGCTTCGCGGGTCGCGACGCTCCCGTTTTCGGCGTCGAACTCGGGCCACGCGATGCCGGCCGGCATCTTTTCATCGCGCACCCGGGCGAGTTGCGCCGCGAGATCGGGATTGGCTTTCTGCCAGCGGTCGAAGGTTTCGTTCCAGGACGTTTGCGCCGCGGCACCGCGTTTACCGCACTGTTGCCACCACGCGAGCACGTCATCTGGCACGAAGAAGGCAGGCTCCGTCGGCCAACCCAGTGCTTCTTTTGTTTTCTTGACGTTGTCGGCGCCGAGCGGTTCGCCGTGGGCGCCGGACGTATTCGCTCGCGGCGAGCCGAAGCCGATGATCGTCCGGATCGCGACGAGCGACGGCCGCGGATCGGCTTTGGCGGCGTTGAGGGCGGCGTCGATCGCCGCGACGTCGTTGCCATCGTCCGCCGTGACGAGCTGGACATGCCAACCGTACGCTTCGTAGCGCGCGCAGACGTCTTCGGTGAACGTGATATCGGTCGGCGCCGCGAGCGATATCTTGTTGTCGTCGTAAAGCACGATCAATTTGCCGAGGCCCAGATGGCCGGCGAACGACGACGCTTCGGCCGAGACGCCTTCCATGAGATCGCCGTCGCCCGCGATGCAGTACGTATAATGATCGACGATCTCTTGTTCGCGATTGTAGACCGCGGCGAGGTGCGCTTCGGCGAGCGCGATTCCGACGGCATTCCCCAGCCCTTGGCCGAGCGGGCCCGTCGTCACTTCGACGCCCGGCGTATGATGCAACTCCGGATGACCCGGCGTCTTGCTTTCGAACTGACGGAAACTTTTGAGGTCGTCGAGCGAGAGCGGGAACCCGGTTAGGTGTAAGAGGGCATAGAGCAACATCGAACCATGCCCGGCGCTGAGGACGAAGCGATCGCGATCCCACCAGGCCGAATCTTCGGCGTTGAATTTGAGGTGACGGCTCCACAGCGTATACGCCATCGCCGCTGCGCCGAGCGGCAACCCCGGATGGCCGGAGTTCGCTTTCTGGACGGCGTCGATCGCGAGCACGCGAATCGCGTTGATGCGTTGCTGGTCCTCTGGTGTGTTCGGCACCGTTACCTCCTGGGGGCGGATACGTATGGGGCCGCATTCATTCGGCACCTCCGGGGCCATTCCCCGAACGCAGCCATCGTAAGCGATGGCGGCACGCGGGTCTGTAAGGTCCGTGACGGCGCGCACGGGGATAGGGATTTTTCAGCTAGGAACGTTAGTCCGGCTCGTATGAACGTTGTCGACCTGCGTGCCTCCATCGAAGCTCTCGTCGCCGACCCAAGCGACGTGCGCGGCCTTGCGGGCCAAGCCGTCGACGCGGTCCTCGACGCCCTCGACGTCGGCGCGATACGCGTCTGCGAGCCGCTGCCCGACGGCACGTATCAGACCAACGCCTGGATCAAACAGGCGATTCTGCTATCGTTTCGGCGCTACGATAGCGCCGAAGTGGGTGACATGAAGGACTTCGTCCCCGGGAGCTTCTCCATGCAGAGCGTGGCGTGGCAGCGGCTGCGCATGCCGCCTTCCTATTTCGACAAGCTCGCGACCAAGCGCAATTACGCGGAACTCGGCGCGCGTTGCGTGCCGCCGGGCGTCGCCCGGTACGGATCCTACCTCGGGCGCGGCGCGATCCTGATGCCGGGCTTCGTGAACGTCGGCGCCTACGTCGACGACGGCTCGATGGTCGATACGTGGGCGACGGTCGGGTCGTGCGCGCAGATCGGGAAGAACGTGCATCTCGCGGGCGGCGTCGGGATCGGCGGCGTGCTCGAGCCGCCTCAGGCGCAGCCCGTCGTCGTCGAAGACGGTGCCTTCATCGGCTCGCGCTGCGTGGTCGTCGAAGGCGTTTTAGTGGGCGCCGAAGCCGTGCTCGGTGCGGGCGTCGTGCTGACCGCGAGCACGCCGATCGTCGACGTGCGTGGCAGCGAAGCCGTGGTGACGCGCGGGCGCATCGAACCGCGTTCGGTCGTCATCCCCGGCACGATCCCCAAGAAGTTTCCAGCCGGTGAATATCAGGTGCCCTGCGTGCTCGTAATCGGCGAACGCACCGCGTCGACCGATCGGAAAACCTCGCTCGAGCGGGCCATTCGCGATTACGGGGTGGCGTTATGAATCCGGCGATCGTCGCGGCCGACGGCTCGACGATCCGCGCGCTCAATGCGCTGCGCACGCCGACCTCGATCGACCTCGGCATCGGGCAGCCGACCCTGGCGCCGAACGTCGCTCATTTCGAGACCGCGACTCGCTGGGTAGCCGCGCACGGCATACCGTACTCGTCGAACATCGGCGATCCGGACCTCCGGGCTACTATCGCCGCGCACTATGCGTACCCGGGCCTCGACGGTCCGGCCAACGTCTGCATAACGACCGGTTCGCAGGAAGCAGTCTACGCGGCGATGCGGACCGTGCTCGACCCCGCGGCCGACGAAGTGCTCGTCGTCGAACCGGCCTTTCCGGTCTACCTTAAAATCGCACAGGTCGACGGCATCGCGTATCGTTGCGTCGCGCTCGATCCGCGTGCCGCCGATCCGTTCGACGCCGATACGATTCTCGCCGCCGTCGGCCCGCGCACGCGTTTGATCGTCATCTGTTCGCCCTGCAATCCGACCGGCACCGTCATCTCACGTGCGACGACGGCGAAGATCGCGGCCGGCCTGCTCGCGCGCGGCGGCCCGCCGATCTACGTGCTACACGACGAGATCTATCGCGAGATCGTCTTCACGCAGGACGTCGGCGAGTTCGGAAAAGCGTACCCCTATACCATCGCGATAAATTCGCTTTCGAAATCGAACGCACTCACGGGGCTGCGTCTGGGGTGGGCGATCGCACCGGCCGACGTCATGCCGCATCTGGTGAAGATGCACGGCTGGCTGACGTCGTGCGCGAGCACGTTCGCGCAACGCGTCGCCATGGGCGTTTTCGAGGCGGGCGAACTCGGTGCGCACCGGCAATGGTATACCGCGCAACGGACGGGCGTGCTCGCGGCGCTCGAGGCCTCGCCGCTCGACTACGTCGTGCCCCAGGGCGCGTTCTATTGCTGCATTCGCGTCGGTGCGCCCGATACGCTCGAGTTCGCGCGCGAACTCATCGCGCAATGCGACGTGATCGCCATTCCCGGCGAGATTTTCGGGCCCGTTCTCGCGGGTTGGTTGCGGACGAGCTTCGTATCGCCGCTCGACGAGATTCGCGAGGGGCTCGCGCGCATCGTCGCGTTTGCGGAAACGCGTCGCTCGGTCGCCGCCCACTAAAACACGCGCCGATGTAGGAGAAAATACATGTCGAAAACGCTTCGCGATCTGTCCGGTCTCGCCGACACGCCGTCGTCGCTCGCCGATTCGGCACTCGTGCTGATCGATCTGCAGAATACGTACCGGCACGGCACCATGGCGCTCGTCGGCGTCGAAGCTGCGCTCGCAGAAGCGCGCAGTCTGCTAGTTCGCGCACGCGAAGCCGGAACGCCGGTTTTTCACATCATGCACGACGCCGGCGCGGGCTCGCCGTACGATCTCGCAACCGAGCTCGGCCAGATCGCCGACGTCGTCGCGCCGCTCGACGGCGAGACGGTCATCGTCAATAAGTATCCCAACAGCTTCGTCGGCACGGAATTCGACGCGAAATTGCGCGAACGTGGTATTAAAAATCTGATTCTCGCGGGTTTCATGACGCACATGTGCATCAACTCGACCGCCCGCGGCGCATTCAACCTTGGCTACGGTGCGACGGTCGTCGATGCCGCGACGGCGACGCGCGATCTGCCCGCGGCCGACGGAAGCGTCATTCCGGCTGCGGCGTTGCATGCGGCGAGTCTCGTCGCGTTACGCGATCTGTTTGCGGTCGTGGTGCCGCACGCGGCGGACGTCCCGGCGAAGCGCTAACGCGTTGCCAGCCGTCGCTATGCGGCGATAAGTTCGAGGCGATTGCCGAACGGGTCGGCGATATAACAGTGGGCTCGTCCCTCGAACGGGATGTCGTCGGCAACGATCGTGACGCCACGTTCCGCTAGGTGCGCGAGCAACCCGGCGTAGTCGGTGCACCGAAATGCGGGGTGCGCTTTTTTCGCCGCTCTAAAGTCTGCGTCGACGCCGAGATGGAGTGCCACGCCGCCGCTGCGGAACCACGCGCCGCCGCGGTGCGCTAAGGCCACGGGTTTGGCGACTTCGTCCAGTCCCAGCACCTCGACGTAGAACCGTCGTGCCTCGTGCTCCTGTCCCGCCGGCATAGCGAGCTGCACGTGGTCGATTCGCGTAAACGGTGCCTTGGAATCGGTCGCGAAGCGGTCGCTGTCGGAAATCACATTATCCTCCTTTCTCACCGTCGAGCGGCTCGGTGCGCATAACGTCGAAACCGTAGAGCCGCAATACCATCGCTTTTGCGTTACGGTCGTACAGACGGAAGAGTGGGCGCTTTTTACTCGGCAGGCGCGGGGGCGGCCGAGTCGCGTGCCGGACCGATCCAGACGGTTTGCACGTTAACGAATTCGTGGATGCCGAAGGCGGAAAGTTCGCGCCCGTATCCGCTCTGCTTGACGCCGCCGAATGGCAGCCGCGGATCGGACGCCGTCATCCCGTTGATGAAAACGCCGCCGGATTCCAAGCGCGACGCGACGTGCTCCGCGCGCTCGATATCGCGCGTCCAGAGATTTCCGCCGAGGCCGTACTGCGATGCATTCGCGAGTTCGACCGCATCGTCGAGATCGCGCGCGCGCACGACGGCTGCCGCCGGACCGAACGTCTCTTCGTCGAACATCGTCATCTCGCGCGTCACGCCTGCGACGATCGTTGGTTCGAAGAAATATCCCGGCCGGTCGACGGCCGAGCCGCCGAGGGCGAGCGTCCCGCCGCCCTTTACCGTTGCCGCCACTTGCCGGCCGAGCGCATCGCGGAGGTCCGCTCGCGCGAGCGGTCCGAGCGTCGTCGTCTTCTCCAGCGGGTTTCCTATGACGAGCCCGCGCGCGTGACGAACGAAGGTTTCGAGAAACGCATCATACGAGGCGGCCTCGACGATAAATCGTTTAGCTGCGATACAACTCTGGCCGTTGTTCTGAAAACGTGCCTTGACGGCCATCTTCCCCGCCGCTTCGACATCGGCATCGGCGAGCACGATAAACGCATCGGACCCGCCGAGTTCGAGCACCGTTTTCTTCAAATGCTTACCGGCCACCGCAGCGACCGCGCTGCCGGCGGCTTCGCTGCCGGTAAGGGTCACGGCTGCGATGCGCGGATCGGCGACGATTTGCTCCATGTCGCGTCCCGCGACCACGAGCGTCGTGAAGACGCCTTTGGGAAAGCCCGCGTCGCGAAAGAGCTTTTCGATCGCGAGCGCGCAGCCCGTCACGTTCGCTGCGTGTTTGAGCACCACGACGTTGCCGGCCATGAGCGCGGGTGCCGCAGCGCGAAAAGCCTGCCAATACGGGAAGTTCCAGGGCATGATGGCGAGCAGCGTGCCGAGCGGGCGATACGCGATGTAACTCTTCGTCGCAGTCGACGCGACGACCGTATTCGCGAGATATTCGCTGCCGCGCTCGGCATAGTGCGTGCAGCCGGCCGCGCATTTTTCGACTTCCGCTTCCGCCTCGACGAGCGTCTTGCCCATCTCGTGCGTGGCGAGCGTCGCGAGCTCCGGTTTGCGCGCGCGCAGCATCTTCGCTGCGGCGCCGAGCAGCCGCGACCGTTCTTCGAGCGACGTCGTACGCCACGTGCGAAACGCTGTAACGGCGCCAGCGAGGGTCGCATCGATCGCCGAACGGCCCTGTACGTCGTAGGTCGCGAGCTCGGCGCCGTTCGCGGGATCGATCGTGGTGATGGTGGCGGAAGAAGCAGTTGCGGTCACGGTCAGAGTCCTTCGCAGAGTTTCCGAATGCATCGGCCTTCGATCCCTCTACTGTGCGGCCGTCGGCAGGACCTCGATGCCGAGCGCGTGCGCGGCAACCGCACGGAGCGCGTCGCGTCCGATCAATCCGATCAGCTCGCTGCGCTCGACGCACACGCCTCGCTGCGCGGCGAGCTCTCGCACGAGTCCGAAAACGCGATGCAGTGGCGTCGCAGCGGGATCGGTAATATTACACGAGGTCTGGACTCGCGTTTCGTCGAGCCGTAAGCCCAGAGCGCGCAGCGTTCGCAAGCCGCCGGATCGTTCGCGTATGGTCCGCGCGATCTCCCGAGCTAAGCCGAGATCGCCGCTCGCCAGCACCACGTTAAATGCGACGAGCGGTTCGCGCGCGCCGATCGCAATCGCGCCGGCACTCGCATGAGCGTCGATGTTTCCGACGTCCGGCGGGCCGGCACGATGACCGCGCGCCACGAGTCCCTCGAATTCGCCGGCGCGCACGTTGGCGAGCAGCCGCCGCTGTGGCGACGTCGCTGCGTAGCCATAGAAGACGCTCGGTACGCCGCACGCGTCCCAAATCTGCCGCGCCGACTCTGCGGCGACGGCGACCGCATCGCGTAGCGTCGCGTCGCCGAACGGTACGAAGGGCAAGACGTCGAGCGCCCCAATGCGCGGATGGGCGCCGCGTTGCAAACGCAAATCGACGTGCGTCGTCGTAACCTTTGCCAGCGCCACCGCCGCCGCGACGACGATTTCGCGCGTGCCGAAGAACGTGAAAACGCTTCGGTTGTGGACGGTATCCGAGGTCCGGTGCGCCAACTGCGCGCCGGTCGCTTCGATTGCGTGGGCGCAGGCAGCGAGCACCGCTGCGTCGCGACCTTCGGAAACGTTGGGCACGCATTCGAACATCGGCATGGCTGCCGAACTTCGTCGAGCCCGCGCATGCTGATTCTTCTTTTTACGCCGTTATCGGGGCAGGTTTCCGGATCGGGTTTACGTGGCGCGGCTACCGGACCGACGCCGGTCGTAAATCTCGCTCCCGCCGAATCGTTTCGATTCCGACGGCTTAGCCGAGCGTCGCGGCGATGGCGCCTGCGATATCCCGAGCGACGATCGTTCCGTCTTCGCGTTCGCGCGTAGGGCCCGGCGGCGCGACGATCGTCGCGAAGCCGAGTTTACGCGCTTCGCCCGAGCGCCGGCCCCGCGCGCTGACGGCCCGCACTTCACCCGACAGGCCGAGTTCGCCGAAGGCGACCGTGCCTGCCGGTAACGGTAAGCCGCGGAAGGCGGACGCGATGGCGAGAGCGATGCCGAGATCGGCGGCCGGTTCGTTGACGCGCAGACCGCCCGCAACGGAGGCGTAGACGTCGTGCGTACCCAGATGCATCCCGGCCCGGCGTTCCAGTACCGCGAGAATCATCGCGAGGCGCGCGCGGTCGACGTTCGCCGCTAGGCGCTGCGGCGTACCGTAACTGGTTTCGCCGACGAGCGCCTGAATCTCGACGAGCACCGGCCGCGAGCCGACGATGCTCGCGACGATGCACGAACCGCTCGGCCGCGTCGCACTGCCGCCGCGCCCGAGAAACAGCTCCGAGGGGTTCGCAACTTCGTGGAGACCACGCGCGTCCATCCGGAACACGCAGATCTCATCCGCGCTGCCGAAGCGGTTCTTGTGGGCGCGGACGATCCGGTAATCCGCACCGTTTTCGCCCTCGAAGTACAGCACCGTATCGACGAGGTGCTCGAGCAGACGGGGCCCGGCGATCGAGCCGTCTTTAGTGACGTGGCCGACGACGAACGTCGCGCAATCGGTGCGCTTCGAAAACTCCATGAGCGCCGTCGCGCAATCGCGCACCTGAGAAACGCTGCCTGCGAACGATTCGACTTCCGGCAACGCCATCGTTTGAATGGAATCGATGACGAGCGCGCGCGGCCGGACGGTTTCGAGCGTGTCGAGGATCGCCCGCAGATTCGTCTCGGCGAAGAGCAGCAGGTCCTCGCCCGCGCCGATCCGTTCGGCGCGGAGCTTCGTTTGCGCCGCCGATTCCTCGCCGCAGACGTAGACGACGGGTCCGCCGCGCGCGCTCAGCCGTGCGGCGATTTGCAACAGCAGCGTCGATTTACCGGCGCCCGGCGGACCGCCGAGCAAGACGAGGCTGCCGGGGACGATCCCGCCGCCGAGCAGCGTATCGAATTCTCCCATGCCGCTCGGGATGCGGGCGACGCGGCCGCTCGAAACGTCGCCGAGCCGGATCGGAGCGGAAATGCGACCGGCCGCAGCCCGTACGGCACCCGCGCCCTTCGCGCTCGGACCGGCAGCCGGCGCCTCCGCAAACGTGTTCCACGCCTCGCAGCCGGGGCAGCGTCCGAGCCAACGCAGCGATTCGTGGCCGCACGCCGTGCAGAAGAAGACCGACCGCGTTTTCGCCATTCGCCTGCAATCGTAGAGAATTCGAATGCCAACGTCCTGGCACGGCGGCAGCGCTAGGGCCGGCTCGAAAGCGACCGGGCAGACGATACGGAACGGTCTCGCTATGGAAGCTGCCGTGACCACGTCGCCTCCCCCCTGCGTGCAACGCACCGCCGGGGCCTGCGAGCCGTTCGCGCGGATCGCAAGCGTTCGCCGGGCCGGCCGCGAGCGGACGATCGTCCTCGGGGCGTTCGCGGACGGAACGGACGGCGTCGCGATCGTCGCTGCGCACTCGGCGCAGCGCATCGACGCTTTCCCGTGTTTTCATCCGGCGATCTCACCCGATGGACGACGCATCGCATTCGAGCGCTACTTTACGCTCGGTACGCGGGTCGCGCTGCGCTATCGCGGCCTCGTCGCGGTCTACGACCTCGCGCGATCGCCGCGTGAAAATCGCGAGCGCGGCGCGGACCCGCGGTTTGCAGGGCGCGTCGTCAATCCGCCCGCGATGACGGGCGATGCTTCCGAGCGATGGGTCGACGGCATCGTTTGGCGCTCGGCATCGGAGTTGCGCTTCGCCGTCCGCTACGACGAACGGACCCACGAGGTGACCGTCGCCTTCCCTAAAGCCTCGGCCTCTCCGTGACGTGTCCGCATGTTTGCCGAGCAGAGGGAGGGCTCGGCGCGGCGCGAACGGTCGGCCCTCGGCATGACACGGCTCCCACACGTCGCGATCGACGGCCCCGCGGGAAGCGGCAAAACGACCGTCGCGCACGCGCTGGCGCGCCGGTTGGGCATCCTCTATCTCGATACCGGCGCGATGTATCGCGCCGTCGCCCTCGCCGCCCTGCGCGCCCGCGTCGACCCGGCCGACCGCGAGGCGGTCGCCGCGCTGGCGCGCGCGGATCCGATCCATGCCGAAGTCGACGCCGCCGTACCGCTGGGTTTCCGCATCTTCGCCGGAGCGACCGAGCTCGGGGACGAGCTCTACGGCAACGATGTGAGCCGCGTCGTTTCCATCGTCGCAGCGCAGCCGCAGATCCGCAGCTATCTTGTCGAGCGTCAGCGAAAAATCGCCGCCGAGCGGCCCGTCATCATGGCGGGGCGGGATATCGGTACGGTCGTCCTGCCGGAGGCACCCTTCAAAATCTTCCTGACGGCGTCCGTGCCCGAGCGCGTCGAGCGCCGGCTGGCCGAACTTCTGGCGCGCGGCACGGACGTCGATCGCGCGACGCTGCATCGTGAAATCGTGGACCGCGACCGGCTCGACGAAGACCGGCCGATCTCACCGCTGCGTCCCGCGAGCGACGCGATCGAGATCGATTCGACCGGGCTGCCGGTCGAAGCCGTCGTCGAGCGCATCGCGGCGATCGTGCGCGGGTGACGCCGTGGTTCTACGTCGTCGCCAAGGCCTTCGTGCGGATCGTGCTCACGATCGTCGGGCGCATCTCGGCCGTCGATGCGCACAACGTGCCGCTCACGGGGCCGGTCATCATCGCGTGCAACCACGTTGCGTACCTCGATCCGCCCGCGCTCGGCTGCATCGCCCCGCGGCCCGTCGCGTACATGGCGAAAAAAGAACTTTTTGATATCGCTCTGCTCCGGCTATTCATCGAGCCCCTGGGCGCCTTACCGATCGACCGCAGCCGCGGCGACATCGCAGCGATCCGGGCGGCCCTGAGCGTCCTGGAAACCGGCGCCTGTCTCGGCATTTTTCCCGAGGGCACCCGCAATAAGGACGGTACCGGCAAGCCGCAGCTGGGGGTCGCGCTGCTCGCTTCGATGTCCGGCGCACCCGTCGTTCCCGCGTACGTGTCGGGAACGTCGCATGCCAGACGTTTCGCAAAGATTACGGTAGTATTCGGCGAGCCGCTGCGATTTACGCTCGGCCGGAAAGCCCGGCGCGAGGACTTGGCGAAGTGGACGGACGAGCTCATGGGCCGGATTTACGCGTTGCGGGAGAAGATCGATGGAAATTAGGAAAGCGAAAACCCAAGGCTTCTGCTTCGGCGTCGCAATCACGCTCAAGAAAGCCGAAGAGACCGTCGCCGACCCGGGCAACGGCACTGTGACGACCCTCGGGCACATCGTCCATAACCCGCAGATGGTCCAGTCCTTCGAAGATAAAGGGCTCGTCAACGCCCAGAGCGTCGACGACGTCGAATCCGGCACGCTTTTCGTACGGGCGCACGGTCTGCCCGTCGAAGTTTTCGAAAAGGCCGGTGCCAAGGGCCTGACGATCGTCGATGCCACCTGCCCGATGGTCACGAAGATTCACGTTCAGGCGGAGAAGCTGCGCGCGGACGGCTACAAGATCGTCGTCGTCGGCGATCCGAACCATCCCGAAGTGAAGGGCACGATGTCGCACGTTCCCGGCGCGTGGATCGTGCAGGCGCCCGAAGACGTCGACGCTTTGCCGCGGGCGAGCCGCGTCGGCGTCGTCGTGCAATCGACGTGGTCGGGTGTCGGCTTCAGCGACATCGTTCAGAAGCTCAGCTCGAAATACTACGAAGTGCGCGCGGTCAACACCATCTGTACCGATACGCACAATCGACAAAACGAAGCCGAGGCACTCGCCAAGGATGTGGAAGTCATGGTCGTCGTCGGCGGCAAGACGTCGGCCAATACGAAGCATCTCGCGGACCTCGCTGCGACGCGCGGTGCGCGCTCCTACCACATCGAGGGGCCCGAAGAACTTCAGCCGCACTGGTTCGACGGCGTCGGTGTCGCGGGACTCATGTCGGGTGCGTCGACGCCCGGCTGGCTCGTCGATAGAGTGGAAAAGCAAATGGAGGCACTGAGCCGTCGAGCTAGTTAGCCTAATCGAGGCACATCTCGCACGCACCATCGATCGCCACCGCGGCTCGTCTCCGATTTACGAGATGATCCGCTACCACTTCGGCTACGATGCGCCGTCGCGGGCGAAAGCGGGAAAGCGCCTTCGACCACAACTGCTGCTGCGCACCGCCCTCGAAGAGGGCGGCCGGGTTGAGTGCGCGCTCGATGCCGCCGTCGCGATCGAGATATTGCACAACTATTCCCTCGTTCACGACGATATCGAAGACGGCGACGAATTGCGGCACGGCCGGACGACGATCTGGGCCCAATTCGGCGTACCGCACGGCATCAATGCCGGCGACGCGCTTTGCGCGATCAGTTATTTGACGCTCCTGCACGAAGAAGCCGTCGTGCCGCCCGATCGCGTGCTCGGCATGCTGCACGTCTTACACGAAGCGAATCTGCGGATGTGCGAAGGGCAAGGCCTCGATATCGAGTTCGAAACGAAATCGGCCGTGACGATGCCCCAATATCTTGACATGATCGCCGGGAAAACGGGCGCGCTCTTCGCCGCGTCGTGCGAGCTCGGCTCACTTGCGGCCACGGCCGATCTCGCCCGCTCCCGCGCGTATGCGGCGCTGGGTCGCGCGTACGGGCTCGCCTTTCAGATTCGCGACGACGTCCTTGGGACGTGGGGCGCCACCGACGTGACCGGTAAGCCGAGCGGCGCGGATATCGCGCGTCGCAAATGGGGCTTTCCCGTCGTTTGGGCGCTGGCATTGCCGCCCTCGGAAGACCGCTCGATCGTCGAGCGCGCGTACGCGCAAAACGCACGTTTGGATGCAGCCGGCGTCGCGGGCGTCATCGCAGCGCTCGACCGTCTCGGTGCGCGCGATGCCGCCGACGACGCGCACGATCGCGCGCTCGACGACGCGGATCGGCTCGCGGGCGATTCGGCGCTCGATCGCAACCGGTCCATCCGCGCGTTTCTAGCTCAAGGGGCCCGTCGCGTTGCGTAGTGCGATCCGGACATCCGAGGTGGCCGTCGGACGCAGCGCGTTCTTCGGAATGTCGACGACGACGTTCGCGCTCGCCGGCCTTCTGTTGCTCGGCCTCCTCGTGCGCGTCGTGTTCATCGGCGCCGACGGGTTCAAGAACGACGTCTCGACATTCGAAAGCTGGTCGCTCACGCTCGCCGAGCATCCGCTACGCGACTTCTTCGCCAAAGCCGGCTTTGCCGATTATCCGCCCGGCTATTTCTTCGTTCTGTGGTTCGTCGGACACGCGTACAAACTGCTCGTGCATAGCGATCCGACGTACGGCGCGCTCAAGATCGCCGTCAAGCTTCCCGGCATCGTCATGGATCTCGTCGATGCGGCGCTTCTGTACGCGATCGTGCGGCGCTTCGCGTCCGTCGGCTGGGCGTTCGGCGCGGCGGCGCTGTTCGCGCTCAATCCGGCTTCTATTTTCATCTCCGCGTATTGGGGTCAAGTCGATTCCGTCGCCGCCGGACTGACGCTCGGTTCGCTCCTGCTCGTGATCGACGCGGATCGCCGCACGGGACGCGCGCAGACGTACGCGATCGTCGGTGCGTGGCTCTTACTGGCGTATTCGGTGCTCATCAAGCCGCCGGCCATCGTCGTCGCGCCGCTCTATCTGGCCTATATCTTCACGACCGACGACCTAGCGCTCCGGGCGCGTCGCGCGACGGCGACGGCGCTCGGCATCGTCGCGTCGTTCGTCCTGGCTTATGCGGTGGCGCTGGCGTTCCACCCCAGCTTCAATCCGATCGCGCAATATGCGTGGCTCATCAGCCGGTATGCGTTCGCCTCGGGCGTGTATCCGTACAATTCGGTCAATGCGTTCAATCTCTACGAGATGGCTCCGAGCAGCCGCTTTTGGCAATCCGACGGTGGCCTGATTCCCAATCTCGTCGTCGGCGGGCACGCCTACGGCTTGCCGCAATACGCGTGGGGTATCGCGATTTTCGTCGCCGCGACGCTGCTCGTGATCTCCCGCTACGTGCAACGGCGCGAGACCGTCGCGCTTCTGGAAGCGGCGATGATCCTCTCCCTGGGATACTTCGTGCTCTCGACCCGCATGCACGAACGGTATATCTTTAACGCCGTCCTGCTCGCGACGCCGCTGCTCTTCTATCGCAAGCGCTATTTCTATGCGGCGATCGCGCTATCGGTGACGCTGTTCGCGAACCTCGTCTATTCGCTGGACTACCTTAACGTGATGGAGCAGAAGATCGCGGGGGTCGATGCGAGCGATCTGCTGCCGTGGCTCAGCCGGCCGGCCGCGCTGCTCAACGTCGCGACGTTTTTCTATCTCGGGTACGCGTATCTCGGCGCGGGCAACGACGTGCTCGAACGCTTCGATCTGGCAGGCTCGCTCGCGCGCGTCGCGCAACGGGCGCGCCGCTGGTGTTCGCCGCTGGAAGGCATCGTGGCGATGTCGGTCCGCGATTGGACGATCGGGATCGGGCTTTCCGTCGCCTCATTCGTGCTCACGTTCGTCGACTACACGTGGCCGTCGGAGAAGATCTTCGACGAGATCTACTACGCCCGCGCTGGCGAAGAATATCTCGCGCACAAAGAAATTTTCGAATTCACGCATCCGCCGTTGACCAAGCTCTGGATCACGCTTTCGATGATTCTTTTCGGCGGCTTGCACGGCGCGGGCGACACGTCGGCGGGCTGGCGCTTCCTCAATCTCGTCATCGGTGCCTTGATGGTGCTCGTGCTCTACGCGTTTGCGAAACGCCTGACGAGTTCGACGCTCTTCGCGACGATTGCGGCCGGACTCTTCCTCTTCGACGGCTTCCACTACGTGCAATCGCGCATCGCGACGCCGGAGATCACGGTCGCGTTTTTCTCGCTGCTGACGCTGTACGCGTTCTATCGGTTCTGGATCGCAAGCCAGGTGCGCGTCGCGCCGTTGTTCGCGCGGTCCTCGCTTCCGGCGCAAGCCGGATTCATGGCCGGCGGACTGGTCCTCGCCGCGATTTTTTCGTTCGTGGTCGCGCAAGGCCAGAACGCAGCGGCGCACGCGATCGCGTTTCTGTACGCGGCCTGCGGCGCGTACGTGGCCGTCCGGCTGCTCGTGCCGCGTCTGCTGAAGACGCCGCTCGGGACGTCGTATGCCGACGGCTCGCGCGTCGTCGGCGGAACGCTCGAGACGCTCGATGGCGCCCGCCTGCCGTCGGGCGGGGAAGCGATCGTCCCCGGCACGGCCAGCGTCGCGACGAAGACGGGCTTGCTCTACACGGACGACGGCTTACGCCTGACCTACGATCGCGGCGGAGCGATGACGTATGCGACCGATGCGGGCGAAGCGCGCTTCGCGCCACAGGGTACGATGCGGGCCGCCGGCGCGACGATCGACGGCGCGCGTGACGGTGCGCGCTGGCTTTGGATTCTCGCCGTGTGCGCTGGTGCGCTCGCTGCGAGTAAGTGGAACGGACTCTTCGACTTCTTCGTCATTTGGGCGCTCGCGCTCGTCGTCGTCGCGCAACGGTATGGCGCGCAAATCGGCCGCGCAATCGGGCGCGGTACCGTCGCCCGCCCCGCGAGTCTGGGCAATCCTTTCGGCTTTTCCTTCGACGTGCTGGTCGCAACGATGCTCTTCGTGAGCGCGACGATGTATACGCTTGCGTACATCCCGTACTTCCGGCTCGGGCACACGCTGGCGGACCTCATCGGCCTGCAGCAGCAGATGTTCGGCTATCACTACGATTTGCGCGCGACGCATCCGTACGGTTCGCGCTGGTGGCAGTGGCCCTTGATCTTGCGGCCGATCTCGTATTACTATCACGACTTCCGCATCGGTGCCGCGAACCAAGATCCCCTCGCATGCTGCGTAGCCGAAATCATCGCGATTCCCAATCCCGCGGTGTGGTGGCTCGGGCTCGTCTCGATACCAGCCATCGCATGGCTTGGCTTTCGCGAACGTAACAAGGGCTATCTGCTGCTCGTCACCGCGTATCTGTTTCAGTGGCTGCCGTGGGCGTCGTCGCCGCGCGTAGCGTTCGAGTACCATTTCTTTCCGAATCTTGCGGTGATTTGTCTCGCCAACGCCGTCTTGCTGCAACGCATCTGGCGCAAAGCTGCGACGCTCGAAGGGCGCTTTAGTTGGCCGCGGCTGGTGGTCGGCGGCTATCTCGCGCTCGTCGTTTATCTCTTCGTGTTTTTCTATCCGATTCTCGCGGGGCTGCACGTGCCTTGGAACGTCTGGGACGCACGGATGTGGCATTGGCTCATGAAGAATCAGTGGGTGTAGGAGATGTCCGGACATTCCAAATGGCACAACATCAAGCTCAAGAAGGGCAAGGTGGACGCGCAGCGCGGCGCGCTGTTCACGAAGCTATCGAAAGAAATCATCCTTGCCGCCAAAGGCGGCTCGCCCGATCCCGAAGCCAATTACCGGCTCAAGATGGCGGTCGAGAAGGCGCGCGAACATAACGTTCCCCAGGAGAATATCAAGCGGGCCATCGCGCGTTCCGCGGGCAGCGACGGCGCCAAAGAGATCGAGGAAATCCGGTACGAGGGCTACGGTCCCGCAAGCGTCGCGGTCATCGTCGAAGCGGCTACCGATAATCGCAATCGAACCGCCTCGGAAATGCGCTTTTTGTTCAGTCGTCACGGCGGCACGCTCGGCGAGACCGGCTCCATCGGCTGGATCTTCGCACCGCGCGGCCTGCTCGAAATCGAGAACGGTACGCTCGGCGAAGACGAACTTACCGAAGCCGTCCTCGTCGATGGCGTCGTGGACGTCCGCTACGACGACGGCAGCGCGGAAGGCCGCTCGGTCGTATCGACCGAGCCGGCGGAACTCGCAGCGGTGAGAAACGCTTTAGTGGCGAAAAATTTACGCGTGACGTCGATGGTGCTCGGTTCCGAAGCAAAACAAACCGTATCGCCGGCGGGCCCGGATCTCCAAGCGGTGGTCGCGTTCCTCGATGCGCTCGAAGAGCACGAAGACGTGCAGCGCGTGTACTCGAACGCCGAACTCGATCTCGCCGCGCTCGAAGCGCTCGCGTGACGACGCAAGCGCGTGCGCCGGGGCGGCCCAAACGCCGCCCTTGGGTCGCGCGGCAAGATTGGTATTTCGCGGTGGCGCTAGCGCTCTTCGTCGGCGTGGGCGTGTGGTTCAGCCGTGCGATCAGCGATTTTTTCGCTCCCGCGCAGAAGACGGTTTCGATCCCGACGCTCGTCGGCCAAACGCTCGGCGACGCGGTCGCCACGGCCGATCGCGCGCACATAAAAACGGCGGTGCTGCGCCGGACGCCGAGCGACCGCTATCCCAAAGACGTCGTGATGCGTCAGAGCCCGGCGGCGGGCTCTCAGGTGCGCGAGGGCCGTCAGATCTCGCTCGTCGTGTCGACGGGCGTGCAGATTTTTGCCATGCCCGATCTGCGCTACGAATCGCTGCGCGAAGTGGGCCTGGACCTCTCGCACTACAAACTCGTCCTCGGTAAGACTCGGACCGTTCCCAACGACGAAGTTCCCGGCGGCCGCGTGGTCACGCAGGACCCTCCGCCGCTGTCTTCGGTCCGGTCCGGCTCGACCGTTACGGTAGAGATTTCCAAAGGCGGCGCGCAGACGATTCGCGTGCCGTCGCTGGAACGGTTGACGATCGACGAGGCTCGCGCCGCGGCGAAGAGTGCGCGCCTCCACATCGGTCAGATCGTCTGGACGCCGTTCGGTCGCTACGGTGCGGCGCGCGGCGTGGTCGTGCGTCAGAAACCGGCTGCGGGCACGCAGATCGACGAGTCGCAGCTCGTCTCACTACAGGTGAGCGCGGGTCCGCGCGAAGCCGGGTACCTCGTACGCCAGATACACGCGCTCGCAACCGTGCCCGAAGATGCAGCGAGCCAGCGGGACAAGTCGCCGATCGTGCGCGTCCAGGTGCGCGACGAAACCGGAACCTGGAACGTCTATAACGCCTACGCCCAGCCGAAGCAACGCCTCGATTTCAATCTCACCGTGGTCGGCACGGCGGAACTCGACGTCTTCGTCAACGAAGAATTGATCAGCTCGACGAAGCTCGGCCACGAACCCGCGATGCAGGAACGGCAGCAGCTTGGGCCACCGCCTCCGCACGCATCGCCGAGTGCCAGCACCCAACCGCTTTCGCTCACCGTGAAGAAGAAGAAGGTCCCGTAATGAAAATTGCGCCGTCGTTACTCTCAGCGGATTTTAGCCGGATCGCCGGAGATATTGCGATGCTCGAAGGCGCGGGAGCGGATTATCTACACCTCGATATCATGGACGGCCGCTACGTTCCCAACCTGACGTGGGGCCCAAAAATCATCGCGGATATCCGGAAATGTTCGCCGCTAACGTTCGACGCGCACCTCATGATCGTCGAGCCCGAAAAGTACGTCGAAGAATTTCGCAAAGCGGGTGCGGATATCATCACGTTTCATTACGAAGCGACGGTGCACGTGCAACGCTTACTGACGTTCGTGAAATCGCTCGGTGCCAAAGCCGGAATCTCGCTCAATCCCTCGACGCCGGTCGCGATGCTCGAAGATGTGATCGAAGATTGCGATCTCATCCTCATCATGAGCGTCAATCCCGGCTTCGGTGGCCAAGCCTACATTCCCAATGCGCTTAAAAAAGTGCGCGAAGCGCGGGCCCTGATCGACGCGCGCAATCCGCAGTGCGAACTCGAGATCGACGGCGGCATCGGCCGTAAGAATATCGCCGAGGTCGTCGCCGCCGGCGCGGATGTCGTCGTGATGGGATCCGCGATCTTCGCCGCCTCCGATCCCGCCGCGGAGTTGCGCGCGCTGCGCGCCCTCGCCGGGCCGGCGACGGTGGGCGCCGGGTCCGCCGGGCGGCCGTAGCTCGGATGACCGAGGACTCACTCGTGGCGGCGCTTCGCGAGATCGTCGAAGCGCCCGCGAGCGGGCCGGCCCCGGGGGCGCGGAAAATCGTCGTCGGCATTGGGGACGATGCCGCGGTGTGGCAGCCATCGCGCTCGCATCTCTCGGTGATAACGACGGACGCTCTGATCGACGGCGTCCATTTTCTTTCCACCACGATGGACGCCCGGGCGATCGGTCATCGCGCGATGGCGGCCAATCTCTCCGATATCGCCGCCATGGGCGCACGCCCGGTGCTCGTGACGATCGCGCTCGGGATCGCGCCGCAGACGCCGCAAGCCTGGGTGCTCGCGTGTTATCGCGGCATGAACGCCCTCGCCGTACGGCACGGCGCGCGCATCGTCGGCGGCGATCTCGTGCGCTCGCCCGCGATCTCCCTCGCGCTCACGGTCGTCGGTGAAGCGTCGCCGACGCGGCTCGGGCGACGCAGCACGGGACGGCCCAAAGATATCGTGGCGGTCACGGGTAGCCTCGGCGCCAGCCGCGCGGGACTCGAGTTACAACGCCGTCCGCTCGGGATTACGGACTCCGCGCGACACGCGGCCGAAGCCGCCTTCGCGCTGCCGGAGCCGCGCATGCGTGAGGGGCGGTTTCTCGCCGCGTCGGCCAACGTGCATGCGATGATGGATATCTCCGACGGACTTTCGACCGATCTCGGCCGGTTGGCACGCGCGAGCGGTTGCGGTGCGACGATCGAGGAGGTGCCGGTCCATCCCGCCGCCGAGGCCGTGGCCCGCGCTGCAGGGGACGACGCCCGCTCCTATGCCCTCGACGGCGGCGAAGATTTCGAGCTGCTCGTCAGCGTCGCACCGCGCGCGTTCCGCCATCTCGCCACCCGCTTCGCGCAGCGCTTCGGCACGCCGCTGGTCTCCGTCGGGCGGCTCGATGCCGAGCCCGGGCTGCGGCTCGCCGACGCGGCGGGCGAACGGGAACTGGTCGCCGCGGGATACGATCACCTGAGCTGAGCGGTGACGTCGCAGTCGTTAACGCGGCGCGATGACGAGACCGCCGGCGTCGTGGTAGAGCGCGATCCCGCAGTCCAAGGCCAACGCTCGTTCGCGTCCGGCACCTTCGCGCGCGACGACGACCAGGGCGGCGTGCAGGGCGGCCGCCTGCGCGCACGGGTTGGGCTCGCGGCCGGCTTCCACGCGAGCGTCCGGAAGGAGCGAACGGAGGCGTTCGACCGGTACGCGCCAGGCTACGAGCTTCGAAGGTTCGTGCTCGACGAGCCACGTGTACAGCTCCGTCCGGTCGACCCGATCGTCCGCGCGGGCCAGCTCGTGCGGGCGGGGGCGGCCGCAGGCTGAGGCCCCGATAAAGAAGAGCCCGAGCGCCACGGCCCGGACTCTTCGGTTAGCCCGCGCGCTTGACCCGGCGGGAGCGCAGACATTGGGTGCACACTTTGAGCGTCAGATGCGTCCCGCGCTCGTCGACGCGAACCGGCTGGAGGTTCGGCAGCCAGCGGCGCTTCGTTTTATTCATCGCGTGGCTGACATTATTGCCCGCCATGGGACCTTTCCCGCACACGTCGCAGCGCTTGGCCATCGTATAAATTCCTTACCGTCCGGTCTCAGTGACAACCAGCGCGAAGCTGGCGCTCGGGCAACTCGCAGCGCGCCGCTCGTAAACGGGCGCCGGTCGCAACCTCCGGAGTCTACCACGCTCGTCCACCGCTTGCAACCGGTTCCCAGCCAATCCATGGAGGAAGGCGGTAAACTGCAGGTAACTGCGAAGCCGACCGTTACGCCCCGCGCACACGCCCTTCTTTAAGATTGTGAGTCTGCTTTTGATCGGTACGAGTCCGCGCATCGCGATCGATGCGATGGGCGGCGACCACGCCCCGGAAGAGATCGTCGCGGGCGCCGTTCTCGCCGCGCGCGAGGGCCTGGGTCACATGCTGCTCGTAGGCGACGAAGCTCGCATCCGGCCGCTGCTCGCGAAGTACGGGAACGTCGATATCGAGATCGTGCATGCTGCGGGCGCGATCGCGATGGATGCCAATCCCTCGCAGGCCTTGCGCAATAGCGACGAGACGTCGCTCGGCGCCGCCGTCAATCTGGTTCGCGACGGGAAGGCCGATGCCGTCGTTTCGGCCGGCAACAGCGGTGCGTTTCTCGCGATCGCCCTGGTCAAGCTGCGCACGATTCCGGGCGTGGCGCGGCCGGCGATCGCCGTCGTCTATCCGTCCCGCAAGGGCAGTGCCGTCGTCCTCGATAGCGGTGCGAACGTCGACTGCCGGCCAGAGTGGCTCGTGCAGTTCGGATTGATGGGCAGCGCGTACGCGCGCGCGGTGCTCGGCGTCGCCGAGCCCAAAGTCGGCATCATCTCCAACGGCGAGGAGCGCACCAAGGGCAACGCGTTGACGATCGAAGCGGCGCGGCTCCTCGAGCGCGCGCCGATCAATTTTATCGGCAACGTCGAACCCAAAGATCTGTTTTCCAACGTCGCCGACGTGCTCGTCACCGACGGCTTCGTCGGCAACGTCATGCTCAAACTCTCCGAAGGCGCAGCGTCGCTCATCGGCGACATCGTCGTCGATGCCATCGAGGCCGGCAGCCTCGCGGCGAAAATCGGCGCGTTGCTCGTCAAACCGACGCTGACCCGCGTGCGCGACCGGCTAAGCTACGACAACGTCGGCGGTGCGCCGCTCTTGGGCCTGCGCGGAAATTGCATCGTCGCTCACGGGCGTGCCAATAGCCAAGCCGTCCGCAGCGCGATTCGCGCCGCCGTCGCTGAAGTACGCGAAGACGTCGTCGGCCGCATCGGCGAACTCGTCGGGCCGATCGACGTCCGTGAAATCAGGGAAGCGTAGCGACCGACGTGGCGGCCAGCGGGGCCGTGCGTTCGGCGGAGGGTCCCGGACTCTACGTTCATCTGCCCTTCTGCCCGTACGTGTGTCCGTATTGCGATTTCGCGAAATGGCCGCTGCGGCGCTCCGCTGCCACGCAGTATCTCGAGGCTCTGAACGCGCAGATCGATGCCGCAGCCCCTTTTCCGGCGCGGACGCTCTTCTTCGGCGGCGGGACGCCCAACGCGTACGCCCCGGCCGACGTGGGCGCGCTTGCGACGCGTCTGCGCGAGCGCTTCGCGCCGGCGGGCTTCGGCGAGGCGACGATCGAGATGAATCCCGATCCCGAACTCTGCTGCGAGGAAGTGTTCGACGCGTACCGCGCGGCTGGCATCGATCGGATCTCGTTCGGGGTGCAATCCTTCGTGCCGTCCGAACTCGCGACGCTCGGCCGGCGGCACGCGCCGCGCGACGTCGGCGCTGCCATCGGCCGAGCGCGCGCGGCGGGCCTCGACAACGTGTCGCTCGATCTCATCTTCGGTACGCCGCTGCAGACGCTGGAGTCGTGGCGCCGCTCGCTCGAAGCCGCGCTCGAACTCGTGCCCGACCACGTTTCGACGTACGGCCTTACCATCGAAGACGGGACGCCTTTCGCACAGTGGTACGCGCAACGGCCCGAAGATTTCGCCGCAAACGATCTCGAGGGCGATCTCTACGCACTCGCGATCGAGACGTTGAGTGCGGCCGGATTCGAGCACTACGAGATCAGCAATTTCGCGCGGCCGGGACGCCGCTGCGAACACAATGCGAATTACTGGGCCAACGGCGAGTATCTCGGACTCGGCGTCGGCGCGGCGTCGTACCGCGACGGCGTCCGAAGCGTCGCGACGCGCGATCTCGCGACGTACTGCGCCGCCGCGCTCGCCGATCGCACGATCCCAAGCGATGACGAACGGCTCGTCGGCGCCGCGCGATTGGGCGAAGCGGTGATGCTCGCTCTGCGAACGCGCGAGGGGGTGGATGTCGCGACCTTTGCCAAACGCTATGACGTTGACTTCCATACGTTTTACGAGCCGGTGCTGCGCGAGATGCGCCCGAGCGGGACGCTCGACGTGACGCCGTCGCACGTGCGGCTTACGCGCCGCGGCCGCTTCGTCGCGAACGACGTGTGCGGCGCGTTCGTGACGTACGCAGGTTGAAGCCGATGCAGACGACTCTCCTGCGCGCGATCTTCATGGTCGTCTTTGCCGTAACGGGGTTTTTGCTCGGCCGCGAAGCGTACGTCCACCTCATCTCGCTGCACGTCGCGAATCAAGGCTGGCTGATCGCATTGACGGTGGTCGTGCCCGTCGTCGGGGCCGTCGCGGGACTCCTTCTCGCGCCCGTCGCGCAATCGCTGTTCGAAGTCGAACTCACGAGCGTCGAGGCGACGATGGAGCGACTTTCGCCGAGCGAGGTTTTCGGCGGCGCGCTCGGGCTCATCGGCGGCCTCGTCGTGGCGTTTCTCATCAAGAGCGTACTGTTGGAATCGATCGCCAATGCCGGCATCGCGGGCGGCTACGTTGCTAACGTCGCGTACATCGTCTTGAGTATCTTCGCGTCATTTTTGGGCGCCCGCGTCGGCGCAAAACAACGGCTCGGATCCGGCGGCCGCGGGCTCGCCGCAACGACGGCCGCGCGGGCCCCCTCGGCGACGGTTCCCAAGCTGATCGATACGTCGGTAATCGTCGATGGCCGCGTGCTCGAAATCGTCGAAAGCGGTTTTCTCGAAGGGCCGCTCGTACTGCCGCGTTTCGTCCTGCGCGAATTACATCTGATCGCCGATTCGGTCGATTCGGTGAAGCGTACGCGCGGCCGTCGCGGGCTCGACGTCCTCGCGAAACTTCAGGAGTTGACGGCGCTCGAGATCGCGGATCAGGATTACGCGGACCTCTCGGGCGTCGATGCGAAACTCGTGCGCATGGCTCGCGAACGCGGCGCGAAACTCGTCACGAACGACTACAACCTCAATCGCGTCGCGCACGTCGAAGGCGTGACCGTCCTCAACATCAACGAACTCGCGGGCGCCGTCAAGGCCGTCGTACTGCCGGGCGAAGAGATGCACGTGGCGATCGTCCGCGACGGCAAAGAATCCCATCAGGGGGTGGGCTATCTCGATGACGGTACGATGATCGTGGTCGAGAACGGCCGGCGCCTCATGGGCGAGGAAACCGACGTTGTGGTGACGAGCGTGCTACAGACGGTCGCGGGGCGCATGATCTTCGCGCGGATCAAACGTCCGCAAGGCGTTGCCGATCCGTGATCCGCTTCTCAGCCATCGTCGTGGCGGCGGGACGCGGCCTACGTTTCGGACGCTCGAAGCAACTCGTGGACGTCTTGGGCCGTCCCCTCGTCGCCTGGTCGCTCGCGACGTTCGACGGCATGGGCGAATTAGCGGATCTCGTCATCGCGACCGAAGCGGAGCAGCTCGAGACGATGCGCGAGATCGCGGCCGCCTACGCGCCGCGGCTGCGCTGCGTCGTGGTGTGCGGCGGTGCGACGCGGCAGCAGAGCGTGCGAAACGCACTCGCGGCGGTGCCGGCGCATTGCGACGGCGCTTTCGTGCACGACGGTGCTCGTCCGCTGGTTAGCGCGGAAGACGTTCGCGCGGGCATGGCGCTCGTCGCGCCGGGAATCGGTGCGCTGCTCGCCGCGCCCGTCATCGACACGATTAAGGTCGTGGCGCCGGACGGCGTCGTCTCGCGCACGCTCGATCGAAGCGAACTGTGGGCCGCGCAGACGCCGCAATTCGGAACGCTCGCCGATCTTCGGGCCGCACACGCGTCGGCGCACGGCGCCGCTTTCGAAGGGACCGACGATGCGATGCTGCTCGAACGCGCCGGGCATCGCGTCGTGGTCGTTCCCGCCAGCACGGCCAACTTCAAGGTAACGCTACGGGGCGACCGCGATCTCGCCGAAGCGATCTTGCGCGAACGAGCCGCGGTGCGCGCGTGAGCTTGCGCGTCGGTCACGGTTTCGACGCGCATCGGCTTGTCGAAGGACGACGGTTCGTCCTGGGCGGCATCGTCATTCCCTTCGAACGCGGCCCGCTCGGGCACTCCGACGCGGACGTGCTCGCCCACGCGCTCGCCGACGCGATTCTGGGCGCCTGCGCGCTCGGCGATCTCGGGCAGCACTTTCCCGATTCCGATCCCGCTTGGAAGGGTGCGGACTCGATGCGCCTGCTCGAGGCGTGTCTCGCGATGGTTCGCGCGCGCGGCTACGAGGTCGGCAACGTCGACGTTACGGTCGTCGTCGAGCGGCCCAAGCTCGCGCCGCATCTGGAGCGCATCCGCGAGCGACTCGCGAGCGTCATGCGCATCGAAGTCGATGCCGTGAGTGTTAAAGCGAAAACGAGCGAAGGGATGGGTTATACGGGCGATGGAACCGGCATCGCGGCCTATGCCGTCGCCGCCCTCATCCGCACGTAACGAAGTACATGATGCATCAGAATCCCGCCTCGCCGCCCTCGCTCACGCCCGTCACGCCGGAGCTTTCGCGCGCCGCGCTCTGCGAGGCGCTGGGTGAGGCGATGCAGGCGGCGGGATTGCTCGAAGTGCCGGCGCCTCCGGCGGCGCTGCGCTGGATCGAAACGTTCGTCGAGGCCTATCGCGAGCGGCTGGCGACCGTCGCCGACGCCCTACCGATCGTGGCCGAACTGCGCGCGGAAGCGGTCATGATTCCGGCCTTGCAGCTCGAGCGCTTGCGCAATCGTCAAGTGCTGTTCTATCTCGATACGATCGGCCAGTACGTCGACGATCAGCCCGAGTTGCGCGGCATTCCGGTAGAATCCGACTTGCTGGAGATTGCCAAAGAGTTCGGTCTCGCCCCGGGCGATGCGCTTTGGGCGGCCCGGATGGCGCTGTGTGCGCAGGCCGATGGGCCGCCGCTGTCGCTCATCTTCCCGTTGCTCGGACACGATCGGATTTTGATGCGGCTAGGCGCGCTCAGTTCGCATCTTTTGCACGGCCGCGGTCTCGAAACGATCAAATACGGTCCCGACGGTAAGCCGTTCGAAACGATCGGCGCTTCGAAGCCCGGTGACCCCGCATGAGTCTGCTCTCCGATATCCTCGAAGATTTGCGCGTCCCGGTCGAGCGGGACCCGGCCGCTCGCGGCTATCTCGATGTGGTGCTCTCGTATCCCGGTTTTCATGCCGTGACGGCGCATCGCATCATTCACGAATTAAATAAAACGGGTCTCCCGCTCGTACCGCGACTTCTCTCCAACGTCGTGCGCTTCGCGACCGGAATCGAAATTCACCCGGCCGCGAAGATCGGACGCCGGTTCTTCATCGATCACGGCATGGGCGTGCTGATCGGTGCGACGGCCGAAGTCGGCGACGACGTCACGCTCTATAAAGGCGTGACGCTGGGCGGCACGAGCTTGGGCCAGGGGAAGCGGCATCCGACGATCGGTAACGACGTCGTCATCGGGACCAATGCGTCGGTACTCGGCGCGATCACGATCGGCGACGGCTCGCGCGTCGGCGCGGGTTCGGTCGTCGTGCGGGACGTTCCGCCCCGGTCGACCGTCGTCGGTATTCCGGGCCGCATCGTTCTTCAGGACGGCAAACCCGTCGCGTCGGTGTCGTCGTCGCACGTCGATATGCCGGATCCGCAGGCTTCGATCATGCGGCAACTCGCGGAGCGCATCGAAGCGCTCGAGCGCCGGCTGGCGGAACTCGACGTGCCGACGGCTCGACCGCGCGCGCCGCAAATCAACAGCGCGATATTCGACGATGTCTCGCCCGCTATCTGAACGGCCGCAACTGCGGCTCTATAACACGCGCACGCGCGCGGTCGAAGCGCTCGTACCGCTCGAGGGCGATCACGTTCGCGTCTACGTGTGCGGGTTAACGCCCTCGGCCGAAGCGCACCTCGGCCACGCGCGCTCGTTCATGTTCTTCGATGTCGTGCGGCGCTATCTCGTGCATCGCGGATACCGCGTGACGTACGTGCAGAACGTGACCGATATCGACGATCGCAGCATCGCTGCCGCCGTCGCGGGCGGCGTGCCGTTTACCGATATCGTCGCGGGGTATTTCGCGAGCTTCAAGCGTTCGATGCAGCGCCTGCACGTGCTCGAGCCCGATCGCGAACCGCGGGCGACGGAGTACGTGCCGGAAATCGTCGCGCTGATCGCCGCGCTCATCGAGCGTGACAACGCGTACGTCGCCCCCGACGGCGTGTACTTCGCGGTGGCCTCGTTTCCGCGGTACGGCGCGCTCTCGGGCCGCAAGACCGATGAATTGCTCGTCGGCGCGCGCATCGCCGCGGACGAGGGCAAGCGCGATCCGCTCGATTTCGCGCTCTGGAAATTTGCCAAGCCCGGGGAGCCGTCGTGGGAATCGCCGTGGGGTGCGGGCCGGCCGGGGTGGCACATCGAGTGCTCGGCCATGTCGCACGCGCTGCTGGGCGAACCGGTCGACATTCACGGCGGCGGTTACGATTTAATTTTCCCCCACCACGAAAACGAGATCGCACAAACCGAATCGCTCTTCGCCCCGCCGATGGCCAACGTCTGGATGCACGGCGGGCTGTTGCAATTCGACGGCAAGAAGATGTCGAAGTCGCTCGGCAATTTCGAGCCGCTGCACCAGTTGCTCGACCGTCACGAACCACAAGCGATCCGGCTGCTCTTCTTGCAGACGGGCTATCAGAAGCCGATGAACTTTACCGAAGCGTCGATCGACGGTGCGCGTTCGGGCCTCGACCGATTGCTCGCCGGCTACGATCGACTGCGCCAGGCGGCTCCGGCAACGCACGAGCGCGACGCCGAAGCGGCCGCGGTCGCGGGCTACCGCGCGCAAGTCTACGCGTTCCTCGACGACGATTTCAATACGGCTGGCGCCGTCTCGGTGCTCTTCGCGATCGCGGCGAGTGCGGACGCCGCAATCGAGCGCGGGATCGCAAGCGGGCTCGCCGCCTTCATGCATGAGGCGCTGACGATCGTCGGTCTCTCTCCGCACGAGCGTCCGAAGGTCGTCGTCCGCGAGTCGAGTGAGAAAACGGCGACCGTCGCTAACGTCGCGTATAAGATCGTGCGTAACGGTGCCGAACGGTTAACTCCCGAAGCGATCGAACGTTTGCGGCAGCTCGTCGGCGAGATCGTGCCGCTCGCCGAACTCGGCGGACACGAAACGGTCGACGCCGTCGTCGAGGCGCGTTTTCTCGCAAAGTCGCAGAAAGATTTCGCGCTCGCCGATCGGCTGCGCGTCGCCCTCTCCGGCGTCGGCGTGACGCTCGCGGATTCCAAAGAGGGGACCTCATGGAGCGTCGGCGCCTAGGGTCGAGCCGCCCGCCCAAACGCAAGGATCAGATCGATCTCGACGACGTCATCTACGGCGTCCATGCGGTCGAAGAGGCCCTCGTCGCGGGCGAGCCGCTTCGCCGGCTCTATATCGGTGACGAACGCAAACGCGATCCCGCGCTTAAAAAGTTGCTCGAAGCGGCAGCCGAGGCGACGGTCAACGTGCGCTTCGAAAACCGGATGTTCTTTTCGCAATTTCCGTACCGCGCGCATCAGAGCGTCGTCGCCTTCGGCGTGCCCTACGAATACGTGACCATAGAAGAAGCGATCGCGGCGCGAACACCCGGGAAATCGCTCTACGTCATCCTCGATCACATCACGGATCCCCATAATGCCGGCGCGATCATTCGCAGCGCCGAGTGCGCGGGCGCAAGCGCGGTCGTGATCCCGGAACGGCGTGCCGCGGGCGTCAATGCGACGGTCCGTAAAGCGGCGGCGGGAGCCACCGCGCACGTTCCGATCGCGCGCGTCGCCAACGTCGCGGGGGCGCTGCGCGTGATGAAGAAAGCCGGCATCTGGGCGGCGGGTGCCGCCGGCGACGATACCGCAATCGACTACACGGAAGCCGACTTCACGGGAGATCTCGCGATCGTGATCGGGGCGGAAGGCGACGGCATTTCGACGGTCGTGCGTAAGGAATGCGACTACCTCGTGCGCATTCCGATGTACGGCACGCTCGGTTCGCTCAACGCGTCGGTCGCGGCGGGCGTGTTGCTTTTCGAAGCACGCCGTCAGCGGTTCGCTAAATCGTAGCCCAACGGTCATCGACCGGTCGCCGCGCGTGGACGCTGCTCGGGTGCGCGCTCGCGATCGCTCTGACCGGGCAGCTCGCCCCGGCCCGCGTGAATGCCGAAGCGCGGACCTACAAGCTCGGACTCGATCTCCCGCTCTCGGGGATCGACGGCGCGAGCGCCATTCCGGCACGCAACGCCGTTCTGCTCGCGATCGACGAGGCAAATCGGGCAGGTTTTCCCGGCGGGGCGCGCGTCGCGCTTTCGGAGCTCGACGACGCGGTACAGGGCAAGCACGATCCCGCCCAAGGTGCGGTGAACCTCAAGTCCTTCGCGGGCGATGGCGACGTGCTGGCCGTCATCGGGCCGATGAATTCCAACGTCGCCAAAGCGGAGATCCCGATCTCTAACGCGGCCGGGCTCGCGCAGATCACGATGGCCGCAACGTCGGTCGAACTCACGCGCGGTCCCGCTGCGCGGCAGCTGCGCGTCGCTCATCCCGATCGCCCGGCGTTTTTCCGCGTCTGCGCGTCGGATGACCGGCAGGGCGCCGCCGCCGCTCGGTTCGCGCGCGACCGCGGGCTTCGGCGCGCGTTCGTCATCGACGATAACGAGTCGTACGGACGAGGCATCGCCGACGTCTTCGCGGCGGCCTTCCCCGCGGCCGGCGGCACCGTCCTCGGTCGCGAGCACCTGACGTCGTTTGCGTTGGACTACAAGGCGCTCTTGACCAAGATCCGGGCGAGCGCGCCCGATGCGATCTTTTTCGGCGGCATCGTCAGCACGGGCGGCGCGGTCCTGCGCCGTCAGATGGCCGATGTGGGTTTGGATCGAGTGGCCTATCTGGGGGGCGATGGTCTCGCGAATCCGGAGTATGTGCCACTGGCCGGGCGGGCGGCGGAGAACACCTACTTCACGCTGATCGCCCCGGACGTAGAGCGCTTCCCCCCAGCCCGCGCTTTTCGGAGCGCTAACCGCGCCCACTTTGGGAGCGAACCCGGGATTACAGCGCGGGCGCCTATGCGGCGGCCTGGGTCGCCCTCGCGGCAATCCGTCGAGCGGCGGCGACGGACCGGAGTGGGCCGGGCCGCGCTACGGTTCTCGACGCCGTCGCGCGGACGACGGGGCTGGACACGCCGATCGGCCTCGTGGCCTTCGACGCCGCCGGGGATCTGCGCGAACCGATCGTCAGCCTCTATCGCGTCCACGGGGCAAGGTCGAGTTCGTGGATCAGGTCCGGGCGGGGCGGCGCTGAAGCCTGGGAGTTGCCCAGGAACGTGACTCCTGACCTTGACGGGATAAGTATCAGTCTGTCAAGAAATTTCGCCCCCAAGCTCGAACCTATGACTTTTGTCATATCGCGATGCCTTTGAAAATGTAACGCGCGTCACAAGCTGGA
>JAABUX010000266.1_pt1 | contig 88303 bp, 18 predicted proteins | sample 5561851 | NCBI WGS metagenome assembly JAABUX01 (sample SAMN10711883, study PRJNA513361) | rock metagenome | isolation source: Antarctica rocks | place: Antarctica: Victoria Land, Richard Nunatak red sandstone | collected 2016-01-03 | reverse complement strand
TAGTAGTAGTACTATTATAGGATAATATAGTATTAGTCTATTACGGTAATATACCTAGTAAGGGTAGATTATTAAGTAGCTTATAAGAGGCTTCTATTCCCTTATTAAACCTAGATATAGCCTTTTATAATACGGGCTTATTAATTACCTAGTCTTAAGGCTAAGAAGGCTTAGAGTTTCTAAGGGGACTAACTTCTAAAGATATAAATCTAGAATAAGTACCTCCTTACTTAGTAGAAGCTTCTAGAGTTAGTCTAGTAGGCTTAAAGGTATCCTTTATAATTAAGGAGATAATATAGCGAGCTACGTTATTAATAATTAATATAAAAGCGTACCCCGTTTACATAAATTTATCTAACTTAAAGGTAAGGATAGTAATTTTATAAGTAATTTAGGGAGCTATAATAATAGAATATTAAGAAGGTAGGGAAAGAGTAGTAAATTAGGTAAGCCTTAATAAGAATCCCTAATAATTTCTCTAACTAAGGACTTAATAGACTTAGAGGTCCTAGTTACTAAAGCCTTTAATAGATATTATTATACTATAATAGCTTAGTAGGCTATTAAGGGCCTTATTAAATAATAGATTAGGGTACTATTATAACTATAAACCTAATAAGTATAGTAGAAGTCTTTAATAAGTCTTAGAGGAGATTAGATCTAGTATTATAAGGATAGTATTAATTTATATTAGATAATTATATAGTATCTAAAGAGATATTAGTTACTTAAGCGTAAAATAAAGGTATTACTACTACTATTAAGGTAGCTAATAGACTTATTCTAATTTTATATATATATAATTAATTAATAGAGAAGGGAAGCTTCTTATAGGTATAAAACCTGCCTGCGGAAGGCTTCTAGTCTCCGAGCTACTATCCGAGCTATCTAGCTACGTGACATATAATAATAACTTTAATTAAGTTATTAAAATAACTAGATATATCTTTATTATAAGGGGTAGATTAAGTTAATATATAGAATTTCTAACTTTTCTTAATATTTAAAAGGGGTTAACTTATTATTTAAAAAGCTTAAAATTTATTATTCCTTTTAACTAATATTTATAATATAACTTAAGGTAAATTATAATACCTTCTTAAAGGTTAAGGGTAATATATTTCCTATTATATTATACCTTAGTAATAGTATTAATAAAGGTAATAACTTTATTAATAAAGTCTTATTTTACTTAATATAAGTAATTATAATCTTTAAGTAGTAGATCTTATAATAGACCTAGATTATTAGTAATTTAAAATTTATATATAATTTTATTAAGCGCTAATCTAGTAGTAGTATTTATAAAGTTATTATAAATAATATTAAGAAATAGTAATACCTCTACTTAACTAGATTTAAGATATATTAATAAGTAGAAGTATAAGGTAATTTCTATAAACTAATTAATCTATTAAAACTACCTATCTATTTAAGGGTAATAAGCTATTAAAGTTAGTATATTTATATTAAGCTTTATAAAGATTATTTTCTAGAATATTAATATAAACTTAATATTTTAATTATTAATAAATATTTAAAGTATTCCTTAATCCCTTTTAAATAAGGTAATAATAATATTATTAACTTATTTTATAATACCTTAAGTATCTTTACCTAATTCTAAGAGGACCTTTTTAGTAAATTTACTAGTTATTATTAGGAGTATATTAAGCCTATTTATATTAGGAAGTTTAATAATAAAGTCTATTATTATAAAGTAGAGTAGGATTGCTAGTATATTAACTAGTATTAAAGACCTATATAACGCGTAGTAAAAAGTTTAAAATACCTAATAATCTAGGTAATATATAATATAGGTATATAATCTTTTAAATAGGTACCTTATAAAGATAGAGTTAATTAGTTTATTATAAATATAATAAAAACTATTATAATTAGATATATTATAAGTAATCTTAAATACTTTAGATTTTATAAACTTAAGTATATAAAGGTATTTATAACTATTAATAAATATATAATATAATAGATTATTTCTAAGCTTGAATTAAATTCTAGGTTTTTTAAGTAATTTCTAGGTTATAAACTTACTAGTTTATATAAATCTTAATAACTTAATTATCTTTATTTATACGTTATTATTCTTATAAGTAACTTATAAGTAGGGCTTAAAATTATTAAATATTTCTATTAATATAATATAATAAATATCTTTTATAATATTAAATAAAATTATAACTCTATTTAATTCTTTTAATAGTATATATTTATAAAGAATATCTAGAATACCTTCTTAATCTAAAGGTATCTACTTAAATCCTAGTAATTATAATAGGCTATTAGGTATAATATTTAATTTACCTAATTTATAATATATAATAATATTAAAACTAGATAGATATTATAAGGTATAAATAAATTAAAGATTTAATTTATTTATATTTAAAGTTATAAGTATTATCTATTTAAATATTAATATTATAATAGAGTAATTAATATAAATAATAATAAGAGGTATTTATAATAACTTAATAAAATACTTTATCTTCTTTATAATTTAAATTATACTTACTATTTTAAGCTTAATAGGCTAGTAGTTCTTTTTAACTCTTTTTAAGAGCTTATTAAGAAATATTATAAGTTAAATACTAATTTTAATAAAGGTCTTATTAAGTAAGGGGTCTCTTTTAATATAATAAATTATTATTATAAAACCCTAGTATTTAAAGATATTTAAATTAATATATATTTATTTAATATAATTATAACAAATAAAGAAGACTAGACTTTAAATACCTTTTATAATATTTATATACCTTAACTTTAATAATATTAGGTTTATTAATAACTACCTTTTAATAAGGTAATAAATAGCCTTAGCTGATTTTATATATATATAATTGATTAGCTATTAAGGATTCTATTAAGGAATAACTAGGTTATAGTACGCAAGGCTTCCATACCATAACGTTATAGCTATAGAAGGAGCGATAGTAAAATCTATAATAGTGCTAGTAAGAGAGAAAAGTAATTATCCTCGATATATTACCTTAATCGCCTTAATTTTCTATACGGGCAGCTGTTGTACTCCGTAATAAGGTCCTAGCTATTCTTAAGGTCTAACTTATTATACTACTTATTATACTTATAGCTGTAGCCCTTCTACTTCACTAGGTATTAAAGCCTTTTACTAGACCTCCTCTTCCTAATAATAGCCTCTACCTTATAGATATTAGCGTTAGTATCCTTATCTTTATTTCCTATTTTAATAATCAGGGGAGGATTTATATTTTTATCGCGACCTTAAGGGTCGCCTTTTAGTTTCAGTTCTAACTAAGTAATTAATACGACAGGATAGATTACTATTATTAGTAGTAACTCTAGGTAATAGGCTAGAGAGCTAACTTAATTAAAGACCTTAAAAGGTCCTATACACTACTAATATAGCTTAGGATTAACTCTAGGTATATAATATCTATTACTAAGTCGTAGGTAAACCTTATCTCTAGAGGTAAAGGTAATTATAGTATATCTACTATTATAATAAATTTTTATAAAGGTATTAGTAAATACTATTAATTCCTTAGCTTAGTTATAATTTAGTTCCTAAAGACGTGTAAAGTCTTCTATAGGTAGTTACTATAATAATATACTAATAGTATCGCGAATATTAAAACTTATAAGAATCTTATTTAGTAAGATACCCGTTAATTAGTTTTTAGTATTATTAAGATATCCCTAGAGGTAGGGTAGTACTAGAGCCTAATTAACCGCATTAATATTTAAATATTAAGTGATATAAAAATAAATTATAACCTCTACCATCTAATTTATTTATTCTAATTAGCTATTAGTCTAAGGATAGTAGGCTATTAAAGTTAGAAGTAGATAACCTAGCTTTTAAAATACTATTTACTAGAATAAGGATATAAATTTAAAGTCCTAATTACTTATAATAGTATAGGGAATTCCCTAGCTATAAGACGTAAGGGCTACTAATACCTTATCTACCTATTAAGGGGTATTCTATATTAACTAGCCTAGTATTAATAAGTTTTATTTAGAAAACTTATTAGTTATAGTTTATAAACTATTAAAGCCTTTAATAGTTAATAGTAAGGTAATAATAAAATCTATTACTATAATATAAAACGGGATTAGCGGCCTATTAATCGGGATTATACTTTTATAAGGTTTATATTATTTAGTCTAATTAAGTTAGTAGTCTAGGTAATAGTTAATATAGAGACGGAGGTACTTTAATAGGTATTATATATAGATTAATTCTATAATCCTATTATAAGTATAATAAAATCTACTATAATATTAACTATTATAGGCGAGATTAAAAACCTCTTTCTCTAAGGTATTAGGTATATAAAGACGCTTATAGCTATTATTAAAGCTTATATAATAAAGTAGGCTACTATAAAGATAAAAGTAGATCCCTAGTATCCTCTTATCTTCCCTACTAAGGTCCTTATTACTCTTATAAAGTAATTATAAGATTTTATACTATTAACTATCTATTTAATAGGCCTTAATAAGGCGTAATCTAAACTCTAGCAATATTTTAACTAGCGTACTATAAAAGACGGGAGAATTATTATAATATCCCTAAAGAAATACCTCGCTAAAGGCTTCGGTATATAATATATTAAGAGTGCCGATATTATCCTTAATATCTACCTTCGTAGCGGCTTAAAGTCTTAATAGGGTATTAGGGACTATATTTAATTTTCTAGACTTATACTTTATTATAAGGTTAAATTATAATAGATATAATAAAGCTTAAATAAGGCGTAGATTAAGCTTATTAATAGATAATAATATTAGACTTATTTAATAAGAAATTAGGACTACCGCGGAGTAGTTTATATAGATTATAGTAGGAGGCCGTTTTAATAACTTAATTATATATCTCGTCCTCTTAATAACCTAGATAATACCTATAACTTTAAGCTCCGTCGGCTAATAATTTTACTCTACTTAATTTAATATTTTACTAAGAAATATAATTAGCTATATATCTATCCTAGGGAAGCCTTCTATAAGATCCCCTTTAATATAATAAATTATTACCGTAAATCCCTACCATTTTAAGGTATTAAGGTCTATAAATAAGGTCCTTAATTTATTAAAATAGATAAGGAAAGTACTTATACTAAATATAGCCTTAAGATCCTTAAAGGCCTTTAATTTAGCCTTAGATAGTTTATATATAATTTAAATAGTTTACCTTTTCCTAGAGAACCCTTTTAAACCCTTTAATAATATACTAGTTAGCTTTATTTTTCGCTATTATAAGGGATTAGCTTACTAGGTATAGTGAGGTATTAATAAGCGTAGCTAGCCTATTAAGCCGAGAAATATCTTAAGGTCCTTTAATAAGAAGGGGAAGTATAGAGTACTAATAGCTAATAATTTTTCCTTTAAGGTAGATAAGCCTAATAAATCTACTTATTACCCTAGTAAGGTAATAAAAGGGTACTTAAGGAAGGTCTTCTTAGGATTAAGATTAATACGTTACTCTCTAAAGAGTATAAAGAGCTTTTATAAGTAATTAAGATACTCTAGTAAGGTTTTTAAGTGGGCTATAATATTATCTACATAGACTTTAGTAAAGCCTTAAAATAGATATAGTATTTTATCTATTTACTATTATACGTAAGGTAGTAAGCCCTTATAACCTATTAAGGTAATATTATACTATTCCTAGCCCTGATATAATACTACTATTAATTTATAATAATTATATTTCTAGATATTAAATTAGTAAAAATAGCCTATCCTATCTATTATAGATATATAGGGGAATCTCGCTACTACTAATATTACGTTAAACTAGAGAGGAAGGGGGTAGCTATTAGAGACTATTATTTAGTTAAGGCTATATATATTAATAACTATACGGCCTTTATATTCTCTACCTAGTATATCTCTCTAAATAATAAAGACTAGATAGCTAAAGGGAGTTAGCTAATTAGCCTATATTATCTTCTCTTATTAATAAAGTTTCCTAAATATTTTATTAATTAGATCCTTATCTTTTTAACTTACTAGGTAGACTTATAAAGGTTTTAGAATAATACTAGGTTTTAGTAGTATTAGTATCTACTTATCTTCCGGGACGTCTATTATAATACCCTAGTCTATCTATATCTTAGGGAAGTCGGCCGCGACCGCGGTAACTATATTAGCTATATTAGGCGTATTATAAATAGTAATACTATTTATAAGAATATACTTATATATAGGATTAGTTATAATTAAAGTCCTTATTAATACGGGGTCTATAAATAGCTTTACTACTCCTCTTATATACGCTATAGTAAGCGTAAGAAAGCCTTTAATAAACCTTAACTTCTAGGAGCTAGTATTACTAGCTACTAGCGGCGTAAGTATAAATATAATAATATACGCCCCGTCTTAATTATATTTAATAAGGGACCTAAGACATACTTTATAAGATAGTTATACTAGTAGGGCTAAAGTATTATATACCTAAATAAATAATATTATATAAATAATAATATATATAAATATACTACTATCTAGTCTAAAATCCTAAGTATACTCTAGTTTAAATAAGAAATCTCTATTAGTTAGAATATCGCCCCTATATACTATAGGAACTTCTATAGTAGTTTAAGGTAGTATAATAATAGTAGCTTTTACTTTAATAGTACGCTTAGCGTAAGGTAAGGAATAAATATAGATATTAATTAGGGTAATAAGATTTTAATAGGCTCTAATAGTAATACTATTACTACTAAAATCTAATATAATTCCTTATAACTTTAGTATATTATTCCTAATAAGTAGATTAGCTTTTAAGTCCTCTATAATATAGACTTCTATTAATATTAACGTCTTTACTAGCGTTCTATTAATAGTACTATTAATAAATATTTTAACTAATATATATTTACTAGTTATTATAACTTTATTCCCTACTCTATAAACTAGTATTAGCGAGGCTATTTTCCTTATATAAGCCTATAATAAAACCTTCTTTATATAGTTTTAATTAATAAGGGTAATAACCTTAGTTTAATCTACTTTACTATTAGACTATAAGACGCCTACGGTAGTATACTTCTATCTATAAAAGCCGTAGCCTAGTACCTTAGACTAATCTAGTACGACGTTAGATTTAATATATAGAGGTTTATTAATTATAATAACTAGAGTAGTAAGGCCTACGGAAGGCTTTATAGAAGGCGTTAATAGTATTAAAGGTATTAAAGGTATTAAAGGCTTTAGTAGCTACCCTCCTTCCTAGTACTACTCCCGTAGATAATAGAATAGCTTATTTCTAAAAGAAAAAGAAGTATTACACGAGGTATAAGGGTAATTAGATTCTTTAGCCTAAGAGGCTATAAAATTAATATCTACTATCTTATAACTAGGGTTACTATTAAAGTCCTTATTACTTCTATATTATTTATTACTATAGAAGGGATCCTCTTTATCTATATAAAACTACTAGTATCCCCTTTATTTATTATAGAAGTCTTTAGTAGCATTATCTACTAAGGCCTAATATGCCCTCTATTAGTATAATAGCCGCTACGGCGGTCTACCTAACTATTATCTATTACCTTATCCTCCTCTAGTAGGTTAAGGAGGGTAAGGGGGTAGTTATAAATCTAACGCGTTTACTAGTCCTACCGCGATTTAAAGTCTTAGTATTAGTAGTAAGACGTTATTTTAATCCTACTAATAGTAAGGTTACTAGTAAGCTTAGTTTAGTAAGAAGGGGGGGCGAGTATTACTATATTACTAGTTACTAGGTAGCTAAAAAGGCGACTAGTAGCCTACTTTATTAGGAAAACTATACTAACTATATTACCTAACCTATTTACCTTTATAAGGCTACTAGTAAGATCAACTACTACTAGTATTCTATAACCTAGTAGTATAAGCCTACTATTTATATTTTATATTATTAAGAGCGGATAAGAAGTTACTTATAAATATTATCTTAGTAGGGCGGCTAATATTACGCCATAATTCTAGGTCTATACTATTATAAATAATATTAAGTTAAACTAAAGTTATAAATAACCTAGTATCTTTAATAGAGTAAAGTATTTTTAATATAAACTCCCTAGGCTCTCTATAACTAGCTATATCCTTTATAGTATATATCTTATATAATATAGAGGTAATAGTAATATTAGTAGGTTAGCTAAATTATTTTAATAAGGTCTTAGCCTATTATTTAATACCTTTATTAAGGTTAATAATACTTTACTTAGTATTATTAAGTTCGCCTAAGGTCTACTAATCTAGAGCGGGACTATAAAGGCTTGGCTATAGATTAGCCTATATAGTTACCGGCTCCTTTAATAGATATAATTATCTAGCACGTTTAATAAATAGGTAAATATCCCTAAAGTAGGTGTCCCGTCTAATATATTTAATAGCTAATCTAGTACTAATAGACTTTCCGTTATATATAGGGTTAAAATATCCTAGGTTACCCTAATTCTATCTAGGTCCTTAATTAAGACCCCTATTATTAATATTTTACCCTAGTTAGCTAGGTAGGCCTAGTAGTCCTAGAGGCCCTAGAGGAGGTAGGTTATTATAAAGATATAGTATTATACTAGTAGTAATAGTTACTATAATAGCAGGATCTATAACTATATTAGGTATATCCGGTAAGAGACCTATTAGGTGCCCGTAGATTACCTCCTTAGTAGAAGTCTATTAAGTACTTATATAACTATTTATAATAGATACTAAGCTTTCTTAAGGAGAGCTTAGCCTTCCTAGGGGTATAGGTAATATAACTAGTGTAGTTCTAGTTAAAGGAGGCTAATATTTTACGAGGTATAATTAGACCTATAGAAGGCTTTAGTAGTACTTAGTATCTTAAATAAATTACTTAATAGCCTTTTAGAAAGCTGGGGTATTAGTAGCCTAGGTAAAAGGGAATAATCCTAGTTTAACTAAAGCAGCACGTCTATTACTTAGCCTAGGAACCTCTAGTAGAGTAGGTCGCTTATAATTAGTAATAATATAATTAATATAATAACCGGTAGTCTTAGGGACTTTATAGATATATACTAATCTAGTAGCTTTAATAAAGTTATAAATCTAGAAGGCTAGTATAATAAGCTATTACTTGAGGGGCGGTAATTAAGCTAGAATAAAAGAGGGATCTAGTTATTATAAGAAGGTAAGGAGGTTATAGAAGGCTTTAAAAGTAATCAAAACTTTTATAAAGTAGAAGGCACCTATATTATACTCGTATAGAAACTATTAAAGTCTTATATAGAGGCTAATATAAATAGTCGTATCGCTAGAACGAAAGAGATAGATTAAGAGGCTATTAAGGTCCTTAATATAGCTATTTAAGGTCGACTATTATCGTAATAGACATGGGGATTTAGGGTTATAGAAGTTCTCAGCTAAGGGACTTAGCATGATTTAGTACTATTAGTATAGCGTTTAGTTCCTCTATAGACGATTAAATAGTGCCTGTAGAAGAGATTAGTTTATATTAGTATTACTACTATTAATAAGGTAATAAATAGCCTTAGCTAATTTTATATATATATAATTAATTAGCTATTAAGGATTCTATTAAGGAATAACTAGGTTATAGTATAGAAGGCTTCCGCACTATAACGTTACAGCTATGGAAGGAGCGATAGTAAAATCTATAACACCTTTATAAATTAGTATTTCTAAGTTATACCTTTAGCTTTATTATTTATCCTATTAACTAGGAGGTCCTTTATTAAGGAGGTCTTCCTACTTTATAAAGGCTAGAATATCTAGGCGTATTAATAAATTAATAATTCTAATTAACTAATAAGGTTAAAATATATTTTAAAATCCTATAAATTTAATAGTAATTTTAAGGCCTAAATAGCCTTAATTTTCTTAGTAGATATTAATAATCCTAGATTATCTACCTTTTATCTAAGTAGTATAATAGATAGATAGCTAGCGATGAGATCTACCTATACGTGGTACTAGCTATAAGCCTATTACCTATTAATAGAGCTAAGAGGTCTTTAATCTAAATATAGTTAGAATAAAACTAGGATATTACGTAGTAGTAGAGCTTATAATATAGAGTTTCTTAATATCCGTAATAATACCTACCTTAGTTCCCGTTAATAGTATTAGCTCGACGTATAAGAGACTGTAGGTTAAGAGATAGAAGGTATATTAAGTAGAAGGGACGGAATAATAGGCTAGGGCTACCCCCCCTAGCTAGGAGAACCGTGGCTACGCGTAGGAGTAGGAGTAGTAACCCTATAATTATAGAGGTATAGCCGGCGGGATTATATAATCTACTTTCCCTTATAAGTAGATTATTATACGGCTTAGTACTAGGAAATAGTAATATAACGGCGGTAATAAAGTATATTTATATCCCCTAATAACTATAATAGCTCCCTCCTACGTACTAGGAAAGGATACGTGGTAATTCCTAATAAGAGTATTATAGGCCTTCTACTAAGCTACTTAGCTAGGAGTATAATAGCAATTAAGGCCTAGGTATTACGGGTTAAATAGATAAGGATATTATAATATTAGATAGTATAAGGAAGGAGTAGCTAGGGTAGTAATAACTAGTAGGAGGGTTAGAGATACTACTTAGATTAATTAAACTATATAAGGAAGGGTAAGAGGGTAATTAAGGGGAATAGACCTTTTAGGAAGTACTATTAAGAAATAGTATAAAGGAAGGGGCGAGGCCCTAGTAGGAGAAAGGAGTATATAAGTATTAGGATCTAATACTAGGGAGGAGTAGAGTATAAGGGAGAGGATAGTATATAATATTTAAAGGCCTAGAAGTATTATAGTAGATAGGGTAGGTAAGAGAGGTTTCCTTTTATATCTTATAGTTTCCTCTTAATAAAGTAGAGTTAGAACGCCCTTATTAGCTCTAAGTAGCTAGATAGTAGAGTATAAATATAAATATAAATATAAATAATAGATAGATAACCTAGAAATAACTTAATAGGGCTAAGAGAAATATACTTTTAATAGTATAAGTTAAAAAGATATTAAAGGTATCTTAAATATTCTTTTAAAGTCTTAGAATAAGTAATTATATTATTAATATATACCTTAATAAAACCTTATAAAAGTTAAAATAATTTATTAATTTACCTTTATATATATAATAATAAACCCTTATACTTTATAAATATAATATTTGACTATTCTTAATTATAATAAGAGATAATAGTTAATTTAAGCCTATCTACTACTTTAATAAGAAATTAATAAAAGTAGCTTATAATATTAATTATAAAGATAAATAGGGAACCTACTATTATATTAATAATTTTTAATTATAAAGGTATTAAGTAGCTATTTATTTTAATAATTTTACTTAGATTATAAATATTAATAATAACTTAGCCTTTTAATCTACCTTTAAGTATATTTTATTAAATAATAAAAACTAGGTAATTAAATTTTATTAATTAGCTTAATTAAGTTATTTTACCTTATTAATATATTTTATTAAATATTTTATTAATAACTTCTTGATCTTTTTAATTTAATAGGTATACTTAATAAGGCTTTAAATCTACTTTTAATTTAAGTAGAGTTAATATCTACTTATCTTCTAGGATATTAATAGTTTATTTATTATTAATTTAAATTTCTAGAAATTTATTAGTTATAATAGTAATCTTAAATATATCCTTATATTTATTATAAACTATTATTCCGCTAGGTATTATATACTCTAATAAAGGATTAATTATTATAATAGATAAGATAGTATCCTAGCTACTAATTTTAGGAATTATAAAAAAGCTTTATAATAGTATAAGTATACCTATTATTACTATTATAATTATTATAATTATAATACCTTATATAATTTTAGACTTTTATAACTACCTTAGCTTTTATATTAACCAATTATAAATAGTATATAATATATCTTTAAGATTAATTAGATATACTCCTACTTAATTATATTTAATAATATTACTAAGGCTGGTATAATAAGAGATTTAAGTAAGTTAATTAATAATATAAGTAAATATATTACCCTTAAATTCTAGGTTACCCTTATATTAAGGCTTAAATAAGAGGTAATAATTATTAGGTAACTCTTTACCCTAATAAGATATAAGTACTAAGGTAGTAGATATTATTAGAATTATAACTATTCCTTTAATATAAATTATCTAGTAGATTAAAGGTATTAATTTAATAATAGTATTAATTAATTATATTCTAATAGGTATTAATAGTTATATATTATTTAATAGGGTTAAGATATATTTTCTAAGGTATTATTATATTATTATTAATAAGTATATTAATTTAAAGACTATTAATAATATATACCTTAATAATTATCTTAATTATAACTAGTTTCTTAAGTAAGGTACCTTTAATAGAAATAGATATTTTTATATATTTACTTATTTTATATATAATATTACCTAGTCCCTTAACTAAGATTAGAAAAGATAGATTAGAAAGCTTTAAATTAAATATAATTTAAAGTAATAAAGTATAATTAATTAATATTATTAAATAGCTTATATTTATATAAGCCTTAAGAATTTTTAAAGTAATCTTAATACCTAGAGTTATATAATAAAAATCTTAAAATATATAACCTAATTTTTTTAAGGGAGGTATAATACTAGATTTAATTAGGATTCTTTTAGCTACCTTAATATAATTAATAATAAGTAATATATCTACCTTATTAAATAACTCTTTTATTAGGGTATATATTTCTAGGTTTACCTATTTAATATAAAGGTAGTAAAAAAGCTTATTCTTAAAGGTAAAAGTCTTTATATATTATTAATAAGATTAAATATTAATAGGATTTATAAAGTAAATATTAAGATCTTAAATAAAGTTATTAAGTAAATTTAACCTATTAACCCCTTTATATTTTTAATTATAATTAGTACCTTCTTAATCTTTATAATTATTATAATAGGTATTATAAGTAGTCGTTACTATTAGGACGGTACAGCGGAAGTACGGAGCGCTAAGGAGCGGATAATTTTCCGCCGTACCACTCGGACATTTCTCGGGTAAGCTTGATTGACCATTCGGAACGCTCCCGCTAACCGACCGCTAGGCCAAATGGGGGGAGGTGTACGCGCACTAGGACAAGGTGTACGCGGACATAGATGAGGTGTACGCGTACCGCCGCCCTATTAAAAAGGAGCTCTAGGCTTTTTATAACTTAAACGAATCCTTTAAGAAAGCTTACTTCTAAATATATTTTAATAAAATAAAATTCTTATTTATTAATCTAGATACCTTTAAAGCCTAGGGGTTTATTATAATAATATATTATATAAAGGGTAATTTAGATAGCTTAAAGCCTTTTATAAGAAATAATATTTAATTAATTATATTCTTTAATAAGATATTTAATCCCGTTAAATAAAACTACTAGCTTATAGAGCTTAAGGTAGTAGGTATTATATAAGTTATTTAAAAGATTGAATATCTTATTAAATCCTCTTATAAGCCTTTAATAATTATTTATATAACCTACTTTATAATAGTACTTTATTAATATTTAAGTAAACCAGCCTTAATTTACTATTAGTTAATAAACTTAATCTTTATCTTATTAAGGTATCTTAGTACCTATTATAATTTAACCTCCTTATATAATATAAGCTAGGTAAGAGTAATATTATCTTAAACGCGTTATTACGCCTTAAGGGAGATATAATAACTACCTTATTTAGTATAATAGCTAGTACTTTAAATATATTATATATTAAAGCCTTTTATAATATAGAGTATTACCTCTTAAATTAATCTAAGGTACTAATATTTTATATTATATTAGTTAAGATATTATATATATTTAAAGTATACTTATTATAAGCTTATTAGGATAATTAATAATAGAATAAGGTCCTTAATATACTAGGAATAACTAGATAAGCTCTTAAAGCCTCTTATATATCCCTAAAATTTAAACTCTAAGAAAATTTAATCTATTATACTAACTTTAATAATAGATAAGAGCGATTATATAATTTAAATATAATAGAAAAGGAGGGTTTCTACTTAGCTTATAATAAATAATATTATAGTAGCTTTAATAAGACTTATAAATATATAATTAGCTCCCTTTACCTTTAATAGCTTACTTTTTATTTATAAATATATATTAAGTATTATCTTATTTATTAAGTTAATTAAATAAAATATTATAAACCTTATAATAATATATAGCCTATTAATAGGCCTAGTATCCTCTTTTATATAATTATAATAGACTTTATCCTTACTTTATTATTAATATAGGAAAATAGCTTTAATAGTCTATTAACTATTATAGATAAGTTCTCTAAGCATATCCTCCTAATTATAGGCTAAATAATATAGGACGCTACCTAATAGGTAGACTTAGTACTAGTAGGCCTTATAAGTTATAACTAGGGGATCTTATATACTATAATTAGTAACTAAGACCTAAAATTTATATTAAGTTTCTAGACGGCTTTATTTTATAAGTTAAATTACTAATTACTAATATTTATATCCTATTACGCCTAAATTAATAGATAATTAGAATAAACTAACTAGATAATTAAAATTACTTTATACTTTTATACTTCCTAGTACCCTTATATTAATAGCCTTAATTAATCCCCTATTATTCTATATTTATAAAGTTATTTTAATAACTCTATTAATACTTTAATAGGCCTAGCGCCTAATAATATTACCTATAACTTTAGAGTATAGGATACTATTAACCTACTATTATTAATTATAAATATCTTTATTAAAGACTTTAGTAGGCTCTAATAACTTTATAGGGAATAGGCTAAAAAGTCTATTACTTTTACTAATATCTTTACTAAAGTAAGATATAATAATAAGTATTAGTCCCTTAATATATCTAAGGGTAATAAACTCTACCTCTATCTAAAGTATAAATACTCTATTCTAGGCCTTATTAACCCTAAGCTCTATTAATAATAAGTAGGACTATTTAAGGTCTCTAATTATATTAGCCCTCTAGCTTATAAACTCTAACTATCTCCTATTATATAAATATACCCCGTTATATTTATTACTTAGCTTAAATTATACCCTAGTTTAGATCTATATAAATAACTATAATATAATAATCTACCCCCTATTTATAATATTATTATAAAGGATAAGTATAAGTTAGAAGCTGTAATTAGTAGGCGTATTATAGGTAGGAATAAGGTTTAATACCTTATTAAATAGAAGGATTATAACCCTTAATATAATATATAGTATAATATTTTAGACCTTCGTAATATTATATAACTTATTAAAGACTTTAATAAATATACTTATAATTAATTAAGATTATTAAGGAAGTAATAATATATAATGAGGGCGCTACTTTATTTTTTTAGTAGGAATTTATTATAGACATTGGCGTATTAGCGTATACTACGGAAGGCTCCTGTAGTTACCTTGTTATTCCTTAATAAAATCCTTAATAGAAAATCAACTATTCTACCTACAATTATTCTACCTATATCACTTATAATTCCTATTTTTATAAATTAAGAACCTAAGGCTTATTATAATACTTTCTCCCTTATCTTATATTAAATAGTAATATAACTAGTAGGGGTTTATATATAACTATATATACAAACTATTTATTTATAATCTTTTCTAAGTTTCTCTTCTTTATAAGGAATCTAATTATATAGACCTTAACTCTTTTAAAGTTATATAAACTATCCCTTAAAGCCTAGCCTTATTTTAAGGTATTTAGTACTAAATATTTTAAGTCTAAGAGGTTATATATAAATAAATTATTATAATTATCTTTTAAGATTTTTATTAAATTCTTTATATAGTTATATATATACTATTATATAGAAATAATATTTCTTATAATATAATATAGCTTAAAAAAGGTAGAACCTCTAGATCTACCTACTAGAATACTATATTTATATTTATCTAAGAGTATAAATATAAAGAATTAGCTTATTATATCCTTTAATACCTTTCTTTAAGTATTACTCTTTAATACTATAATTACTATTTATATAAGGTATTCTATAATTATATATAATATCTTATTTATATATAAGGTTCTAATACTATTAAAAACCTATTATTATTTTATTATTTTATTAAATATTAAATCCTTAACTTTATTTAGAAGGGAGAATTAGTTAAACTTAGTTATAAGGCCTTAGGTTTTATAATAGAATAAAGATCTTATTTCTTACTCTACTAGATTATACTTAATATATAAATTAATATTAATATTATTAAGTAGATTCTATCTATTATAAGGATAGAGGGGTTTAAACTATTATAATTAATTAATATAAGTTATATTATAATATTAATATCTATTTCCTTAAGTTTATCCCTTAAGATAATAATAAGGTAGCTTTATATTAGTAGTTAAATATTAATTTATTAGTTATACCCTATTAGTATATTAATTACTTTTCCCTTACTTTAGATACCATAACTAGATAACTCTATTATACTATTCCTAATTTTATTAAGTAGTATCTCTAGTCTAGGGAGTATTACTACTATATTACTCTTAAATCTTAAGGGATTCTTTAGCCTAGCCTTTAGTTTATCTTTTTAGGTAAGTTTTACTACCTCTTTATTAATACCTTTATATTAAGAACTACCTTTATAGATCTATAATTTAAACTTCTCTTTTTTTTTAAAAGAGCTACTATAATACGCCTACTTATATTATAATATATAAAGGCTTCTAGTATTTTAACTAAAGTCCTTATTATAGATATTTAATACTTAGAGAATAATAAATAACAGGGTAAAAAAGAATTTAAGATATCTAAGTAGTAATAAGTAAAAAAGTAAAGTATAAAAGATAAAAGATAAAAAATAAAAAATAAAAAAATTATTTTAAGTATTTAATTTTAACTTCTTCTTCTTATCTTACTACTTATCAAGTTATTATAAATATAGATATTAAAGTTATTATATTTATTAATTAGAATTAAATACGTCGGCAAGATCTTAACTCGCCCCTATGCCCTTAGTAAATACCTTATACCCGTAGGCCTAGGGCCGGCCCTAGGGCTGCCCCTAGTATTATAAGAGCTTTAGACTAGGTACTAGGAAGTCTTTATCTTAGTTAAGAGCTTTCTAATATAATAAGTATATCTAAAGAGATATAGTATATATTATATACCTTAATTCTTACTTATAAGATATTATCTATCTAACTTATATCTTATATACCTTATAATAACTAGTATATATAAATACTAAGTTATATCTTATATCTTATAAGTTATAAATGCTACTATTATATTAAGTATATATAATATACTAGATAATAGTAATTATTAGAGGTATTTTTATTAAACTTATATCTTATATCTTATATACCTTATAATAATTAATATATATAAATACTAAGTTATATCTTATATCTTATAAGTTATAAACCCTACTATTATATTAAGTATATATAGTATACTAGATAATAGTAATTATTAGAGGTATTCTTATAACCTTTATAACTCGCGGACCTTTTTATTAACTCTAACTCTAACCCTTAATTATTATATATATTATATATACGTCTCTATCTCTTACCCCGTTTATTAGGTAGGAATAACTACTTAAAGTATAAGTACCCTCTATTTAATCTATATTATAAGTACTAACTATCTTTATTTATTAGCTTAAAAAATAAATTACTATTGTTTTAGTATCTAAATATAAAGGTAATATCTAAGATCTAACTTATAATATAATATTACTAAAACGCGCCTATAATATCTTATAAGTTAGATACCTTTATATTATTATAAACTACTTAAATATTCTTCCCTTTTATATTAATAGTATCCCCCTTAAGCTATTATATTTAAATTAATAAGGTCTTTAAGTAATTATAAGATTTAATAAGTAAGGACTAGGATAAAGGGGGCCTATTAAGAATAGAGATATACCCTTACTAGGAGTATATAGACTATTATATTTATTTTAATAATTATAAGCTTCTCTAGTATTATATTAGGCTACCTATTAGAGCCCTTTTTATACCTTATAATACTAAGCTCTTTAATAATATTAGTAATAAATTTAAACTTTAGAGTAGACTTAGCTAATTTAATAAATCTTTTAAAATATAAAATATTATATTTATTATTTATTATTTATTATTCTATATTCCTTTTATTATATTTATATTACCTTTAACTCCTTATCTTCTTCTAGTATAAGTAATAGCCCTAGGATAAATATAATAGCTCTTAGCTATTATACCTTTTAAAAGTATATTATATTTTTCTATTACTCTATTTTCTTAATACCACTAGTATCTACCTCCTATTAAATAGTTTACTCTTACTTTTTAAGGGCTAGGATAAGTATTATTAGGAAATAGTTATAGTATTTATAACTTAAAGCCGCTATTTAGGTAATTATATAAGTAGTATATTAAATTATATTAAATTAGAACGGCGGTTAAGTAATATAGCTTTAGTAATAATATATAGGTAACTAATATACTCTTTTAACTCTAGGGTAGTATTAATTATACCCTTATAATCTATTAAACTATTAAAAGCTAAGCTAATTACCTTAAAACTTTCTAATAAAGTCTAGTAAAGGCTAGGCTTAGTAAGCTATTAGCTCTCTTATCTATTTTATAACTAATAGAATATTAGTTAGGTTAGTTAGAACTTTATTACTTAGAGTACCTAAGATAGCGCTAAGTATAATAAACCCCCCCTAGTTATTAAGCTCTTTTTAATTAGTTATAAGCTTAATAGAGTCTCCTTTATTTAAGTACTATTTATTATATATAATATCCATCTTAAATAAGGTAAAATTAGTATTAGTAGGGTAGTAAGGCTTAAAGCTTTAATTTATATAATATATAATAAACTAGATATTAAGGGTTTATTAATATTTATTTACCTAATTACTAAGTACCTTTACTAGTATAATAGTAATATTTAATTTTTATTATAAAAGGAAGCTATTTATTAATCTATTATAAATATACGCGTAGAGGAATAGCTATTAATTCTAAGATAGGTAAGTATTATTAGGATACTAATTATTAAGAAGGTATTAATTAATTTAAGTAGTTCCTTAATTATATTTAATCTTACTTTATATAATATTAATATAATATTAATATATAAAGTATATATTTACCTTTAAAGTCTAAATTATTATTTAAAATAAGTTAGCTTTCCCCCTTTTATTAAATATACTTAAGAGCTTATATTAATTATTAACCTTTCTAAGTCCTATCTCTTTAGTTATAACTATCCTATTAATTATAGAGTTCTTAAACTAAAGTATAATAAAGGTAGTAAACTTATTAATATCCTTTATTTTATTATTTTATTTTTAAACTTCCCCTTTTAATACTTTTAATTAACCCTTTATTTATATTTTATATCCTCCTTTATAACTTTATAAAAGCGTATAAACTATCTTAAGAGGTTTAAATTAAAATACTTTATTACCTTAATATCTCTAGTAGCTTATATCTATCTATAATAAGTCTTAGCTTTATTCTTATAAATTAGTTAAAGGGAGAGGACTTACTTTATAAATCTATTTATTATACCCTTATTACTATTAATATTAATATACTCTTATTTTATAATATTAAGCTCTTTACTAAGTAGGTTTATATATTATTAAGTTTTATCTATTATTTTTACGCCCTCTTTATTTAATTTATCTAACTTACTTAGTAGTAGATAAGTATCTAGTTCTTTAATAATAGGAAGCTTAATAAACTTATTACCTAGAAGATACCTTTAAATAGCTTATAAAGGGAATAGAAATATATAATTAAGTAGGAAATATCTAGACTTAGAGAAGACTTTTAATATTATATATAAATTAACTATCTATTAGGGATTTATAAAGGTAAGGAAGAGGTATTACCTTTTCTAATAATATAAATACGCCGCTTAAAGATATTATTAAGTATTAAAGATTAGAGTAGAGTTATATATAAGATTAATTCTCTAACTCTTATACTAAATTCTTAATTATAATAGTTAATATTAGCTAGGCCCTTAAGTTAAATATAATAAGTTACTTACTACGCGATCTAAGGACCTTAAAAGTAAATATTAATAGTAGGGTATAATATAACTTATAACTTAATTAATATTATAAAATTATTAGTATAATTATTAATTTCTATCCCTTTATTCTTAAAGGGTATTTAATTTATAAGTAGAGAGTATCTTATAATAGGCCTTTAAATTAATATAATTTAAAGTATTTAAGTTATTAATCTTAATATTCTTACTAAGAATATCCTTAATTAGATAGATTACTTAATTTTCTCCTTTAATATTATTAAGATATTAGTATTAAATAACCCTTTATATAAAGGGAACCTTCTCTCTTTTAACTATTTTTATATAATTAGTTATGTATTTATTATCCCTTATATTTAACTTATCCTCTAACTTACCCTTAATCTTAATTACTCTTTATTTAATAATAACAATCTTAATATCCTTAAGGATAGTAATTTTATATTTTAAGTTATTAATAAGTTTATAATAATTATATTTAAGTATCTTATTAATTTAGTTAGCTAGGACAGTATTAAGTAGTAGTCTAAGTATAAATTAAAGATAATCCTCTAATTATTAATATACTAGCTTAATTACCTCTTAATTATAAGGTAAGGCTATATTATCTATATATTATAAGCTAGCTATTATAATATTATATAATATCTAGATATAATAATTATAAGGCTCTTTAATTAAGAGCTTTAAACTACTTTATATTCTCCTTTTAATACCCTCTCCTTCCTTTTTTAAAAGGTATAATTAAAAGGCTAAGCCGTACTAGGTAAGTAAGTATAATAGTAAGGCTTAAAGGTTAGTCTCTATTATTAGAGTAGAAGTAAGACCTAAGGAGCGAGTAAGTAGATAAGAGAGAAGGTAGATTAAGGGAGAAAGTAAGTAGGACTTAAAAATAGCTATTAAAAAGAGGGAGATATAATACTAACTAATATAATAAGGAAGCTTAAGCTACTTATAAATATTGAAATATACTCTTAGTAAGGAAGGTTTACTAAGATAACTAAGTATAGAGTCTTAGTATATATAGATAGATACTCTTGTAATCTTAGATAAATTAATGAAGTATTTTACTCCTACTATTTTAACAGGTTATAAGCCTAAACTGGGGAATGGAATAATGCAGAAAAATGCGCTTTTAGCAGACTACATGAGCTTTTAGCGGAAATGGCACCTCTATTTAATTAATAGCGCTAGTCCTAGTAGGGCTACGCTAATAGAAATTTGACAAGCTAATGTTTAGCATATAAACTAGTAGGTTTGAAATTTTAAGCTAAAAAAGACTAGTACTAGCCCCGTCTCCAATCATCCAGTAAAAGGAGATAGGATTAAAACTTTAGTAATTAAAAACAGGGCTAGTACCCGTCTATTTTAGCGCAAACCTTGAAATCTACTAGTTTATATGCTAAACATTAGCGTGTCAAATTTCTATTAGCGTAGCCCTACTAGGACTAGCGCTATTAATTAAATAGAGGTGCTATTTCCACTAAAAGCTCATGTAGTCTGCTAAAGGCGCATTTTTCTGCATTATTCCATTCCCCAGTTTGCTAATGTAGACGTAGGGTATTCATTTAAATTACCTCTTATTTAGCCTACTAGCTTATTAACTAAGTATATAAAGTCTAGGGCGCTATATAAGTATACTACGTAATATATATATTATATTATAAGGTACTACTCATTATAAGGAACCCTTAATCTTTAATTAATAAGTAAGCTTACTATATAATAATTAATTAATTAAAGAAAGTTAAGGGAAGCCTTAAAGCTTAAAGTTATAATTTCCTAGCTATTAGGATTCTTCTAAGGAAGTTAGTACTACTAGGTTTCTCTCTATAATAAAACCTATTAATTAGCTAAGTATATTAAATAATACTAATTCTACTTATATAAAATATTAACCTATTTAATAGGATAAATATATTAGGGTAGTAAAAAAGGAGGTATAACCTTAGTCTACTAAGTAAAAGTAATATTAAAACTACTTTACCTACTTTAGAAAATTACTTATAAGATAGCTAATATAACCTTAGCTAAGTAGTTACTAATATACTTTAATACTACTACTACTTATAAACCTTAAGGTAAAGGTAAGGAACCTCCTACTAAGTTAAAGGTTAAAAGAACTAGATTATTAACCTATTATAATAACTTCTAACCTTTTTAAATAAAAGATATAATCTCCTAGCCCCTTTAAAATATAATAGTTACTAAGATTATAAGGTATAAGTATTATAAAAGGTATTTAGATCCCCTATCTTTTCTAGGATAACTATCTTCTAATCCTATTATAATTCTATTAAATAAAGATATTCTTTTAAGTAATCCTCCCTTATCTTTTAATACTTTAAGCCTATTATTTATAGGGTGGCAGTACGCGTACACCTCGTCCTAGTACGCGTACACCTCCCCCTTTTTAGCCTAGCGGCCTGCTTACTAGAGCCCTTTAAGTAGATAGCGGAACTGACTAATTATCTCCTAAGAAATATTCCGGTACGGGCGGGAAATTATCGGCTCCTTAGCGCTCTATAATACCGCTATACGGTAACGACTACTTAGCGTATTATAATATAGATTATACTTATAGTATACATATTTCTATAAGGAGTCTAATAGTCTAAAGGCCTTTAAAATCCGTCCGTTAGTAGGAAAGTTGTAGGTAATAGTATAATATAACCCGCTAGCAGCCCCTAAGCCAAATAGGGGGAGGTGTACGCGGACTAGGACGGGGTGTACGCGTACTACCGCCCTATTTATAAGCTCCTCCTCTACTTTTATTTAAATATAAATATATTAGCTACCTATCTTTCCCTTAAATATTACTGTTAAAGAGTTTAAGTAATAGTAGAATAAAACTTATTAAAGTTATTATATCTTTAAATATAATTTTCCAAGGTATAATATTATACTTAATAAGGCGGCTAGGTAATATAAATATAAGTAGTTTAATTAAAATAGTTAGGACTATATACCTTAATACCTCTCTAATAGTTTTCCTTCTTTAAGTAACTCTACTTAAGAATTATCCTTTAAAGCCCCTAATAGTAATAATCTTTTTAGTACTACTATTAACTTAAAGCTACTTAATTTAAATTAACCCTTTAAAGCCTATACTTACCCTTATAAAAAGTAATATTAAAAGAGAATACTATTATTATAAGTAAGATTAATAGCCTCCTACTTTATATTAAGAAGCTTAAAGGACTAGAAGGGCTTTAAGTATAAATCTAAGAATTATATAAGTACCTTAAAGGAATATATATATATTAATAATTATTTAAATTATTATATTATTAATAGACTTTATAATAATTATTAGAAAATTATTAGAAAATTTTAGATACCTTATTAGAAAACGTTTTAACTATAGATTTATTAACTATATTTTTCCAAATTCTTAACAAATTATTAATAAATTATTGGAATTATTAGATAGTTATTAAGTTATTAACAAGTACTCTAGACCTAGTAGGCTTCCTCTAAGATACTTAATATCTACCTACCTTTTTAAATTTTATAAGGTAGACTAAGTTATAACCCCTATTATTCTAGCTCTCTTTAACTATTTAATAATTAATAATATTAAAACCTATAAATCTACTTTTAAGGAGCTAGCTAAGTAGGAGCTTAAGTATAAATTAGCTATTAATATTATTAAGAGCTACTTAGGTAATAATCTCTTTACTAATTATAAGGATATTAAAAATACTTATATATTATAAGAAGCCCTTAAAATTAATAATAAACTTATAGGCTCTAATACCTTTAATAACTTATACTATTAGCTACTTAAGCTAAACCTTAGTTAATATAAGGATTTTATAGATTTTATAGCCCGCCTTAAGTCTCTTTATAATAAAATTACTTTAATATCTACTTACTTAAAGCTAGAAATAAACTTCCTTATCTTCCTCTTTTATATAGGTCTTAGTAAAGCTTATAAAGGGTATTTTATATATTATATCTAAACTTATAATTTAATAAGTAAGATTAATACTATTAAGCCGGCTTATTCCCTTAAATATACTATTAGGCGCTTTATTTAAATAATAACTAACCCCTTAATTAATTAGAAAGAATTAAACTTTATTATAATAACTACTTATACTTCTACTACTATTATTTTAATTAAAAATTAAAATAGGGTTATACCTAGACCTAATACCTAGCTTATTTAGAGGCTTATTAAATATTATACTTATTATTATATATATTATTATACTTAAAAGGAATACTTTAAACTTAGAAATAATAAGCCGCTTATAAAGAATAATACTAGTAGTAGTAAGGGAAGAGGAAATAGAGGCGCTAAAGGTAAAATAGAGAAATAATCTACTAAGGATAAGTCTAATAATAAGCCTAATAAAAGACGCCGCTGTAATAATAATAACTCTAAAGTTAAAACCTATATAGCCTTTTAAGATAATATCAGTATAGCCTTTACTACTAAATTAAATACCTAGCCTAAGAAGTAGGTACTTAATACTACTTACTTAATATATTTAATACCCTCTTATATAAGTTTTATTAAATACTACTTACTTAATCTCTTATTAAATAATATCTAACCTATTAAAGGTAACAATAGTACTTACTACCCCTTTAATATTAATAAGGTCTATATTCCTATAATTATAAATAGGAAAAGGAAAGACTTTATTCTTATTAACTACCTTTATATCCCTAGGTTACCTATTAATTTAATCTTATAAGGATAACTTTAGTATATACTCTAGCTAATAATATAGTTATATCTACTAGACTAATTAGAAAGGCTAAAGTTAATACTCCTAATATTATAATACTATTTATTAAACTAATAAAAAAGGCTAAAGTCTATACTTAATTTAATACCTTACTAGAGAAGAATAATTCTTAAGATACTATTAAATTAAATAAAGTAATTAATTTAATATAGGAATCTAAATCTAAAGGCTAAATTATAGTAGATAACTAATAATTATTAGAAAGCGCTAGAGTATTAAATAAATAGGAGTTATAATTTATAATAAAGTTAGGATTTAATAATACTTAAGTAGTATATAAATAAAAAGTTATTAAGTAAGGCGTAGCTATTAGTCCTATTATAAAGCTAGATATTAAGGATATAGAATTATATAAGATAATAGATATTATAAAAGAAGGAGAGGAAGATATAATAATAAAACTAGCTAATAACTATTTAATTATAATAACTAAATAGCTTTATTAATAGAATAAGAGGTAGGAGGATTATACTTATCTATTTTACTTTAATCCTAATACATATTATTAACTTAATAAGACTATTAAGTTATTTAGGTTATTATTAGATCTTAAGCTATTTTAGGTATTTAGGGTATTTATCTACTTTAAGATAGAGGTATTTTAGAATAGTAGATACCTTATAAATATAATAGGACTTAGGAAGGTAATAAACTAAGGTACTCTACTTAAGACTATTAATTAATAAGGGTTATAAACCATTAAGGCTATTAAGGTAATTATCTTAAACTAGACCCTTATATTAATTATTAATAGTATTAAAAAAGCTAGGACTAAAGGGAGAAATAACTTATACCTCTTAAAGGGAATATTAAAGAACCCTTAACTACCTAATATTAAATACCTATCTAATAACCCCTTTAATATTTAATATATATATATTAACTCTAGAATATCCTAAAAGCTAAAGCTAAGTTATAGCCTAACCCTTATACTTATACCTCTAGCTTTACTATCTTATTATTTAGAATAAATAAAGTGTTTTATAAATATAAAGGCCTAGAAGTATAAGTAGACTTTATCATATATATATATATTAAAACTAAATAAAGAGGACTACTAATTTATAATACCCTCTAGGGGTATCCCCTACTTTAATAACTTAAATAATAAGTTATATATACTTTACTTTACTACTATAATATTATATAATAGATAGGTAAAGAAGAAGCTATTAAATTATACTTTAAAGGTCTTGAAGTTAGGTAGGTAGCCTTATATCCTACCTTAATAATAATAGTAAGTAATAGGATAGGGTTATATTATACTTAATAAAGTATATACTAAATCTAATAAGTATATTAAGATAATTAATAAAGTTTAAGTACTTAATATAATTATAAAGGGTTAAATACCTTAAAAGCTCTTCCTTACTAGAACTCTATTTAAAGTATTACTTATATATATAATAGGCTAGGTAAGTACACTCTAAGATAGTAATATAAAGTAGGTATTATATCTTATAATATTAAACTACCCTTAAATAAATAACTATTATTAAAATTTATAATATTATATAAAGTTAGAGCTTAATAGATTTAATAAGATATATAATATCCTTATTAAGTAATATAAGGCTAGAAATATAACGGCGGAGGCGTATTATAAGTATAAGGATATAATAATTATTATTATTTAAATATTATAATTATATTATACTAGCGATTTAAAGTTTTTAAGGTATCTATTAATAGACCTCTAACCTAACTATTATTATAAATACTATTTAATATACCTAGAATAATATAAAGATATACTAGACTAAGGGTTTAAAGGGGTAATTAAGGAAGTTAGGAAAATATATTTAAATTAAATTAAACTTTATAAGTAGTATAAGATAGTTATTATATTAATAGTAAAAGTAAAAATATAGCTAATAGTTATATATTACCTTAGGATTATATTATTATTCCTTAAATTATTATTTTAAAAAGAGACTAAGGGGCTAGCTTTTATATTAAGGGAACTAATAACTTATAAGTAGCTTAAAACTATACTTAGGAAACTATATAAACTAGAATAATAATACTTACCTTATAAGTAGTTAATATATTAAATTACTATGGTTTTAAATTATCTAAAGATACTAGTACTAAAGGTTACCTTAAATAATATATAAGGAAGGAAAGAAATGTTCCTTATCTTAATAATAAGGCTTATATTAGCCCTTATTATTTATTAGGTATATATTCCTAATAGGCTATTACTCTTTATTAATAATTACCTTAGGACTAAAGTATTAATTAGTACATAAGTAATTTATAATATATAAAAGAAACCTATTACCCTAATCTATTTAGGCCTAATTAAGTATAAGGTTATTAAAATTATTAAACTCTTCTAGGAAGGTAAAGATAGTAAGAAGAGTTTATATATTAATAATATTTTATAGATCCTTATTAGATTTAATATACTTTTATTTATAAGATATATATATATAATAGTAAGATTTATTACTATCTTTAACCCTAAGTAATTATAAAGGAATAAAATATAGGATATTACGCGGGTTAATTAAATTAGGTAAGATAGGGAAATAAATTTACTTAAACTTATAAATAACTCCTTATAACTTAAAAAGGTTATATTTAATATAAAAATTACTTAACTTAAGATATATAAATTAATAGAAGTTATAATAGATCTAATAAATAGTAGTTATAAGGTATTAAAGGAGGATATAATTATAAATAAAAATATTAATAATAAAAGTAGTCTACTTAATAAGGAAGGTTAAATTATTAGCTAATAATATAGAAATAGTATACGCGTATAAAACCCTTCTAGAGAGATAAATAATAGTAAGTTAAATAGGGATAAATTAAATAAAAATATAATATAATAAGATTATAATATAATAAGATTATTTTAAGATATCTTTATATATTATAAGTTAATACTACGTATATTAAACGCGATAAGTCTATAATAGTTATATAAAATATATACTTTATAAAATAATTTAATTACATAATTAAATAAAATAGGATAAATTAATAGGAAGGGTTTATTACCTAATATTCTTACCTAAGTATATATAGTAATCTATACGCGAGTATTAGCTAGATAATTTATAAAGGTTAAGGGTTCTTTAAATATACTAAATATATAATAACTACTCTAGTTATATATAAAGGTTTAATAAACCTATATAGGGTATAAAAAAGGCGGAAAATACGGGTAGTATAGATTCTAATATTCTTTGCGGCTTGTAGTTTACCGATATTATAAGTATTATAAGTCACCTACTTATTATATAACTCTTCCTAAGGATTCTTATCCTTAATAGTAGCCTAGTATATATAAGGCTATTATTATACCTAATTATATAACTTATATAAGTAATTACTATTTAAAGCGTTTAATAGATAACCTTAACCTAGGTTATAATTCTAATATTAACTTTACTTAAGTAACGCGTTTCTATTTATAATTTATAAGAGTTATTAAGGACTAGCGGTTTATACTTATTAAGGGTTATTATTAAAGGTTCCTTAATCATTTCTATATAATATAATTAATATAGATAGTTAAGTATTCTAATTATTATAATTTAGCCTTAGGGCCCTACTATTATAATTAAAACTATTACTACTAAATTAGTATAAAGGATAATTTAAATAAGATATATACTAAACTAATTAAGGATCTTAATAATTATTATAATAAGTATCTTATTTTACCTTAAAGCCTTTTTAAATAAGGCCTTTATTTTTATAAATATTAAACTAAGTATCCTTCCTATATCTAAGTTCTTTAAGAAGGCCCTTAATTATTAATTTCTTAGTTAATAATAATAAGTCTTAACATAATTATCTATTTATATATTTAAATATTAGGAGGACTTAGGCTTCCTTTATAATAGTAATATAAGTATTTTTATTATTTAGGATAATACTAGAGATATAATTAGCTAGATCCTATTAATTTTAAGTATCCTTTACTATATAACGGATATTTTCTAGTAGACTAAGTAACTTATTAAGAGAGTCCTAAAAATAATTTTTATAGAGTTATATACTATTTAATAATACTAGTAGGGTTATTTTATGACCTAATATAGGTAGTATATAATAATTAGTTAATAAACTAATTATTAGCTTTCCTAAGTAGATATAAGTCTAGATTTAATTATATAAGAGTTAGATTTATAATAATAGCTTTTACTTTAACTCTATTAATAAAGCTAAAAATATTATAATAGATATTATAACTATCTTTAACTTTAATTAAAGGTATATTAGAATCTAGATTAAAATACCTAATATCCTAGGGATAGAATTAAGGGGTACTAATTATAAGAGTTATAGCTATAATAGGCTAATAAGTCTAATAACCCCCTACCCTAGTATTTATACTCTAGAAAAAGGTAGATATTATATTAAACTATTTAAGTATAAAGCCTCTAATAGGTATATTCGCCTAGCTAGCCTAGCTATTATTATTTCCCCTATTATTCACTATATCTAAAGGCTCTAGCGGACTAGGAAGTTCTAGTCTTATAAGGTAATTATATATAGCTTCTTCTACTAAAGTTACTCTTATACTTATTAAGGATAGGGTAGACTTTATTAGTATTAATATTAGTAAAGTTAACCTTAATAGTAAATAGATTAAGGTCCCTATTAAGGAGGTAGGTATTAAAGGAGGCTATTATAAATAGTACCTTATAAACGCGGTAGCTTTCTTAAAATAATAATTTATTATATAGAGTTAGCTTTTATTAATAGTCTAGTTAGTAGGCTAGGATAGTTTATTAATATTAAGAAGATTAATAGACTCTAGAGATAATAACCTAGTATAATACTATTAACCTTATAAAGAATTAAAGGTATATTTAATCTAAAGAGGTTTAAGATTCCTATTAATAATAAGGGCTACTAGGAAATAACTAATATTATTATTAATAATAGTATACTTATATCTAGTATTAATAAAATTATATAATTAAAAAGTAAAGATAAGGGTTTCCCTATAATAGCTAGGATAAGTAGTAAGTAGGGAAATATCTAGGGAAATATCTAGATTTACTTAGTAAAATACTAAGGTTTCTCTAAAAATCCTAATAATCTAATAAAATCCTAATACTATTAGGAGGTAGTAATAAGTAATAAATAAGGCTCTTGTTAATTATAGTTTTTATAAGGAGACTTTTATAATTATTATTATTTATAAAAGGCTTCTTTAACTAGCTTAAATAAGTATTAAATAGATTAAGGAAAAGTATATAAAAGACTAGTAAGGACTTATACCCTAAGGCTTATACTATAATAGCTAATAGACTATATACGGCTTATTAGTAGTTAATAGTACTAATAGTAGCTAATATAGTATTACTACTATATATTATAACCGGTAATTAATAATATAGTAAAGTAGTAAAGGTTATAGAGAAGAGAAGCCTCTTATAGGCCTAAGACGTACCTATAAAAGGCTTCTACTCTCTACGCTACAAGCTAGATAGCTATATAGTAATAATTATAACAGTTATCTTTCCTTATTAACAAAGTCTTTTAAAAATCTTATTAATTAGATCTTTATCCTTTTAACTTACTAGGTAGACTTATAAAGGTTTTAGAATAGTATTAGATTTTAGTAGTATTAATATTTATTTATCTTTAAGGATATCTATTATAATACCCTAGTCTACTTATATCTTAAGGAAGTTAGCTATAATTATAGTAACTATATTAGCTACCTTAGGCGTATTATAAATAATAATCCTATTTAGTAGAATATACTTATATACTAGATTTATCTCTATTAAGGTCTTTATTAATACGGGGTTTATAAATAGCTTTACTACTCGTCTTATATATATTATAGTAAGTATAAGGAAGCCTTTAGTAACCCTTAACTTCTAGAAACTAGTATTACTAGCTACTAGAGGCGTAAGTATAAGTATCATAATATATATACTATCTTAATTATATTTAATAAGGGAATTAAGATATACTTTATAAAATAGTTATATTAATAGGGCTAAAGTATTATATACCTAAATAAATAATATTATAGAATATAGAATATATATAAATATACCCCTATCTATTCTAAAATCTTAAGTATACTCTAGTTTAAATAAGAAATCTCTATTAGCTGGAATATTTCCCTTATATATTATAGGAACCTTTATAATAGTTTAAGGTAGTATAATAATAGCCGCTTTAAGGTATAAATATAGATACTAATTAAGGTAATAAGATTTTAATAGAATCTAATAGTAATATTATTATTCCTAAAATCCTAAGATAATTCTTTATAGTTTTAGTATATTATTTCTAATAAGTAAATTAGCTTTTAAATCCTCTGTAATATAGACTTCTATTAATATTAATACTCTTACTAGTATACTATTAATAGTACTATTAATAAATATTTTAACTAATATATACTTAGTAATTATTACGACTTTATTTCTAACCTTATAAACTAGTATTAATAAGGCTATTTTCTTTATATAAGCCTATAATAAAACCTTTATATAGCTTTAATTAATAAGGTTAATAAAATAACTACTATTTAAGTAGACTTTAGTATAATCTACTTTATAATTAGATTATAAGATACTAATAGTAGTATATTTCTATTTATAAAAGCTATAGTCTAGTACCTTAAACTAAACTAATATAATATTAGATTTAATATATAGAGGTTTATTAGCTATAGCTAGGGTAGTAAGGCCTACGGAAGGCTTTATAAAAGGTGTTAATAGTATTAATAGTATTAATAAGAGGGTTAAAGGCTTTAGTAGATACTCTCCTTCCTAGTACTACTCTTATAGATAATAGAATAGCTTATTTCTAGAAGAAAAGGAAGTATTATATAAGGTATAAGGGTAATCTAATTCCTTAACTTAAGAAGTAATAAAATTAATATCTACTATCTTATAACTAGGGTTACTATTAAGGTCCTTATTACTCCTATAAAAGGAATCCTCTTTAAAAGGATCTATATAAAACTACTAATATCCCCTTAATTTATTATAAAAGTCTTTTATACTATTACCTATTATAGCCTAGTATACCCTCTATTATTATAATAGCTATTATAGTAGTCTATCTAACTATTATCTATTACCTTATCCTCCCCTAGCAGGTTAAGGAGGATAAGGGGGTAGTTATAAATCTAATATATTTACTAGCCCTACCGCGATTTAAAGTTTTAAAACTAGTAGTAAGATATTATTTTAATTCTACTAATAGTAAGGTTACTAGTAAGCTTAATTTAATAAGAGGGGGGTAAGAGTTACTATATTATAGGTTTTTAGATAGTTAAAAAGGTAACTAATAGCCTACTCTTTTAAGAAAGTTATATTAATTATAGGAGATATTACGGTTACACCCCCTTTACCTATAATTATACCCCCTAACTACTTATAATTATACCCCCTAACTACCTATAGTTATACCCCCCGTATTAGGTTAGATTAGTTATTACTAGGGTAACCCTCCTTATAATATATAACTTAATATTTTAGGTTACTTATTATACTCCTACTCCCTTATATTAACTAATAATATACCCTTTAGGTGTAAAGTAAGTACGGCTATAGTAAGAGTAAGGGCTAACTCGTTAGCGCTAGAGTAGAGGTCTATACTAGGAATATTAGGAGTAAGAGAAGGTCTAGTAGCGATACTAAGGGGACGTAGTAGGGGCTAGGGCCTTCTCGCCTTCGTCGGCAAGATCTCAACTCGCCCCTATGCCCTTGGCAAAGGCCTTCGGCCCGCAGGCCCGGGGCCGGCCCCGGGGGCCCCGGGCCAGCCCTGGGCCTGTCGCAGCGTGTTCCAAGGCCCCGGGGCCGCTCCGGGCTCCAAGGGAAGCGTCACGTGACTGCTGACTAAGCAATTTTTCTGAAATCTACTAGTTGGTAAATTCTAAGAAATCACGTGACTGCTTACTAAGCGAAACCATGTTACGTGACTGCTTACTAAGCAGAACTTCAAAAGTTTTGATGTTCCATGATCGACGGGGGACTCGGGTAGCGTACCCCGGAGCCACCCCCAACGCCACCCTAAAAGCGACCCCGGAATCGATCGATTCAGCCAATTTCTAGGCGGGGGTAATGCGCTGGGGTAGGCCTGGGTAGGGGCTGATGGCGTGGTAGCTATATTGACTTGGTATGTTGGATAATGCGACAGCGTTGCTGTTGCGGGTACCTTGACGCTATTCCCTAGCGCCCAGAAGCCTAATGATGGCGTACCGTAACGCTATCGCTTGGCGCCTCAACGCTTAATCTTAGCGCGTCCCTTAGGGCCCCGGGCGCTAGGTAGGTTGCCCTTACGGCCCCTATAGCCCCGGGCGGACTCGTGTCTGCCCCTGCGGCCCCAGGGCAAGCTTTCTCAAACCACGGCCCTAGGGGCCCGGGGCGGCCCGGGGCCGGCCCTGGGTACCCCTCCGGGTTCTCAGAAATTGCCGACGTTACTAGCACGGCGACGACGTGCTTTATAGCCTAAGTAGCCTACTCCCTAGCCTGAGCTATCTACCCCTGCGCCTATAGAGGGCGAGGGCGCCCTACCTTCACTAGCGTTACCCTTAGCTAAGGCGACTACTAGGCTTATAACGGAGCTAGTAGGACGTAGACTATCCCCTATACTACAGGTAAGGAATTAAGTAGGATATAGAGGTATATATAATATTAATATATAATAGCTAAATATAAGAGAAAGTATATATATTTAATAGGGGGCTTAGTAGTAGTATCTCTATTTAAGACTACGCCTAGGGGATATTACTATTACTAGATATTAACTAATTAGATTACGCGCTAGCTAGAAAAGTTTTAATTATAAAGATTATAATAATAGGATATTTTAGGCTTATTAGATTTTATAAATAATTAATCTAGTCTAAAGAAAATTATATTAGAGATATTATTAAAGTTTTAGTTATAGGATCTCTATAGTATATTACTATAGTAACGTAGAGCTAACCTAATACGGGGGGGTATAACTATAGGTAGTTAGGGGGTATAATTATAGGTAAAGGGGGTATAACTGTAATATCTCCCTTAATTATATTATCTAACTTATTTACTATTATAAGGCTAGTAACTACTACTAGTATTTTTATACTTAGTAGTATAAGCCTACTATTTATATTTTATATTATTAAGAGTAGATAGGAAGTTACTTATAAATATTACGCTGTAATTCTAGGTCTATACTATTATAAATAATATTAGTAGACTAACCGCGTCAGGTTAGTACTTTAAACTCGAGTCGGGTTCCCGACTCGACTCTTAGCGAGTTAATACTAAATTCCTAGCCCGAGTATTCAGGTTAGTACTAATAGTTAGTACCGAGTATTCGAGTTAATACTATAGGGTAGTACTAAGTATTAGTACTGAAGTATTAACCCGACTCGCTAAGATATTAGTTCTACTATATTATTTTACTAAGACTATTATATTAGGAATATTTTTTATTTATAATAGTATTTTATACTATATATATAACTTACTAATAGATTACTAAGTATTATTATTATTACTAACTAGGTAATTCTTAATAGTAAATAAGGTAATATAGAAAGGTAATAGCTAATTAGCTATTCCTATAGATATAATAACTATAATATTACTAATATTTTCTATTATATCTATAATTTACTACTATATTACTAAGCATTATTATTATTATTACCTAGCCTAACCTAGGTAATTCTTTAAGGTAATACAAAAAGGTAATGCATATCCCTAGGGAACTAAAGGGGCTAGTAAAATTCTAATTAAAAAAATCTATTTTTAGTATAGGGGTAATTCTAGAAAGTTTTTAGGGCTCCTTACTATTTTATTAGGGGCTTGGCGTCTTGGCGATACCTTAGCGAGTCGGGTCGGGTTAACCCGACTCGCTAAGGTACCGAGGGCTTTTCGGGTTAATACCGGAAACTAGTACTAAGTATTCGGGTCGGTACTAATCTATAGTACTAAAACCCGACTCGACGGTTAGTCTAAATATTAGGTTAAATTAAAGTTATAAATAGCTTACTATCTTTAATAAAGTAAAGTATTTTTAATATAAACTTCTTTAACTCTTTATAACTAGTTATATCCTTTATAGTATATATCTCTTATAATATAGAGGTAATTATAATATTAGTAGGTTAGCTAAATTATTTAATAAGGTCTTAGCCTATTACTTAATACTTTTACTAAGGTTTATAATACTTTACTTAATATTATTAAGTTTACTTAAAGTCTACTAGTTTAGAGTAGAACTATAAAGGCTTAGTTATAAATTAGCTTATATAGTTACTAAATCTTTTAATAAATATAATTATCTAGTATATTTAATAAATAGGTAAATATCCTTAAAGTAAGTATTCTAGCTAATATATTTAATAGCTAATCTAGTACTAATAGACTTTCTATTATATATGGGATTGAAATATCCTAGATTACCTTAATTCTATTTAAGTCCTTAATTAAGACCCCTATTATTAATATTTTACCTTAGTTAGCTAGGTAGGCCTAGTAGCCCTAGAGGTCCTAGAGGAGGTAGGTTATTATAAAGGTATAGTACTATATTAGTAGTAATAGTTACTATAATAGTAGGATTTATAGCTATATTAAGTATATTAGGTAAGGGACTTACTAGCTATTTATAGATTACCTCTTTTATAGAAGTCTATTAGGTACTTATATAACTATTTATAATAGGTACTAAGCTTTCTTAAAGAGAGCTTAGCCTTCCTAGAGGTATAGGTAATATATAGACTAACCTTTTTTTAGTACTTAGAGGTTCTTTTAGGTATTAACCCGACTTGTTAAACTACTTACAACTAGCTTATTACCTATATAGGTTTAGCGTTACATAATAATTATAAATTTAGTTTAAAATAGAACTAACGCGGTTAGTCTAGTAATATAACTGGTATAATTAGACCTATAGAAGGCTTTAGTAATACTTAGTAGCTTAGGTAAATTATATAATAGCCTTTCAGAAAGCTAGAGTATTAGTAGCCTAGGTAAAAGGAAATAATTCTAGTTTAACTAAGGTAGTATATCTATTACTTAACTTAGGAACTTCTTATAATATAAGTTACTTATAATTAGTAATAATATAGTTAATATAGTAACTAGTAGTCTTAAGGACTTTATAAATATATACTTACCTAGTAGCTTTAGTAAAGTTATAAATCTAGAAGGCTAATATAATAAGCTATTACTTAAGGAGTAGTAGTTAAGTTATAATAAAGGAGTAATTAGATTATTATAAGAAGGTAAGGAGGTTATAAAAGGCTTTAAAAGTAATTAAAACTTTTATAAAGTAGAAGGTACCTATATTATACTTATATAAGAAACAATTAAAGTCTTATATAAAGGCTACTATAAATAGTAGTATTACCTAAATATAGAAGATAGATTAAAGGGCTATTAAGGTCCTTAATATAGCTAGTTATAATCGACTATTATTACTATAGATATAGAGATTTAGTAGGTTATAGAAGTTTTTAGCTAAGGGACTTAATATAATTTAGTACTATTAGTATATTATTTAGTTCCTTTATAGACAATTAAATAGTACTTATAGAAGAGAATAGTTTCTATTAGTATTACTACTATTAATAAGGTAATAAATAGCCTTAGCCTATTTTAATTCATATATTATTAATTAGCTATTAAGGATTCTATTAAGGAAAAACTAGGTTATAGTATAGAAGGCTTCCGTACTATAACGTTACAGCTATAGAAGGAACGTGATAGTAAAATCTATAATACTTACCTCTACTATTAAGGTAGTAATTATAAGTTATTTACCTAGTACTAGGTAAGGCGTAAAGATTTATATCTAATTAGCTATCTTATTCTATAATAGGTTCCGTTATAAATATCCTATTAATAGGTATAATAGATAGCTATTATAATAGCCGGCTTAAAAGCCGGCTTAATAGCCTTAGTAGCCTTAATAGCCCTACTACTAATAATTATTATAGGAGTACCTAGGTATTATATTTAGTAGTAGTTAATAGCTAGGCTCTAACTACCTTTTATAATTACTATTATTTAAGTAATAGTAGTTATTTATAGCCTTTTATAAGTTACGCTTAGCTTCTAGCTCTTCTATAAAATCTTAGAATATAATAGTCTTAATAGGTAGAGTTACTATAAACTAAATATTAATATCTAATTAATTCTAAGCCTAGATTAGCTAGGTATAAATATTATCTACCCTAATAGTTATAATATATAACTAAATATTTTTTAAATAGGCTTATAAGTCCCTATCCTAGTATATATTAATAATAAAGTATTTTTCCCTATTTAACTAATTAAGTACTTTAGATATTAATATTTTAAACCTTAAAGTAAGTTAATTAATAAAATCTATTAATAGTATTCCTTAAAACGCTTATTATTTAAAATTATTAATTTCTTTTAAGTACTAATTTAGAGATATACTCTTAAGGTATATAGAAAGATTTTCGTTTATATTAATTTCTCTAATTAATATTACGTAATTATATATATATTTATTAAAAGTATATACTTTATAAAAAATAATTTCTTTGTTAGTATATACTATATCTTAAATAATTTCTTTATAAGTATATACTATATCTCCTAAACTATATAACTTAGATAGATTTAAGTAGAAAAATCCTATATCTTATATATTAAATCTTAGTTAGTTATTACCCCTAGTACTACTAATACCTAGTAGATTAAATAGGCTAGGATTACCTTATAAGCTAGGATTCCTAGGTAGCCTAGGTAGGCTAGTATTACTATTAATTTCCTTATATATAATTCTTCTAAGGTTATTTATATTAATAGTAACTAAGTAGTTTCTTATTTTAGGCGTATTAGGCTTTACCCTACGCTTAGTAGTAGTACTTAACTCTAAGACTATTAAGTCTCTACCTTAAGTAGACGTAGTAAATTATAATTTAGTAGTCTCTAAGTAAGTAGCCTTAACTTATACCTTAAGGAATTCCTTCCTATAAATTAATTAGATATTCTGTATTAAAGTACCTATCCTAACTAATTACTTAAGGCTTAAGGTAATTATATTATTTAGACTTTAGTAGGGGATTTAACTTAATATCCTAAGAGGTTATCTTAGTCTCTAGTAAACTTAGACTATATTTAGGCTCCTAGGAGCTATTTCCTACCTAAGTAGCCTTACTAGACTTTAATTCTATTAAGTAGCTAGGCTATCTTATTTTAATAGACCTTAAGGTACCTTACTAAGTAGTTTCTAGTAACTTTAAAATATCTTTAAGCTCCTAGAAGGTATTTTCTATCTAAGTAGCCTTACTAGGCTTTAGTTCTACTAAGATTAGTAAGTAGCTAGGCTATTATAGTACTAATAACTCCTAATTAAGATATAAATATACCCTAAAATAGATAGATATTAATACCTTAGTAGAGGTAGTAGAGGTTAGAGGTACCTTCTATAAAGCTTAGATAAATATAGGTAATAAAGAGTAAGGGGTAATAGGAGTATAAGTTAGTTTTAATTAAAAACTCTTCTTAATATCTTTATTAATTATTTTAAGTACTAGGGTAGAGCTCTTAACCTAGGCTACCTCTTTAAGAGTAGGTAGGGTAAATTCCTATATATCCCTAATAAACCCTTTTATTATATTAAGTAATATAATTATAGCTATATAAATAGTACTTTAGGGGAGGTAAGAGTAAGGAGTTAAAAACTCTATCTATATAGACTATACTAAGACGCTAGTATAGATAGGGCTAGATACCTATTTCTAATACTCCCCCTTATATAGTACTATCTTATACTAGATTAATAATAATAATAAACTAAATAAGAAAATAATATCTCTTAGAAGTAGGTATTCTATTAGGCTTAAGATAAGGCTATTATTAAGGTAATTCTAATATATAGTTATTAAGTATTAGCCTCCTAAGTAAGTCTAGAATAGTAATTATAAGAAGAGAATCTTTAGATTTATTAAAATAGCTAGGTATAAACCTTATTAATAAGTCTAAGTCTATTTTTAAAGGAATTAAGTTATTATAAGTATACTAGATATATATTCTAATATAGCTTATAATATATAGCTCCTCTAGTATAATATCCTATTACTCCCCTAATAGGGTATTACTCCTCCTCTTAGTAGTATAATATACCTATTATAATATTACTATTACCCTAGAGTTATTACTCCCCTAATATAGTATTACTCCTCCTACTAGTAGTATAATATACCTACTAGGGTATTACTATTATACCCGCTCTACTCTCCTAGAGTATTACTACCGCTCTAGGTCGTTACTCCCCTAGCCTAGTATTACTCCTCCTCCTAGTTATTACTCCCGCTCCTCCTACTCTCTCCCTCTTACATTATAGTAGGAATTATCGGTAGAGTTATATAATAGAGGTAGGAAGGCGAATTCTAAGAATAAGTAAAGTAGCGGGAGAAACTTATAAAAAAGCTCCCCCTAATTTTATCTAAATTTAGCGGGTAATAGGTAGGTAAATAGTAGAGGGATAAAAGGAGGGTAAATTAGTATAAAGCTACTCCCCCTAGAATAACTCCCCCTAGTATAAGTCCCCTAAGTAGATATATTATTAAAAAGAATATAAGAATTAAAATTAAATAGCTATCTAATTACTAGGATTAAGAATAATTATTTAAATAACTTTATAATATCTAATATAAATAATTATTAGATAATAAGTTATTCTACTTATATAGTAAGCTTTTACTATAGGTAAGGAAGGATTTAATATATTTACTCCCTTAAGTAGCCTTTAACTCCCTAGCGCCTACTAGCTTAAATTTATAGGTAATCTAATAGATTAGTATAAGCTTTTATTATAAGTAAGGAAGTATCTATTATTTACTCCCTTATAATATTATATTATAGGTTTAATACTAAAAATTACGCTAATAAGACTAGTAAATAACTACTACTATAGGAGAGTAGATATAAGTAGCTAGTTAGGCTATTAGGTCTTATAACCTATTAAGTAAGATAATTATAACTATATAAATAGTACTCTAGGAGAGGTAAGAATAAGGAGTTAAAAACTCTATCTATATAAACTATACTAAGACGCTAGTATAGATAGGGCTAGATACTTATTTCTAATATATTATAAGTTAAAGGGCTAGCTAATTAATAATCTAATCTAAGGGCTAAATTAATAGCTCTATAAATTAAGTCCTAGAGTAAGTATAAGTACCCCTTATTAATAATTTATAATATTTAGTAGCTATTTATTTAGTAGCTAATTATACTAGCTAGGGAGAGGTACTAGTAGTTATAATTTTATATATAATTTTATAAATTCTCTCTAGTATTAATTATTCCCCTATTAAAAGGCTAGTAGAAGTCTAAGAAGGCTAATTTCTTAGTAAGGGGTAAAAGCTAAATACTAAATCTAGTAGTTAAAGATAGGCGTCTTACCTAATATTATAAACTAAAGAGGTAGGATCTAGATATACTATATTATTTAGTCTACCTTATAGTTATTAAGATAAGGCGAGAAATCTAGTCTAATTTAACTAGTATAGAATAGTAAACTTAGTCTAATACTAGGTTTATTAGTAGAGGACTCCTAGTTTATATAATCTATTAGATTAGTATCTCTAACCTATTACAATATTATATAATAGTATTACTACTAAATATAGTAGAAATAATATTATAAAAAGTAAATATAAGGTAAAGGTACTATTAGGTAAATAGGTATAAAGACCTATCTTACTATCTAGTAAGGTACTATTTATAAGTACTTATCTAATTAATAAGGAAGGTATAATATATATATATAAGGTATATACTTTTATAATACTTAAATAGGAGGTAATATCTATCTTATTTCTAGGTAGGTAATACTATTAGTATAATCTAAATTAGTATATTAATATGTTAGCTAATACTATTATATTTACAGGTTAAAAACCCTACTATTTATCTTACCTACTAATATATCTAATATTAGTCTAAATAGAGGGAAATATCTATCTTATTACTAGGTATAAAACGCTATTAGAATAATCTATATTAGTCTATTAGTATATATATATAATATAGCTAATACTATTATATATATAGGCTAGCTACCTACTAATATATCTAATATACTCCCCGCTATTTATCTTACCTACTAACTACTAGGTAGTAGGAGTAATTTTTAACGTAAAAATCTTGAATTTTTATAGGTATTTTCTAGTATATAATAATATTATTAAACGGAGATATTACTACTACAGCCCTACTAAGATAGCTAATCATTTCTAGGCGGTAATAGCGTATTACTTAGTAATCTCGAATGACCGTAAATCTCGTTATCCTGTTATCGATATTACCTCCATTCTTTTTTGGTTTAAACATCGGAAATAGAAATTAAAAAGTATCTACATCAGGTGCCTTATAGAAATAGCGGAGACGGAAGTCTTTTCATGGCCTATAGAAGCCTTCTTTCTCCATTATCAATCATGCATACACAAATCATCCTAAGGTCATTTGCAGCCGCCACTCTCTAGCTATCCTATGAAGCTTTCCTTGTCTTGTCTCTTAGTCTCTTGGATCGTGACGAGTACCTTGTTTGGTGATAATAGAGCTCTTGTGCTGCTCCTCGGCTAAGCTCTGTCTCTTCATATATGCGAGGACAATCTCCTCCTCGGTATTGGACTTACTGAGAATTTGCTCGTGCTCTTCTTGAGTTTCTTTGGAAAGCTCGATGGCTTTCTTCAAGTCCTCATCCGTCTGCTGGGCAGCCTTCGGATCGCTCGTCTTGGTAGACGTCGACCTTTCAATCGCAGCTTTGATGTTCTCGTCATCATCGGTATCGACGCCTGAGTCATCAAAGTCGATGGCAGCCAGATTGGGTGATGAGCCTGATGAGAACTGCTGTGACACGTTACGGTGCAAGTTCGCCTCAAGCTCCTCATCATTCACACCAGCTTCGATATAGCCATTGGCAGTAGGCTTTGAGCTACCTGTCTTACGGAATTGACTGGCCTCGGTAACACTGGCTTGAATCGCTCTTTGAAGCGCGTCTGCGTGGTCGCCTTCTTCAGACGCCAACTTGAGCTCAAGAACACTTGCTCGGATGGCCTTCTCGATCATCTTATCCTCGTCCGAATTCCCACGTGACGTAGCCGCGACAGAAGTGTGTATTGCTTCCTCGAAGTCAGCGATGGCTGCACCTGTTCCCTCTGATTGTTGGTGAATGAAGGGATGAGATTCAGGGATGGCATTAGGCGAATGAGGGTCATCCTTGCTCTGCGTACTCCTTTTGTTCTTCTTCTTCTCGGCATATTGCCTCTTTCTATCCTTGATAGTCGAGTTAAGATAACAGTGACGATCTTGGAATATCCCCAGACGCGTATGTTGTTTCTCTTTCTCAATTTCGACCTGTATTGATTGCCACCGGCTGACTACGTCAAGCCTCTCCTGTTGGTTCGAACGGTGCCATTCTTCGTACCCTTGCGCAGTGCGAGCGGCGACGATGTAATTCTGAACGCTTGAGCCAAGATTCTTTTGGAGTTCTTTGTAAATGCCCCTGAAGGTGTACCCTGGTATACCCCAGATAGCTGTAGATTTTAGCGAGAATTTTGCGTCTCGGAATGGTCACATACCTGCGTTAGGCTTCAAGACAACGCCTCCAATGCCTTTGCCAAAGCCCTTGATGAAACCTGCAACACCTTCCTTCTTTGCGCCGTCCAAAGGCTGGGTTACTAAACCCGAGATACCATCATAGAGACCGAAGCCAAATTCCTGGGCGGATCAGCTCGGACTAATACGCAAGTCTGAGTAACATTACCTTGCCGGCAGCTTTTAGGCCACTTTGAAGCCCGGTCACCTTATCTGCTTGACGGACACTTTCATCACCATATAGCTTTGGAGCATTGTGAAAACCTCGTGCCACACTTAAGGTAAAATCCATTGGTGATTTGAAGCCTGCTCCAACGATTTGCTTGATGCTCTTCCCAGCTCCGAGTGCGGCCTCCATGGATATCTGGCCAGCATGAGTATCAGAAAGAGATCTATGAACATGCTCAAGCTGCCTGCTAGGACTGGAGCCCCGTGAGGACGACTTGGAAGCTGAATTTTTTAATGCACTTCTCATAGAATTAGGTTCGCCTGACTTCGATGTCTGCCTGCTTGCATTTGAGATTTCGTCTGTGGGAGAGGATGGCCCCTCCGGAGGGCTCCAGGGGTCAGCTAGGGTGTCTGGACTCCTTGCTCCTGTCTCTGTTTGCTTCGATTCCAGAGATGCCTCTGAAGAGATCGCAGACTTCTGGCCCTCGACATGGGGGACTAATGTTCGCGACATACACGTGAGTTCGTCTTGTCAAGTGAATGTTTAGGGCAAATTTCACAAACCTTCATCAATGGACCTTTCCGACGGCTTGATCTTCATCGCTTTCAGGATTTCGACGGGAAAATCAGCAACGCCCATCATGAGGCTTCCAAAAGTCCCCAGCAACGCCGATGCACCGCCAGAGATTGGGTCCCACGGCCCATCCTCGGCCTCGTACTCGCGTGGTCGGTATCTGATCATCATTAACCTATGCATTTGGGAACGTGGGTATATGGTCATACAGCTTCAGGTTGTTGAAGTCCAGTATGCGTTCATTAGCCAAGACAGTTGCAGCAAACGCACTTAGCCTAATGGTAGTCCGCTTGACACGCCAAACGGCCACTCGGCTGGGGGCCAACAAGCAACGCATTCTATCGATGTCCAATTGCTTGTGGAAGCTATCGGCCCCCGATTCAGTGCCTTTTTCTGAGCTAATTCGAGCTCCTAACTCCTGTGCCCTTTGTAGAGTTGTCGACTTCAAAGCTTCGGTGATGGCAGCAGCCAGTCTATCAGCCGTCAATTGCTTGCTGGGTACCGGTAGGGGCCCAGCTCCTGCGCGAGCAACCATAGCTCCCCAGAAAGGCTGGTCTCCAAAGAAGGGAACGACCACGGTCGGTTTACCCAAAGCGATTCCAGCTGCCGTGGTACCAGCACCACCGTGGTGCACAACGCAGGATACATATTTGAACAGCCAATCGTGAGGAACATTTCCTAGCATGAAAACACCCTCAGGAACCCCGAGCGCATCAGCTCCAAACCCACCCCAGCCTTTGGAAACCAAGGCACGCTGGCCTGTTTTCCTAATAGCTTCAAAGATCAACTTGGTCATAGCGTTAGGATCGTCTACCACGATAGAACCAAACCCAATGTAGACTGGGGGGGGTCCGGCGGCCAGAAACGCGGCCAGATCAGGCTCAGGTGTAAAGCTCCTAGCTAGCGAGAGGAAAAAAAACCCCGAAACTGAAATATGGTTTCCCCAATCCTTGGGCTTAGGGATTAAGGCCGGAGACCTTTGAGATATCTGTCAACTTGGCGCTACAATCATCACCAATGAAAGAGGGATGACATACCAACAGTACGTATAAGGGATCCGCAGCCTACTTGCCATGCCAGGTGCCCACATCAGGCTCACGGGTTCGAGATTCAGCGTCTTTTCTCGGAATCTATTGATTACGTCCCCAAGTCCCTGCCATGTCATCATCTCGACTAAGGCATAGGAGACGAAGTTCGTTATACTTGAATCGGCATTCGATGACTGGATGTTGGCTAGAGGATGTGGAAAAGCTTGCGTTGGCGACCAAGGCATCCTTAAAGATGCTATCAGAGATAAGTTTGGCGTGCACGACCGCATTTACTTACGTGAACATAAGATGTAAAGGTATACCAAGCTTTTCGGCACAATGGATATGAGCGAAACTTGGTGGATTTGCGATGATGGCGTCCGCAATGAAAGGTTTCGCAGCAGGATCGCCATCCATATCGATACCGCTGTCAAAGCTTGGACGATTGTCTGAATGATCGTCCGATGCTGGTATACCCGTACCATTACCAATTTCGATGCAGGATTTCCAGCAGCCTTGAATGAGTTCGTACATGCCTTTCCGCCGCTTCCCCACATCACCACTACGAAGAGAATCCATTCCAGGCATCAATCCCGGATTTTTAACCATGAATGCCATGAGCTCTGCTGGATCTCCGCCAATGTTAAAAAACTCCAATCCGCTCTCTTCAACGATAGTCCTGAATGTTCCATGAGTAGCTAGCCTCACCCGGTGGCCAAACTTCTCCTTCAAGAACTTTCCCAGAGCAACGAACGGCTGGACGTCTCCCCGTGATCCAACAACATGGATAACAACATTCAGAGGTGGAGGAGGGACTTGGCCTGGAGCTCCACTTAGAGCAGGCGGGATGTAGCCCGGAGGGTGCTCGGCCGGTTCATCGACATGCTGTAGATTGAGCTGGCTACGCAAAGCCGGCACCAACAAGTTAGATAGTCTTCTAGATTTCTGATTGATATTGATATTCAGACGCCCGTCATCTAAGCTCAATTTTAATTTTACATTCTTGGTATTAAGAGGCATGACGTATTAGCATACCTGCAACCTTCGCCTTGGTGTCGAATCCGTCTTGACTAAAGTCAACTTGACCAAGCCGGGAACCAAAGGGTACTTGTGGTATCTGCTCGATTGGTGTTTCTCCAGCCACGGATGCCTGGTTGTCTTTGCTGTGGGTGTGGTCACGCTTCATGGAAGGTTCATCACCCATTTCCGACACTTTCGACGCTGAAGTCGAGCTTGGGACAGCCTTAGCTGGAGGGGCAGTATCTTCTTTATGACTTGTGCTGGGAGCCGCCTTCGCCTGAGGCATGTCGGCTCGTGGATGTTCCATCTTACAGCGGGGAGAAGGCTTCGAAGACGCCATGGCCCTCCGTTGCGCATGCGGGAGATTGCGAGGTTCGGCAGCTTAGTACGTACATGTTGGCAAGGGGCGCATTAAGAAGTAGTTCTGAAGGCTGACCGCTGGACGCTGTATGTAGTGTCTAATCTGTCAAGTGAGTGGTTAATTCGTGAGAGCCCCATCAGAAGGAAATCTGTCGGAGCAATACTTCGCTGATACGCCTGACCCTCTTTGGAACTACTTTGAGGGCGCTGGGGGGGTGAACCAAATCATGCATGCAGTATCTAGGCAGTATTTTATAAAACAGGTATTTTTACTACTAGATCATCTGGGGGTATATACATACAGTAATAGCGAGACTATCCCATATCGTGGCATGGCATCCGTCGATAGTACCGAGGTTCACCCGGGGTTCCTGAACACCAAAACAGCTTACCATTTATATCAGGAGCGTTATATCAACTCTATTTAGGATTAATATAGATTATAAAATATATATTATATATCCTATAAGCGTACCTAGATCTTAGTACCTTTTATTATCTATATTAATCCTAAATAGAGTTAATATAATACTCCTAATATAAACGGTAAGCTATTTTAGTATTTAAGAACCCTAGGTAAACCTTAGTACTATTAACAGATACTATACTATAATATAGGTTATATAATAAGTAATAAGTAGAATACTAAGAGTTAGGTATATAAGATAATTTATAGCTTTAATTAAGGGAAATACTACGGTTATAACCCCTTTACTTATAAATACAGCCCCTATTTACCTATAAATATAATCTCTATTTACCTATAATTACATCTCCTTTAAAGGGGTTTAATATACTATTACCTAGGTAACGCTTTAAGGGTAATAAAGAATTCCTTAGGCCCTTAGGCTAGATTAATTATTTAGGATTTTTATATAACCTAAAAACGCGTTTACTATTATCTTTATAAATAGAACTTCTTTAGTTATAAATATTCTAATTAGCTAAAATCTAGCTACTATATATTTAAGTTATAAACCCCCTTATAACTAGTAATACTACCTATTACCTACTATTATTATAGTATTATAAATATATTATATCTACGCCCTATTAGCCTTCTAATTAGTATCCTTATTACTATAACTACCTATTACTCTAGTATAGATAAGGTAGCTAGTATAACTAATATAATACCTTACCTAATAGCTCTACCTTAATATCAAGGTACTTAAGCGAGAAGTCGCTAGGCTATACTACATCCCCTTAATATAACTAGTAGTATATTTCCCCTATTAAGTAGTAATATAAATACTTTTATAAAGAAGGTATTCTATTATCTATTATTTATATAACTTAAAGTAATAGTATACTAACTTCCTCCTCTTATAAGTATAAATATAGATATAAACCCTCCTTTTACTCTACCTCTTACTTTACTACCTACTCTACTACTTACTCTAGTAGATAACCTTAATATTATATTCTAAGGTAGGGGGGTATTAGAGCTTTATTAAGTAAGGTATTCTTTAATAGCTTTAAATTATAAGGGATATTATTATATAAATTATTAGGTAGTTAATTTAATATATAAGAGAAGCTTCTTTAAACCCTTTAACCTACCCTTAATATATATAATAGTAGGTTCTTATATAATAAAAAGTAGATTAAGCTAGTTATTATCTTTTAACTTATTAATATATACTTTAGTAAGATATAAGGCTAGCTTTTTAAACCGCTAGTATATATAAATATCATAAAGTCTTAAAACCCTAGTACTCTCCTAGAGGTAGTTCCTAATTTTATAAGTATATAATAGGCCTAATATTATTATAAATATATTAGTATATATAATAAGTATACTACTAGATATCTTCTTATACTACTTAATAATAAGTCTTAAGGTAAATAGGGTAATATATATAATAATATTATAAAGGACTAGAATATATAATTTAAAAGGTATATATATTTTTACTATTTTAATAGCGCCTTTATATTTTAATTTTTAATAATTAAGTAGAATATTAACCTTTTAAATTATAACCTTAAGGTTACTTAGATAGTATTAATAGCTAATCTATTTGAAATTATAAAAGAATAAGTAAGATTACTTACTTATAAAGAATTTTAACTCTCTTTTTAAGGCTATATATAAGCTTTTAACCTTTAAATTTATAGTATTTAAGAAATATAGAACCTTATTAATATATACCTTAATAAACTTCCTTTTATATAAGTTAATCTAGTACCTTAAGAGGTATATATAAATAAAAGGATTATAATTATTATAAATATCTTATAATATATCTTATACTTTAGAAAATCTATAGATTATAAATATATAGATAATAAAGTTTTATTATTAATATACTAAATATATAATATATAATATAAGTTAGGAAATACTAAATAGAGCGCGAGTATAAATACTATTTTATAATCTAAAATATTAATAATTAAATTAAGAATAGCTAGAATAATTAATATATTATATAATTATTATAAAGCCTATTTATAATCTTCTTTTTCTTCTCTTTTAAAGAAGTAAAAAGTAATATAAAATCTTATATTAAGGGCTATAGTACTAGTAATTATAAAGAGAGGTAGTTTATACTTATTAGTCTTATATATATAATTTATAATAAAAACCTCCTAGTTTATTTTTAATATCTTATAATAGGAAGTTTATAAGAAGAAGAGATATATAATTTACTTCTTTTAATCCTTTAAATACTTAATATACTAGTTCCTATTATATAGCTAATATAGTATTACTTATATAAGTATTATTTAGCTAAGACTAAGTCTTCTTATATAAGCTCTCTTATTATAAATATCCTTTAGTTTAAAGATAGGATTATCCTTATTATATATTTAATAGAGGGTAGTAATAATTAAAGTAGGTATATTATTAATAACTATTTACCTTTAAATTATATCCTTTATTTCTAGTATTATAGTAGAAGCTTTATAAGTATAATAGATAACCTTCTTTATAATAATATAATTATAAGATATATTCTCTATTATAAATAATTAAACTCTAATAAAGTAATTCTAATTAACTATTACCTTAAATAGATAGTTAATAATTTAAAAAGTATTATATAATCTTTTTTACCTTTAAGGGCGTTTTTCTTTATCCTTATAATTATAAAAAAAATATACTTTTTACTTCTTACTCTTTTTATTCTAGATAGTTTATTAGATCTAGACTATATATTTATACTCCTTTATAAACTTATTAATCTAGTCTTTAAGACCCTAAGGAGAGGCGTTTATAAGGCTATTAGGCGGGGGTACTAGGTTAGCTATAATAGAGGTAATATTAGGTTAGAGATATAAGTATATAAGGGGATTATCGCGACGTGTCCTATACCTAAGGTATTACCTAGGTAATAGTACGCTAAACCCCTTTAGGGGGGATATAACTATAGGTAAATAGGGGCTGTATTTATAGGTAAAGGGGTTATAACCGTAGTATTTCCCTTAATTAGCGTCTATCTAGGAATGTATAAGCTATAACCATTGCCTTCGTAAACGACTGTAATCTAAGCATATAAATAATCTCATCGTACATCAAATATAGAGTTGACTAGAGTTGTCTGTATGCAAAAGTTACATTTAAACCCCCTGCGACGTAGTACATATTTTATTCGCCGGAGATCGATTCTCTCCGGAAACAAAATTGTGTAATATAGATCTTAATCATCGAATGGTAGGCACAAATCACAATGCAGCTCATTAGACATCTTTCATTTAGCCTTGCTCGTCGCATTCGATGTCTTGCGTGTTCGCACATTATTGCTACCGAGCGCTCGCTCCGATATCCCACCCTCAGTACGTGGCAGTTGGGAGTTTGTGGTCCTTGAGGTAAAGCTGGAGTGAGATACTCCTTTCGCCCCCACAATTTGAGATCTCCCGACCTAAGGGGGGGGGGCTAATCGTTCTCATTGCCTGCTGGATGCAGAACAACATGGATGCTCTTTATACCACACATAGACTCAACGTTTTCGTGCTCGAGGCTGAGACTTCGCCGTGACATTCCTCGTTGGACCTTTGACAGAGCCTCGTTCGTCATCACTTTCCCCACTCTCCACCCCATTCATCCACTGCCTCCCTTCACCTGGACTCTTCCGCCTCATAGTACCCGGACCCACAGCGACAATCTCCTCCTCGCTGTCGCTGTCTCCAATGTCTAATAGTACGGGCATGCTGAATACATCTTCCTCAATTTCAGCCTTTGCAGGATCGAGTGTAACAACATCAATGGCTTCATCTTCAAGGTCTAGACGGCGCTTGTGAATTTCTTCGATTGGATGAATGTCAAATTCGTCCTCGCGCTCTATATATTCCACATTTTCTTCCACTTCGGCAAAATCGGGCGCAAGAGCCGACCAGCGTTGAGGCGTGACAATGGACCATAAATGAACGCGTCCTGACTCAAGACCGCAAGCTGAAACAAAGGGTCGATGTGGATGCCACTGTCAAGAATTAGCTCCGGTCAATATCAAATGGAATGAACAGTCGCGGACCTCTACCACTCCGAGTTCTTCCCGTGGACCCTCCAGAATCTTGACCAGGCTACCGCGACCTCTTTCCCAGACATAGATATCATGATTCATGTAGGTAGTTGCACAGACGTATTCTCCACTCGAACTGAAAGCGACGTGATTCCAAGATAACCTGTTGACGACATCCTGGAATCTGTGCTCCACCTCGATGTTGATATCATTAATGTTGAGGTTAATGAGAGAGAGGTCTGGCACTGGTATAGTCCGGATGACTCTATCGCTAGCATTACAGACCATGTCGCGCCCAGACGCTGTAAGGCGAAGGAAAATGATTACCCCGGTGCATAACTTGTGAGAATGTATAACGGAACATGTCTCCGTCTCGAGGATGTTCAACCATCCTTTGCTGGTACCGGCGATGATGTGATTGCCGAAGGAGGTGAATATTGTGACACACGTTGTCTGTTTCGCATCTTGGGCCGCTTGCTTTTCGTTGATCTCTTCACCTTCCACCCTTGGTCTCCTTGGCGTAGACGGCAGCTTGCGCTTCACAGGCACAACGTCAGATATGTCGACTAACATCGGCTGGTCCTCGAACAGGGAGGCTACGAAGAGGAAACTGGATGCGTTTAGCTTGGTGTGAAGGATACGCCTCTCCGCACTTACTGGTTGTATGGGTGTAACTCTGCAATGTACACAGGTGCTTCAAACCGGACTATCCTGATACGTGTGCCATCTTTGAGATCCCACAAAATACATTTCCAGTCCTGCGATGAGCTTAAGAGGTATCGTCCGTCTCTAGACCAGCTGAATGACGTTGAGTCAAAAGCTAGCAATGGATAATTCCCAACACCTACCTTATTGACTGAATTTGCCGCGTATGACCCCGAAGCTTACGTGCCACTTCGCTGGTCTCGACATCGAATATCACGATAGTTCCATCGACCTGATCGAAACGATCAATATTGATGCCTTGCGTACATTGGCGTTGAAACGTACTCGGCCTGAGGCAAGGAAATCCCCTCTCCGGTTGAATCTAAGACAAGTTGCGTGACCGGATCCTGGCTGCATGATCAGTGATGTAGATGTGGCCATAGTAACAGTGAACCAACTGAGCTTTCCTGTCAAAGCTTCGGGATAGTCTTGGGCGAGGATAAAGGGATCGGTTAATGCAAGATTCATGGTCAAAATGATGAAAGATCGCTGCACAGACCCAGTGATATCAGAGATCAAAATTCATTGATTTCATTCTATACGGCTGAGTATGGAGGTATCTGACCCTCTTTTGAGTGAAGAATGTCGCAAGCCACTACCGAAGGTATTTGACATTGTACTTTACCTCGTACGGACTCCTTGGCACTGGACACTGGACCCATGAGTAGTAGAGTGAGTCCATAACATCATGTTCTGTTGTACTGAAGCGACGAATAATTCCTGACCCACATCTGAGGCCATGTTGCTTAACAACATCCTCTATATATGATTAGATTACATTGGTAATTGCCGGGGTTTGATTGACTCCAGATTTGCTCGAGGAGTCGCAAGCGTCTTGAATAGAATACGCTAAATACGGTAAGCTGCCGAAAACACGCTAGGTTTTCGGAGAATCTCATTGATCTCCAAGTTCATCTAGTTGAACACCCACCACCATCTGCACCATCTCTCCAGCTGTTGCAGTGCATAGGCTGGGCAGTCGCGATACCATCAGCAGGAAGATTCATAGAGTGTATCAGCCCATCGGGATCCCATCTGCGCTGGTACGGAGGAGGTGGTTGACTCACTTCAGAGGCAGCCCTTTGTGGCCAGCCCAACGCCTGCTCTGACGCTGCGACTTTGACAAATCATATCAAATTGACTGTGGTCGCCAAGTTAACACGTGAAGTGTCGGGTGGGCTCTAAATCAACACGTTGACGTCCTATAAAGAGGTCGTTCTCTGCCACGGCTTAGATCTACTACACTCACCTTCCTCACTACTTTCGACCTCGACCTCGAACTTGACCGTCCTTGCCCATCATGGCGAACTTAAACTTCCAGTTCTCGAGTGCGCCACTGCGCTCCATACAAGAGATACAATTTGGACTTCTCTCACCCGAGGAGATAAAGAATATGAGTGTGGCACCAATAGAGTATCCTGAGACCATGGATGAACAGGGTTTGCGGCCGCGACAGATGGGTTTGGCAGATCCGCGACTTGGTTCCATCGACAGAGGCGTCAAGTGTGCTACCTGCGATGAGAATATGTCTGAATGTCCAGGACATTTTGGCCACATCGAGCTTGCTGTACCTGTTTTCCATGTTGGTATGTGCTGTCCAATACAGTGTGCTAGGATCTCTCACCCTGCTTATTCTGGTGCTGTTTCAGGCTTCATGACGAAAATCAAGAAGATACTGGAGACAGTCTGTCATAATTGCGGCAAGATTCTGGTCGATGAGGTTAGTCATCCCAAATAGGATGTCCGCACCTTAAAAGTATGCTTGGCTGACAAAGACACCATCTAGAGCAAACCAGCATTTACGGAGGCTTTACGTTATCGAGATCCTAAAAGACGCTTCGACGCAGTTTGGCGGCTTTGCAAACCCAAGATGATTTGCGAACAGACGCTAACACCCGATGATGACGATTCTGCAGGGGGCAAAGGTAAAGAGCCAACCCATGATCACGGGGGTTGTGGGAATATTCAGCCCGAGATTCGTCGGGAAGGGCTTAAACTGAACGGCACATATAAGCCCCAAAAGGGCGACGAGGAAACCGAAGGCCAACAGCCTGAGAAGAAGCCTATATCCGCTCAGATGGCTCTCAACATCTTTCGGCATATTTCTACAGATGACATCAGACGCATGGGTTTGAGCAATGACTATGCTCGTCCGGAGTGGATGATAATCACGGTGCTTCCTGTGCCACCTCCACCCGTTCGCCCCAGCATCTCTGTTGATGGAGGAAATGGCCCTCGCGGCGAGGACGACCTAACGTACAAACTTGGCGATATCATCCGCGCGAACGGCAACGTGCGACGTTGCGAAACGGAGGGGTCTCCTGCGCATGTGGTCAATGAGTTCGAACAACTGCTGCAGTTCCACGTTGCTACATATATGGACAATGATATTGCAGGTCAACCCCAAGCTTTGCAAAAGTCAGGGCGTCCAGTGAAGTCAATCCGTGCCCGCTTAAAGGGGAAAGAAGGTCGACTACGGGGGAACTTGATGGGAAAGAGAGTCGATTTCTCTGCACGTACTGTCATTACAGGCGATCCTAATCTGTCGCTTGACGAAGTTGGCGTCCCAAGAAGTATTGCAAGAACATTGACATATCCTGAAACCGTGACACCGTACAATATTCAGAAGCTTCATCAGCTCGTTAAGAATGGGCCAAACGAACATCCTGGTGCGAAATACGTGATACGCGACTCTGGAGAGCGTATCGACCTACGGCATCACAAACGCGCCGGAGAGATCTCCTTACAGTATGGATGGAAAGTTGAGCGGCATATTGTTGACGGTGATTTCATCATCTTCAATCGTCAGCCTTCACTTCACAAGGAGTCCATGATGGGACACCGAGTTCGAGTCATGCCGTATTCGACTTTCCGTCTCAATCTCTCGGTCACGTCGCCTTATAACGCTGATTTCGATGGAGACGAGATGAACCTGCATGTACCCCAAAGTGAGGAAACTCGCGCAGAGGTAAACCAACTCTGCATGGTTCCGTTAAACATTGTCTCATCGCAGCGTAATGGGCCGTTGATGGGTATAGTGCAGGATACCTTGTGTGGTATCTATAAGATGTGTCGAAGAGATGTCTTTATGACAAAAGAGGCTGTCATGAATATCCTGCTGTGGGTTCCCGACTGGGATGGTGTCATCCCGCAGCCCGCAATTATCAAGCCTCGTCCGATGTGGACTGGCAAGCAAATCCTGAGTCTTGTGATCCCTGCTGGGTTGAATTATATTAAACTTCACGAAAATGAAGGATTCACGTCACTCACCGACGAAGGACAATTTGTATCTGGTGGAGAATTGATGTTCGGCCTACTAGACAAGAAGGCTGTTGGTGCTGCCACGCAGGGCGTGATCCACCTTATCTTTAACGAACTGGGCTCGGATGCCGCTATGAGCTTTTTCAACGGCGCTCAGACAGTCGTGAATCACTGGCTCTTGCACAATGGTTTCAGCATTGGTATTGGCGACACTATTCCTGACCGTGAGACCATCAGTCGAATTAAAAGTGTTGTCAACGCACAAAAAGAGGAGGTAGAAAAAATCACGCAGAGTGCACAGCTAAACGAGCTGGAGTCTCTTCCCGGAATGAATGTACGAGACACATTTGAGAGCAAGGTATCAAACGCGCTGAACAAGGCTCGTGAAGAAGCCGGCAAGGTGACCGAGGAAAGTCTGAAAGATGTCAATAATGCCATACAGATGGCACGTTCTGGATCCAAAGGCTCGAACATTAACATCTCCCAGATGACTGCTGTTGTTGGCCAACAATCAGTCGAAGGCAAGCGCATACCGTTTGGCTTCAAATATCGGAGTTTACCTCATTTCGCTAAGGATGACTATTCACCCGAATCCAGGGGTTTTGTCGAGAACTCCTATCTGCGAGGATTGACCCCTACTGAATTCTTTTTCCACGCCATGGCTGGACGCGAGGGTCTCATTGATACTGCTGTCAAGACTGCTGAAACTGGTTATATCCAACGTCGCTTGGTCAAGGCTTTGGAGGATGTAATGGCTAAGTACGACGGCACAGTGCGCAACTCGCTGGGTGACATTGTACAGTTCGTCTATGGTGAGGACGGTCTTGATGGAGTCCACATCGAAAGGCAGCGTGTTGACATTATCACCATCTCAAAGAAACAATTCGACCGGATATTCCGGGTTGACCTTATGGGCTCGAACCTCGAAACAACCATATCTCCCGAATTCCTTGAGCAAGCTAATGAGCTGGTCGGAGATGTAAAGACACAGGAGATTCTTGATCACGAGTATGAGCAGCTTTCGGCTGCACGCAACTTCTTGCGTATGAACAAGCAAAATGATGAAGACTACCTTCAGCTACCTATAAACGTCCAGCGTATTCTGGAAACAGCAAAATCAACTTTCAAAATAAAGAATGGTGCTCGAAGCAATTTGCACCCTGCCGAAGTCATCCCTCAAGTTGAACAACTACTTGATCGGCTCGTGGTCGTTCGAGGCGATGACGAGCTTTCCAGAGAAGGCCAGCACAACGCTACCCTTCTTTTCAAAGCTCAGCTTCGTTCTCGCCTAGCCTTCAAGCGCTTGGTCATGGAGAACTCTCTTAATAAGTTGGCATTCCAACATGTCTTGGGAGAGATCGAGAGCCGCTTTTGCCGAGCTGCGGTAAATCCTGGCGAGATGGTCGGAGTTTTGGCCGCTCAGTCAATTGGAGAGCCAGCCACTCAAATGACATTGAATACTTTCCATTTCGCCGGTGTTTCGTCAAAGAATGTCACGCTGGGTGTGCCGCGTCTCAAGGAGATCTTGAATGTAGCCAAGAATATCAAGACTCCCTCAATGACCGTATATCAGGAGCCAGGCAGTACAGGGGATCAGGATAGTGCCAAGCTACTTCGAAGCGCTGTGGAGCATACAACCCTCCGTTCCGTGACCGAGAGCACGGAGATCTGGTACGACCCAGACATTCAATCAACTATCATTGAACCAGATCGAGATATGGTCGAATCGTACTTCATCCTGCCTGGGGGTGATGCTGATGACCAATTCCGTCAGTCAAGGTGGCTTCTGCGGATAACGCTGAGCCGTCGCGCCTTACTCGATAAAGGCCTTACTGTTCAAGACGTTGCCGCCAAGATTAAGGAAAATTATGCTAAGGACCTCGCCGTCATCTTTAGTGATGACAATGCTGATGATCAGGTCGTGCGTGTTCGTATGATACAAGATCATGGTAAGGGAAGTGAGGATGATGACGACGTAGAAGAGGACTCGATGCTCAAGCGTCTTGAACACCACATACTGGATACCCTCACATTGAGGGGTGTTCCTGGCATCGATCGAGCATTCTTGAGTACACGTGTAAAGGTCCGCGAGGCTAATGACGGATCGCTCGTCATGAGCAAAGATGATCCCCTCTGCAAAGAATGGTTTTTGGACACCAGTGGGTCTGCCCTTGGCCGAGTCCTGACCATACCGGGAATAGACACGACACGTACCTATTCCAACTCATTCATTGAAGTCTTTGAAGTATTTGGCATCGAAGCTACCAGATCAGCTCTGATGCGAGAATTGACTCAAGTCTTGGCCTTTGATGGATCGTACGTCAATCATCGCCATCTAGCATTGCTGGTGGATGTCATGACTTCTCGAGGCCATCTAATGGCTGTCACGCGTCACGGGATCAACAGAGCAGACACAGGTGCACTGATGAGATGTTCTTTCGAGGAAACTGTTGAGATCCTTCTTGAGGCTGCAGCCTGTGGTGAGCTTGACGACTGCCGTGGCGTTTCAGAGAACGTAATGCTCGGCCAATTGGCCCCTGTCGGAACTGGCGAGTTAGAGGTTTTCCTTGATCAGGTTAGTCTTGATAAATTCAGTGGAACCGGACACAATGTGCTAACATTTGTGCTCAAGCGCATGCTTGATACCTGTATCAGTGATAATGCACGACTGGGGATTATGCCCAACATCGGTATCAAGGGCAGTATCACGGCTGATGGAGCAGCTACACCATATGACAGTGGCTCGCCCATGCACGACAACGGCTATCTAGGAAGCCCAGATTACGGCGCCTCATTCTCCCCTATTGTCCAATCGGGTGGTGCTACGCCTGGTGGGTTCACTGAGTACCAGCCTCAAGGTTTTGGCGGCGGGCTATCACCGTATTCTAGCAGAAGTCCGGGGGGTTACTCTCCCAGCAGTCCCTTCAACAACTCCTCGCCAACGAGTCCATTCAATACTTCCCCAACTAGCCCAGGTTACAGCCCTTCTAGCCCCGGAGGAGCATACGCTAGTTCGTAAGTGAAGCTTCATGGACACCACCGCTCGTAGTCAAAAGCTTACTCTTGCGTAGGCCTCACTTTTCACCCGCGTCACCTGCATATGGTAGGTGCTCTCAAACCATTGATTTCTTGTTCTGCATCAAAGTCCGAGCCTTAAGATCCATTTGGCGCCATCACTCCATTGACCCTTCAATCATGTCTTTAAACCCAACGAGTCTTCTTACAAAGGCAATTACTGAATTTGAGGATTATGATTAGCTGCCTCGCCCGCCTTCACACCCACTTCGCAAGTCTCCCTCCTTCCACCTTATTAGAACATCTACTGACGATATATATCAGACCATCCTACTCACCCTCGAGCCCTGCTTTTATGGGTCCCTCTCCATCAAGTCCCGCATATTCGTAAGCTTTCTCGTTCTTCTGTATTAACTAGGCGCCACTAACTAGGTGTGCAGGCCGACAAGTCCTAGCTTCAATTCACCTACAAGCCCATCCTACAGTCCAACGTCCCCTTCATACTCGTGCGCAACAACACACCGTCATCCCACACTCATTGCTAATGTATCTGTAGACCAACCTCGCCATCTTATGGCGCGTCTTCAATATCACCAACGGTAAGACGATGCACTTTCGAACTTGAAAGCCTTGCTAAACTCACGGTCATATAGAGTCCTCAGTATAGTCCTACATCACCTCAGTATTCTGTTGGTTCCCTAGAGTCCGACTGAAGAAGACACTGCTGACTATCCCGCAGCCATCATCCCCAGCTTTCAAAGGCTCTAATACAATCAGCCCAGCGTCACCTTTATATGTCAGTCAAATTTTATGCTCCTGTTTATCAGTACACTGAGTATGCTGACGGTCTAACAGTCTCCTACGAGTCCTGTTGGGTCATAGTGAGTTATATCACGGCCAGTCCCGACTGTTATTTGAGCCCTGCATTTTAATCTTAACCTCCGAACATTAACGCTGACGCTATAATGCTGGAAAGCTCGCCATCTTCGCCATCGTTTATCAGTCCGGGATCTCAGATCAGTCCGGCCTCTGCAAAGAGCCCGCAGTCGCCGCAATGGACCCCAGGAGTAGGCCTTTCCCTATCCAATGATTTCCTAGCACAAAAGATTTTCTGAGTCTTGAAAACTTCTGGAACCTCCCTACTCTTAAGATGCGTTTTCGATTCCATCTACTGCTTCGAAGAGCCATACTGACTCTCAAAATCGGTTCAGTCTCCTACCTTCTCGCCGCAGGGGTCATAGCTTCTTGATGACCTCTGAATCCGCAGTATGTATTGTTCCTAAGCATTGCGGACAATACAGACGAGTCCTCGAGCAGGATATCGCTCGAAGTCTCGTACTTGTACCGTTCGCTTCTTGCACCCTCGGGAGGGACGGCGCCTAAGTGTGCGCATTACGCTCTTCTGAAGTCTATGTTGTATGCATGGCATCTGATGTTTACAATGCTAAAGCCTACAGAATGCCAAAACATGTTTTGCAGGACTTGACATAGAAAGTATACCCTTGGCGTTGCGGGTATATGTCTGCGCTGGCGATAGCATAGCGAAGGTCTGTAAATTGAGGGTTTTATATTGTCACACAAGCCACCAGATGATTGATGCAGGGAGCTATATACTCTACCAAGACTATATATTGACTCCGTACCATTCACCAATGCGAGATGGCGTTCAAACGCCACTGGGGCACCACTTGGTCGACCTCAAAATACAAGCGTATGAGAGTTGTGAGCGCTCTGCCACAAATATTTCCCAGTATTCATTTTGTAGTATGCATCGACGATTGAGTGGCTCCTACGAGTGAGTAAACAACTGTCTCTTTATGTCAAGTGCCAAGACCGATGTCCGTGTTTGGTAGGTGAACATGGGCTCGAAAGGCCCAAAGACAGTCGTGTATTAGACTTGATTGCTACTGGAGCAACGGCCGTTCGATGAAATTACCACAGATATATTACGCCTACGGGACCAGCGATAAGATCATACAAACTACCCTTCATACTTTGGGAATGCCGACTTTCTCAACTCTGAGAAGAGGACGATGGGTTCTGAACTTGCATCCAGGGATTCTGTTCTTGTAATTCGTAGGGGATGTATAAAGAAAGGCCCAAAACTTTCCAGCAAGGAAGCATCGTTCACCGTGATGGATGACGACCAGTGATGCCTTTCAACCAACGATCTACTTTAGCCTCGTAGTGCACAACTTTGAAACTTCAAGCACGGAGGGTAGCTGCCAAACCTGAAAGTCAAGGCATGGACCCAAAATCTGGAGAAGGGGAGGGATAGGGATGCACAAAGGCCGATCCCACTATGGAATACACTGCTAATATCACGGACGACTTCTGGATGATCGATTGATCGTTGATTTGGGAGCCCCTTTCAGAGTATTCAATTTGAGCAGTCGATCGTGCTGCATGATACACAGTCGGAGAGACCATTATTATGTATGTATACTCCTATGTCGACGGTTGCAATGCCAGGGCGGCCCCCAGATCAAGCAATATCACAACGAGGTAGCTTGCATTAAGTCCCTGGGGTCTATCCATTGTGTCAGTAACCCACCCGCAAGACCGTCTCAAATCAGGCTAGGACTCGCAGAACTTGTCTGCTGAAACGGCAGACATTAAGTTAGATCATCGTGTCTACCGTAGTCCGCTGCATATCTCCAATCGGCATGGTGTGCCCAAGATGTCTTCTCATGTTTGGCCTTCGCAAGAGCATTTCGATCATAAGAAGATTGCCCATCACGATTCTCTCTAAGGACATGCTCGTAGTTACCTATCCATAAACCATTTCGGACTTCGTCCCCGAGACGTAACGATAACATCACATTTCTTGCTTAAGTTATATGGGATTCCTTCCCTTCCACACCAGAAAAGTCCGCCTCAACTGCTGCTATCCTTTCCAATATCTCTGGGGGCAATACTCCCATGTTCATCCGCTACCATCATCCACCACCATCCGCCTTCGCTTTTTGGTTGACCTTGATTCCAAACCACTCGTGACATCTTCTGATACTGCTGAGTCCATCCCGGTAGACGGACACGGCTTCACTATCTTCGGCCGCTTAGACCTTCCAATCTTCAAACACTCATCAAGCTTCGCCTCCGTCTGGGCTGGTAGGACATGACGCATAGCGCCGTTGTCCAAAGCTCTCCTAGCTTGCCTCTCCTTCATTCTCTGCCGTCGCTCTTCCTTCGTCTCTTGGCCAACAATCACTGTCGGTGTTGGTTCCAGTGAGGTAGTCTGTACAGCCGCTTGGTAAACCATCACGGGAGAATTCACATTGGTGTTCTTCCCCTGCTGTCGTCTCTTTGATCCCTTTCTCTTCTCCGTCGAAGCCCTAGGTTGTGGCTCGTCGACTCGATCAATCCCGTTCTCGTTCCGCTCAATACCATCTGGCTTCTGCTCCTCGGGCGGTGTCAAAGTACCGCCCAAACACTCACCTCTCACAAAGTTACTATACAGACCGCGCTGTCCGACCCACTTTGCCCCACCCACACCGACAATCTGTGTTGCCTGGGCAGGTGCACCCTCGCTGATGCCTTCCGTCTTCCCCGTAACTCCATCTTTTGTGCTATTGATCCCCTTCAGCGTCGCGTCAAAGGCCCTTGCCCACCACTGATCGGCGTGTGCGTCATGCTTCTTCTTGCCAAGGCCGTAGACATCGAGTTTTTGGGAGACCCGGATGGGTTTGGTGATTCCGCGACCTGAATGGTGGAGTGCGTGTCCATCACCGCGCCAACCCTGGTTAGTGAGATAGGCTGCTGTGTCCATGGTTTTGCCTTTCGTGATTGAGATTGCGAAAAGGCACAAGTCATGGCTGTTTTCAAATTTCCGAGGACCTTGGTCGCCAAGGCTCCTTGGCATCTTTTCCGGCCAGCGCCGTTCCACGAAGCCACACCTGATTTTAGCACGACGGGAGTGGGATATTACACTGTCTTTATAGCCCTACTGCTGCCATAGAGTACCTAGACCAGAGATCCACTAACGCGCCTAGCTACTAAGGGTTCGACGTCTATATATCCTCTCAAGTACCTAATTTTGAAGGCGCTAAGCTGAAAGGGTATATAACTTCTCTCCTGCATAAGGTAGGATGAGGGTAATTATCACGGGAATAGCATCCCCTCGCGTACTTTCCAACATGCTAAGTAACAGTGCTATATGCCATTTGCGAAAAGGCACCTCTTACCCTCTGTGGCTTCGTCGTGAATATTGGAGTAAAGTCATTGTTTATCCATTGAGCGATCCGAAGACTTCTGCTCTATGCTATGCCATGCTAAGCTATACTAGAACACCGCTTGCTCATACCACCACGCAATTAGTGTCGACCACGGTCGAGTTTACAGCGTCTTTGCATCGTCGATCATGGAAATCCCAGAGCTTATCCCGACTCCTGAGAGGTTGACATGTTGAGCCTGCACAACGATTGTAATTCAATGGTATTGAAAAATCGGATGGGAAACATATTCCTCAGGCGTCGTCATCATATGATGCCTCACTTCCCCTCTCGGCAGCTTCAGCCAGAGCCTGATCGCCCTTCCTTGACTTCCTCCTGATATTGGGCCACGAGAGACTGGATCGACCGGGCTTTTCTAGCTGAGGCGTACTGCTGGAACTCTCCACACTCTTACCAAATTGATTATCGCTGGCAATATCTTCGTCGATCTCCCCGGGCGTAGATGGCTCCCCTGCTCGCTTGGAGAAGAAGCCTCGTTCCTTGGCCCACGGAACGTTGAATTTGCTTGAGCTGCTTTTGCGGGTGATCTTTTGGATAAACGTTTCCTTGGGCCCAGAAGGCGTTATAGCCTCCGAAGGCGTGCCAGACGTGGAGCGATCGAACGAATCGTGAGAATTCGCAGTCGATGTTGCAGTTGTAACCGACCGGGCATCTCGAGAAGAGCGGGGGTTCTGGGGCGAAGATTCATATATCGATTCAAACTCCTCAAACTCCTCCCTTTCATTTTCTCTGTCTTTTGATATTTCGGCTGTCCTACCACCAATTTTTTCGCCCCTCGCTGATCTCTTCGGATCTCCACGAGTAAATAATGTCTTAAACGTTGGAGCTGCCGGATTCAGTTTTGGTGTGATAGGCCTCTGAGAAGAACGAGGTCGGGTGCCTATCGGAGCTTGCTCCGTGCTTTGTTTCGAAGGGAAACCCGGGTATAAGTCCGAATCTAGTGGAGTACTGCCGATGGAGAGATTGCTCGTCGAACCATGTTGTACTGAAGGATGACGCGATGGGGCACGCGACCACGGCCCACCGGACCAATGCGAATGTGCGCCCAATGGGCTGTTTCGATTGGGAATACTATCCGCTACTGGCCATCCAAAGCGCTGGCTATCACTCGAAGGTCTCGCAAGTAATTGGTCGTAGGAGTAGGTGGAAGACGGTCTAGAAGACGGAATAGTTTCTCCAAAGCCTGCGGGATCCAAGCTATTTATCTTGGGCCCGAATACGTTGAGTCGACTTCTGCGAGTTGAAGCAGTAGGATCCGTGCCAATTCTTGATATTCCCGGGGTGCTGGTGTTACGATTTAGAAGGCCTGCCACTGGATTTGCCCAGTTGCCGTAATTTCCTTTCCGCCTTCGGTGTCCGTCTGAATCGATCGTATCCTGCTCCAAATTTCGTGGAAAAGACTGGCTTTGTCCTTGCTTCAGTGTGCCGAGCAAAGGAGGCTCTTGACTGCCTGATTTTCCGCGCTGACGAGTGAACGTTGAAGAGAAGAGATGAGCAAGCTTGCTGGTGGCCAAGGTATTAGAGTCTGCAGCTACTGAGCTACCTGACGGCGACTTAGTCAAATATGAGACTTGCTGGTCGCCTTCGATGAAGGGGTCTGGACGAAACTGGTAGCCTTGGAGATTCTGTGAGCTTTCGTGAGGGCTTGAGAGCATGCTTCCTGCTTTGCTATTTGCAGACCTAGGCGTGTAAGGTCCAGGGGCCGAAGCGTCCGAATATGTCATTGCGTGGCCGAGGAATTGATCCGAACTACTAGTACGGGCATCTTGACCGTTGCGATCAGGAAAGCGCTGGGTCGCCACATCATCATCCCGGAAAAGGTTTGAAGGCAAGAGATTGCCTGCAGCTGGGCTCACGGGACCGCTGTTGGTTAGTATGTCAACATCCGCTCTTGACATGTTCGCTCTCTCAACAACAGGAGGGACACTCGTTCCATTACCCATATTGAAGTTTGCTGAACCTACTGCAAAAGGCGGACATATGGCAGCAGAGTTCTTGAATGCCGTTGGCCCATTTTGATAGCTTACTGAAGGGGACGAGATTGTGCTTGTGCGCGAATTGGGCTGGCGGCTTCTTCGTGACCAACTCCGGTGAATGGCGGTTGCCAAATCTAGCGATGTTAAAGGGGCAAATAATTCTGGAGCTTTTGCTCGCTTTGTCATCCACCAAGACAAGTGCTCCTCAGCTTGCTGCTGTTCTTGTTGCGCATGTTGCAAAGTCTGCCATAGGGATCCTAGTTGGGCTTGGATAGCCTGCATTCGTGCCTCCCACACTTGATCTTTCTCTCGCTCAATTCTTGCGTGCTCTTGGCTTCCGCTATCCTCGCTATTGATCCTTTCCTGCTCTTTCTCTAACGCCTTGATCTGGGTTCCCTTCATACGAATATCTTCTTCCAAAGTCTTGATCACGGCGAGGTCTTCAGCCATGCCATCCCTGATTTCTGATACATCTCTGTCCTTTGTAGCAATGATCTCAGCATTTTCATTGATCATATCCTCCGTTTCTCTGCTCATCTCAATCGTCTCTTTCTCCCACTTCGCGATATCATCTTTGACTTTCTGCCTGTCGGCTTTCTTCTGTTGCAATTGTTTCTCCTTTGCTGCTCTCCTGCTCTGAGCTGTTCTGTTAAGCTTATCCAGATGGTTACCGTGCCTGCGAAGCTCCGCGCTAGTTTCTTCCTTCTCTCTGTACTCTTGCTTGAGGCGGTCTCTCTCCTTGGTCAAATACGCTAGCTGACGTTTAGCCTCCTCATCCTCCTCGAGGGTCTCTCTGTCTGTTCTTTCCGTTTCATTCCTCAGTGAATTAAGCCTTTCTGTTAATTTTTGGATCGCCTCTGGAGATTCATCTTCATCACTGCTACTACTTAATACGCTCTGTCCGACGTTCTGCTCCGCCACTGAGGCTACTGGCGAGTTCCGCCGCCCTGAGACTGTCCGTTTTGTCTGATGCTGAGACGCAGTCGATTCCCGAGCGGGAGGTGATAGGAGAGCTGCCTCGAACCGCGTCGATATGGCATGGACAGCGGCGGGTTCATCTTGGCTAGCAGCATCTCCGGGTGTATGTATGCCGTCTTCATCAGGTGAAGTCGCTGGGATGGTGCGTAGACGTATGAGAGGGCCTTGGGTTGTAAAGTTTGCTGTGTTTGTTGCTAATACGCGAATATTGTAGTAATTACCAGGCTTGAGGCCGGAAATTTGGATGGATGTGTCGCCTTTGCCGAACTCCCCAACTATTATAGCAATAATTCAGCACTGCACAGTGAGTTCTCGGGGCGCGCGCAAGCGCAAGAGCCCTAACTTTTGATTCCATTGACTCGTATAGAAAGCTTTAGAGACGCAGTCTGCACATCTAGCGGCTTCCAGTAGAGTAGAACTGAATCCGAGGTAATACCAGCCAAAGACACTTCAGGTACTGGGGGGATATCAAGACCTAGTAGTTCCTCGAGCTCCTCCCTAGGTTTCATGTAAATCTGCCAGCTCCGGTAGAGAATCCTTCGCAGCAATTAGTCTCCTTACTCTTTCCACACAATAGGAAAAGCCAAGCGGTAAGACAAACCAGGCGAATGCGCAGACAAAGGCAGCATCCTGAAGTATTACCATAACCGTTGAAAGGTCTGACTTAGTAACTCTGGGTAGCACTTCAGACGTTAGGTCGACTCCAAGGTCCCATTGTAAGGAGATCATGGAGCCTGCACCTGGCAAGTAGAGGCGTGGCTGTCTGAATGATGTCCAGCAAGCGGGTAAAGTACCATTAATGCCGAGCAGGCAAACGCCCGACGCGCTCTGTGCCACACACACAAGACTCTGGAATACTTGGCGCGGAGATAATCGCGCTCCCTCACTTAGAATTCATGTAAGTCTATAGGTAAAATGGTACAGTTAGATTCTAATGGTAATGCGACCCTATCGCCGTTTCCGTTTATGAAATTCCATCCGGATTTGGTTGATAGAATATATAATTAGCGTGTGCAGTTTCAATGCGATTGGCTAAGTAGTACATGGTGGGCGTACTTATAGAATCAATTATATCTTCTACCTTCGTAGACGGATTTCTATAAGTTTTAAAGTATTAAATATTATAAAGAAATATATATCTTTTAGCCTACTTAGGTATATGTTATAAGCGTTAAATGTTAATCTATATTTTAATTAGTAATTATAGGGTCGGGGTTGTAGTGTTGCAGCACGCCAATCGCATTGAAACTGCACATGCTAAAAGGGGTTGAAGATCTGAGGCGTTTCTTCGCATTTTCTTATGGAATCCATCGATTTCTTAAAACCCCTATATCTTAACGAATATGCTCTAGAATTTAATGAACGGAGCGGTGATAGAGTCGTACTAATGAAATTACCGTTCCTATGTCATAATACTGTACTCAAAAATCGTGGATTACCATTAAAATCTAGGAATGAAAGGTTGCGCTGACAAAAGGAAAGCTATCATAAAGAGATGCGGTTCATTATCTTCAGCCTTCTTAGAGTCCAGAGCGAGAGTGAGATCTGTCTTGAAGTTGCCAATGTAATGAGGGACGAAGGAGTATGTCATCGGCCCGCCTGCTCTATGTAAGTAGTCAGGTACGGAGGCTGACACCAAAAGTCTTGATTTGGCGCTAACGGGAAGCAGAGTCACCCCGGAAACCGCACCTAAGTGCAGTGTAACAAATTCATTGATATTCGAATATACTAGGACGATATTTATATTCGAATATAAATATTATAGTAGCGTATTTATATTTAAATATCTAACTAAATATATTTAAATACCTATTTAAATATCTTATCTAAAATAGTACTTTATATAAATTAGTAGGATTAGTAATAAATTATATACTTAGTAAGCTAGTCTAGATTACTAAGTATTATAAATAGTACTTTATTATATAATCTAACTAAATATACTAAAAATATATACTATTTTTAGTATATAACTATAATTAGATATATTTAAATATTATTTAAATATCCTAAAATAGTATATTTATATTTAAATATCCTACTAGTATATTTATATTTAAATAAATATTTAAATATAGTCCTACTTATAAGTCTTTATACCTAAGATACCTTATACTATCTTACTAAAAAAAAATACTTTTCTTTATAACCCCTAATACTATTATCTAGTTAATTATAAAGCTAAAAATTACCTAGATATTAGAAAATATAGTATTTTATAGTTCTATTAAGTTATTTTCTAATTAGTTTACTTTATTACTTAGTATACTATCCTTTTATCTTAATAATAGCCTATTAAGGTAGTAAGTACCTAATAGACTAATTGTAATTATTAATTGATTATTAGAGAGGTAAAGCCTCTCCTAGGTATAAAGTAGCCTAGTAGAAGGCTTCCGCTCTCTATAAGCTAGCTAAGGTAACTACTAGCTATATATATAATAATACTACTATAAAGAAGTAAAAGCGATATCTATATTATATATTATTAAGGTCCTTAATAATAATAACGAAGTTAATAGGTAGGCTAAGTACTATACTTATTTACTATTTACTATATATTATAGAGATTAGCTATATTATACTATATATTATATTTATAACTATAACCCTTCTACTTAACTAGATACTAAACCTTCCTTCTAGATACGCGTTTACTAATAATTACCTCTATTTTATAATTATCTAATTTATTAATAAGGCTATTAGTTTTATTTACTAGTAGAGGTTAATAGTTATAAACTTAAGTATAAGGATCTAATAATTTTAGTAATAGTTCTAGCTAAGTAATAGATATAACGGGGTAAATATATATAAGTAGGCTAAGCTAAAGTTAATAAGCTAATAGCCTAACCTTTTTAATTACCTTAAAAGGCCTTATATATTATTAATAGAGTTTTAAATTTATTACCCCTAGGATCTTATAACCTCCCCTAAGCCTAAGGTAGGCTTTATTACCTACCTCTATTAATACTACTTTATATCTCCTATTATAATATAGTTTAGAGAATATATTAGTAAAGGCTATTAACTCCTCTACCTAGTCTTATTTAAGCTATTATAAGCGGCTAAAGTCTTTTATAAGAAGCTACTATAAGAGTATAATAAGGGTATCCTAGATATTAAAATTATAAAGTACCTTATTAGGAGAAACGCTAGTTACCTAACTTTTAGAGTTATTAAGATATCCCTATATATAGGGAAGGACTATACTTTAATTAGAACTATCTATATTCTATATTATATAGTATTATAGCGTAATTTTAACTATCTAATTTATTTACTCTAATAGGCTATTTATTTAAGCGTAGTAGGCCGTTAAGGTTAATAGCTCGCAGCTAAGCTTTTAAAATACTATTCTCTAGAAGGATAATATAAACTTACTATCTCTATTACTAATAATCCTATAGGGTATACCTTAATTATAGGTTATAAGATTAGTAAGAACTACGTTAGCCTATTAAGCCGCTATCTAAATAGTCTATCTAGGTATAAGTAAAACCCTTTTTAAGAATTTATCTATAATAGTAAGGAGGCTATTATAGCCTTCTATACCTATTAGTAGAAGTATTATAATAAAATCTATTACTATAATATAGAAGGGAACCGTAGGCCTATCTATAAGGGCTATACTTCTATAAGGTTTATATTATTTTATCTAGTTAAGTTAATAGTCTAGATAGTACTCTATATAAGTCTATAGGTACTATTATAAGTAATAGATATATAGAGATACTACTATTTATTTATAAGTATAATAATACCTACTATAATACTACTAATTATAGGCTAGCTAGAATATATCTTTTTCTAAGGTATTTAGTATATATAATCTTTCGCGGCTATTATTGAAGTTTATATAATAGATTAGTCTATTATAGACCTTAAAGTATAACCCTTATAAAGTCTTAACTAGGTCCTTATTTAGTGGTATAAGTATTCCTAGTAGCTAGGACTATTAGCTATCCTATTAATACGCCTAGGTAAGGTGCTTTTTAAACTCCTCTAATATCTTAATAAGCGTAATATAATAAATAAGACTTAGTAAGTTCTTATACTATAGGTAAGCCTTAGTAAAGGTAGTTATATATAAAGTATTAAGTATAATAGCCTCTTATTAACTATAATTAATAAGGCCCTTATTATTAAAGCCTTTAATATATAAGGTATCTAATATTCTAATAGTATTAATAGAGTTCTTCCTATCCCCTTAAAGTCTAGATAGTATATCTAGGATAATATTAGATTTTCCTAATTTATACTTTACTACTAGGTTAAATTATAATAAATATAATAAGGCGCGAATTAACTATAAATTAAGTTTATTAATTAAGGAAGTAGTAAGACTAGTTTAATATAAGATAGGTACTACTACTAAGTAATTAATATAAATAATTATTAGTAGTTTCTAAGATAATTTAATAAGGTAGTAAGTCTATTTAGCCTAGTTAAGTATTTTACTAAGGAATATTATTAGTTAAACTAAGGTCCTAGGAAAGCCTTCTATTATATTATCCTTAATATAATAGATTATTACTATAAATCCCTACTTTTTAGAGGCGTCTAGATCTATAAATAAGATCCTTATTTTATTAAAATAAATAAGGAAAGTAGGACTACTAAAAGCGGACTTTAAATTTATAAAAGCGTTCTTCTTATTATTAGTAGGATTATATACTACTTATATAAATTAAATCTTTCTTATAAAGCCTTTAACACCCTTAGAAAGGGAGTTAGTAAGGTTAGTCTTATATTTTTATAACGGATCCGTACGCTAAATATATCTAGGGATAGATAAGTATAACTAGCTTATAAGTCCTAGAAAGATCTTAAGGTCTTATAATAAAAATAGGAATAGTAAGGTATTAATTACTTTAAGTTTCTCCTCTAATATAGATAGGCTAAGGGAATCTACCTTTTAATCTAGTAAGGTAATAGATAGGTAGCTAAGGAATATTTTCTTTAGATTAAGACTAATTTAACGGCTTTAATAGAGACTAAATAGCACTTATAAGTATATAAGATACTCTAGTAAGGTTTTTAAGAAAGTAATTATATTATTTATATAAACTCTTATAAACTTCCTAAAAGGATAGAGAAGCTTATTAGTCTATCTCTAAATATAAGGTAGAGAGCCCTTATAGCCTATTAGAGTAATATAGTACTACTCCTATCCTTAATATAAAATAACTATAAGCTTATACTAGTCCTATTTCTATATAATAAATTAATAAAACTAACTAGTACTATTTATAGTAGATATAAATAGGAAATTAGCTACTATAGAGGTAAGTTCTAACTATAAAGGTAAGGGGTAACTATCTAATTAAGTAATTTTATTTAGACCGCGTATATCTACTACTATACGGCCCTTACGTCCTTCTAGCGTATCTTACTAGACTATAAAAACGGGGTAGTTAAAAGGTATTAATTAGTTTAACTATAATATTTTCCCTTAGGAATATAACTTTCTAAATATCTTATTAATTAGGTCTTTATCTTTCTAACTAACTAGGTATATATATAAGGGCTTAGGATTTATATTAGGCTTTAACGGTATTAATATCTATTCGCTTTTAGGGACGTCTACTATTATACCCTAATTAGTCTAGATCTTAGGGAATTTAGCTACTACTTTAGTAATTTTCTATGCTACCTTAGGTAGTCTATAGACTATAATACTACTAGGTAGTATATATTTAAGAGTAGGTATAAGGGTACTATATAATAACGTGGCTATTAAGTACTATAAACGGTACGTATATATATATATATATATATATAGAACTCTCTATTCTTATTAATAGTAAGACTAATTACTACCCTTCCCTCTAGGGGGAATTCCCTCCTTTATATATTATAGGTAAAGGGGTAGTATAGTACTATTATATATTATAAACGCTATATTAATAGTAGTACTATATTCTTAACTAGTCCTTATAATTATCTCCCTATCTAAGCTCTTAGGCTTTAAGAATATAAAAGGTTATAATTTATAAAAGATATTCCCTTAATAATAGAATATACCTCTAATAAGAGCGTAATAATGTAATTAATTATAAGGCCCTCTAAGCTAAGCCTTAAGGAATATATAATTCTATTAAATTATAATAATTATAGATAATACTCTTATAGATAATCCTTATATTATAATATATTCCTATTATACTTCCTATTATCCTTTATTAATTTATTATAAAAGTAGTTAGAAGTCTTAATATTTTAAAATAAATAAGAAGTTATTATTATTAAGGGTTTATTAAATACTTAAGGTATACCTTCTTTATATAACTTTAATATTATTCTTTTAATTATAATATCTTAATTTTTTATTAATTATATTAAGTCCTTTTTAATTCTTATTTATATTATTACCCCCTCTACGCCTTATTATATCTCTTTATACTTCTAGTAGTTATTTTATAAGTAATCCTTAATAATAAACTTACCCTCTATTAATTAAAGAAGACTACTACTATCCCCTCTATTTATAATAATACTTAACCTCCTTTATTAAGCTACTTATAACCTATCTTTATATTATCTTATATAATATACCTTTAATATATTATATTTTAATTTAAAGAATTATAAGTTTAATACTTTTAATTAAAGCTTTATTTTTTTTTAGTAGTAGTATACTTTATATACGCGCCTCCCTTAGCTTTATAAAGTATAATTATTATAAAGATCTTAATATTAAATATTAATAGAAGATTTCTACCTCTATTTATTATACTTATACGCGCCTTCTTTAATCTTTAAATATTATAACTACTTTAGATACTAGCTCTAACCTCCCTTAACTTACTAGATTTTAGTAAACCTTTAATAAGCTTATTTAATAGTATTATTACTACCTCTATTATACCTCTTCTACCCCTACTACTATTATTACTCCTACTAGGGTAGACTCTATTATTACTAGCTAGATTATAAATACCTTTAAGGATATTCTTAATATCCTTTACTAATATTTATATATTACTCTATCTCCCCTTTTAAAGCCTTATTAAAGCCTTACTAATATAATATAAGAGTACCTTCCTCCTATTATAAAAGATAAAAAAGAGGATAATAAAGAAAATACTCTTATTACTACTAATAATAGGTCTAGGTCTAGTAGTACTACTATTATAATATAGTAGTCTTCTATTATAATACCTTTAATACTTTAGTTATATTAGGTATCCTCTTCCTTTTTTTTTCTTTTTATTAATAGTAATAGAAATCTTCTTTCCTCCTTTATAATATAAACTTTATAACTTTAAGTAATTATACTTAAATCTTTTAAGTATATTTAGTATATTAACTAAGTCCTACTTATATAACTATTAATTATAATTATAAGATTAACCCTTCTACTTAATTAAATATTAAGGTTTATTATATAAGATCTTATAATTAAAAATAATTTTAATTTCCTATTTATCTTTATTTTTTATAAGCTCTACTTATAAAGCTCTTATAATACTCTTATTATTACTTTTATATAACTTTATAAGTAAGATATAAAAGATATTATAAATATAAAATATATTAAGTAATTATAACTTATATACCTAATTATTAATATAATTAAAGACTTTAAAAGGCTTTAAATAATATTATAATAATATTTTAATTATTTATATTAATTTAATATATTTTATATTTAATAAGATATAATTACTTATATTATATTATATTATCTTTACTTTTATTATTTATTTATATACTCTATTTATATAACTTATATTTAATATAAATATTACTTTAAACCTTCCCTTTATTTTTAAAGTAATTTAACCCTTTTTTATATTAATAGGATTTCTCTTAATAATAGCTTCAAAAGCTTTATATTTAACTTAAGTAAATAATTATAAAGTACTTTATATAAAGGTAACCTAATATTAATATACTTTATATAATTATATATAAACTCTATTAAATAAGGTAACTCTATTTAATTATCTTATCTTTAGGTAGAATGGTAGTATAAATACTATTTAAGTATATTATTTTATCTCTCTATTTAACTATCTATTTAAGGATAGAAAGTAGTATTAAGCTTTCTTTTTATATTAATATAATAATATATAACCACTTAAAAGCTATTTATAAATATTATCCTTTAATTACTAATAATATCTTTTAATTAATTAAACTTTAAGAAGGTTTTATAATATAATAAGTTAATAATATTAATAATATTAACTATCTTTATAATAGGTAAATACTTAACTACCTTAATATAATAATTTATAATTATTAAAATTATATTATAAATACTACCCTTTTATTTATTTAAAGGGAGATTTATAATAAAATTTATTATAATTTCCTAAAAAGGTCTTATAAGTATTAGTAATAATAATAGTATATTATAAATAATATATATATATAGCTTTATTAATTAATAAGTTAAGTATTCTTATATATAATTATAAATATTTTATCCTATTAATTTCTAATAGAACTTCTACTTAATAAGCTCTTATATATACTTCTATAAGTAGTAACTAGTATAAGAGTTATTATAATAAAGCTTTAAGATTTCTTATTTAATTACTTTATTATTAGGTATAAAAATTATATTACCTTTATAAAGGACCCTTATCTTATCTATTAATAAAGATATATAATAGCCTTTTTATAACCTTAAGACTTTAATAATTATTTTTTATTATAAATATCCTTATCTCCCTTTTAGAGATATTAAAGTATCTTTAATATTAAGTTATTATATTTATTTTATACGCGCTCTATTATTAACGCGGTTATAATATACCTTTTAAATACTATTTAATTAATATTAAACTATCTTATAATAGGGTTTAAATTATTACTTATACTATTTTATATCTTTAAGAGTATATTACTCTCCTCTATTTTTAGGGTATAAAGTTTTTTAAGCCCTATCTTTAACCTTTTATATTATTTATAATTATAAGCCTTATTATCTTATAAACCTTTATAAATATTATATATATAATACTTATTAAAAGAAATATATTTAATATTCTTTAACTTATTTTATAATATTAATAAATAGGTATCTTCTTTATCTATTATTAATATATAATTTAATTACTTTAATAGAGTATTAACTAGGTTTTTAATATTTATATAATAGTATATCTTAAAGTTATATATTATAAGCTTTATTACTAAATATACTTATCTCTTTATTAATATTATTATTATTTAGAAATACCTTAAGTTATTATAATTAATAATTATTATAATTAGGTATAAGCTACCTTCTAAGAAGTACCTTTATACCTAGAATACCTTAACTATTATAAGTAGTTCCTAGTTATAAGTCTTATATCTAGTTTCTACTAAATATAACTTATAAGAGTAGAAGGTAATAAGATACTACTCTACTTCTATCCCTTTAATATTAATTAAGAACTTTTATAATAAAATAGTTATAATAATTAAAATTAAAGTATTAATCTCTAGTTAGATTTCTTTTATAAGGTTAAAATATATAAGTAATAATATCTTTTAAAACAGTTACTTTAACTACTTAAATACTACTCTTATAATATTACTTAATATTAACTTTCTATTTTTAATATATAAATAATTATTTTTTAGATAGTCTATTAAGATTATAATAATAAAGGAATAGTATTTAATAAATTAATAATAAAAATTAATAAATTTAAAAAGATTTAAATATCTTTAATACTTCTAGGTTCTAGCTATTTTATTATAGTATCTACTTTACACGGATTTATATATATACTATTATAATTAATAATAAAGCTAAGGAGTTCTACCTCTATTATTATAAATTTATATTTCTTTAAGTTAATATAAAGTTTAAATTTATAAAGATATTATAATACTACCTTTATAACTTTAATATAAGACTTTTTATCCTAGGAGTAGATAAGAATATTATTTAAATAAATAATATATATAATATTAAGTAGTCCTATTAAGGCCTTATTAATATATACTTAAAATAAGGTAGATATATTAATAAGTTTAAAAGGTATAATTATATATTTAAAATAGTTATACCTTATATAAAATATAATCTTCTATTTATTACCCTTTCTTATTTATAAGTAATAATATATATCCTTAAGATCTAACTTAATTAAGTACTTAATATTAATTAATCTTATTAATATTTTATTAATTAATAAAAATAAGTAATAATTTTAATTATAATCTTATTAAGCGCCTTATAATTAATATATAAATATAATATTCTATCCTTTTTTAGTATAAAAAGAATTAGTATACCTATTAAATTTATAAAATAATAAATCTACTCCTTTTTTAAAGTTTACTTAAAGTACTCCCTTAATACGCGTAATCTTTTCTTTAATAAGTTATAAAGTAGGTTAAAGGGAGGTTCTTTATTCTCCTTTATATTAATTATATAATTATAATATATATAAGCTAGTAATACCCTAATATTCTTAATTAAAAAGATATCTTAGAATTCTTAAAATTTTAAAGAGAGCTTAATTTTAAATAGTAGGCTTTTATTACCTACTTTTAAGTATATTATAATAAATATAATATTATTAAGCTACTTCTCTAAGGCTTTAATAGTATTAAAGTACTCTTTAATATTACTTTCTTTAATAAGGAATTACTAGTTTTATATAAGTTAATCTACTTAAGAATTTTATTCCTCTAATTATAAATACCTAAGGTAGAAGTTATAATTAAAGTTTACTATTATATAAAAGGCGCCCTTATAATATTATATAATACTATTAGACTTAATAAGTTTAATTTTTCTTATATAAGAACCTAGTAATAATATTAAGTTTTTAACTCTATTATATAAAGTATTATTAGAGCTAGGGTCTATTTTTTAATCCTACTCCTTTATTAAGTATATATTAATATAATTAATATCTACTTTAAAGTTAATTAATATAATAAATTCTCTTTATAAGCTCTTAAGCTCTACTTATATTATAATAATAAGTTATTATATTTACTTCTTCCCTTATATTATAATAGTAGATATAATTATAATACTTAAGATTTTTTTAAATTTAAGCCTTTTTTAACTAGCTTATTATTAGATATCTTATTAGTTATAAGCTTATTAGTTATAATACTTATAACTATTAATTTTATACTCTAGTAATCCTTAGTTATATATCCCTTCTTTTAATAATTATAATACTTAATAGTAGAAAGGTTAGGCTTAGGCCTTTAAAGAAAGTATAATAATACCTTAATAATACTCTACCCTTCTTACTTTATATATAAGCTATTATCTCTTTACCCTTAAAAATTTCCTCTTCCTCTTTAAGGATATTAACCCCTAGTAGGAGTATTATCCCTTTAATCTTTATATATAAGTAGTATTATATAAGGCTCTAATTAGGTTACTAATATAATAAGAGTATCCCTTATTTCTAGGATATTAAGTTATATTATAAGTTAATTATAAAGATCTTTATATAACTTATTTAAAAGGTTATTATAGAGTATATACTCTATTAATAGCTTAAATTATATTTCTAACCTAATAAAGTAATTTATAAAGTTTATAATCTTTTAATATTCCTTTTACTTAACTTCTAAGTAATATTTACTAATTATAAGGTATTAATTTTAAGGATCTTTTATTTAATCTATTAGGAAATTATTAAAGTATTCTTAGAATTATTTATCCTTTAATATATCCTTTATATACTTATACTATATAACCTTAGGGTCTAGGGCTATATATTAGATTTTTATAAAGTTATTAAGAAAATAGGTTATACTTATTTTAATTATTTTAATTATATTATTAAACTATTCTTAATATTCTTATACTAACTTCCTATTATATATATATAAGTCTTATAACCTAAGAATATAAGTTTTATATTAAGGATACTTTAATTCTAATTCTTTTATTAATAATAGGTAATATTAATAGCCTGCTTAAGTAGTATTATTAATATATATTTCCTACTCTAACTCTTATAAATATTATTATAAATATTATATCTACTACCTCTTAAAGACTTCTTCTTTAAGTTCTTATATCTTTTATAATAGTACTTCTTAGGTTTTAGGTAGTAGGAACTAGGTTTATATACCTAATAGCTACCTTTAAATAGTTAATTATAATTATAATATATCTATTATTAATTTATTGACTAATTCTTAAGACTTACTTTCTTTATAAGCTTAGTCCCTTATATTTAAGCGGGTTATCTATACTAGTTAATTAACCCTTTTACCTTATACTTATAATAACCCTTCTCTACTTATCTTACTAATAGTTAGGCTACTACCCCTAAATAAGGTAGAGTAATTAGAATATAAGGGTATTATATAATAACGTGGCTATTAAGTACTATAAATAGTATATATATATATAGAACTCTCTATTCTTATTAATAGTAAGATTAATCGCTACCCTTCCCTCTAGGGGGAATTCCCTCCTCTATATACTATAGGTAAAGGGGTAGTATAGTACTACTATATACTATAGACGCCACGTTAATAGTAGTACTATATTCCTAACTAGTCCTTATAGTAGGATCTACTATTAAAATTAAGGTCCTTATTATAGAAGGCTATACTATACTAATATATACTACTATTACTAGGATAGTAAAGCCTTTTATAATAGTCTTTTATAAGCTTATATTACTAGCGGCCTTATAAGTATCTACTAATATAGTAAGATAAGCGCCGTCTTAATTATACTTAATAAGTAATCTAAGCCGTACCTTTTAAGGTAGCCGTATTAATATAAGCGAAGTATTAAATATATATACTTCTAATATAAACGAATTAGTAATATATATAAAGATACCTCCTTTAAAGCCGAAGTTTTAAGTATATTTAGGTTTAAATAGGAAGTCCCTATTAGCTAGGATATCTCCTTTATAAACTACGAGTACCTAGATAGTTAAGTATAGTAGAATAATAATAGACGCCTTAGTCTTAATAGTATATTTAATATTAAGCGACGACTATATATAAACTCTAGTTAGTAATATAAGGTCTTAATAAGAATCTAATATTACTATTTACTTACTAAAATCTAGGATTACCTTTTATAATACTAGGATATTATTACTAATAAGTAGGTTAGCCTTTAGATCCTTTATAATATAAACTTCTATACCTACTAAGGCGGTTACTAGTCTCTTACTAATAATTCTACTAATAAATAATTTAACTAGAGTATACTTATTAGTTTTTATAATTTTATTACTAATACCTTATACTAGTATTAGGGATACTATCTTTTTAATTTCTATATTTAATAGTATCCTTATAAAATAGGTTTAGTTAATTAATATAATAGAATAGCCGCTATTAAGGTAGACTTTAGTCTACTTACTAGCCTTAGATTATACTATATTAATAGTAGTATATTTCTATCCCTTAAAGCTATATCCTAGGGCTTTTAATTAGTCTAGAAGAATAATTAATTCTACTAATACTAATTAATTAATAGGCATTATAAGATAGGTTATAGTTATCTTCTTAGCTAATATAGGGGCGGATATAGTTATAAAAAGCTTTTATACTATCTAATATTACTTTTATAGATAACTAAATAACTTATTTCTTAATAAGAATATAAAGGTATAAGAGGAGTAGGTATAAATATTTATATTAGGCTAATCTATAAAGTTTACTTTAGGTCTTTATTAACTATAGTTAATAAGGTCCTTATTTACTCCTAAAGACTTACTTATATAGAAAGAGTTATACTAATCTTATAATAGGTCTAGTTATTTAACGCCGTAAGCGTCGCCTTATATTATAGTATAATACTCCTAATAACTATTAGGATTACTATTAGTAAAGTCTTCTACTATATCCTTTATAATAGCCTAGTATACTTATTATAATAAAAAGCGCGGTATATAATTATCTTATAATTAACTACCTAGCTAGTAATTCCCTTAACCTAGCCTTATAGATTATAATAGTCGTTAGAGTAAAGGTTAATTAGGTTACTATATAGAATCTAATATATTTACTAGGCCAGTTATAATTTAAAGCCTTTATACTAGAGGTAAGATTTAAGGGGCGTTTTAATAAAACTACTAGCTTTAATAAGGCTATTAATTTATTTAATAAGCCTAGTTATTTTAAAAGGGTAAGAATAGGGGGTAAGTATTATTATAAGACTAGTTACTCTACTAGAATAGCTAGTACCCTACTCTATTATTAGAAAAACCGTATTAACTATATTACCTAATAGGCCTATATTTATAACTAGGATACTATTATAACCTATTACTTAAAGTACTAGTAGAAGTTCTCTACCTACTTATATAAATCTACTATTTATACTTCCTATCCTTAAGTTCTAATAAGAAGTTATTAATAAAGGTCTAGTTAATAGGATAGTAAATATTATAGTAAAGTTTAAAGTTAATAGTATTATATATAATATTAAGTTAAATCTTTATATCTTTTAACCTAGTATCTTTTATAAAGCCTAGTATCTTAGTACTAAACTCCTATAACTTATAATAGCTTATAGTATCCTTTATAATAAACTTCTTATATATTATACTATTAATAGAGATATTTAATAGCTATTAGAACCTTTAAAGTAGTAGTTATACCTATTTATTAATACTATTACTAAAGGTTACTATCCTTTATTCTATTTTAGAGAGCTTACTATTATACTATTTAAGTACTTATTTATAAAGGCTTAGCTAAAGGTTATTCCTAATAATAGTAGGATCTTTAAGTAAGTATATTTACTTAGCTTAATTAGTAAATATATAAATGTCTTAAAAGTAAGTATCCTTTCTAGTATACTTAATAGCTAAGCTAGTACTAATAGATTTATTATTATATATAGGATTAAAGAATCCTAAGTCCCTAGGGTTCTACTAGGAATAATTATTACCGCTATTAACTAAAGTTAATATACCTACTTCACCTAGTTAGCTAGGTTAACTAGGCTAACTAGCTAGTTTAGGAGGACCTAATAGGCTAGGTATAGCTAGGTTCTCCTAAATATATTAAGCTATAGTAGCGTTAATAGTTACTTATATAGCTAGGTTAATAGCGAAGGTTACTATACTACTAGATAATTAGCTAGATAGATTACGTTCTAGGCTAATTAGTTATCTATAAATAGCTTCTTCAGCTAATATTTACTTAGTAGTAGCGGTACTATTAAAAGATAAAGTAGTCTATAATTTACTTAGTAAGGGAGGGCTATTAAGGAGTTTATAAGAGGCTTCCGTTCCCTTATTAAAGTATAAGATAGCCTTATAAATAGTAGGTTTATTAATTACCTAGTCTTAAGGCTAAGATTATATAGAAGCCTTAAAGAGACTAATAGCTTCTAAGGATATAGATCTAGAACGGGTACCTCCTTATCTAGTAGAGGCTTCTTAGCCTAATCTAGCGGGTCTAAAGGTATCCTTTATAATTAAAGAAATAATATAGTAAGTAGTATTATTAATTAAGGATATAAAGATATATCTAGTCTATATAAATTTATCTAACTAAAAAGTAAGTTCTACTACTTCCTAAGAAGTTTAGAGAGCTATAATAATAGAATATAGAGAAGTATTAAGAAAGAGTAGTAAATTCATTAGGGCCTTAATAGAAATTCTCTATCTTAGTACTAACTCTCTAGGGTATAGAGAATAAATACTTATTAGTAAAGGCTTTTATAGATAAGAAGTCTATTATAATAGCCTTACTATAATACTTATATAAGGCCTCTAGTATACTATTAAGGTCCTTAATAATAAGGTATATTATTATTAATATATAGCGTTTAGGGAAGTCTTTCCTAGGCTAGGAGGACTTAATACTAGTATTATAGAGACGGCGTTTAGTTCTTCTTAAATAGTTAGAAAGTATTTATAGAAGATATTAGTATAAATAAAGGTATTACTACTATTATTAAGGTAGTAAGTACTTAATAGACTAATTATAATTATATAATTAATTATTAGAGAGGCGAAGCCTCTCCTAGGTATAAAGTAGCCTAGTAGAAGGCTTCTACTCTCTATAAGCTAGCTAAGGTAACTACTAGCTATATATATAATATAGCCTTAACCCTCCTTTTTATACTATCTATTAATAATTATAATATATTATTATTAATAAGGTACTAGGCTACTTCTAATATTTTATATAACTTTTTTAACCTCTCTTTATTATTTTTATTATAGCTTATAATATCTAGTTCTAACTTATAATACTTCTCTTTAAATAGTTATTAAAGGTATTTAATTAGATTTAAGTTTAATAAGTAGGGTAGCTAATTAATAAGTTATACTTTATATTCTTTAAATTATACCTTTATAACTCTTATAATATATATATAAGTATTATCTTATATAAATTATATACTAGGCTAATAGATTATAAGGATCTAGTCCTTTAAAATATTAATATATAATTATAAGGACTAGTTAGGAATATAGTACTACTATTAACGTAGCGTCTATAATACGTAGTAGTACTACGCTACCCCTTTACCTATAGTATATAGAGGAGGGAATTCCCCTTAAAGGGAAGGGTAGCGATTAGTCTTACTATTAAGGAGAATAGAGAGTTCTATATATATATATACCGTTTATAGTACTTAATAGCTACGTTATTATATAGTACCCTTATAATAATATTATAATATATCTATTTACTTTTACCTTTAAATTATATATTATTTATATTAGATTATTTTATTTAATATTATAAAAGGCTATTTATATTATAACTAACTTTACCTTTTCTTTTTTAAATAGCTAGATTATATCCTTATCCTACATTAGCAATTCGGGAACCTAGCCCTAGAAGCTCTAGCAGCTCAACCAGCCTGTACGGAAGGACTTGTACTTAGGAGTTATCGTACTAGCCCTAATAGGAAATATTATAGATATTACGTCATATATTACTAATTAAATAGTAAGCTAGGCTAACTTCAAAGTTTAAGCTAAAACGGACTAGTACTTGCTAAGATACTAGCTCCTAAAGTTAGAAGTTTTTTTTATTCATTTTAAAAACTTCTAACTTTAGGAGCTAGTATCTTAGCGAGTACTAGTCCGTTTTAGCTTAAACTTTAAAACTAGCCTAGCTTACTATTTTATTAGTAATAGATGATGTAATATCTATAATATTTCCTATTAGGGCTAGTACGATAACTCCTAAGTACAAGTCCTTCCGTACAGGCTGGTTGAGCTGCTAGAGCTTCTAGGGCCGGGTTCCCGAATTGCCGATGTATTTCTAATTAATATAGTAGAAGACTTATTCCCTTTTTTTTCTAGAGCCTAGCTTTATTAAGTATTTATTTAACTAGACTATTAATACCTATTCTACTTTATACTAGTATCTCTATATTATATACTAATTTAACTACTATTTTATATATATCTTTTAGAGAAGTAGGCGCTTTATTATAAGTTAATCTATAATTCTATACTCTTTAAGTTATTATTATATAGTATATCTATTAATTTTAACCCCTAGCTCTTTCTTAAGGTTTAAATAATATATCTTTAATTTAATTTAAACTATATAAAGAAGTTTATACTCTACTTATACCTCTAGGAGTTATAGCTAACTAGTTCTAGGCTAATCCTCTTATAAGGGTTAAGTAGTAGAGTTCTTAATAGTATAGTAAATTATTAATTTTAAGATATTTTTAGTACTTAAAATTACCTTATACCTTAAGCCTATTATATATCGCCTAATAATATAACCTCTTATAGAAGGAGTAAGATACTTCTACTAAAGCCTAGTATAATATCTAGGGGTAATAGGAGTTATAGTTAGTATATAGGAGGTAGGGGGAATATAAGGTTTTTTAATATTCTCGCTTAAATACGGGATAGTGCTAAAACTTATGGCCCAGTACTATAAAATCGTTGTTACACTGCCTAAGTGTACGCAGACCCCCGGGAGCTAGCCCAAAAGTCCCGGTGGCTCTGCTCCCGATAGATCTAGCGCCAAATCAAGACTTTTGGTGTCAGCCTCGGTAGTTTGAGTATATGTAGCATTGGGAGCCGCAATAACCATATGTCCTGTATTATGTATAACTAGGCATACTAAGGCCCTACTTCTACGTATATTCTTTATAACATCCTATATACTTATAGATTCCTCATCAATGCACTCGTTAAAGTCAAAGGACATGCGCTCACTCCCCCTCGTCCCATGTCAACCTAATCGACGACGGCCACAACTCCAGATGGCAGACCGTACCCCCTCTCTCACACTCCATAAATATCCTCGCGCACTGTTCCTTGTACTTATCGTCCGAATCCGCAGAGCAGGAAAGGTGAATCTCATCGAGCTTTGGCACCATCTCATCCTTCCTAGTTGAAAAGTCGCGAAACATCACCTCAAGAGTCATCGCATCCTGGGCTGTCCCAGCCGAGATCAGTGAGAGCTGAGCGACTGAAGAGGGGACTAGGTCGGCAATACTGAACGCCTCAGCGTCGTCCAGTTCGTTATTATGATCTATTGAGCCGCCTCCGACCATGCGGGAGATGATGGGCGTAGCAATCCGACTCACAGCGGCAGCAGTAGAATTACACCCCGCAACCTCAATCGGCAATTCAAGCTTCCTTAACCGCCGAAAGCCGTGCATGGATGGCTTGCCTGGAAGGATCTCGCCGCGGAGCTCGCAAATAGAGACAGAGAGCTCCTCAAGGTGCGCGCCCGTCGCGCGCTCGATGGCCGTGATGAAATTGCAAATGTCCCAGTCGGCGTCGACGCCTTCTTTGGTGCAGTGCGAGTACCGAAGCGTCCGAAGGCATGGGGTGTGGGCAAGGAAGCCGGCGATGCCTGCGGGGGAGATGCAACAGCTGACAAGATGGACTGCGCCGAGGGTCGATGGTCCAAGGCCAGCGTGATGCGGAGCTTTGGATGAGGATGTGCGATCGTGGCCGAAGTCGGAGGACGTGGCTACGCAGCTGGGGCCGCGGAAAGAGCGCACGTGCGGTAGGGCAAGGAAGGGGCTCGCCCAAGCTAAATCACACCGTTCTTGGGGTCCTAATGAGACAGATGGCCCGAACCTGCTGACCTGGGCGAGGCTGGGCCTGTCGGCGAGGAGATGCTGCGTCGACTGCTTGGCCCGACGGACGAGGGTGTCGATGAGTTTGTCGGTTGCCTCGAGAGGCTTCCAATATTTCGGTAGCCTAAGCATCTTGACATTGGGCAGAAGCGTCAGGAGAAAAGCAGCCGCGTGCTGTGAGTAGCGTTTAGCCTCAAAATCCTCTTCGATCGCATTATAGAATTCCCTGGCGTCCAAATCTGACGCTTCAAGGTAGGTCGAATCGGCAAGTAGGTTGCGTACCGCATCGCCGCAATCATTTGGGATCTTTGGCTTGAATTCTCGGGGCTGGCCGGACTTGAAAAAGCTGTCGCATCTGAAATTTGCGTCGACGATGTAGCGAGCTATGACGGGCTCGACGGCTATGCGCGCGATCAGGTCGAAACTTGATCGAAAAGAAATGGATGGATCGGACCTCCTTTCGTAATAGGTGAAGTGCTGGAACCGTAAGCGGAGAGTGTTATAGCGTTTAATAAATGATATACACAATGTATAAAGCTTCCTGCAGGTCAATGCCGCGCTCTCGAAACCCTCTGGGATGACACATGTGATGATCTGTTCCATCATCTCGTTGGGCAGACGAGCGAGCGCCATGGTGATGTTTGAGGATTGGAGGGAACGCTGTTGAACATTTGAACGATCAGATTGAAGACGTTGGATATCGCCCTTGGCATGAGAGCTGCCAAAGTCCAAACAGAGAGTAAAGTAAAGTAAACATTTTCCGGCCTAATATGCTAGTATATCAGCGCTTACTTAATTGACTCCCTCATACTATTGCCCTCAGAAATCCCTTATCTATGATTCAGCATTTTTGGTGATGTAAGATCAAACACAACTTAGGGCACAGCAACAGTATAGGGATTCCTCCGCTCATGTGAGTCTGACATCCTGTTGCGCCTGTGTAGCACCTTAGGAGCTACGCCATAAGCGGGGGCGGCACGTGCGGGAGCAGCGGCGTATTATAAGGCGCTACTAACGCAAGCATCCTAATGATATGTTTCATGTGATGGAGGTACGACGCTCCCAATCCAATTGATCAAGTATGCAGTAAACGATCTTGCACCGCAAAAATACACAGCCTCGACTTCACAAGTCCCAACACTGCCTTCTTGGTCAATCATGACTCTACACCCTCCTCGAAAGCGTTCCTAGAACATGGGAAAGCCATATTCGCTGTTGATAATATGAACAATACGCATCAAGCCCAACAAAGCTCGGTCAACGCTTATTGTAGAGCAGCCTGAACTGAGGGAGCCAGCCTTGTTTCCGGAAATCAAAGCAGGATTGGTGTTGTCCTAGCACAGTATGCAAGTGCTAAATCCGTGCCAGAACAAAGGATTACGCAAGGAGCCTACGATCTCAGCCGCCACAGCATTCCACATATCTCACGGCAGTAAGTTTCAAAGGCGATGTGAGTACCAGACTGTGCCAGAACAACGTGTTGCAAAATAAGCTCCCGACGTCAGCCGCCACAGCCTTACTCAATTTTATATGTATCTCTGACACGGAAATCCATATGGGCTATGGCAATGCACTTTGCAACCAACCTAGACGCATGTTTCAGGAGACCCAACACCTTGTCCAGGGGACAGTTTCAGATTGGCAGTCCTCCAAACAAATAGGATGATGGGGGCAGCTTCCTTCAAAAAAATGGTATTACCATTCAAGGCATACTGTTTGTCTTGTAGATACTATGCGTAGGAAGACTCTTACTTATCCCGCGCCTCACTACATACGAATGTCTTTTACGCCACTGTCTGAGAATTTGCAAGTCCTCTACCAATGGCATCTCTACTCATATCCCTTGCGCTGTTGCCCCAACTCATAGCCGCTGCCACCGCTCCCCAAGCCTACAACCTCGTATCCCCGTTAGCAGCCTTGCACGACTGCCAACGTGGCTGTATCTCTCAAGGCTTAGGAGATTTTGGGGCCCTTGGAGACGTTTCATACTTCGTGCCAATGATACGACTCTGGGCCTACGTAAGAACATCCAACAGACAGTTATAGGGCGCAGGAACCAATGCAGGAGCTTTAAGACAACTAAGGTTATGGTGTGGCGATGATACAAATGGGCATCTGTGCCAGATTATCCATCAAACATGCACAGGGCGCAGTATCAGCCTGAAATCCTATGGCCAGGAGTGTGATGGGGGTATCTGACTTCAACGCAACATGGCCGCGTACTTATATATAAACCCTTCTTCATGTTTGAGAAATCAGCCAATTTTACGATCTACTACATTATCCAACCCGTCCTACCACACACTGAAAGGACTTGCACACCATGCATTCATTCTTCTATATGTCGATGCTGCTTACTGCTTCTGCAATTTATATACCGCTATACCCACGCGCCAATCCGAAACCGGACCCTTGCATGCAAGAGGTCGAGGAGAATGAATCGGTTTTCAACGACGCAATTACTGCCGACGGGACCGCAGGTATTGGAGCCGAGTTTGAGAGTCCATTGTTCTACTTCACAAATCTAGAATGTAGTCTGGCCGATACAAATGCGGCAAAGAACAAGATTATCGCGAAGCGCACGGGGACGAACTGGGAGCTAACGGCAGACACGGGCTTCCGTGAGGGAAAGGTCGATGCAGAATATATATTAGATGGCCGAAATATTAAAGTCGGAAGTGGAAATGGTGCGAAAACAGGTAAAGCAATTGCGGATGACCTTGTAAGTTACTGCTGCGACTCGATACCGCGTTCTGTCCTATTAACGCTGTCAGATCGCTTGGAAGCCATGGCAAGGGGACAACCCAACAGTTGACATTGACCAAAGCAAGTGCAACCCGTGGATTATCAGTGCCCCACCAAAGGACACGGATCCAGCTACACTAGAGTGGAGCCCGCAGGTCACTACGCCAATGCCTCTTGAAGCGGTGTACAGTCTTATGAAAGAACAGCAGACAGATACAAGTATAAGGAACATTCTCGACGGAGATAGTATAGCTTATGGAGAACTTCTTATCGTCGTAACTAAAGAATGGTTCCAGTCCAACACGAACGGCATCGACAGGTCCAAAGTCACTGACGATGTTCTTGGCTTCTGCTCCTTAGTGTTAACCTATGCTAAAGCCGCGACTATTCGAATGGGGAGCCCTAAGCGTTTTCTAACCTTTATGCCTCGAACCGAGTTTAACACCGTTTATCAACAAGTTAAATCAAAGATTCCAGGCGACCTTTTCACCCTGTTCAATAATCTTGCATGCTATAAGATGGATGAAAACAAGAACTTTGTGTAGGTAACTCAACTCTTCTTGCTTGCCTAACTGACAGCGTCCAGGGTCGACACTAATTACTGCAACGGGCCCAAATCAAAGCCAGTCTCCAATAAGAGGTTCGGCGCCCTGTCGTACAAAAACAGCGATGCTAGCGTCAACATTAGAGATTGGATTCAAGGCATTGGCAAGGGAAGTCCCTCTCCAGACCTACTCTCAAAATACGATAGGAGTAACGACGGCTCCATTGGCGGCCTCGGCGATCAAACGGAAAAAATGTTCGACTCACAGCGCTCAGTACCCTTATTCGAGTTCCGAGATCTAGACACTATCCGGACGTCAAAGTTCGAGCAATTCATGACCGACGTAGACTCCGCCGTCCAGAAACTCCACAAGGACTTCGCCGACGCTCCCAAGAAGCTAAAGCTCAAACGGGATGCCCCCGCTAGCTGCACACTGCCTACTGCCCCAAGTCCAACTTCCCCCAATAATCCCCCGATTGTTAAACCCGTGGATCCTCCTTCGCAGCCGTCCTGTATCCCTCCGCCAACGGGCTCTGTCAAGGACGCCCACGAGGGCGAGATGCAGAAGGTCGCCAAGTTCTTCTGCGACAAATACGCCTCCAACACTGCTGCCAAGGCTCCCATTAACATTGCTCAGACCGTTACGGCCGGCACGCGCACCGAAGGTAGGACAACGGTCGATATCGCCTTCGATTACCCGCCCAACGAGGGCAACCAGGACGATGTCTATGATATCAAGCTTATCTCTGTGGGCCATTGCACGCCTTTGAATGGGTTTAATCTGAAATCGCCGGTGGCGAATAATAATTGCGCGGATATCTTGCATAACGCTTGGAAGAATTGTGAGTCTTTTCCTGAAGTCTTCTCGGCTTTTGCGCACGGCGGTAAGCTAATGATTATTGAAGGCAATAATAAAGGTCGTGGGGGACAAATTACCGCTGGCTGCTTGGTCTATAGTATTCATACTAAATACTAAGCTGGCCACCGCATGAGGGAGCGCGGAACCCTTGGGAACCAGCCTTAGGAAGTGTCTTTCGGAGACAGCTTTGGGGTGCTTCTGCCCGATTACGACCTCCGCCTGCCACGCTCGCGTACGACCATCGCATAAGGGAAGATACCTCTCAGTGTGTTGGCTTTGATTATTGACTGTGAAACGTGACGGTTACAAAGGAGGATGTTGAGCACGCGGGACAGAGTGTGTCAAATGGTTCGTTCGAAATATTGACAGAATGCGCGAATGGTGGATTGCGAAAGGCGTTTTCTTTGGGATCATATAGATTATGGGTTGAGATTGGTTTTCTTGACATAGGATTTTGCAAATGTAAGGTACTGCTTGCTCTTTCATCTCCTAAGAGGGCTTTCCTTGTGACTTCGCCCGCCTCCGTGCCAAACGTTGACCGAGATAGGTTTCTCGCCGACTTCTTACTAAATTAGCAGGACACTACTGCCTATCGAGCTCTTATAGCTAGTAGTCTTGTCAACGACTACGAGACATGTCTGAGGCGACGTATCCAAACGGATGATCACGATCACGCTAACGACACCGTAGTATAGAGGAAGGCGGGATATGTGTGACCCACAACAAGCTTTGTGGCAGCATCCGAGACTCGCACGACCAAGCTTAGCGTTCACATGCCTGATCAGGGTGATGCGGTTGCCTCAGTACCTCAGACGTGCCATTGGCCAGCAAGTAGCTCGCTAAGCCCCTTCGGGTTAGCAACGCTGACTACGCAGCAGGAGGGCGGTGTTGGAATTCAGACCGGGTCAACCTCGGTAGTCACTAATCAGGACTAGTCAGGGGGCCTTGGCAGACTAATAGAGATTTCTCGTGATGGTTATTCCATTCTACATAGCTATATCCATCCATTAGT
>JAABUX010000264.1_pt1 | contig 88539 bp, 84 predicted proteins | sample 5561851 | NCBI WGS metagenome assembly JAABUX01 (sample SAMN10711883, study PRJNA513361) | rock metagenome | isolation source: Antarctica rocks | place: Antarctica: Victoria Land, Richard Nunatak red sandstone | collected 2016-01-03 | reverse complement strand
TGGGCTTCTATCTTGCGAGTCGGTATGGAGAATTCACTGTCGTGAACCCGACACTCGAGCAACTGCTCGGCCGTAGTGTTATCAGCATGCGAGACCTGATCGCGAAAAAGGCCGGCAGCTGACGATACCGGGCAGCTTAACTGATACGTACTGTGGTCATTTCCGTTCCGCTCGCGCTGACGAGCATCTGCTGTCCGCGTTCGGCGCCGTGCAGGCGGCCCTCACAAACAACGTCCGTAGAACCGGCGAACGAGGCGAGCTATGGGTCGAGGAGGGAACGCTGTCGACACCAAACAAACGTTCGATTGTGACCGAAGAAGAGCGTCCCGCATTAGATAAGTCCCGATGCCCAACGCCGCTCGCCCGCGGCATTTCAAGCTAACGGCCCGTTTTATAAATGAAACCGAAGGATTGCAAAGATGATTTCCTTTACCCCCGCAGATCTCGACCGCTTTCTCTCAGAGGACAATGGCGAGCCTGTCGTTATGCTAAATCTGCTCCGATTTCGGCCCGATGGCGGCCGGAATCGCTACGTTGAATACTTGAACATGGCCGGGCCCTTGGTCAAGCGCTACGGCGCAGAGATCATCTACGCCGGCGATGGCGCAACGCCGCTCGCGGCCGAGCCTGGCCAATCATGGGACGCCGTAGCTTTGGTCCGGTACCCGACCCGGCGCGTCTTCGCGGACATGATTGCCGATCCGGACTATAAATCTGCCGATCCCGTCCGGATGTCGGCGTTGGCTGAAGCGGTTTTGCAACCCATTCGTACCACGTTCGGCTGATGCGGTCATCGCGACGCGCGAGACGTCGCGCTCGGCCGCATGCCAGCTGAGTCCCGTGAGCGACCCCTTTTCGGGACGACCGTCCATGCTTGGGCAACCGCGCAGCGCATAGACGCCGCCAGACGCAGCGGGCTCCGACGACGAGCGCGACTCTTCAAGGCGTTGCCGACCGCCGGAATTGGCGCACCCTAAGCCGCGGCGCGGGCGCTTTCAAAGTCTCGGAATGCGGCGTTCTCGCCGCAATTTAACGGCCTCCAATACGGGCGCGCAAGTACGACGCAAGAAGCGTATTAAGCTCCGCGATGACGGCACGCCGACTCGTCTTGGGCGCTCGCGCGATGAGCCGCATTCCGGTCCGCACAGTCGCCATCGTTACGCGGACGACAAGCCTTCGCTCCGCCGCCGACAGCGCGAGCTCGCGCGCAACCAAGATGGCCTCAAGGCGCGCCGCGACCTCGCTGTCGAGTGATGGTGTACGCGCGACGATGCGGTCCATCACCTCGGCGACGGCGGGACAATCGATGGCGACGGCCGCAAGCGGCTCGATGAGCGAAGACACAAAGGTTTCGACGGACACGTTTGCGAGCGACACGTCGAGCACGACCGCCGGCAAGGCGCGGTAGCGGGCGACGATACGATCGGCGACGGCGTCGACTAGCTGGTCTTTATTCGAAAAGTACTGATAGAGTGACCCGATCGCGGAACCGGAGCGCTCGGCAACGTCCGTGAGGGTCAACGCCTCGTACCCGACCTCCGCGAGCAGCGCGGCGGCCGCGTCAACAATTGCCTCCACCCGGCGTTCGCCGCGGGTTTGGCTCGGCTTCCTCCTCGGTTGTGGCGCGACGATTGCTTTCATTTGACAATCTGAGGATAACCTCATATACTGCGAACGTCAAATATGAGGGGTCTCTCATGTTGTTTCTCTCGAGCGCCGCAACTCTCAGCACCGGCGTGGGGAATTACTCACGGAGAATGTGTAATTATCTCACCGGAGACGACACATTGGGAGAGCCTATGCGGACGCGGGAAGCTCCGCCCACGTAACGCTGCTGCATCACGCCGTTCGTCCTCGTGCTACGACGGTCGTCAGCTCCCGTCAACCTCGCCAAAATCGAGCAGTAGGGCATCATCGCGGTTAGGAAATTTCAATGGATAATTCGCCAAGCCGTTTCATCGCGCCCGTTGCCGTCGCGCTTGTCGTAGCGACGCTTATTTACAGCGGCACTCTTGTCTTGGGTAACGCAACGATGGCCGTCATAGGCGGGTCCGCCGTCATCGCATATTTTGTATGGCTTGTGACCGCGTGGCGGCGGCCCATTGATCCATCAACGGTTACCCTACCATACCTCGCCCTAATTGCGATGGAATTGGTCCACATGGGAGAGGAGCAACTGACTGATTTTCCCGGAAGTCTTAGACGCATATTTCTAATACCGCACTCATTCAATCTAGTGATGCACGCGGTACTCCTGATGGGCGTCGTGAATGCAGTTGCCCTGCTCGCGGCGCTCGGCATTCGTTCGTCCAAGGCAGTGGTTCGGCAAGTTGCCGGATACATCATGTGGTTCTACGTCATCGGTCCGGGTATGGTAAATGCCGTTGCGCACGTGACCTTTCCGTTCGTGGCTCATACACTGTACTTCTCAGGTTTGATCACGGTAATTTTGCCAACCATCGCGGGGACCGTCACGCTGATAAGGCTCCTTCAAAGTGACGCGCGCGCCAGATCAAACGTGGTTCGCCGACGTTCGACGGAGGCCGCGCTTTCAACAGGTTCCGCGGGGGCCTGATTCGGCGGCACCGCATCTCTTGGGTTGGCACGGCGTCGCGTCATCGTACACGACGAATACCACCACTAGTCTCGAAAACCACCGTTTGAGACCTAGCGGCAGACGACCTCAAGTCGATTTCCGGACGGATCTTCAAAAAATGCCGCATAGTAGCAGTCCGCGATTTCAGGACACCATTGAGGTGCTTCGAAATCGCGAGCTCCTGCGCCGCGCGCCAACCCGGCTATGCGGTCTACGTCTTCCGGATTGTCAGCGTGGAAGGCCAGGCGCACTTCGTTTGGAACATGACTAGGCGATTCAATTACGACGATGGCTTCCTGCACCCGTCTCTCCGAGACGCGGTAATACACGACGTCGCCGTTGGCCTGACGCTGACCGCGGAAGCCGAACGCTTTTAAAAAGGTGTCGTAAAACGGCCGGACGGCAGTCACGTCGGCGACACGAAGGTCGATATGATCGAAAACCATCAAGTCGCATTGGGTAACGGACGCCCCCATCCTTGACGCGGCAGACTTTCCCGAAAGCGACCCCTTTGGGGACTACTCACGTCGTTCGAGATCATGGGGCTGCTAGATAACGAATTCGCATTGCGAGTCGCTCGAGGCTCGGCAAAGACGACGTGTGAGGATTCATCGCACCGCCGCTCCCGCGGCATAAAGGCGCCTAAGGCAGGCGGTCCGATTAGGCTTCGCCGTCACCAGAGGCGTTGCGTCGCAATAAAGAAGCGTGCCAGCCGAACAGGCCTGCGGCGCCGACTAGCTCAACCGCCATAGCTCCGGTCAGAACGGCGCCCGGTGAACCATATTGGATCGTAGACACGAACCTTCCGAGGCCACTCAAGGCAAGAATGGCACACAAGATTCTGAATAAATCCGCGTCCTTGCGCAAGTCCGACGTAGTGCGCCATAAAAGGATGCCGTATCCGAACCATATCGCGCCCCAAAACCGAACCTGGCTGTTCATGATAGGATCTGTTCTGATCTCTCCGTCGATCGGAGAGCCGGCCGCCTTCAAGAGAGCGACGCCATCAACAAGGTCCGCTGCTCCCGTTATGAATGGAACCAAGCAAAATATTTTCACGACGGTTGCTAATCGTTGCATCGAGAGCACCAACTCTTTCTCGTTAAGGAGATGACAGGTCCACGCCTAGACTTACCGCGGAGGGCCTCAAGTTAGACGATTGGTGCTGCGTGTGACGGCATCTTCCGAACGCCGGTAAACTACGCCGACCTTCGACTCGGAGCGCTGGTTGTCGATCGCCGCGAGCGAGACCTATGATGCTCTCGCTCAAGGGCCTCTTCAGCTTACAATCGCAAGGCCTCGTTTGGAAACGGCCGCGTAGATTTGAACCCAGGCGGAATCGGAGATTTGAACCCCTGAGAGCATAAAGCAGGGCGCCCCTCTCGAGGATGTCGGTAATCGACCACCTTCCCTCCGAGAGGAGCGACCCAAGGGTGATTCCCGTGCACGACTGGGAGACCATTCGCCTGCGCTACGGGCGCATCAAAGAGCCGATCAAATTAGTGTCGCGCGAGACGGGTATCGCCCAACACTATTCGAAAATATCTGCGCCAGGCGGAGCCGCCGGCACGGCGGCCGCGACCGCGGGCGCGAATCCTCGATCCGTACGTGAGTCATGTCGACGAGCTGATCAAATCGACACCAAAGATCACGGCGGCACGGATCGGAAGTTATCTGCGCGAGCACGTTGACGCCGCTATTCACATAGACGAGAGATTGAGAACGTCGTCGTGAAAGCACTTTTTGCCGATTGCTCGAGGAACGAGCAAAGTCAGGCCTCATCGTCACAATTAGTGCGCTATCACCCGGCGCGCAGCAGGTGGTCGGCGCTCGCGGCTATCCCGTTAATGAAGCGAACCGCGCACTTACGAACGTGGCTCGAGGCCATGAGGACGCCGGGCACGGCGCGTTCCTCGCTGAATGAGGTCCGCATACGTGTCACCACTAGAGTGGATCAGATGTAGGATTAAAAGGACGGTATCTAAAGGTTGCTACGAACGATATAGTCAGAGTTGTGATGCTCTGCGCCAGCGAACGGTGCATTCTATTTGTGCTAAAGGTCTTTGGCGAGTTTCCGAATCTGCTTTCGCAGCCAGTTGTGTGAAAAAAAAGAGATACGCTCCTGGTAAGCGAGGAGGCGGAGCTTCGAAGGTTACGGCTGCCGTGTTGCAAGAAAACGCGATCTTGCGGCACACCGACGGTTCCCAGGCAGCTTTGATCATCGAGCACGGGGAACTCGTCGATATGCCAACGCGATACCGAATCTATGGCGCCGACGAGACGATTTATGATGCATTCTTCCCCACCGATTGCGTGCTGTCGGTTGTCTCCGAAATGGCTGATGGCGAGGCGATTGAGGTTGGCACCGTCGGACGCGAGGGTACCTCGGCAATCCCGTTGTTGATGGGTGGAACGACGACTGCGAACGACTGCTATTGCCAAGTCCCTGGGCGCGCCATCCGCCTTCCGATTGCGCACTTCCACCACTTGCGGACGACCGATACGGCGTTCCGGGTGCTACTCGATCACTTTCTTCAAGCCTACGTGAGTTTTCTCGGTCAACTTACGGCGTGCAACCGTCTGCATAATACTGAAGAACGGTGCGCGCGCTGGTTACTCCTAACGCAAGACCGGGTGGGAACGAATAGGATTCCGCTTACGCACGAGTATCTCGCAATGATGATTGGCAGCCGTCGATCCGGCGTCAGTCTGGCGCTGGGCGCGCTTCGGCAAGCTGGATATATCGATTACATGCAAGGCGCAATCACGATCACCGACCGAGCGGGTCTGCTCAGAACGTCTTGTCAATGCTACGTCGTTGCACGGAAGCTGTTCTCGAAATTGGGATCGCATCGTGAAGCTGACGGTGAATTATAGCGATCTTTCAAGTACGTGGTCGCACCGGTGCCGATGTTCCGCATCGCGCTAACACGGAACACCCGCGACACCGCGTGGCCTGCGCTCATCGTCATCGATCCGAGAACTGAATGATGGGGATGCCGATCACCCCACATCCCGCGGACCAAATCGTCGCCAACATCGTCACCGTGGCCAAGGCGATCCGCGCCGCGGCCGGCGTAGTTTGCTTGTCGCAAACGCCTGACTTGCTGACCGCACCGCGGCATCTTTCTCAATTGAAGGACGCAGGCTGGAAATCAACATCGAACGCAGACGATGGCGACATCGTCGCGCATCAGCCGATCGTCGCCCATTCGAAAATGGAGAAGTGCGTCAATGACCTGCCGCGGCGAATCGTTACGGAATTGGCGCGCAACTTGTGACGCCGAATCAAAAGTAAGCCCGGGTAGCTGCTCGTCGAACGCGCCGTCGGTAGCAACGATCAACAACGATTGAGCCGGAATGTCAACGACCCGTTCCGCGTATGCGGCTTCGGCGCTTACGCCAAGAAGCGCCCCAGTCGCTTCGAGCCGCGTGATCTCCCCGTGCTCGCCGATGACCATTGCCTCTTGGGCCGCGGCTGCATATTTGAGGCGGTGCGAGTTGCTATTGAGGACGCCGCGAAACGCCGTTGTGTAGCCGTCGTCGCTCTCCGCGGAGTAAGCATCGAGAATCGCAGCGTTAACGCGCCGTAACGCTTGGGACGGTGGATCATCCCTGCGGCAGCGATGGAACGCTGTCTGGACAAACGCCCCCAATCTCGACGCACTCGGACCGTGGCCCATCGCGTCTCCAAGTAAGAGAAAGATGTTCTCGTCTTGAGCGTCAACGCATGCGAAATCGCCAGAGTGTCGCGCATCGCCATCGACGGTGACGGCGCAGCGTGCTGGCAAAAGGGATGTTTCTAAAGCGTCGAATCGAGCGCCACAATAACGACTCTCGCTCGCAACGTTCGAGCGCAAAGCGCCGAACTGTAAGGACACGAGTTTGTTTGATGGCTTCGGCCGGACGACGGGTGTCAACAACGTAACGACATCCCTGCAACTAGAAGGCGGGAACGCCGAGACGCGAGTCCCTAGATGCTAGCAGCGCTTACGAGTTCGGCGTACGGAGACAGTCTAGCGCGTTCACAAGGCCAATTGCTGTTCGTTTGTGGCGAGGTGAGCCGAGCGCCAACGATATGTCCGGTGTCAGTGCCACCTTAGCGATCTCCACGACGTCGATATACGCACGACGAGCGGCCGCGTCTACGTGCCTGCAGCACGCGCTTTTCAACGCCGAGATTGCCGCCATCGTACGCTATGTCGAGGCGGCGTATGGGCACGGCGGCGCGAGCGGCGTCCCCGCCGACACGATGGCAGCGGTGCAGCAGTGACGGCACCGTCTCTGCGCAGACTCGTGCGCGCTACAGAGCACCTGCGCGGCGCGTGCTCCGTTTCTTGCCACATACGAACAGCAATTGGCCTTGGAGTACGCTAGCATGTTGGTCCGTCGACTACCAACGCCAACTAGTCGCGTCTTCGTGAGAACCTCGTGCGAACGCGCCTACCCGAGACGATCCCGTCTGCCGATATCGCCGGCCGGTTTCCAGCACTATGCCTTACAGTCGGAAAGAAAGCTTTGTGAGTGCAGCGCCCCCGCCCGGTGACGAAGCGCACCTCTTCAGGAGCACACGATCATGAGAACGGATCGTATCGTTGTCATCACCGGAGCCGCAGGCGGGATGGGCTCGCTCCTCGTGCGCCGCTTCCTCACCAACGGCGACACGGTGAACCCCACCGACACCGCCGACGAAGGACTGCATAAGCTCAGGTACGCGCAAGCGAGACGCCAAGCTTCATACCGTCGCCAGCGACATCTCGAACGAGGGAGACTGCGCGAAAGTCGCCGATCTTGCCGGGTCCACCGCGGGGCGAGTAGACGTGCTCATTAACGTTGCTGGTTATTTTCCGATCCAATCGTACGACGAGATGACCGCCGCGGATTTTCGTAAGGTGGTCGACATCAACCTGACGGGCACGTTCCTGATGACGGAGGCGGTCACTCCGCTTCTGCGTGGGCGCGGCTGGGGACGGATCGTCACCATGGGGTCGGCCTCGGTGTTCGGGGGTGTCGCTGATCAGGTCCACTATGTCGCGGCGAAGGCCGGCATCTTCGGCCTCTCACGTAGCCTCGCGCGCGTGCTTGGTAGAGACGGAATTACCGTTAACGTCGTTACGCCAGACCTGACGGTCACGCCAGCGGTCAAAGCCAAAATGCCCGCCGAGATAATCGAGCCAGATCAAGCTCCGCGCGTTCCCGCGCGAAGAGCAGGGCGAAGACCTCATCGGTGCGGTCTTCTTTCTCGCCTCGCCCGACGCCGACTTCATCACCGGCCAGACCGTCAATGTCGACGGCGGAAAGCACATGCTGTGAGCAACAAGGAAGCTCCGATGCCCGACCTGTTCGACGGCTACGACCTTCACGGCCTCGCCCTGCCCAACCGCGTCGCCATGTCCGCCATGACCCGCACCCGCGCCACTGAGATCGGCGTGCCAACCGCGCTGATGCGCGACTACTACGTCCAGCGCGCGTCCGCGGGCCTGATCGTTACGGAGTGCACGCAGGTCTCCGATCAGGGCCATGGCATCATCCGCTGCCCCGGCATCCACCGCGACGACCAGGTCGCCGGCTGGCGCGAGCTCACCGACGCCGTGCACGCGGCGGGCGGACGGATATATTCCCAAATCTGGCATTGCGGCCGCGTTGGCCATCCCGATATGCGTGGCGGCGAGCTGCCCGTCGGGCCTTCGCCGTAGCCGCCACGGGCGATTTCTTCCTGCCTAGCGGCCGGGTCGAGTTCCCCGTTCCGCGTGAGCTCGGGATTGAAGAAATTCCGGCCATCATCGCTGGTTTTGCCCGAGCGACACGCAACGCGCGCGCCGCCGGGTTTGACGGGGTCGAGCTTCATGGCGCCAATGGTTATCTACAGGATCAGTTTCTGCAGGACGGCAGCAACAAGCGGATCGACGCGTACGGCGGCTCGATTGAAAACCGCGCGCGCCTGATGATCGAGACGGCGGCCGCGATGATCAAGGCGTGGGATGCCGCGCAAGGGGCGTCCGCCTTTCGCCGTCGAGCTTTCTGTACGGGGTCGACGACAGCGACAAGCTTCAGGCATTCGGTCATGTCGTCCGCGCGCTGGACGCGATGAAGATTGGCTATCTCTGCCTGCTCGAGCCCAATGCGAAAGATACCGAACGCGGCGTGCAGATCGAGCACGTGCTCGAGACCTTCGGGCCGATGACGTCGGCGCCGATCATCGCCAACACTGGCTTCGACAAGGCCAAAGGCAACGCGGTCATCGCCGCCGGCCACGCCGATCTAGTCGCGTTCGGCGTTCCTTATATCGCTAACCCCGATCTCGTGCAGCGTCTTCGCGTCGACGCGCCGCTCAACAAGCCCGATCCGTCAACCTTCTACGGCAGCGGGCCCGCGGGCTTCACCGATTATCCGCGGCTTAGCGCGTGAGCGCGCCCTCAAAATTCCGAAGGGACGAACGATGACACCTCGCCGCATTTCACGCCGGAGAGTCAGCGCTGGTGCTGATCGACCACCAGATCGGCACATTCAGCTGATCAGAAACCAGATTACACCCGATATCGCGGTCCGCAACGCCGTGTTACTTGGAAAGGCGGCGCTCGCCTACAAGATGCCGATCGTCATGACGTCGAGCCAAGAAGATCGCATACAGGGTCCGCTCCACCCCGCACTGCAGAAAGCCATGCCCGAAGCGTACGGCGCACGTGTCAAACGCGTCGGCATTGTCAACGCTTGGACCGACCCGAATTTCGTCAAGGCAGTGAAGGCGACCGGCCGCCGACAGCTGATCATGGCCGCGGTCACCAACGACATCTGCCTGGTCTTTCCGGCGATCAGCGCGGTCAAGGCGGGGTATGAAGTTCAGGCCGTCATGGACGCGTGCGGCACCGACACCGAGATCGGCGAGGACATGGCGCGCCGGCGGATGGAGCGCGCCGGCGTGTGGCTCACCTCCACCAACTCGATGGTCGCCGAGCTAGTGCAGGACTGGAGCACACCGCAAGGCATCCCGCTCGTGAAGGCGATGACTGCCATCTCGCCGATGCTGCCGATCGACTGGACACAGGCGTGACGGTCCTCAAGGCCGCCGGCATCCCCGGCTTTCGCAGCGAGACGATAGCGGTCTGCGGCGTGCGGCTGCACTACTGGATCGGCGGCGATCCTGACGGCCAGCCCGTCGTCTTGTGGCACGGCTTTTTATCGACCGGCTATGCTTGGCGCGAGGTCGCTCCGGCGCTAGCACAAGCTGGTCTCGCGGTGCTGGTGCCGGACATGCGTGGGTATGGCGACAGCGATAAGCCGGACGGCAACGACGGGTACGACGCGCGGTCGTTGGCGGAAGAATGCCGCGCGCTCATCGCGTCGGTTGGATTCGGGGGTGGGAAGCCGCTAGTTCTCGCCGCCCACGATATGGGGGCGCTGCCCGCGTTGCTCTGGGCAGCGGACCACGAAATTGAAATTGCTGGACTCCTTTACATCGAAGCGCCGGTGATGCTCGGCGAGGTGCTGCGCGAAGTCTTCGCCTACACGCCCGAGACGATGGCGAACGGCTCGATGTGGTGGTGGATCCTGCCCCTCGCCCGCGGCGTTCCAGAGCGCCTGATCGTCGGCAACGAACGCGCCTTTCTCGGCTGGTTCTACGAAGGCGAGTTCACCGTTCACAAAGAGGCGTTCACGCCAGCGGTAATCGATGAATATCTCCGCACCTTCTCCGGGCGTGAAGGCGTGCTCGGCAGCCTCGGCGTTTATTGCGCTGCCTTCACCAGCATCGACCAGACGGAGCCGCTGATGAAGCGCAAGCTCACTCTTCCAGTCGTTGCGCTCGGTGGCAAGAACGGTCTCGGCGCTAAGGTCGGGGACATGGTGAAGATGGTTGCCAGCCACGTCGATGCGCATGTCCTTGAAGATTGCGGCCACTTCATGCCTGAGGAGCAGTCGGAAGAAGTCACCCGCCATATACTCGCCCTCGCTGCTGCGCGCAATGTTCGTTCCTGAATCAACCAAAGGAGCATTCGACATGGCTGACCCCACCGCACCGTCATCGTTTACGCCTGGCGATGCGATTCCCGCGGATGATCCAAACCGCAAGCTAACAGTCGTCAACCCCGACGATCCCGAGCTGCGTCACGTCGCCGTCGTAGGCGACACCTACACGATTCTGCTGTCGGGTGCGCAGACGGCGGGGAGATACTGTCTGATCGACATGAACGTTCCCCACTGCGGCGGACCCGGCCCACACCGCCACGACTTCGAGGAGATGTTCACGATCCTTGACGGCGAGACCGAATTCCACTTCCGTGGCGAGGTCACCGTGGTCAAAGCAGGCATGACGATCAATGTCCCGGCGAATGCACCCCACTTCTTTAGCAACGCTCAGGGATCTCGTGCGCGCATGCTGTGTATGTGCGTACCGGCCGGCCTGGAGAAATTCCTCATGGCGACCGGCACATCCGTCGACAGCCGCACGACGCCCGCGCCCAAGCAAAGCAAGGATGAGCAAGCGGCTTTCATGGAAACCACACAAGCGCTGGCCCCGAAGTTCTTTATTGAAATAATCAAGCCATGAAGCTCGCCTGAATCCGTCCGCCTGCGCGATTGACATTCACAACTCTGACAGCGTTGGCTCTGCCTGCGGCAGGAACATTAGCTCCATGACGACGGAACATTCCGAGTACGCTTCGTTCGCTCGTGACATTTACGGCAAGGTTACGTTTCCTGGCGATCGCCGGTATGGCGATCGGCCCAAGCCGTGGCTGCAGGTCATCGAGCAACATCCGGCATTCATCGTCGAGGCGGCGTCAGTCGACGACGTCGTCGCCTGTGTTAATCTGGCCCGCGAAAGTAAACTCGTTCTCGGTGTCATGTCGACGGGACATGGCATCGCTGCGCCGTGCGATAGCGGTCTGATACTGCGGCTCTCGAACCTAACGCACATCGAGATTGATGCTGCGCGGCGGACGGCTCGCATCGAGCCGGGAGTCGTATCGCGCGAATTGCTCGAGGCAGCGCACAAGCACCATCTCGCGTATCCGGCGCGTCAGGTTTCGAATGTCGGCGTTGTCGGCTATATGGTCGGCGGCGGGAAGGGGTGGCTCGTACGCAAAACTGGGGAGCGGCAGATACCGTTATTAGCGCTAAGGTCGTCCTCGCTGACGGTTAGCTCCTGCGCGCAAGAGCCGAAGAAAATCCGGAGTTGTTCTGGGGGTTCCGCGGCGGCGGCAACTTTGGGATCGTCGTATCGCTCGACGTGGCGCTTGCCGCGATCGATCACGTCGTCGGCGGCGTCGCAAGGCACGAACATTGCGGCGGAGATGCCCGCGATCGCGCGTCAGTTCCAGGGCGATCCTCCGGGAGTCTTTCACCATGATCTGCGGGTGTTAGCCGTGAGCACGACGGTCTGGCTAAGTGAGCGAGGCGGCGGGCGACACGTAAGCGTGGATCGCGGCCGAAGCGGATTGCTCAACACGTCTAACTTCGGCGTGCATTAGCTGGACGTAAATGATCGGAGCCGCATCTTGCCGAGAAAAGACAAAGAGCCGCTCAGCTCCCAAGGCCGCCGCGCCGAAACGCTCAGCATCGAGGCGCTGAAAGATAACGCGATTCTGCGGCACGCAAAGGATGCGCAGGTCGCTATAATTTTGAAGCACGGCGACTTGTTTGAAATGCCAACGCGGCACCTCGTTTATCGCGCCGACGAGCCAATTCGTGAGGTGTACTTCCCTACTGACAGCGTCTTGTCTGTCGTAACACAGATGGAGAACGGCGAATCGATCGAAGTTGGAACGATCGGACGCGAGGGGACGTCTGCGATCCCGATGCTCATGGGCGGCACGCTAACCGCTAACGATTGTTATTGCCAGGTGCCGGGACATGCTATTCGTCTGCCGGTCGAACAATTTCACCAACTGCTGACCAGCGATCCCGTGTTCCGGTCTTTACTCGATCGCTACTTGCAGGCGTACGTGAATTTTCTCGGACAGCTCACCGCTTGCAGCCGCCTACACACCGTCGAAGAGCGCTGTGCGCGCTGGCTGCTTCTAACCCGCGACCGTGTCGGACGAGACACAATTAAGCTTACTCATGAGTACCTCGCAATGATGCTGGGGAGCCGTCGCTCTGGCGTCAGCTTAGCACTCGGTACGCTCAGGCGAGCGGGCTGTGTCGAGTATCTGCAAGGTTCGATTGAGATTGTCGACGTGGGCGGCTTGTTCGCAACGACCTGCGAGTGCTACAACGTCGCGCAAAGGCAATTCTCCGCTCTACTTCCAGACACCGCGGAGCACAATGCATTTCCATAGCGTCACCGGTGATTGGCGTCGCCGACGCGGTGTCAAAGATACAGCGCGATAATGGGGCGTTGCACTCGTTCTTCGATTACGTAGTGTCGCGAGTTTGCGGCGCGATTTTACTCGAGAACATCGATCAGGGCAAAGCCTTCCGATTCTTAGGCGTCTGCATATCATCGTCGCTGATCAAGTCAGATGAGATTGTTCTACCGCAGCGGCACGAAAAACTTGCTGCGACACTGGTCTCGAGTCCATCATGTAGAAGCGTGCGAACCCTGTCCAACGCTCCTCCCGCAATAAATGGACAGCATTTGCCCGCCAGAGGCTTTAGAATGATCATGTGTGGTGCCGTCGAGCGCCACTCCGCATCGCCGTCAAAGGAGCCCGACCGTGATCCCATTTTTCAGGCGCGAGACGGCCGCCTTGGTGCTGATCGATCACCAGGTCGGCACGATGCAGCTGATCCGAACCTTGAACGTCGATGACGTGCGCCGACGGACGGTTGCGCTCGCCAAGGCAGCCAAGATCCTGGGCCTGCCGGTCGTACTGACTTCGAGCCAGGAAGACCGCATGCAAGGACCACTCATCCCCGAGCTGGCGCAAGTGTTACCTGACGCTTTCGCCGCGCGGGTCAAGCGCGCCGGCATTGTCAATGCGTGGGACGATCCGAACTTCAAGGCGGCGGTGGAAGCGACTGGGCGCAAACAGCTGATCATGGGCGGCGTCACCACCGACGTTTGCCTGATCTATCCGACCATAAGCGCCGTGGCCGATGGCTATCAGGTGCAGGCCGTCCTCGACGTTTCCGGATCGCCTTTCGACATCTCCGAGGAGACGTCGCGCAAGCGTATGGAGCAGGGTGGTGTCCAGTTCACCGCAGCGAATACGATCATCGCCGAGTTGGCGCGCGACTGGTCTACCAACAGCGGTCAGCCGCTAATCCAACTGCTGTTCAGCGACATCCTGCCACCGGTCAGGGCCGAACTGTCGAAGGATGGACAATGAGCGGCATCGTCGAGTCCGTCGCCGCGCCAGTCGGACCTTACGCTTTGCGAAATCTTAGCTTCGGCTAATAATGGACTTGACGACGACATTCCCGCGCGGTCCGCGCGAACGCATCGACGGCGTCGACATTCTCGCTCGCGCGATCGACAAGGCTCGGGCGGAACTCGACGGAAAACTGGGCGATTACATTTTTTTTTAATTGCGGCATAAACGGCGTGCTCTTCCAGGCGCTCGGCGTCAGCGATCAGGAGTTCCTGGACGCTGTGCGTTCCTCGCCCGACGATGCCGGCGTAATCGCGTGGATGCACGACGTGCCGAGGCCGGATCGTTCGAAGCTCAATGCAATGAACGACATGTTCGAGCACATGGAGCCCCAGACGGTCGAGCAGAAGCGCTACTTCGATTCCGAGGTCGCCTCAACAGGAACGAAACGCACGGATATCAAGACGTTTGCCGACATGCTCGACCTCCAGGAAGGTCGTCTCCCGATCTAACCTCGCCGGAAAAGAGAAGTGCATCATGCCCGAGATCATTGAAGACGACACATTCACGCAGATTGTCCAGTTCGAAGTCGATCGTGGTCAGCAAGAACCGCTGATCGCGGCGGTTGTCGCCGAGGTCGAGCGCTGGGTGCGTCACCGACCCGGCTTTCTGTCATCTACATTCCACGCCAGCTTTGATGGCCAGCATGTCCTCAAGTACGCGCAGTGGCGCACCAAGGCCGATTTCGACGGCTTTACCAAGGACCCCGAGGGCCAGCGACTGTCCGCCGCCATCCACGCAGTCGGCCCCCACAACGGTCATGCCATCGCCTATCGTGTCGTTCGCGCGATCGACAGACCGGAAAAGGGAGCCTCCTCATGAAGCTCTACTGCGACCACGGAGGCGATTCCGCCGCCGCCAAATTTGCAGAAAGTTTCAACGCGTGCGCGTTCCAAGTACGAGCACCCACGCACCGATACGTGCGCCACAGGAGACACCATGAGCAACCACGCCAATAGCGCAACCACGTTCGCACCGATTCCGGCAGACGATCCAAAACGTAAACTCGCACTCGTTGGGCCCAACGAAGACGGGAAGCTGCGCCATGTCGCTCTCGTCGGTGACATCTACACGATGCTGCTTACGGGCGAGGATACCGCCGACCAGTACTGCCTTATCGACATGCAAATCCCGCCCGGCGGCGGACCGCCTCCGCATCGACACAACTTCGAGGAGATGTTCACTGTCCTCGAGGGCGAAGTCTCGGTGACGTTCCGCGGCAGCAAAGTCGTCGTTGGAACGGGCGAGACGGCCAACGTGCCGGCTAACGCGCCGCACTTCATCCACAACGACTCCGATAAGCCGGCGCACGTCCTATGCATGTGCTCCCCGCCGGGTCAGGACGTGTTCTTCCTGGCCATCGGGACGCCGGTTCCGCTCCGCACGTCGAAGCCGCCCATATTAGATGCTGCCGCCAAAGCGGCGCAGATCGCGAGAGCGAAGGAACTGGCGCCGAAGCACGCGACTGAGTTGCTGTGAACGGCTCCGCGCGTTCTCAGAGCAAGAGCTCGACCACGTCCACCGTTCTGGCCGTCGGCGCCGCCGGCATGTTCGCCGGACTTGCCCGGAATTTGGCAAACGTGGCGCACACGTTCGCGGGCTCAGTTAGGATGCCAAGCAAGAAGATACGGTCCGCAAGAACGGTGCCGCCGTGGTCGTCGTCGGAGATCTTGCAAATCGCGCGAGCATCGACTCCGCCCTCGAAGGCGTCGACGCGGTGTTCTACATCGCCCTGCGTTCATGCCGAACGAGGCGGCCGTCGGGGTAAGTTTGGTGGAAGCCGCAAAGCAGCTGGCGTGCGGCAGTTCGTCTTCCTGGTTTACCCGCGTGGATTACCGCTACGTCGCCGAGGTCGCCGCGATCGCGCTCACGGAGGATCGACTGATGTTCGGGACGTTCGAGCTGTGCGCCGAGAATAACCTTAACCGCACGGAACTGGCGGTAATTCATTTTACCATGGCTGTCGATGGTAATGATCGTTACCATCGCAAGGGGGAGTTCGGATGGCAGACATCATCATTCGCGGCGGTTACGTGGTCACTATGGACGTGGACATTCCGGATCTGCCGCAGGGCGACGTCTATATTCACGACGATCGCATCGTCGAAGTCGCGGACCACATCGACGTCTCGGGTGCTGAGGTAATCGATGCCCGAGGCTGTGTCGTGACGCCGGGATTTATTGACGGACACCGGCATGTCTGGTGCGGCCTTCTCCGCGGCGCACGCAAAGCGGATTGGGGCAATTGGACGCTGCCTGAATATATGGTCGAAGCTCGTTCGATGTACTGCGGGTGTTTCGGCGCCGACGACGAGTACGTCGCGAACTATTTCGGCGGTCTGGAGTCCCTTAACGCCGGCATCACGAGCGTTGTGGACCACAGTCACCTGCAGAAGTCACCGGACGTCTCCGAGGCCCTCGCGCGTGGCTTAAAGGACAGCGGCGTTGGTGGCTTCTTTTGTTACAGCTTGCAGAACGTCCCCAATTTCGTCGACAACGGCTCGCCCGACCCGGACGCGATCCGGGACTTGCTCATGCGCGCTCCCGATGCGTGGCACGACGAAGCCGCCGCCCACATACGCGCCGCGTACTTTTTGAATGGCCCCTTGCGATTCGGCGTCGCGCTGCCCGAAGCACGGCGTACGTTCCAAGCGACGTAGCAAAGTCGTTCCTCGCGCGGGCTGCAGCGTTGAAGCCGGAGCTCGTCACCTGCCACTGGGATGCGATGCAGCAAGGTGGGGAGTACGCCTCCACCTTGGTGGAACTCGCGCCCGCTTTTCCAAGCGCGACGCTGCTTTCGCATTGCAATCATCTAAACGATGCAGATCTCACCCTAATGGCGAATTCCGGTATCGGCTTGTGCACGTGCCCCGATACGGAAAGCGGTATGGGCCTTGGACCAATGCCCGGCCGTCGGCTTACGGAGCTTGGCGGCGCAGCAAGCCTCGGTGCGACATCACGTGTCTCGTGCAAGCTGATATGCTGAAGCAAGCGCGAGCATATCTGCAGGCAGAGGAGATCGCTCGCTGCAGATAGCGGAGCCATGCCGAAGAAGATCGGTTGGCCGGCGCGTGCGGCGCTCGAGATGGTCACGATTACGGCAGCACGATCGCTTGGCTCTGCAAAAGAGATCGGAAGCCTTACGCCGGGAAAACGTGCGGACCTCGTCGTCCTGACTCCTGATCAGGTTCGCGGCGGAGAGGTCGTCGATCCAACGAATGCGCTGCTCTTTTTCACGGACGTCGCTGACGTCCGAACGGTGCTTGTCGCCGGCCGTGTGCGCAAGCAGAACGGCCATCTCGTCGGCGTCGACTTCGCCGAACTGCATCGCGCGACCGCCGATGCGATCGCGCGTGTCGACCGACGCTACGCAGCGCTGCCGCGCGAGCGCTTCGATCAAGTCTGGGCGGGGATGTTTTAATGACCCTACGGCACCGGCGAGCGGCGCTGCTTGGATCTTGTGATGTCGGTGGCCGCCTGTGAACATGCGGCAACCAAAAAGCGCCTGCAAATCACGCGCGCCGAAGCGAACGCGCGCATTGGGATGGACGTCGAAACGCTTGGCCAATTCCGCGACCGTCTGGTCGCCCTTGACGGCGGCGATAGCCACCTTCGCTTTGAATGCCGCAGAGTGGTTCCGACGAGCGCGTCTTTTCAAGATGTCTGCTCCTTGCGGGATCTTTCGACCCGCGGTAGGCAGAGCCATCACTTAGTGGGCTGTCCGAATAACCGAGGCCACCTCTCGCTACGATCGACGAAGCGCGTTTGGTGAACCGCATCAAGTAACCCTTGACGTTGCTGGCGCTCAGCGATCGCGAACTGCGACGGCGAGCCTTCGTTGTCTGGCGAGCAAGATATCGCTGCACTTCGCGAGACATTCTATCATCGGAAATGGAGGCGGCGACCGTGTCGGCGGCATCGCCGTCGAGCAACGCTAATGCAGCTAATACGTTTCGTCTCGCCCGGCGGCGCTGAAACGAGCCGTGCCAAGAGCGAATTGCAGGCAGGCGGCTCTCTCACCAAGCACCGCGCTCACGTCGGTAACCGCTTGTTCCACGGCGGCAAGTCCATCTGATCCGCACTCTCGCCGGCACACGCCCGCAAGAGCGCGTAGACTTTTCCCTGGATGCCGATCACCTGTTCCGCCTTCGCTAGTTTCTGCTCGAGAGTAGCGTTACGTTTCTGCAAACGCGTGACTTCCGCCGGCTAAGATCGGCCGGCGGTCACATTGTCGCGACCGGGCGATGAGCGTCGCACGCCTTTCTACGCGGGTATCCGTAGGCTGAGTGCATGCACGTACAGCAACAAGCCGACCCGTTCGCACACCGCGCGGCTACTTAGCTTCTCGGCGAGCAATACCGCGGACCGACAACTCGACGTCCCTGCGTGCTTCTCCGGGAACGCGCGCGTTCGGCTCCCTTTTCCGGCGGCTTCATACCCCAACCGCCGGCACAATCTTCCGTGCGTGTGGCGTGCGTCTCGCTTGGGATCCTAAATAAAACGTTAAGGTGACGCCGCTACTATGGCCGTGTAGCGTCATCGAACGCAGCAACCACCTCTATGCGGGGAAATTATTTTGAACCCATTGCGCTCCGGGCTTATTTTCACGTTGCTCGCCGCGTTCGTCGAGCTTTCCGTTACCGGGGCCGATGCCGCTGCGCGTCGGCTGTCGGTCAGCGGATCGGCCGGGGGGCCCGCACTCATCCCGACCGGTCAGTACATTACTGCGACGGCGGCTCCTGGATCGGCATTTTATCCGCTCTCGACCAATCTGCGTCCCGACAACAATGCGGACGCGGCTGAAGCCGTCGCGACGGCACTCAGCCCTGACGGCACGACGCTGCTCGTTCTCACGAGCGGCTACAATCAAAATTTCCGGACCGTGAATGGCGCGCCGATCGTATATCCGGTGCTCGATCCGGCGACCGGAGCGCCGTCGAGCGTTTCGACCCCGAAGTCGGAGTGGGTGTTCGTCTACGACGTAACGGGCAGCACGCCGACCAAACTGCAGCAGATCGGGATTCCGAACACCTATAACGGAATCGTGTGGGATCCGAACGGCCAGCGGTTCTACGTCTCGGGCGGCATCGACGATCGCATCATGGTGTATGCGTCGCCGAATGCTCCCGCGTCCGCGAATGCGCGCGCCCGCGTATTGTCGGCGCGTAAGCTCGCAGCCGGAACCACAGCAAATTTCAGCCCGGATGCACCTTTTATCTTGCTCGGACATAACTCGAACGCGAGTGCTCCGTTTCCCAAATACGACGGCGGCCGGCTCAAGGATGCTCGTGCGAACGCCGCCGCGCGCGGGGCGCTCGCGACGGGCGCCGTCGTCGCGGGGCTCGCGATCAGCCGCGACGCCTCCAAATTGTTCGCTGCGAATATGGAAAACGATTCGTTATCGACGATCGACACCGCTACGCGCAAGGTAGAGAGTGAAACCAGCCTCTCGTTGCCGAACGCTCCGCGCGGCGAGTTCCCGTTCTGGGTCGCGGTGCGTTCCGCGGGCGAGGCGGGCGCACCCGGCGTCTTTCCGCTAAACCGAGCGCGTCGCCAAAGCCTGCGGTCGAAGGACAGCGGGGACGGCAGCCCGCTGAAGGTGTACGTCTCGAGCTTGCGCGACGACCAAGTGATCCGCATCGGACGTAACGGCGGACTCCGGGTGATCCCAGTCGGCGACGGGCCGAACAAGATGGTGCTCTCAGCCGACGAACGCCGCCTGTACGTTGCCAACGGGAACAGCGACTCGATTTCGGTGATCGACACGGATAGCGACACCGTGCTCGGCACGATTCCACTGTCGCGTCCCGGCGACCGGCTCAAAGGCGCGAACCCGAATTCGCTCGCGCTCAGTAACGACCAGCGCTTTCTCTTCGCAACGCTCGGCGGCGAGAACGCGGTCGCGATGGTGGACCTCGCTTCCCTGCGCGTCATCGGCCGCATCCCCACCGGCTGGTATCCGAACTCGGTGAGCGTCAGCGCCGACGGCAAACGACTGTTCATCGTTAACGGTAAGTCGAACGTCGGCCCTAATCCCTCCAACGGCCGCACGACCGCCGCCGGAACGGCGAAAAATCCGACGTTCCGCAACGAATACAATTGGGGACTCGAAAAGGCCGGTCTGCTCGTCATCCCGCTGCCCGATCGAAACGAACTCGCATACCTAACGCGTGTCGTCGATGCCAACAACGGCTTCGACAATCGCCGGTCGGATCCGACGATGACGTTTCTGCGCTCACGCATCAAGCACGTCATCTATATCGTCAAAGAGAATCGCACGTACGATCAGGTGCTCGGCGATTTGCCGGGAGCGGCGGGCGATCCCAGTCTTACGTTGTTCCCGCAACCGATCACACCGAACCATCACGCGCTCGCTGCGAATTTCGTTACGCTCGACCAGTTCTTCGATAGCGCCGAATCGAGCGGCGTCGGATGGAACTGGACGACCGCCGGCCACACGACCGACTACGTCGAAAAAGCGCAGTCCGTGCTCTACGGAAACGCCAATTTTAACGGCCTGACGTACGACTACGAGGGCACGAACCGCAACATCAACGTCAGTTTGCCCGACTCGGCGTCGCCGGTCTCACCGCAGACCGTGCGGACGACCACCTTGCTTGATCCGTCGTTGAGTTCGGCGATGCTGCCGGGTCCGAAGGACGTTTCCGCCACCGTCGGCGCCGACGATCTGTCCCCGGCCGCGTTCGGCGGCTACCTGTGGGACACGACGCTGCGCGCCGGCAAGACGGTACGCAATTACGGGCAGTTCGTCGACCAGTCATACTATCGGCAGGGTACGCCGCTCTCGTTCCCGCTGACGCGAAACCCGGACGGCGCGAAAAGCCTGCAGGCGGTTTCGACGAAAGTCGCGCTGCACGACAAAACCGATATGTATTACCGCGGTTTCGATATGAACTATCCCGACCGTTATCGGTACGAAGAATGGAAACGCGAATTTGACGGTTACGTCGCGAATAAGAATCTACCGTCGCTCTCGCTCATCGATCTGCCGCACGATCACTTCGGCAGCTTCGGGACGGCCATCGAAGGTTTGAACACGCCGCAATTGCAGATGGCCGACAACGACTACGCACTCGGTTTGATCGTGCAAGCCGTCTCGACGTCGCCGTACTGGGCCGACACCGCGATCTTTGTGATCCAAGACGATTCGCAGGACGGACCCGATCACATCGACTCCCACCGTTCGCTTGGCTACGCCATCTCGGCATATACCAAGCGCCGCGTGGTGATAAACACGACGTACACGACGGTGAACATGGTGCGCACGATCGAAGATCTGCTCGGCGTGCGGTACCTCGGCATGAACGATGCCAACGCCGCCCCGATGTCCGACGTGTTCACCGGGACGCCGAACCTCGAGCCGTATACCGCCATCATCCCGGGCTCTTTGTGTGCCGCCCCCGTCCTGCCGGATCTGATTCCGGAATGTACCGCACCGCACGGGACGCAGTCCAAGACGCGAAAAGTCAGTATGCTGCACGACGGTTCCTGGTGGGCCGCCGCGACGGCCGGGATGGATTTTAGCGTTCAAGATGCCGTCGACCCGACCGCGTTTAACGCGGTCCTCCGACGCGGCATCACCGGCAACGAGGCCTTGCATCTGTAGAGCGCAGCCGTTCGCGAGGGCCGTTGCCGCGGCTCTCGTGTCGGCATTACTGATCCTCGCGACGATCGCGGCTGCTTCGGCAGCCGCGATCGTGTCGCTTCGCGGCGTTGCCACGTCGAACGGCGGCGCGCGGCTGCTGATCGTCTTTTCCGGCGGAGTGCCGTCGTATAATATTTATGGTAACGGGACGGCCGAAATCTCCCTGTTGCTGCTCGGAACGGCGCGCGCGCCGAACTCGCCCGGCAACATCGGCGGAGCCGGACCGCTCAGCGGCGCGTTGCTGTCGTCGGCCGGTGACTCGCAGAATCTGTCCTTACATCTCGCGGCACCGGCGACCGTGCGCGTAAGTGTAGGTGCCGGAACGACGCTCATCGTCGACATCCCGCCACCGGCCGCGGCTGCGAACGCAACGCCGCCGGCGTTCGGCTCCGCGCCACAAGCGACGCCGACGCCGGCCGCTCCGGGCGCGGCGCCCGGTCAAACCGTCGAGGTCGTGCTGCTCAAGTACGCCGACGTCAGCGAGGTGATCGGCATTCTCGTCGCCGGCCAGTCGATTCCCTCGAACGACTCGTTCTCGCCGCAATCATCGAATTTCGGATCGTCGCCGAGCGGTTTCACCGGCGGGATCGGCTCCGCCGGTGCATTCAACTCGCCGTTCAACACGAACACCGTTCAGCAAGCCGGACTCGCACAGGGTCTCGGGCAGCGCATCAACGACAACCTCGCTATCGATCGCCGCCTCAACGCCGTCGTACTGACGGGCACCCCCGCTGAAGTCACCGCATTCAAAGCCCTGATCGACAAGATCGACCAGCCGCTTTCGAGTGTGGTGCTCGAGACGCAGATCGTCGAGTTGACCAACAGCGCCGCTAAAGACGTCGGCATCGACTTCACGAGCGGCGGCGGGCCGATCTCCGCGCTCACGTACAAGGTCGGCAGTCTCGCGACGGGCCAGGGTGCAGGCACGCTGCAAGCGGCGATTTTCGACCAGGTCTCGCACGGCCACGGCCGGATCATCGCAAAGCCGAGAATTCTCGCGCTCAACGGATCGCCGGCGTCGATCCTTACCGGCGACTCGCTGCCCATCTTGACGAATATCGTGGTTTCCGGCGTCAATGCGATCCAGCAACAGGTGCAGTACGTCAACGTCGGCGTCAATCTGCAAATCCAGCCGCGCATCTCGTCGGACGGCTACGTCACCTCACACCTATTCTCCGAAGTCTCGAGCGTAACGGCGTTCAGTCAAGGTTTTCCGCAGATCAGTCAGCGTCAGGCCTCGACGTCGGCAACGGTCAAGGACGGCGATTCGTTCGTGATTGGCGGTCTGCTCAAAGAAAGCGAGATCTCCAACATGAGCAAGATTCCGTTGCTAGGCGATCTGCCGATAATCGGCGCCTTTTTTCGCGTCCGGCACGATTCGTCCCAGTCGACGAACCTGTACATCATCGTGACGCCGCACATCGTCGCGAGCAAATCCTAATCCGGCGCGGCCTCCCTTCGCACGCCGGCGCGGTCGTCATGTTGCCCGCGGTGTAAAAATCTAAAAGCGGCGCGCTAACGAGAACGTTATGACGCGGCCCGGCAGCGCGTAGGCGTCGGTCGCGACTGGTCCGTTGGTGCCTCCGTAAGGTATGCCCGCGCCCGCCTGTGTAAAGCGTGTCGCATACACGTTGGTAAGATTCGTGCCGGAGGCGTTGAATTCGAGTTCGCCGATTGCATAGCCGATGCTGGCGCGCATCGTCGCGAATGGCGGACGGTTGAGCTCGTTGTAACGCCCCTCGTATAGAAAAGCGGCGTCATACGAGAAACCAGCCGGGGGGCGGTGGTCGATTTCGAACGTCAGCTTGTGCAGCGGAACGCCAAGAAACTGCTCGTGCGCCACGATCGCGCCGTTTTGCACCTCCGCAGGCGCGTTGACCGGATATGTGCTATTGATGCCATACCCAACCCGCAGCGTGGTTCCGCCGTCAAACGGACGCTCGAGTCGGAATTCGGCACCGCTATACACCGCGTTTCCGATGTTGATTGGATAACTCGCGCACGCAAGGTTCGGCTCTCCCGGCGGGCACGTTGCGGCCGGAAGCAGACGTTGTGAGGGGGTGCGTAAATTCGTTCGGTAGAAATCCGCGCTCAGACGCGCTGGATGGCGTTTTCCGGCCAGAAGCTCTTCGAAGCCGAGGTCGTATTCGGTCGCATGATCGGCTTGCAGATGTGCATTCCCGATCGAAATGCGACCGTTCGCATCGGGCGCGGGCAACGTTGATGGAACGTAGAGCGCCGTTAGCTGCGGCGATTGGAACGTGGTACCCGCCGAGGCCCGAATGGCGGTCCGCGCGCTTGGCGTCCAGACTATTCAAGGCGAGGATCGAAGCTGCGCCCGAAAATCGAAAACGTGCTATCGTATGCGGCCACAGTATAGTGCAGTTGCTCGGAGGGATCGTACACGAGGCGTAAGGCGATAGAGCATTGCGTTTGCGTAAGTCCGTGTACCGTCGTCGCAAGTGCAGCAGCGGCCTCGCCGTTCCCCGTTCCCGAGGCGGCCAGGAGCGGCCGCACGTAATGACTTTGTTCCTTGGTGTTGCCGGCTAGACTTGGATCGAACGTATCGAGGCCTTCCGTTCGCAGGCCGTATTTGAGTGCAAGGTTCGCTTTTCCGAAGGCGCGAGCGAGCTCCAGGGTATTGTCCTCGATGCGGTCGCGATCGTTAAAATACGACGTGCTGATGCCGCTAGCCGGTCCCTGGATGGATTGCGTCGCATAAGAAGTGAGGTGGCGGTAGAGGGCGGTCGTCTTCGCCGGTCCGTCTGCATGCGAACCGAGCGGAATCTGTAGATCGAACGCATAGCCCGCGTTGTGGCCCTGCAGGCGCGAACCAACGGAAGGCGCGAGTTCGCCGTTTTCGGCAACCGAGGTCAGGGCAGCTGATAGGTCGCGTACGACGCTTTGATCTCGAACCATTACTTCGGCATAGCCATCACGCGACCGGCCGAAAGCGTAACGCAGTTTCGCAAGGGCGGTCTGGCCATCTACGTCGCTGCCAACGGTTTGGGCTTCGCCTTGCGCATCCCTCACGACCGCATGTGTTACCTGATTGGCCGCATATGCTTGGTGCAGAGACAATACGTAGCCAAGACGATCGGCACTGCCCGTGGCCTGCAGCGTTTGTCCGAACGACTCGTGCGTGCCGGCGAAAGTGCGCACGAACCCATGCGCCTTCGCGGTCGGCTCAAGCGTCCGTAGGTTGATGGCGCCACCGATCGTGCTCGGTCCGATGAGCGCCGAAGGGGCGATCCCATAGACGACCTGCACGTTTGAGAAATCTGCTGGATCGAGTAGCGACAGGTCGAAATCTCCAGATACGCCGCTATTTATCTCGTGTCCGTCGATGTCAACGAGCGTTTCTGTTGGGTCGGGTCCTCGCAACGCGACGCTCTGCGGCGCGGCGGGGCTGCCACTGCCTTGGCGGATCACCGTTGCGGAGAGTGCATTCGCGAGAGTATCGCTAACGCGCGTAAAGCCGCGCGGCATAGTCCTGGGTTTGTACTGTCTGCGTCGGGGCGGTAGAGGTCGAAACGGAAGCGGAGCCGGAGGTCGTCACGCTACCGATCGTCGTCAGTGAAGTGGCGGATCGCGCGAGCTCCAAGGCGACGTCGGTGGTCGCACCGACGCGCACTTCGATCAAGGGAGATTTAGTTCGGGGTCTGCGTGAAGTCAAACGCGTTGACGAGGTCGTTCGCCTTGGCATCGCGCGTGCCGAGCGGCGCGAGCTTCCAGCGCGTTTCGATGAGCTTGAGAACGGATACCGTCTCGTATTGCGTGTGATCGACGTAATGGCGCTTCGCGTACGGTGAAATGACGAGCGCGGGAACTCGCGAGCCGGGGTCGAGCGATCCGTTCTGCAAGCTTCGAACCCGGTGCCGGAGTCTCGTCCAGACCGTCCGCCAACATCCGCGTCAGTCGTGGTCGATCGACGGCTGACTTCGGGGTACGGGCCTAGAAAGTTGGAAAACGTCGGCGCGACGAACGAGCGAATGATCGAGGCATCGTCGACAGAAAGTGCAGTGTCGTGATCGGTACGGAAGAAACGGATCTGCGGCGATTCCGGCTCGATGTCGATCTCGCGGAGTACAACCGTTGCTTCGCGGAAATATCGGCTCGCTTCACCTACCAGACCGCCGCTTTTACGATCCTCGCCGCCGGCATCGGCGCGATCTTCGCCTTCGGCAAGTTGACCGAACCGCAAACTGCCGCACTCGTCTGTCTCTTTGCGCCGCTTTTCATCGCTCCGCTCGGATTTATTTTCTTCGACAACGAGTTACAGATTTGGCGCGTGGCTCGCTATATGCGTTACACGTTGCGCCTCCGCGTGGCTTCGCTCAGCGGCGATACGCAATCGCTGGCGGTCGACGACTATTCGTTCGGCACGATCGCCGCGCGAAGGACGATTCCGTTTCTCTCCGTAGGGCGCTGGCTTATCTTCCTGGTTCCGGCAGTCGGTGCGGCAGTTCTCGCCGCAACGCGCGCTTTCACCGCAGTTTGGTCCGTTGCGGTGTTCGCGCTCGACCTCGGCGCGATCGTCGTGCTCGTCGCCGGGATCGCAGCCGCGATTAAAGAGCAAATGCACTGGAACGAGGCTCGCGCCGAGTAAGCCGCTTCGCCGCCGCAAGCGGATCTCGGTGTGCGCTCCGCAGATCAACGGAATATGCCGGCATCATACTCGTCGACCGTGTCGTCGCCGCCAACGGCTCGCATACCCCATGTTCGCGCGAAGACATGCGCGACGCATTCGAGCGGCGTTTCTGGATAGTGTTCGCACAGCGACCGCGCAGTGCCGCCCACTGCTATGAAGCGTTTCGACGCGGCCTCAAAGCCGTAAGATTGGTGTATGGCTCGCTGAAGACGCCGGGCCCCGGTCGTTCGAGCGACCGCATCTGCTCTGCATGCCGTCCCGTTTGGAGAATCGTGTGAATCTGGAAAGTTATCGTACCTTCGGGCGTTCGGGTCTGGTCGTCAGTCCGCTCGCGCTCGGCGCGATGACGTTCGGCGCCCAACGCTGGGGGTCGGACGAAGCGGCGTCGCGCGCCGTCTTCGAGGCGTACGTTGAGGCCGGCGGCAATTTCGTGGACACTGCGGACGTGTACTCCAGTGGCCGCAGCGAAGAAATGCTCGGTCGATTCATCGCCGATGGAAAATTACGCGACCGCATCGTCATCGCGACGAAGGCCGGTTTCGCGCGCGAGGACGGCTATCCGCACGCCGGAGGAAACGGCGCCAAAAACATCCACACGGCGCTCGAAATGTCGCTGCGTCGCTTGGGCATGGAGTGCGTCGACCTGTTTTGGCTACACGCGTGGGATATGGTGACGCCGGCGGAAGAAGCGTTGCAGACGCTGGCCAGCCTGGTGCGTGCCGGGAAGATTCGGTACTTCGGATTTTCCAACGCACCCGCGTGGTACGTCGCAAAGATGGCGACGCTCGCGGCCGTGCACGGCTTGCCGGCACCGATCGGCCTGCAACACCAATACTCGCTGATCGATCGCAGCATCGAGCGCGAACACGTCCCCGCGGCTCGCGAGTTCGGCCTCGGCGTACAGCCGTGGAGCCCGCTCGGCGGTGGTTTTCTTGCGGGCAAATATCGGCTCAGCGATGTGGAAGGCCGCGAAGCGATGCCGCCCGGATTGCCGACGGCGTCGTCGGAAGAGGGCTCGAACGGTGCGAGCGATGGGCGGCTCAACGGTCCCAATCCCTTCGGCGACACGCTGTTCCACGATCGCAATTGGGCAATTCTCGATGCGTTGCGCTCCGTCGCGAGCGAGGCGCAGGCGCCGCCCGCTCGGGTCGCGCTCGCGTGGACCTTAGCACGTCCTGGCGTTTCCAATCTTTTAATCGGTGCGAGCCGGCCGAGTCAACTCGCCGACAACATCGCGGCGTTGCATCTGGAACTCGATCCCAAGCACACGCGCCGATTGGACGAAGCGAGCGCGCAAGAACCGGGCAATCCGTACATGATCTTCACGCCGTTCGTCAATCGCATGATCTTCGGCGGCAGCACCGTCGAGGCTTGGCGCCCGTAAGCTCGTCGACCGGAAAGCCGGACGCGAATCGCTTCATCGTGTCGAGCTCGCGAAGGTCCGCGGCGCGGGCGCCGCTTCTTCACGAGCGTGACACGGCGAACCGTCGTACGCGCAACGCTCGCACCAGATGCCGACTTTTGCGACGTCGCTTTCGAGGCCACGCGCATCGCTGACGGCCGTCTCGATCGCTTCGTCGGATAACGCGGGCGCGAGCGCGAGCTCGAAGCACGTAGGTGTGAGGCGCAAGATCGCCCCCGATACCCGGTCACGCGGATAGACCTCGGCGACCGCCCGACGTAGAGCGCGAGCTGCAGCGCATCGTGCTCGTCACCGGTCGTGCCCGTCTTGTAGTCGATCACGTACACCCGTCCGTCCGGACCGCGCGCGATCACATCGATCGCACCTTCGACCACCACCTCGCCGACGGTGATCGCAAACGCCCGCTCGACGTCGAGGAGCTCGTAGCCGGCAAGGAAGGCCATGGCGCGGCTCGCACGTGCGCGCGCGCTCGCCGCGTCGTCCTCCGGAACGTCGGCGAACTCGAGCGCCGCTCGTTCGAAGGCAGCGTCGATGCCGAGCGGACGTCCGTCGATACGCCCGCGACCCCACGCTTCGAGGATCGCGTGCGTCAGCGAGCCGAGCCGAGCGGCGCTACCGAAGGAGCTGCGCGGCTCCCCCAGCCCGACGTAGCGTGGGCGCCGCTCCCGCAGGTCGGGCAGGCCGAGTCGGTAGCGGTAGCGCGCGCTGCGCGGACACGTCTGATAGGCGGAGATCGCGGTGAACGAGATGCGCGGTCGGTACGTCGATGCGACCCGCACGAGCGGTTCGTTCGTTGCAACCGCGACGATCGAAACGCCCGCGTGCGCGCGACGTGGCTCGCCCGCAACGTCTTCCGGCCCGGCCCGTTCGGTGACGTCGAAACAGAGATCGACGCCCGGCTCTCGCGCCTGCGCCCATTCGCGGATCGCATCGAGATACGGGACGTGGCCGTTTCCCCCGGCGACCGACGGCGTCGTCACATAGACGCGCCGTTGCGCCCGCGTGAGCGCGACGTAGAAGCCGCGCGCCTGTTCGCGCGTCGCAAGCACCTTGCGCGGCTGCGGATCGAGGCGACGGCCCGTTTCGGGATCGTGTTCGCGCTCGAGGCACACCCAGCGAAACGTCTCGCGGCCGTCGATAGCGTTTTTCAGCGCGAATGCGCCGCTCGCGCGATCGTACGCGACGACGCGATCCGATGGCGCGCTCGTGCCGTACTGATTCTTCGTCGAACACGCGACGAACACGTACGGCCACTCGAGACCCTTGGCCTGATGGATCGTCATCACGCGCACGCCGTCGAGATCGAGTTCGGCTTCTTGCGGTTCGTCTTCGTAGAGGATCCGGCGTTTGACGTCGGCGACGAAGTCCGCAAGTCGCGCGTCGGGAACGTCGCGTGCGAACTCCGCCGCGAGCGCTTCAAAACTCCGCAAGTTCGCGATCGCTTGGGCGCCGATGGTGGTATTTAGCCGCGCGTAGCTCGCGGCGAGCGGAACGTCGCGCAGAATTTGCGCGATCGCGAGCGGCAACGGTATCGAGACCGTCGGCAGCAACGCGACGAGCGACGCCCGCACGCGTGCCAAGCGTTCGCGCGTATCGTCATCGACCCGAGCGCGGGCTTCGTCGCGCAGCACGCCCTCGAGCCAGTCTTCGGGTTCGGCGAGCGCGATCGTCGCGGCGTCGCTCAGGCCGCACAGCGGAGACTGCAAGACGCGTACCGCAGCTCGCCGATCGCCGAGATCGACGAGCCACGACATCCACGCGAGCGCGTCGCGGATTTCATCTGCGGCGAAGAGACCGCTACGCCGATCGAGCGCCGCCGTGATCCCGCGTTCGTTGAGCTTGCGGACGTACGTTGTCGCGTGCGTGCGGCGGCGCACGAGGATCGCGATATCGCTCGTCTTCGTCGTTGCGTCGCCGAGGAGCCGCTCGACCTCGCGCGCGATCGCGGCGCCTTCGGCCGCGACGTGCTCTTTGAGCGCGCCGCCGGCAACGCTGAAATGTTCGACGCGCACGCAGCCGAGGGTCGCCGTTCCGGCCGACGCCTGTAACTTTGGCGTCGTCGACTCCACGATGCCCGCGCGCTCGAGCACCGCGTGGGCGGCATCGACGATCTCCTGGGGCGAGCGCCGATTGACCACGAGAGCGTGCGTCGCTTGCGAATCGCTCGCGATGCGCGCCATGACGTCTTCGCCAGCGCCGTTGAAGCCGTAGATTGCCTGCCGCGCGTCGCCGACGGGCATCATGCCGGCCGCACCGGCATCCTCCGGCTTGCCGAAGAGTGTTTCCAGCAACGTGAGCTGGAGATCGCTCGTATCCTGACTTTCATCGAGCAGCACGTAGCGCCAGCGCTCGCGCAGCCGCACGACGATCTCGGGGTTATCGCGCAAGTGACGCGTCGTCGCGCCGATGAGATCGCCGTAGGTTGCCGCGGCGCGTTCGTGCAGGCGGCGATCGAACTCGGTGAAGAGCGCGGCGACGACGCCGATTTTGAGCCGCTCGCACTCAACTTCGCGTGCGCGTTCGTCGGCGCTCACCTCGATTTTCGGTTTGAAGTCTACGGGTTTCCCGGTCTTTTGACTGACGGTGAAGAGTCGGCCCCACGTCTGCCGTGCGAACCGCTCTGCCTCCGCGAGCGCGCGCGCTTCGAAGTCGGCCGGCGAGATGCCGTGATTCTTGAGGTGCAGCGCGAGCTTGCCGAGATCCCGTTCGAGCCGATCGCGATCGAGCTCCGCAATCGCGAACGCGCTCGCGTCTGCGTCGAGACGGCGTTCGAGCAGCGCCGCAAACGCAGCGTGGAAGATGCCGTACGCTTCGCCGTCGGTGATCGCGCGCGGCGGTGCGCTTAAGCCGAAATCATACGTGAACTCGCGCAAGATGTCGGCTGCGAGCGCGTGGATCGTCGTGCAGCGCACACGGCGACCGTCGCCCGCGAAGCGAGCTCCGCTCGCCATCACACGATCGATCGTATCGGCGATCCGCGACCCGATCTCCGCCGCGGCTTTCTTGGTAAACGTCACGACCACGATCTGGTCGGCGCGAACGTGCTCCGCTTCGATGAGGTACAACGCCCGCAGCGCGAGCGTCGTCGTCTTGCCCGTTCCGGCACCTGCGTCCACGCTGCGACGGCCCGTATGGGGCGCCTCGATCGCGCGTTGCTGATCTTCGCTCGGCTCGCGGCCGTTGCCGAGCGCGCTCCGCCACCACGAGCGCTCAGTCATCATCGTCATCTTCCTGATAGCCCGGACAAACGGTGACGAAGTCGCACGCGCGGCAGGTTCGCGCGACGCGCGTCGGTTCGAGCGTCGTAAGCGCGCCAGTCGTCCACGGCACGAAAAACGTTTCGGTCAATGCGGCGTCGATCGCGCCGAGCGCGGCAAGATCGCGCGCGGCCGCGTCAGGCCCGGTCGCGAGCCGATCGTCGAGTGCGGCGTCATGGTACTCGGCGTGCTTCGACGCGACACCCAAGTACACGTACGCGAGCGAGGTGGTTTCCGGTCGCGCGTGACGGTAGAGCGGCAGTTGCGGATTACCGGGCGGCGTCGCCTTGGACCACAGTTCGTCGTTGGCCACCGCATCGGCGAGCTTCGGATAGGCCTCGACCATGCGGCCCTTTTTTCTCGGCTTGCCGGTTTTGATATCGACGAGCCCAAGGGAACCATCCGCGCGGCGCTCGACGCGGTCGATGCGTCCGTGAAACGCGACACCATCGACGTCGTACGTTACGCGTTCTTCGGTCGCGATCACCTCGAACGCACCGCCCTCGGCCGTCGCTGCCGATTCGAGCGAGCGCGCGTAGCGTTCCAGAAGCTGATTCGCGGCGCGCAGCGCGGCATCGACTTCCAACGGTGAATCGAATGCGATGCCGTCGGGCGCGTCGAAGATCGCTCGCACGACTTCGCTTAGCGCGGCGCTCCACTGGACGTGCGACCCGGCTTCGACGTGGCGAAAGTCGCGCACGGCCTCGTGAAACGTCGCGATGGCGCGATGGACGAGCGTACCGAGTTTCGCCCGATAGCCGCGCTCGTCGTTCCCGATCCGTAGCAGCGCGTCGTAATAGAACTTGCGACGGCACGAGAACCACGCTTCCATCGCGCTCGTGCGCAAGGGCCTCGTAAGGCGCGCGGACGTCGCCGTTTGTACGTCGCGGAGGGTCGGGGCGGCGACGTACGCGAGCGGCCCGCGAAAGCTCGCCCGCGCGTTTTCCGAGTTGCGCGCGTCGAGCGGCACGAACCGGCCGGGGCGCAAGGGCGAACCGCCCGAATCGGTTTCCGCCCACGTGACGAGGACGCGTCGTTTCGCTCGCGTGACGGCCACGTACCACAGTGACCGCTCTTCGTCGTCGTGTTCTCCAGCGAGCGTCCCAAGTTCCACGCCCGCCGCGCGGGCGGCGGCGATGTCGGCGGGACTCACGAGCGTATCGGCGCGCCACGTGTGCGGGAAATGCCCTTCGACCGCATCGGCGATCGCGACGAAATCGAACTCGAGCCCTTTCGCTGCGTGGATCGTGAGGATCGCCACGCCGGACGCCGTCGCCGCATCGGAATCGTCGGCTCGCCACGTCGCACTCGCTGCTCGAAACGCCGCGAAGACGGCCGCCGAAGAGGTATCGAGGCCGAGCTTGACGCGCACGTCGCGCACGTCGGCGACGCCAGCGACGAAGGTCGCGATGCGCTGTGCGCTTCGACGAGCGGCGTCTTCACCGCCGTCGATGACGTAGCCCAAAAGATCCGCCTCAGACGCGAACGCGCGCGCCGCACGAACGGGCTCGTCGTGCAGCCAGAGCGCTTGCGCCGAGCGCAACGCATTGGCAATGCGCGCTCCGCTCGTACGCCCGGTAACGGGCAACCCGTGCAGGAGCGCACACGCGCGGTCGAGATCCTGCGGGGGATCGGCGCCGGCTGCTAACCGCATGGCGAGCGGGTCGAGGCGCAACACGGGATGACCGAAGAGGCGCAGCCACGCGGCCGGCTCCGACGGGTCCGCGAGCGCACTCAGGGCCGCGAGCATCGCATCGACGGCGAGATCGTCGAGCACGTTCTCGCCGCCTTGGCGTATCGCGGCGACGCCGCGCGAACGCAACTCCGTGGCGACGAGCCCGGCGAGCGGCTCCGCGCTACGCACGAGCACCGCGATCGCGTGCGGCGGCGTGCCGCTCGCGATCGCCGCCGCAACCTCTTCGCCGATGAACGACGCTTCATCGTACGGCGTCGCCGCGCGCCGATACGCGATCTCGCCGGCGACTTCCGCTTCCGAGCGTAGCTCCGGCGGCTGCGGCCACACCGCGCGCGCCAGATCGCACATCGCTTGCGGACAACGGAAACTCTCGTCGAGCGGAAGCGGCTGCATCGCGAGATCGCGTTGCGCGGTCTGCATCGCGTAGCGCGCGGCACCGCGGAAGCCGTAGATTGCCTGCGCCGCATCGCCCACCGCGAAGATTTCGCCGCCGAGGTGCGCGAGCAGCGTCAGCTGCGCGGGGTCGGTATCCTGGAACTCGTCGACGAGCACGTGCGCGTAACGCCCGCGCAGCGTTTGCGCCACGGCGCTGCCGGGCGTAGCCGCAAGCCGTGCCGCGCGCGCGATGAGGTCGTCGAAATCGGCGACGCCGAGGCGATTGCGCGAACGTCGCTGCGCCGCCTCGAGGGCGAGCAGATCTCGCGCGCGCGGCGACGCCTCGGCCGTGAACCGCGCGAGCGCGGTGGCGGACGCACGGCGCAGGTCGTCGACCGTCGTGCCGGCGGTCGTGATGAAGAGTGGCGACGTCGCGACGCCGGCCGGCAGCGAAGGCAGGTCCGTCGTGGCGACGACGTGTTCGAATAGCGCACGTTCCGCCGGCGACGAAAGCAAACGCCGCGAGCGACCGCCTTCACCGGTCTGCGCGAGCAGCCGCGCCGCGAAGCCATGAAACGTCCGAACCTCGGGCATCGCGCCCGCCGCCGTCGTCCGTGCGAGCCGCGCCTGCAATTCGCCGACGGCGCGTCGCGAGAAGGTCAGCACGAGGATGCGCTCCGGCACGATTCCTTCGGCGAGGAGCGCCGCCGCGCGCGCGACGACCACGCGTGTCTTTCCGGAACCCGGCACCGCCTCCACCAGCAGGTTCCCGCCGCGATATTCGATCGCTTCGCGCTGCCGCTGGGTGAACGGAGCGCCGGGCGCGGATTCGATCACCATCAATGGCCGGTTCGCGTGCGGACGTACATCATCGTAACGATAGCGAGCGTCCGTGCCATACGCTTGGCACCATCTCCGCTCGAGTCCAGTGCCGTAGGGCGGCACGGTGGCCGTGCATCCGGCCGTGCGACCACTGCCAACATCGCGGTGGTGCTGCGTCTCGTTGAAGCGGAGCGCACCCCGAGCGCTTCACACAGGGCCGGCCCGAGCCATTTGCACTTCGGCCAATCGCTTTTGCCAACGGCCTGAAGCGAACTAAGCTGCCTAAAGCGCGATGGTCTCGAACCTGTTGACACGTTCCGCCGACCCGACATCAGTAGCAACTAGCCCGGTTTACCGGGGCGACGTCAGACAGACATGAGCCCGGCCGCCAGCATCCCTGCAGATGGCAGCGTTCGTAAAAGTCGCTGCCGCGTTGACAACCACCGCTCTTTCAATGTACGTGCATTGTATGAACAAGGCAAAACGTCATCGATAATTTCCGCGCTTTGTGGTGGTGGACGCGCGCGTCTTTAAGGCGGCAATGGCGGTTCGGGTCTCAAGCGGAATCGCAAAACGGATCGCGATTGAAGACGGTGCGGCGGTTGAGATCGCGGCCGACAACGGGATGATCTACGTGCGTAAAGCCGTTTCAAAAAAGCTTAGCGAGCTTATCGAACGCAATACGCCGCAGAACCGGAGAACGGATCCGACGTCGCGAAATCGTTGCGCCCGCGCTCGAACGCAACGCGCCGATCGTTCCGCAACGAATCGCTCGACGTATATGACGAGTTGGCCGGATGAGTAAGCTTGTCTACGAACGCATGCGCGACTCGCTCGAGCAGTTACCGCCTCAAGGAAAAGCGGCGGGCTGGAATCCTCGCTGCCAGCTCGACCAAAGGACGCTCAAGAGCTTGCCTAGTAACCTACGCTAGTGGAGAACTTCTCGCCGGAGAAAGTGGGGAATTTCTCGCCGGAGTTGACAAAAAGATTTACGTAGCGCGCAATATTGAGGCGCAGCTCGCAATCGCGAGCCGCCTCGGCACTTGAAATAGCTTGACGGCTCGAATCAAATGGATCGATTGCCTTCCCAAGGCGTGGAGAACGAATGAGCTCTTTTTCTTTAGGGAGTCTTGCCAGGCGTCAGTTTCTGCGCATTGCGGCAGCAACGGGCACCGCGACGATCGCCGCGCGCTCTGCACAAGCCGCGATGCCTGCGACGGTGGAGCAAGGACGAAAGGTCGGTGCTCCGCTCCGCCCGTACGGGCAACCGTCTCCGTATGAAAAAGTCGTTCGGGTGTCCACGACCTCGACGCCGACGCAGATCTCATCGTGGGATTTTACTCCACTGCAACACTTACACGGCATCGTTACACCGAACGGTCTTTTTTACGAGCGCAATCACGCCGGCATCCCGAATATTGATCCGAGAACGCACCGTTTGCTCGTCTATGGTTTAGTGGATGGCGCGCGAGCCTTTACCATCGACGATCTTCTGCGCTACCCCGCCGTTTCGGTCATTCGTTTCCTTGAGTGCTCGGGCAACACGCTGACCGAGTGGAAAAAGCCGACCGCGAAAACCGTTCAGGTTTCGCACGGGCTCGTCAGCTGTTGCGAATGGACCGGCGTCAGCGTCAAGACGCTTCTGCAAGATATCGGTGTCGATTCGAAAGCCCGATGGGTCGTCGCAGAAGGGGCAGACGCGGGGCTCATGGACCGAAGCATTCCGCTCGAAAAGATGATGGATGATGCCATCCTTGCCTATGCACAGAACGGCGAACGTCTTCGTCCCGAACAAGGCTATCCGCTGCGTTTGCTGTTGCCGGGTTTCGAAGGCAACATGAGCATAAAGTGGTTGCGTGGCCTCAAGCTCACAACCGAGCCGACGTATTCGCGTGAGGAGACCTCGAAATACACCGATTTGCTCGCGAATGGCAAGGCACGCGCGTTTACCTTTGTAATGGATCCGAAGTCCGTCATCACGTCTCCGTCGGGCGGAATGGTCGTCGAGAATAAGGGGTTTAACGAAATTCGTGGTTTGGCTTGGTCTGGACGCGGTAAGATCCGGCGCGTCGACGTTTCGACCGACGGCGGTGCGAAGTGGAATGAAGCGGCGCTGCAAGAGCCGGTCCTGGAAAAATGTTTGACCCGCTTCCGCTTCCCATGGACGTGGGCGGGAGGAAGCGCTGTACTGCAAAGCCGCTGCGTCGACGAAACGGGCTACGTTCAGCCAACGCTACAAGAACTGGTCCGCGTTCGGGGCACCGATTCGGTCTACCACAACAACGGCATTCAAAGTTGGGCCGTGGCTTCGGACGGAGCGATTACGAATGTCCAAGCGTAAATATACCGTGGTAACGCTGCTGGCGCTGCTCTTCGGCTCGTGCGCGTCGTTAGCAGCCGCGGGCGACAAGCCCGGGGACACCCCGTACGGCTTTGGCGCCGCCGCGCCGGCGGCACTCGTGCACGCGTGGGACGACATCGTTCCACCCAACGGTGACAACCTGCCTCCCGGTTCGGGGAGCGTGGCTCAAGGCAGTACGGTCTATGCAACCCGGTGCGCGGCATGCCACGGAACCGAGGGCCAGGGCGTTCCGATGGATCGCCTCGTCGGAGGTCGAGGCACGCTCGGTACTGCGAAGCCCATCAAGACGATTGGAAGTTACTGGCCGTACGCGACGACGGTCTTCGATTATATCCGCCGCGCGATGCCGTTCAACGCTCCCGGTACGTTGTCGGACACCGACAACTATGCCGTTACCGCGTTCCTGCTCAATCGCAACGGCATCGTCCCGACTAGCGCAGTGATGAACGCAAAAACGTTACCCGCGGTTAAGATGCCGAATCGGGATAACTTCATTTTGCACGATCCGCGCCCCGACGTCCATTAACCATCGTTCTCCGTCGGACAGCGGCGATTAACAACCATTGCCGTAAAGTTCGGCGCCCGGAACGATCGTCGGCGTGCCATCACAGCGCGCCGCGCACTAGCTATGCGCGCCGCACCGAGAGTCGAGTCGCTCGAAACCGAAATTCGCTAGAACGGTGAAGCCCGACCGCGACGTGAAGGGAGGGTTCGTTCAGTCGTGAAGCGCCTTCCATGAGCGGAGTACGCGTTTTGGTCGGTACGCGCAAGGGCGCGTTCGTTCTGACTTCCGACGAGCGACGAACGGAGTGGGACGTCGCCGGGCCGCACTTTCCGGGTTGGGAAATTTACCACCTCACCGGCTCCCCTGCGGAACCGAATCGCCTCTACGCCTCCCAAAGCAGCGGCTGGTTCGGGCAGCTGATCCAACGCTCGGACGATGGCGGCAAAACGTGGGACCCCGTGGACGGCAGCTTCGCGTACGACGGCGTTGCAGGTACGCACCAGTGGTACGACGGCACGCCGCATCCGTGGGAATTCGCGCGTGTGTGGCATCTCGAACCGTCGCCGAGCGACCCCGACATCGTGTACGCTGGCGTCGAAGACGCCGCACTGTTCCGCACGACCGATGGCGGACGCAGTTGGCACGAGCTGTCGGGTTTGCGTAAGCACGGTTCGGGCCCCTCGTGGCAGCCTGGCGCCGGCGGCATGTGCCTGCATACGATCGTGCTCGACCCGCAGAACGCTCGCCGCATCTTCGTTGCCATCTCGGCGGCCGGCGCCTTCCGCAGCGATGACGGCGGTACGTCCTGGCAGCCGATCAACCGCGGGCTCAAGTCGATCGGCATTCCCGACCCCGAGGCGGAGGTCGGGCACTGCGTGCATCGCCTCGCCATGCACCCCGCGCGCCCTAACGTCCTGTTCATGCAGAAGCACTGGGACGTGATGCGCAGCGACGACGCGGGCGGCTCGTGGCGCGAAATTAGCGGTAACCTGCCGACCGACTTTGGGTTCGCGATCGACGTACACGCTCACGAACCCGAGACGATCTACGTCGTCCCGATCAAAAGTGATTCCGAACATTTTCCGCTCGACGGCAAGCTGCGCGTGTACCGCAGCCGGTCCGGCGGCAACGACTGGGAAGCGCTGACGCACGGGCTCCCGCAGCGGGACTGCTACGTCAACGTTCTCCGTGACGCGATGGCCGTCGATTCGCTCCAGTCGTGTGGTGTGTATTTCGGGACCACCGGCGGTCAGGTGTATGCGTCGGCGAACTCCGGCGACACGTGGGCACCGATCGTGCGCGATCTGCCCGCCGTCTTGTCCGTCGAAGTGCAGACGCTCGCGTGATTTGCGTGGAGCTCCCCGCGCATCTGCGGGCGCTCGCACGCGTGAGCGGCGACGTGCACCTCGAGATCGACGGCGTCGCGACGCTGCGGTCGGTTCTCGATGCGATCGAGACGCAGTACCCCGTGCTCCGCGGAACGATCCGCGATCGCGAAACGCACCTGCGCCGGCCCTACGTTCGCTTCTTCGCGTGCCGCTCCGATCTCTCGCACGCGGCCCCTGACGCGCCGCTTCCGGCAGCCGTCGCGAGCGGCGCGCAACCGCTCCTCATCGTCGGCGCGATGGCTGGCGGCTAACGCCTCAGACGAGACGCGCCGCCACGTAGCGGCGCGTCTCCGCGTCCAGGATGCAGACGTGGCAGCCCCGCAGACCGCGCGTCAAGAGGACCCGGTACGCATTTTTAACGATATCGGTGAAACGTGCACCGCTTCGCGTCTTCACGACGTGATCGCGGGAACCTGAAGTTTGTCCGATCCACGTTCCTCCGCGGATGACGAGATCGGGACCCCAGATGACGCCGGCGTAGTCGAATTCGAAGCCCTGCGCCGTATAGACGCATCCGACCTGACCGATGCCCTTCGGATCGCTCGCCCAAAACTGCGCGGCCGGGATGCCTCCGGCGAGTTTGCGGGCATCCGGCTTCGCGTTCCAGGGGCGATGGAACTCCCCGACGACGATGTCGTCGATGAGGTTACCCGCCGCATCGGGGTCCGACCATGGCCAGCAGTAGCCCGCCGTAAGCCGCGCTCCGTAGCCTTCGCGTTGCAAGCGCAGTATCGAAGCTTCGAGGTCCTTCGGCGAATCGTAGAGCGTCACGTCGAAGTTATTTTTCGCAAACCTCGTGACGCCGGTCTTGCGGACCTCTAAGAGCTGGTCGATCCAGTCGATGTATTCGTCCGAGCCGGCGCATCGAAATTGCGTTCGCAAGTCGATCGTTTCGAAGCGCGCGTCGTGGCGAACTGCGGTCTCGCGAATCAGCGTCGTGCTGCCCACTTCGTCGGCGCGAACGCCTTGATGGTCGTCGATGAAGAAGACGCTGACTTTCGCCGCGTCGACGATCTCGTCGATCTGCGCGCGCTCGCTCTTGAGGTGCTTTTTCGTGAAGCGATGGTTGCTCGTCGCGCGGATGCGGTGCGCTTCGTCGGCGAGGATCACGTCGATGCCGTTGGGTTCGGCGTGGCCGAAATTGTTGAAGTAACGTATCTGCGCTTTGGACTTCGGTCCGAGAATCTTCCAGAGGTTCTCGGTGAACGCTTTGCTGCCCGTTGCGTGCTGAGCGTTGATCTGGTGTTTGGATAGCGTTCCTAAAAGGTTGAGCGCGATGACCGATTTGCCGGTTCCGGGGCCGCCTCGCACGAGGACGACGGCCTTGTCGCGCTTATCTTTCGCGGCGCGTCTCACCATGGCGAGAACCGCGTTGTAGGCCACGATCTGGTCGTCGAGGAGTTGATAGCGGGGCTCGCCGCGGACTATCGCTGCCGTGTGTTCCAGCAGTTTTCGCGACGGGGCGTACCGGCCGCGCAGGACGCGCTCCATAATCGGTACCCCGGCGCCTGCGCCGACCGTGTTCTCGAAAAGCGCTCGGAACCTGTCGGCGTCGTGGCTTAGAAACAGCCGTACGTCTTTGAGGACGCTCGCGAACTTCGGTTTGGTCAGCTCGTGTGCCGCTCCCGGATGCATGTTGTGAAGCCACGCGCACGGCGTGAGTGCGACACGATCCTCTTCGTAGAAGCCCGTGTGCATGTCGCGCAGGTAGCTCGCGTACGATTGCGCCTGGACGCACGGATGCGGAACTTTGCGGACGGCTCCGCCGAGGTACGTCTCGACGCAGTCGTCGAAGTCGCTGTCGCGAACGTCGGTCCATTGCTTGAGTTCGACGAGCACCGCGGAGTCGACGCCCGCCGGCGAGGTGCCGAAAACGAACGCGTCGAGCCGAGCGGAACTCAGCGGAAGCTGCATCTCGAGTACGACGCCGTGATCGCGAACGTTCGAGTACCGAAGCTGCGACGCAAGCGCGCTCAGCGAATTGCGCCACGACGTGAATTCCGACGCCGACGCTCGAAAGCGATAGTAATCGTAGAACGCTTCGCCGAGTTGTTCGGCGATTCGCTTTTGCGCGGCTTCGTCGATGAAGAGTTCGCTTGCGCCGGCAAAAAGCTGCATGCCCTTTTAATCTTCGACGGAACACGACTACCTGCCGGCTGAGCGCTGCCACTTCTCGAAACGTTGCTGCGACGTTTCCGATGAAAACCGCAATCGCGTCGCTGCCGGCGCCTCGTAGACGAGGACACGTTAGGACGCGAAGCTGAACTGTGGAAATTATGGCGAGTCGTTCCGGAGGTCGCAGTCGTAGCTCCGTGCCAGTATCTTGTTAAACGTTTGGATGCTCTCGCCGCAAAACGAACGCGAGCTGGCACGTTCTCTCGAAGCCGAGATCCGTCGCGTCTGGCCCGATCCGGTGACGGATCCGGACGATCGCATCGATCTGCTCGTCGGCGCGCGCAGCGGCGTCGATGTCGATTTCCTCGTCGCTATCGACTTGGCGACGCCGCGTCGGCTTCCGGCGGTGCGTTCCGGAACTGCGCTACAGGCGCCGCAGATCGCCTGCGGCCTGATCGCTATCGAAGTGAAACAGCTCGATGCGACGCGCTTCGAGCGCATCGGGGATCAGCTTTTCGCCTCCTATCGCGGCGAACGGGAACACCGCAGCGTGTCGGATCAAGCGCGCGACTCAGCCTATGGCATCAAAGCGTTCGCCGCGTCGAGCGGCTTCCCGAACCTCTACGTGCACGCTCTCGCATGGCTGACGCAGCTCGATCCGGCATTGCTTACCGGCGTCGATGCCGCCATCGTCGGTCGCAGTAACTGGAGCGGTCTCCTCGCCGCAGCCTGCGCGCAAAATCCGTCGTTATGCCGCAGCGACGCGCGCACGCGTGCCGGCGTCCGTGCCGTTCGCGACCGGCTGCTCCTGCGCAGCACGCTAATGCCGCTCGACCGTGCGAGAACGGAACGGGTCGCGCGCGACGCGATCGTGCGGCACCTCGTCGCGGAGCTCGCCCCGCATGCGGGCAACGCGATGATCCGCCTCGCCGGCCACGGGGGCAGTGGCAAGACGACCGCGCTCGTCCTCCTCGCGACGCGTCTTGCGACGCAGTACGGCGCGCGCGTCCTCGTGTTGACGTTCCATCACGCGCTGCGCGGCGATATCCGGCACGTTTTCGAGGGTATGCCCGAAGCGCAGGGCCTCCTCGGTGAAACGATCCACGTCGAGACGGCGACGAGCTTTCTGCTCGCCCTCGTTGGCGCTGCCGGAGGTACCGTTCCGAATACATCCGACGGCACGATCGATTACGAGCGCACCGACGCGACGTTCCGCGAAGTCGCAAACGTTCTGAGCCCGTATGCGGCAGCCACCGCCGACGCCGTGATCGACGAAGATCGCGTCCGCTTCGATTGGGATCACGTCCTCATCGACGAAGCGCAAGGTTGGACCGACGCCGAACGCGATCTCCTCGTCGCCGTGTACGGGACGCGCCGCTTGGTGCTCGCGGACGGGCTCGTGCAGCTAATTCGCCGGCACACATCGTGCGACTGGCTGCGTGGCCTGCCGAAGTCGGAGCGGATCGTCAAACACCTCGGCGACTCGCTGCGGATGCAGCACAACGTCGCCGTCTTTGCAAACGCCGCCGCGCGGACGATGGGTTTCTCGAATTGGAGCGTCGAGCCGCGCCGCGACCTCATCGGCGGACGCGTCGTCGTCCTCGAGGGCGAGCTCGCCCACGCGCCGGCGCTCGTTCGTGCGTTCGGCGCCGTCGCCGCGCTCGGTAAGGCCAATCCGGTCGACAACCTCATTTGCGTCCCGCATTCCGAAATCGTTCGCCGAAGTGACGGCGGCCGTCACGCGCGACTCGCAGCAGAGCTGCGCGCCCAAGGCGGCGTGGTGTGGGACGCGTGCGACCCGTTAACGCGCACGAGCGTTCCAACGAGCAGCGATGCGTGGCGCATCGTGCAGTACGATTCGTGCCGCGGCCTCGAAGGCTGGGCGACGTTGCTCGTCGCCATCGACGACCTCTATGCGAATCGCATCAAGCATCCAAACGTCGGCGCCGCGGAGCCGGTGATCGATGCGGAAATGGTGGCGCGGCGTTGGCTGCTCATTCCGCTTACGCGGGCGGTGCATCTGCTCGTCGTGCACGTTCGCGACCCGAAGTCGCCCGTTGCGGCGATGTTGCGCGAAGCGGCGAGCGAGATGCCGAAAGGCGCGATCGAGTTCTATGCGGCATGCGACGGGGCCAGCTGCTTGCAAGTCGTTTAGAACGCGAAGCCCAGCGCAAACCCGTGCTGGCTGCGGTCGCCGCTCGATCCGTGAAGATGACGCCCGCAATGACGCTTTCCTTCGGCAGCGGTATCTGCGCTGCGCGTGTCCGGCAGCGGCACCGTACGCGTCTACCAATGTTCGGGGCGATCGGCTCTCCAATCGTCACCACGAGCCGAAGGTTCCTCCGGCATAGAACGAGCGCTCGAGCTTTTCTCGTTCATACATTGAGTGTATGCTTAGCAGGCGTAACACGACAATGTCAGCGCCCCTCAAATTTAACACTCAGCCTCGCTATGGAGCACCTACATTGAAAGCGTCTTTGATTTTTGCTCTCATCCTCGCTCTCGGCATGCCGGCGGCGACGATGGCCGCGCCGGCTGGAACGGTCACCTTGCTCGTGCCGGCGGGAACCCTCGTGCCCGTGCATCTCGTCGGAAGCATCTCATCGGGCTCGGTCAAGGTCGATGACACCTTCCAAATTCAAGCCGCCGAGGACGTCGTCATTAGCGATATGGTGGTCATTCGCAAGGGCTCTGGCGGTCAGGGACATATCGTCGAAGCGGATTCCGCCCGCGGCAGTGGACATTCTGGCTCGATCGCCCTGGCATTCGATTACGTCAATTCGGCCGACGGAGGTCGCGTTCGCCTTTCGCAGGCCCCGCAAAAGCAAGCCGAAGAAGATCGCAAGGGCGCATCGTCGACGGCGACGATCATCGGCTTCGCGACCTTCGGCATCGGCGGACTTTTCGGCCATAATCTCGCACACGGGCGGCAGAAAACGATCGATCCGAAAACGGTCATCAATGCGTTCGTTGCCGACAACGTCCACGTCGACACGAGCGAGCATGCGACCGCGACCCGCTATAATAAGTAACCATTCGTTTCGAGCGAGTTAAGCCACGCCTCCCGCGTGCGCCGTAACCGCGTCGCGCCAATTCTTTGCGGATCGACGGAAGTGTCGGCCGGCAGCGCTGCTTCGCTTCGCTTCGCAAACGGCTCCGTCAGGAAGCGACTTTTACGATCGCCTGGAAGCCCCAATTTGCCAACTGCCGAAGCGTGGATATACTTATGCGTATACATGGTCCAAACAAAAATCGCGAAATACGGCCATAGCCTCAGTGTCCGATTGCCGAGCGCTTTAGCGCGAGAACTCGAGTTTCGCGAGGGCGATACGGTCACTCTTCGTGCGGTCGCGGGCGGCATCGTCGTCGAACGTCCGCGTCGCTCGCGTCTCGATGGATGGCTGGATACCGTTACGAGCCAAGAGGGAGAAGTCGATGCCGGCGTCACCCGCGGAGCTGAGGCGATCGATTGACGGCTCCCGAGCGCGGCGAGATATCGTTTTAGATTTCGATTCGCAGGCCGGCCACGAGCAAATGAAGCGACGGCCAGCGTTGGTTCTCTCACCCGCGTCATTCAACCGAGTCGTAGGACTCGCTTTCGTTGCGCCGATCGCTACGAAGCCGCGCGGACATGCATTCGAAATCAAGCTTTCAGCGGGAAGGATTCGCGGCTCGATCATGGTCCATCAGTTGAAGTCGCTCGACTGGCGCGCACGGCGAGCGAAAAGCGCCGGACATGCCCCACCCGACGTCGTGGTCAGAGCTACCGAAATCGTCAAGGAATCGTCGGTTAAATCGCGGCGTTCCCCCGTTAGTTGCGTCGCGGCTGCTGTGTCGGCGTCTGCAAACGAAGTGTGTGGCGCACCAATGCGCTCCCGGCGATGTCTTCGGTGTTTAGCCGCCGTTCGAAGTCGTTTTGACGGCCGAGGCGCGTCGCCGCGTCGCGACCGATCGCCGCGGCTTCCGTCACGTCGCCAGACGTAACGTCGAAGCCCCAGCCCGCGGCGATGGATCGCAACGCCAGCAGCGCGACGTCGCATGCGAAGCTCGGCTCTTTTTCCAATTGCTTGCGGGCCGCTCGGAGCAGCGTGTGCGGATCGGCCGAAGATCGTTCGGCGAGCGCGAGCGCAACGTCGAGACAGTTCGCGGAGACGGCTGCGGCAAACCAGCGACCTTCGCGACCGGGATCGTTCGCCGCAAGATCGCGCACGATTCGTCGCGGTTCGATAGCCGGATACTTCTTACATACGGCACGAAAGACGGCGAGGTTCGTCGAGCGGTACGGAGCGGCAGACATCCCGTAGCGCCCATAGGCTTCCTCTTGTAGTCCGCTTCCGAGCAACACGCGCTCGCACGCCGCATCGACGGCCGGGCCGTCGTTGACGCCGCGCGACGCCTCCGCGTACCGGAAGGCTTCCGCTCGGCGCCCGAGCGCCAGGAGCGCCTCGAAACCCCATTCGCGGTAATGCCACCACGACGTACGCGCGCCGTCGAGCAACTCGAGGACATCGTCGTACCGGCTCGCCGCAGAGAGGGCGCTCAACGTCGCGATCGTCCCTTTGAGATAGCCGGATCGTTCGCCCGTGAGGTGCGTCCGCACGACGGCAAGGCGTTCGTCCGCCCACGCGGCCGAAACGTCTTGCGGCCCGCAGTAGCTTCCCCAGTGATGCTCGACTCCGTCGAGATAGCCATAGTCGTCGTCCGTTACGCCCTGCCAGAGGCGGTCGAGCAAACGATGGCGTTGCGCCGGCGCGAGCGGCGCTGTCCCGACGATTGGAGCGAAGGTCGCGATGGCATCGTTTACGGCGGTGCCGAGCGCCCCGGAGGAGCTATCGACGTTGGCAAACGCGCCGCTCAAACGCACGAGAAGGGCGACCGCGCCTGCTGCACCGAGCGCGCGATCCATACGTACGGCACCCGCGACCTCCGCTATCGCTTCGCGTAGCGCGTCGACCGCGGTCGCCGATCGCCACCCGAAGCCGCCCCGCCGAAAGCGCCGGGCAAAGCGCCAAGGATGCATCGAGCGCGCAACGGGCACGCAACGTATTTCCCCAGTTTCCGCTGCGAGCCTGTGAATCGTTGCAGAACCCGTCCCGATCTCTGAGGTATCGCAGATGAAATCGAGGGTGTCACAGTGCTGGCACTGCCGGCCGCTATAATGGGATCGTCATGTATCTTCTCGACGGACACTTCGTGTACTCCGCAACCGACCTCAACAATTACCTCGAATGCGGGCATCTCGTAAGCTTGGAACGCTCGGTCGCGCGCGGTACGCGCCCGCGTCCCGAGCGCGATGAAACCGTGGCGCTTATCGCCGCGAAGGGATTATTGCACGAGCAGGAATTCCTAGCCGACATTCGAGCCAACTACGACGACGTCGTCGAGATCGTGCCGCAGGGCTATTCGCGCGCCGCGCTCCTCCAAGCCGAGGCCGAAACGCTAGCCGCCATGGCGCGCGGCGTGTCGGCAATTTATCAAGGCACGTTCTTCGACGGCACGTTTCTCGGAAAGTCCGACTTTTTGTTGCGCGTCGAGACGCCGTGTGCGAACTGGCCGTGGAGCTACGAAGTCGCGGATACGAAACTCGCGCTCCACGAGAAGCCGTATTTCATCGTACAGCTCTGCCACTACAGCGAACACTTGCACCGTCTGCAAGGCTCTGCGCCAAAGGCCATGCACGTGGTTCTCGGCAACGGAATGCAGAAGTCGTTTCGCTACGACGACTTCTCGGCGTATTACCGTCACCTCAAAGCCTCGTTTCTGAACGTGGATACCGCCGACTCCACGTACCCCTACACGGTCAGCCACTGCGCGATCTGTCATTGGTCGAACGCGTGTCGAGAACGACTCGAACGCGACGATCATCTCAGCTTAGTGGCTTGGATGCGCCGCGATCAAATCGAGGCCTTCGAAGCTGCGGGGATCGAGACGCTCGCGCAATTAGGTCGGTCACCCAACCGCGAAGGCCTCAAGGGCATCGGCAAGACGCCCTTCGAGCGGCTGCAACGTCAAGCGCAGCTTCAGTTACGCGGCCGTGAATCCGGCGACGTCGAATACGAACTCTTGAAGAACGCCTCGCCCGGCGGCTTTCGCGCGCTTCCGGCCCCGGCCGCCGGCGACGTGTTTTTCGATATGGAAGGCGATCCGTTCTTCGAGATCGGCGTCGGCTTAGAATATCTTTTCGGCCTGACCTGTCCCGATGACGAGCAGACGTTCCACCCGTTCTGGGGCACCGATCGTGCCGGTGAGAAGGCTGCCTTCGAGCGGTGCGTCGACTTCATCGTCGAGCGCCGCCGGCGGTATCCCGCGATGCACGTCTATCACTACGCGCCGTACGAAAAGACGGCGCTGCGAAAGCTGATGTTGCGGCACGATACGCGCGAAGAAGAGGTCGACGAGCTGCTCCGCAGCGAGGTGCTCGTCGATTTGTACGCGGTCGTCCGCCAAGCAGTCGTGGTCTCGCAGCCGAGCTATTCGATCAAGAAGCTCGAGCCGCTGTACGGGATGGTCCGCACGGCTGACCTGCGCAAAGGTGACGACTCGATCGTGATGTTCGAGCGCTGGTTACACGACCCCGCCGAGGGCCAGATCCTCGAGCGAATCGAGCGGTACAACGAAGAAGACTGCCGATCGACGTGGCTGTTGCGCGATTGGCTCTTGCAGCGCCGTGCCGAGTATATGGCGGCCCAGGGCGTCGTTCTCGAATACTATCCGTTAAAAAAAGCAACCGACGTCTGTCACGATCCGGCCGACGACGAATGTAGGAAGTGCGTGAAGCGGCTGCGTGACGCTCGCGAACTGGCGAAGATTTCGCAGGACCAGAAGCGACTTGCCGCTCGGGACGACGACGCTGCGGGACGGCTACTTGGCCATCTGCTATCGTATCATCGCCGCGAAGAAAAGCCGGTCTGGTGGGCGATCTTCGATCGCTACGAAAAGCTCGACCAACTGCTCGAAGATAAGGAAGCCATCTCCGAGCTGGAACTCGCCGGCGAGATCGCACCGTTTCGCTTGAACGTTCGCGACCGCACGGACGTGTACACGTACCGTTTTCCCGAACAGAGCCATCGCCTCGGCGAGCAGCCGTACGATCCGTATACGAAGAATCCGGCCGGCCAAATCATCAGTATCGACGAGGGTGCGAACGTTCTGCAGCTTAAACGTTCGGGCACGTTCGCTGATGCGGCCAACGTTCGCGCGCTGATACCGGGCGGGCCGGTCCTCGCAGGTGCACAGAAACTTGCGTTGGCCCGCCTCGCGGATGCATATCTCGCAGGCGTTCTCGAACGCGACCATCCCGTTTCGCTCGATCTCTTACGCGCGGCGTTCCCGAGATTGCGTGGCCGCGTACCGCGTGGCACGATCCAGCCCGAGAAGATTACGGTCGACGCCGTGCACGCCGTGATCGGCGCGCTCGACCGTTCCTATCTCGTCGTCCAAGGTCCGCCAGGCACCGGGAAAACGTATACCGGCGCGCGCGTTATCGTTCGCCTGCTACGCGAAGGTCAACGGATCGGCGTGATGGCGAACGGTCATAAGGCCATCCACAACATGCTCCACGAAATCGAAGACATCGCCCGTGCCGGCCCGCTCGCGCGCATACGCGGTCTGCATAAGCACAGCTCCCAAAATAGCGACTCGCCGTACGTCTCGAAGCAGCCGGCCTCCGGGATCGTCAGTTCGGATGACAACGAGGCCGCCGAAACCGGCGACTTCAATCTCATTTCCGGAAACTCGTGGCTCTTCGCGCGCGAAAATATGATCGGCCGGCTCGATTATCTCTTCATCGACGAAGCCGGGCAAACGTCGCTTGCGGATGCGCTCGCCGTTTCGCCGAGCGCTACGAACGTCGTGCTGCTCGGCGATCCGATGCAGCTCGCGCAAGTGAGTCAAGGCACGCACGGCGAGAACGCCGGCCGTTCCATCCTCGGACATCTGCTCGGCGATCGCGCGACGGTGGCCGAAGATCGCGGCATTCTTTCGAACGTTTCGTACCGCATGCAGCCGGACATCTGCGCCTACATTTCCTCGACGATTTACGAGGGCCGGCTCTCGGCCGATCCGAAAACGGCGCCGAACCGGGTCGATTCGGCCGGGCTTTCCGGCAGCGGCCTGCGCTATCTCCCGGTCGCGCACGCCGGCAACGGTAGCGAATCGAGCGAGGAGACGGAGCGCATCGTCTTCGAGATCGAGCACCTATTGCGCGGAACGTTCGTTCGCAAGAACGAGGCACGGGCTGCGCTCACCGAGCGCGACATCCTCATCGTAACGCCCTATAACGCGCAGCGTAAACGGATCGTCGCCGCATTGAAGCGAGCCGGCCACGACATCCGCGTCGGTACGGTCGATAAGTTTCAAGGCCAAGAGGCGCCCGTCGTATTCTATTCGATGGCGACCTCGACGGGCGAAGATCTACCGCGCAATATGGAATTCTTATTCGAGAAGAACCGCTTCAATGTGGCGATTTCCCGCGCGCAGTGCCTCAGCGTCCTCGTGTGTTCCCCTCGGCTGCTCGACGTTCGGTGCAACCACGCCGAGCAAATGGCACTGGTCAACGTGATCTGCCGCTACGCCGAAGAGGCCGCGCAGCCGCGCCGTACGAGTTCGATCAGCGCGGTATGCCGAACGTCCGGCCAACTCTCGAAATCCGACGCGACGATCCATCTCAGATAGCCCGTGGGTACGTGCGCGACGCGCTTTCCGCGATGCATGCCGAAGGCGAAGCGGTCGAGACGCGTCGGGCGTGCGATCGTGGCCAGCAGGTCGGCAACGGTCCCTCCGCTGCGCACGCGCTCGTACCGCCGCAACAGCTCGAGAAGCAGCGCCGCCGTCACGTCCGTGTCGGCTTCGGCGCGATGCGCGCGCGCGTGCGGCCGTGCGGTCTCGAGCTGCAAGAACGCGCGCAGCGTTTCGTTGCGATAGCTCGGCGCGTCGACGAACCGCCGCGCCATCCGCATCGTACAAAGCGTCGGGCAACCGGCCAACATCGGTAAGAAACTCGCGTCGAAGCGGGCGTTGTGTGCGACGACCACCGCATCGCGGGTCAACGCACGGATTCGCGGAGCGAGCTCTGCCAGCGTCGGCGCACCGGCGACGTCGCGATCGAAGATCCCGTGCACGTCCGAGGCTCGCCCGGGAATCGCGCGCTCGGGATCGACGAGCGATGCGAATCGTTCGAGCACCGTCCCCGCGCTCACGCGCAGACAGGCGAACTCGACGACGCGATCGACCTTCGGATCGAGCCCCGTCGTCTCCACATCGAGCACGGCGAACGTCGTCGTGGACAACTCTTGTGCGAACACCCATCGATCGTGCCACCGCGCCATGCCACATGGTTGGCACGGCCGACCCCGGCGCCACGATCCGAGCCTCCAACCGTGATTCGGCCGACCGGTGCTATCCCAGAAATTGCAACGGTGGTCTTCGGTTGCCGAGCCGGCGCGGCGCTATTCCTCGCAACTTGCAAGCGACGTATTTCAGAGGTGCACGATCTGCACGTCCACTCGGCCGGCGAAAGCCCGGCGAAAGTACCCCGCAGCTAACTGGCGGTGACACGCATCCGGTGAACGTCCCGAACAGAGAAAGCACGCGTTGTCGAGGCCGCCCGGGTCGACCGCTGCATATTCGTGCCAGTCGATTCGCTTATCGCGTACGATTTCAATACGGCAGCGGCGGGCGCCAAACTCGGCGCCTGACGATAGGCGCAGCCGGCAAGCCGTTCCAGAAATATGGTCGGGTGCCCGTTCACACGTCGAACGCGTGTCGATCTTCGGCATCGAGCACGTCGAGTATCTTCGAGAGTTCCGGGCGAACGGCCATGACGGGATGGCGCGTCCGAACGAGCACCTGATTTTCAGGCGTCATTCGTTCGATGACGAAGCTCTCGAGCTTCGCGTTGAGCGCGGGCGCGCTCGCCACATCGATGCGCGCCGCGAGCCAGTCCACGACTGCGCCTTCATCGGCACCACGCGCCACTGTCTCACGAAACGCATCCATATCGAGCCCGAGCCGCTTGACGACGAACGCGCTGAAGCCGGTATCGTCATTGAGATACAGCCCGAGATCGCCGCCCGGCAATTCCGCGCGCAGCTTATCGAGCGTGCGCGGAAGAAAATAGAAGCCCAGTAGAGTGTCGCGCGCCGGGCGGGGCGGCTGAAGGCGAAGATCGAGTGCCGTCATGTTTTCGCCGGCTTTGCCCCGTTTTGTACGGACAGTTCGAGACGGTACCCGTCAGGGTCGCGAAACCAGATACCGACGTGCGGCGAGCCTGGCGCTTCGGGGCCGACTTCGTCGCCGGGATCTTCGACCGAGACGCCGTTATGCAGCAGATGCGCGAGCGCCGCGCGGAGATCGATCGTTGCGGGACGCGGCGCGCCGCGAAAGAGTGCGATCGTTACGCCGTCGCTGCCGACCGCAATGCCCTCATCGTAGACGAACACTTCGCGTAAGCCGAGGTTCTTCACGTATCAATCCGCACTTTGCCGCGGATCGCGCACGGCGAGCCCGAAATGCCCGACCGTGCCGACCTGAAAATTTGCGCTGCCGTTTGTTGCCATAGCCGCCTCCTACCCGGTCTCTCCGGCACGCCCTTTACGAATCCGCGCCGGACGACCGGGTATTGTCGGCGCATGCAACACCGCGCACTCCCGACGAACGTGCGGCGATCGCAGCGACATCGAGCCGGTATCTCTCCGCCGTGACGAGGAAATTCAGGCTCTGCTGATATCATTGTAGGTAATGATATTCCGTCTCACCGCCGCCCTGTGGGTAAGCGCGCTGCTTGCGTTTGCCTCGACGCCGCTCGTCGCGCGTGCCGACGAGCCGGTCGCGCGCGCCCTGGGCACGTCGATCGTCACGCCGGCCAACTCCGTGCTGCGCGGCCTCATGGCGCAATCCGTCCCGGTCGGGACGCCCGAAAACTCCCCAAGTACGCCCGGGCTCCCGACGGGGCTGAGCTACACCGTCGACCTGTCGGCGGCATTCCCATACGGCGATACGGGCAACTCCCGTTTGCCGGGGGCGTCGATGCGGTGCTCGGCTACGGATTCAGCAAACACATCCGCGCGCAGACCGGCTATTACGAATTGCAAGAATATCCGGTCGGCTTTAACAGTGGCATCGTGCCGGTCGATCTCCAGGGCTTCGGTCCGCCGATCGGCGTACGAAATCTCGCCGACGTTCGCAACGATGTCGCGGTGAAAAACAAGATTTTCATCGCGAACCTGCAAGGGCTGTTCCTGATCGCTAAAAAGCTCCCGGTGATCGTTACGCCAACGTATATCAGTCGGCGCGGAAGCGTGGGCGGCCACTCCGACGAGCAGCTCGTCGAAGCCAACGGGTTTCCGCAAACGGTACGCACGCGGACGGTGCAGAGCTACATCGTGCCGCTCACGCTGCCGTTTCTTGCGACGCCGCGCATGTTCGGAACGCTCACCGCGGGCCCGGAGTGGAACGTCAACATCAACGGCGCGAACGCCGTCGGTAACAAAGCGCAAATCTTCGAACTCGCGTATCTCGAATATCGCGCGAACGACCGGACCACGTTTTTCGTGCAGCCGTCGCGGCTGATCGATTATCTGCCGCCCGACACGTCTCCGCAATTCATCCCGACGTTCATCTACGGCATCTCGCATAAATTCACCAAGCAGACGTTCATGCAGATCGTCGCATCGACCGGAACGCCGTCGAATCGTAAGCAAGTCGGAGTCACGTCGATCACGTGTCAGCAGATCACCCCAGCGGGTGGCTGCGGTGCCCCCGCCGTGACGATCGAGGGCCTCAAGGCCGCCCAAATTCAAGTCATGTTCGGCATCGGTTCGCCGTCGGTGCTTCCGCTATGATGGTCCGCTTCGTTCGTTCGCTCTCCGCCGCGACGCTCGCCGCAACGCTCGCCGCGTGCTCCAGCGGATCGGGGTCGACTCCCGCGGCTCCGGCGCCGCCGGCAACGGTCGTCTCGCCGAAACTGCGCATCGTCGGCGTCGGGGATTCGCTGACGGCGGGCGTGCAGTCCGCGGGACTGCTCGGCGTCCCGGTCGTGCCGAATCCGGTCCCCGGCTCACCTTTTCAGCCCGGCGTTCCCCCCACGCAGCCGCACGGCTTTTTCGCGCTGCTGTGGTCGCAAGCTAACGGCGGTGCGCCGACCGACGATCCCGCCAACTCGCCCTTACCGCTCATCGCAGCACCGGGCATCGGAACGATTCTCGTTCCGAACGCGCAGCTCAACCCAACGCCGATCGTCGCGCCGTGCGGCGCGATCAACGCCACCGCATACGCCTACGGCACCGCGCTGCGAGCCCACGTCAATCCGGCACAGACGCCGCTCGACGTCGCCGTTCCGGGCCAGACCGTTCACGAAGCGGCGTACATGATCGGGCCCGTCATCCAATGCGAGCAAACGTCGACGCAAGGCCTCTCGCCGCTTGCGGCGCTCGTCAATAGCGAAAGCCTCAACTTCTGGCCCGTGCTCGGAAATTTTCCGCAAGGCACGACGCAGCTCGCTGCGGCGGCGAGCCTCAAAGCGCAATATGCGACCGTGTGGCTCGGCTCGAACGATCTGCTCAAATACACGTTTTCGCTCGGACAAATCGTGCCGACCGATCCCGCGCAAATGCAAGCCGACATGGTGAAGATCGTCTCGACCCTGCAGCAGTCCGGTGCCAAAGTGCTCGTCTCCAATATCGTCGACGTCTTGAATGCCGGATTTTTCATCAAGCAGGCGGCGCTTCCAGCGTTTCTGGCCGCGAAGGGCGGCCCCGCTGCGGGAGCCGCCGCGCCGCTCGTGTCGAGCGTGCTGCAAACGACGTATGGCGTCGGGCCGGGCGGCTACGTCACGATGAGCGGCTTCGGGAAAATTCTCACGGCGCTTTCGGCCGGCTCGACGCAGTTCGTCCTCGGCGGCGGCGACTTCGTGCCCGACGCGCTGGCGGTTCGGGTCCAACGCCTCAACGATGCCTACGATACGGCGATTGAGGCCGCGATCGCGCAAACGGGCGCGGTGCTCGTCGATAACCGCGCCCTCGTAAAGGCGGCCGTCGGCGGCATCCCGATCAACCCGCCGAAATGTTGCAGCCTCGTTTTCGGCGGCGGATTCTTTAGTATGGACGGCATCCATCCGTCCGATACCGGCTACGCGCTCACCGCGAACGCGTTTATCGACGCGCTCGATAAAGCGTACGGCACATCGGTTCCCGATGTGGACGTGGCGCGCGTCTATGCGATGGACCCGTTCGCGCCGCATTAAGCCCGAGCGTCCGCAGCGCCGCAGATGAACGGAGGTATCCGGCCCGATTGCGCAAAAACGCGAAGCGCGCTCGAACTGTAGGCGAGCTGCCGCGACCCGACCCGTGTTTACGATCGAGGAGATATATTCTGGGCGCAGATCTGACGAAAACCGAGACCGCGACCGACGAGTACCTGCGAAACAACGTCGAGTATGCGAAGAGCTTTACCGGCCCGCTGCCGCTCGCGCCGGCCATGCATACCGCCATCGTGGCGTGCATGGATGGCCGCCTCGATGTGTACGGCATACTCGGTCTGCACCCGGGCGACTCGCACCTCATCCGCAACGCCGGCGGGGTCGTGACCGACGATGCTGTGCGGTCGCTAATTATCTCGCAGCGGCTGCTCGGTACGACGGAAATCATTCTCATGCATCACACCGATTGCGGCATGCTGCGCTTTACCGATGAAGATCTGCGCGCGGCGATCGTCGCGGAGACCGGTTCCGCGCCCGCCTATGCGTTTCACGCCTTCGCCGACCCTGCGACAGACGTGCGTGCCGGCATCGCGCGCATCAAAGGCGATCCGCACATCGTGCACCGCGATCGTGTGCGCGGGTTCGTCTTCGATCTGACGACCGGCAAACTCGAAGAGATCGTTTAAGGGCGACTCGCGGCACCGAGCGCGTTTGCGATGCGCGCGCCGTCGGGCGAGCCGAGGCCCGTGCACGCATCCCAGGCGGGCCCGGCGCTAAACGCTCCGTTGTCGCCCGTCACGATATCGTGGAAGGCTGCCGGATTGGCATAGAGCAGCGCGTTGATGAAACCGGCCGGCTTCCCGGCGCGCTGATTGATGCGCGCCAAGAGCCCCGCGTACAGCGGCGCAACGGCACTGGTTCCACCGATAACGCTCGCGGTGCCGTCCACCCGGACGATGTAGCCGCTCTGCGGATCGGCATCACCGGCAACGTCGGGCACGCCGCGCCCGCCGGGCGGAACGCCCCAGGTGGGACGCGGAAAAGCGGCGCTGATCCCGCCGCCCGTCGCGCCGCCGCCGGCGCCGTCGTTCCACACGGTTTCGCTTGCGATCCCGGTACCGCTCAGTGCCAGCCGCGTGCCCCCGCACGCGATAGCGTGCGGACTGGAGCTGGGGAAATCGACGTGCGGCTTCCCGTCGCCGACGCCGTCGCCGGAACCGTTATCGCCGGCCGCGCATACGATCGTTACGCCGAGCAATGCGGCTGCCGCGAAGGCATCGTCGAAGTTCTTGAGGGCTTGCGCCGTCCAGCTCGATTCCGGCCCGCCCCAACTGATCGAAACGATCGACGGCGCATTGGCCCATGGTGGACCGCGCTCGTAATCGCGTCGAGAAAGCCCTGATCGGTTGTTCGGGGCGAAATACACGGCGATGTGCGCGCCCGGCGCAATCGCGCCCGCAACTTCGATATCGAGCAGCACTTCGGCATCGGCGCTGTTGGGATCGCCGACGGGAGCGTTCGCGCCGCCGTCGACAGCCACGCTCACCACGCCCGGCGTCGGGAGTCCGAGGCCCGCGAAGTACGCATCGAGATCTTTCGCCGTGTAACCGCCGCCGAGTTCGATCAGCGCGATCGTTTGACCCGAGCCGTCGAGCCCGCTCGGAAAATTATAGGCCGTCGCGATCTGTAACGGCGTGAAGCTCGCGGCGGGGGCGGCGGCCGGCCGCACGGCATGCCGGAATTGCGCGCGCGCTTGCGGACGATCGTCCAAACCGAACACGCCGGTCACGATCCCGCCGAGCGTTGCCGGCACGCTGAGTTCGCCGACGCGCCCGCGAAACGCTTCGTCCCCGTGCGCGTAGCGCGCGAGCCGCGTCCCGAACGCATGCTGTAGCGCAGCGAGCGTGCCTTCCAAGACGATACTGCGGCGCGCGATATCCGCTTGCATAACGAGCAATTCGTGGTCGAGCGCGAAGCGTTCGACGGCGCGGACATCCGCGATGTCCGCTCCATACTGCGTCGCAAATTCGGAACGATGGATATACGAGCGGGCCTGCGGTTCCAGGGCCGCGAGCGAATGCAGGGCACGCTCCAGCGGTTGGCGCGCGCGCACGACGACGGTCACCGACGCGCGTTCGTTCAAATCGACGTCCGCGATACGGATCGCATCGGGCGGCGGCAACCGTTCGCTGCCGGGAACGATCGCACGCGCTGACATACCTTCAGATGAGGCCATGCGCTCCGTTTCCCGAATTCGCGCTCGTCGAATCCAACGCGTTCTGCGCGCGGACGGCGGCAACTGTGCATTTGGCGCAAGGACTCGCAGCACTTGAAAATAACCTCGCGCGACCGAGATGACGACGCCGCATCCCTCCGCCGCCGCGCCGCCGCTACCGCCCTCGCCGCTACGCGAGCGTGAGGCGCTGCTCGACGCCGTGATCGGCGACGTGCTTCGAACGCACGCCAGTTCCGGTACGCACGAGCTCGTGACGCAAATCCGCGCGCTAACGCAGCGCCGGCGGCTCGCACCGGCAAGCGGTGCGCACGACGAGTTGGTGGCGCTCGTCGAATCGCTCGACGTCCCGATCGCTATAGAAGTCGTGCGCGCGTGTTCGCTCTATCTGCAAATGGCCAACCTCGCCGAGCACGCGTATCGCGAGGGGCTGCGCCGCGAACGCGCGATCGCGGGCCAACCGTCGTTTGCGGCTTCGCTCGAAGCGATGGTGTTGCCGGCCGAGGCCGCGCAGGCGCAAGCGATTCTGGCGGCGATGGACGTTTCGCTCGTGTTCACGGCGCATCCGACGGAAGTTCAGCGCCGTACGGTCATCGAGAAACACGAGGCGATCGGGCGGCTCTTACGCACCCTCGACGATCGCCGCAATACGCCCGAAGAACGCCGCGCGCTCGACCGCGAGCTGCGCGTGCAAATCGTGCTCTTGTGGGAAGGCAACGAACTCTACCTGACGCCGCCGACCGTCGCCGACGAAATTCGTAACGTGATCGCGTGGTTTCGGGAGACGCTCGTCGACGAAGCGACGGCGCTTTTCGCCCGGCTCGACGAGCGTATCGCGGAGCGCTACGATGCGCCGTTCGGCGTGCCGACGTTCCTGCGCTTCGCGAGCTGGATCGGCGGCGACCGCGACGGAAATCCCAACGTCACGCCCGCGACGACCGAACTCGCCCTCGACATGGGGCGGCGCTTTATTCTCGAGCGCTACGTGCGCGAGGTCGAAAAGCTCCAAACGCGGCTTTCGCAAGACGCGTTACGCGGGCACGTCAGCGACGAGCTCGCGGCGTCGCTCGAGCGCGATACGCGCGAACTGCACGACGTTCAACGGACGATAGGGCCGCGTCAGAGCGCCGAACCGTATCGCCGCAAACTGGCCTTCATGCACCGGCGGTTGACGCTTGCACTCGCGTCTGCAGCGGGCGGCTATGCCACCTGGCGCGCACTCGCAGACGAGCTCGCGCTCCTCGCGCAGTCGGTTGCCGCCGGCAGTGGCCGCGACGTCGCCGCGCCGATCCGGCACTTGCACCGCACCGTCGAAATCTTCCGGTTCACGACGTACGAACTCGAATGGCGTCAGAATAAGAGTGCGCTCGAGCGCGCCACGGACGAAATTCTGGCGACGGTGGAGCCCGGCGCCGCCTTTTCCCGCCGGTCCGAAGCCGGACGTTTGGCGTGGCTGGAACGCGAGCTCGCCGGGAGGCGCCCGCTCTTCTCCGAACGCGTCGCGCTTTCCGATGCTGCGAGCGACGTTGTCGGTTCGCTGCAGGCGGTCGCGCGTGCGCGAGCGCGGCACGGATCCGACGCGATCGAAACGCTCGTGCTGGCCGGGAGCGAGACGGCATCGGACATTCTGCACCTGTTGCTGCTCGCGCGCGAGTGCGGCGCGCTCGATGCCGGCCCGCTGCAGGTCGTGCCGCTCTTCGAAAGCATTCCCACCTTGCGCGCCGCTCCAGAGGTCGTCCGCGTGCTGTTCGCGTCGCCTGCCTTCGCCGCTCACCTCGCGACGCTCGGCGGCATCTGCGAGGTGATGGTCGGCTATTCGGATTCGAACAAAGAAGGCGGCATCGTTACGAGTACGTGGGAGATCTATCGCGCGCAGCGCGACATCGCGCGCGTCGCGGCGGAATTCGGCATCGCGATCCGTTTCTTTCACGGACGCGGCGGGTCGATTGCGCGCGGGGTCGCGGACCCGCGGCGCAGCATCGCCGACGCTCCGCCCTCCGCGCGTTCCTGGTCGTTCAAACAGACCGAACAAGGCGAGGTCATCGCGTCGCGCTACGGTTTGCCGTCGCTCGCACGCCGCAGCCTGGAGGTCGTGGCGACCACGCTATTCGCGCAGCGGCCGCCGGAACGGGGTGAGGCGCACGAGCGGTTCGACGCGGTGCTGGATCGCATTGCCGAGCGCGCCCACGAAGCCTACCGGGCGCTCGTTGACGATCCGCAATTCCTGGGGTTTTTCGAGGCGTGCACGCCGATCAACGAGATCGGCGATATGCAGATCAGTTCGCGGCCTGCGCGCCGCAGTGCCAGCGCGTCGATCGACGACTTGCGCGCGGTGCCCTGGAGTTTCGCGTGGACGCAAACGCGCGCGATCCTCGCAAGTTGGTACGGGTTCGGTTTTGCCATGCGCCACGAGCTCGATGCGGGCGAGCGCGACGCTCTGCGCGAGATGGTTGCGTGCTATCCGTTCTTTCGCTCGCTGCTGGAGAAGATCGAACGCGGCTTGGCGACGGTGGACCTGACGATCTTCGAACTCTACGCCAATGCGTTAGTTGCGGACGATGGCGTTCGGACACGTTTCGTCGAACGGATTCGCAGTGAATACGCACGCGCGGGTGCCGCGCTCTTCGAAATCACCGAATCGGAGCGGCTCCTTGCCAACGATCCCGTCTCCGCGACGGCCATCGCGTTGCGAAATCCATACGTGGACCCGATGTCGTACCTGCAAATCCGCCTCATCCGCGATTTTCGCGCATCGTCGCGCACGGATTCACGTCTGCGCGACGCGATCCGCTTGAGCATCAACGGGATTGCCGCCGGTCTGCGCGTGACGGGCTGATCTCCAGCTACGTCGTGACGACGCCTTCCTCGGCGTCTTGTTCGTCGAGATGATCGGCGAAGCGCGATAGCATATGTTCGTTCGAAGCAGCGCGACGTTGTTCCGTGACGTGACGATCGAAAAACGCGATGATGGCGGAGTCGTCGGCGCCGCTGCGGATCTGCGCGTCGAAGGCCTCTTGCGAGACGGCGGTCTCTTGCAAGAAAGCGAGGCTCATCGGGCAATATCCGACGTACTCGCCCTCGGTGCCCGCCTGCATCGCCCGCACCTTATCGATGATGCGGCCCAGAAAAACGTAACCGCCGAGTTTTTCGCGGCCCGCCCGGGGAAACGTCGTGCGAAGATCGGGTGCGTTAAACATGGTTCTCCGTTCCTACCCACACGCAGCCGTTTGAAAGCCCGCGCAGCGGGAGCCTAGCGACTTTGCGAAAAGTCGCGCTACAGCGAACCGCTATGACGAACGAAGATCTCTTCGATGCCATCATGTAGCTTAAATCTGCGACCGAGTTCTCTTTCGTGCGCCTCGGAAACGCGCTTCGACGGGCTTGAAAAGAGATTCGACGGCCTCGAGTAGCGGTTCGACGGTCTCGAATTCCGATTTGAAGGTCTCGATCGGCGCATGGGCCGGCTAGAGACACGGGTCGAGCATCTCAAGACCGATGTAGCCGTCATTCGAGGCGATGTCGTCGAGATTAAGATGCGCTTCGTAAGCGTCGAACAACGTTGCAAGTAGCCGGGGAGCGCACTGCGCGGTCGCTACCAACCGGCGCCTCGTCCTCGCTGCCGGAACGGCAGTGCCAACTGCATTTCGCGATGGCGCGCTCGGCGCCCGGAGGGGCGAACGGCCGGCGCTTTGCTGGTGTCGTTGCGAAACTATGCCGGCAAACAGCCCGGCGGTCCAAACTCCAATTGCCAGCGTCGGCCATTGTCGACGAGGGAAATGCCGCGGTTCACGGCGTCGTAGGTCTTCGATCCATAGGCGTCTGGACCGCAACACGTCGGGTAAGTGGCGTCGGCGTGCGATCCGATGCTGAAGCCGTTTCCATCGAGCCGCAGATTGTGTCCCGCGTTGACGGGTGAGACGCGCAATCCGCCGATCTCGCGGGCGGTTTCGACCCGGCGGCGGAGCCGCGCGTCGATGCGGTCGACACCGGCGGGGGGCACCCAATACGTCGCCTCGGCTCGCACCGCGCACTCTGGCCCGCACGAAATGCGATCGCGATGGTACGCCGTGTCGATAATGGCGGTCGGTAAGCGGGCGAGCGCTTGGCTTACGTGAAGGAGCAGCGTCGGCGAGCCGCAGCCGTCAACGATCGTAACTCCGGCTTGCGTTACCACCACGTACGAGCGTAACGTGCGTGCCGGCCGCACGAACGATGCGACGCTCGCATCGTCATACTTCTCCGAACGTTCGAACACGATCGCTTGCGTCCAACCCAGGAGGCCGTCTTCGAGGAGCGTCGCGCTCGCGCCGCACGACGCCAAGCGATCGCATGCGTCGCTGGCTCGCGCTTCGCGATCGTCGATGACGATCGCATGCCGCGAGCCGATGATTCGCTTAACCGCCGCGATATCGTCGTCGGTCGCATCGGGCGGCACGTTGACCACATCGAAGCTCGCATTACGCATGGGCCACGTCGAGAGCCTGTTCCGTTTGCGGGAATCGACGATGACGTGCGACGTGCGGTCGGCATGCGCGAATGAGGCGAGCGGCGTGACGTCGATCATGCGATTCCTCCGGTCGAAGACTATTCAATTACTATAGCACTGAAAGCAGCCCTCTGCCGCAGACACGCCGGCCGGCGCAAGGGCATCGTCGCCGCTCACCTAAGCCGGAGCAGCATTTCGCGGTCGCCGACGTGCCGCGCCTCCCGCAAAGCGGCGTGCGCGGCGTCGCGATCGTCGCATCCGCAATCCTCGCGATCGTCGTCGATCAACGTCCTCCGCCATCGCAAACGCCGGGTTGCCGTATCTCGCCGGCATTACGGGCGCATCACCCGACGAAGCGTCGTGGATCCTGACGGCCTTCAACGCCGCGTACTACGCGATGATTCTTTTCAGCCCGTGGATGATGGCGCGCGTCGGGCGCAAGCGCTTGATGCTCGGCGCGCTCGTCGGTTTCGTCGCCGTCTCGGCCCTTTTGGCCGTCACGACAGACTATCACGCGTTCGTGCTGCTGCGCTTCGCGCAAGGCCTGTTTTGGGATGCGTTTACGTGCCCGCAGCGCTGTTGTTCTTCACGTCCTTACCGACCGTCGCGCTCCGCTATGCGCCGCCGGCTTTCGTGCTGATCTCGCTGACCGCGGCGACGCTCGGCACGGTCGTCGGTGCGTTCTTCGCGGACATGTTCGGCGGAAGCAGCATCTTCATTCCCGGCAGCCTCGCGACGATGGTAACGGCCTTCGCAATCGCACTGACGGCGCGCGCCAAAGATACGCCGCAGCGCGCACCCGCACGTCGATTTCCGCATGTTCGCACGGCATCGCAATCTCGCGGCCGGCGGCGTCATCAGCGTGACGATCGGCTTCGTCGGTTACGCGTAAGCGTGTTCGTAGCGTATTTTGCAATCGGCTCGGGATCACGGCGACGGAAGCGGGCGCCGTCGTCCTCATCCGCGTGCTCACGTACGCGCTCGGCGTACCCGCGGCGTTTCTGTTGATCTCGCGGCAGGGTAGCGTCACGGAGGCCGTCATCTATTCGAGCAACGTTCCCTTCGTCGTCGTCCGGTAGCCGGACGCAATAGAATAAGCCGCAGCGTCGCACCGCTCACATGTGCGTTTTCGGTGCGTGTGCCGGATGCATGCATGGTGCCGCTTTCTTGCTCGCGCCGGACATTGCCATCTTGGACGATGCCTTGCCGTCGCAGGGGGCGCTTTTCATCGCCTTATGTCCCTTCGCGTCTTTTGCCGAGCCGGCGGGCTCCGATTTCTTCTTGACAGAAGGAACGGTACCGTTGGGTTGTGCGGGAGGTACCGCCAAGGCGGGCGCGGCGAGTGCGAGCATCGTACCGGCAACGAGGGTGAGAACGCAACGATTCATGGTACTCCTCGGGCAATGTAGCGACTGTGAATACACAGCATATGCAGCCGAGATGACAAAACGATGACGCTTGACAATTGGCAACGCGCTGCGACTTACCCCTCGGTGCAGCAGCGACCTTCGTTTGGCAACATTAGTTTCCCGTCGCGGCCGGGCTACTTCACCACCGTACCAGGCTAGTCGCACCGTTCGGGCGCCCGTCGCGACCGAAACGAAGTTCGTACGCGCCATAAAACGACAGCAGATTCCGACCGCCGAAGCTGCGTCCGAGGGACATGAGTATCCCATGATTTTCACCGAGATCGCGGATCATGCCGACATTAAAGCCGCTCTGGATTGTGTCGTCGTTCGTGCGATTTGTCGTCTCGCGAAATGCTTCCGCTCCGACCGACAACCCGTCATGCAGCTTTTTGATGACCGTCGCACCGGCGAAAAACGAATCGCGAGGACCTGTCGTCCATGAGCCGAACGACTTTTCTAGCCAAATCGGAAGCAGTATCCGTGGCTTTTCGCCGGCAGAGGACAGCTCCGTAGTCGGATAAAAGGCGGCTTGCGGTCTGCCGTGCGTCTCGGTCAGAAAGCGCCACTTGACGCCGGCTGCGGTATCTCCATAGCGGTAGGCCGCGCGCCCGGAATCGTTACGTTGATAGGTCATCGGCACCGTCAGCGATAGCTGAACGTTCTGCAGCGGCCCATAATTTGCTTCCGCGAATGGACCGTCGATCGATAGCGAGTCGACGTCGTGCGTATAGCGCGTGCCGAGATAGATTTCCCAGTGCTGGTACGGAACCGGTACGGGATCGTCGGTTTGAAAGGGCGGTCCGGCTATAACGCACTGCTGCGCAGCAACGAGCATCGCGGAAACGATAACGCATAGGCTAAATGGTTTCGTACTTTTCAACGTTCGTGTTCGGGTATCGGAAGCGCGATCCGCAGCACCGGCCGGCCGTCGATATCTCGGAGCGGAAAGTAGAGTCGATGCGCGCTGTCGACGCCGACGATGTGCGCGTTGGGTGCGAAGAACGCTTGCGCTATTCGGGTGAACCCTCCAGCGCGTACGTCGAAGACGCTGACGATACCGCTCTCGGTAGCAACGTACAGGCGATGCAACCCCGGATCGAGCGCGAGGACGTCGACGCCGATTCCGGTACTCGACGTCGCGGCGATGCGGTGTCCGCGTAGATCGAGCTTTACGATTGCGGCGTTCACTTGGCACGCCACGTAAGCGGCCCGAGCGTCCACGTCGATTGCGAGGCCGTGCGCGTGTAAGCAACCCGGGAGCTCGTAGCGGCCGACGACGCCGTTCGTACGCGGATCGATCTCGACCAATTGATCTCGCGTCTGAACCGCCACGAACATATGGCCCGAACGGGGGTCGTACTGCGTGTTACCCGCCTCGCCGCCCAGAGCGACGCGTGCTACGATTCGATTCGTTCGCGTATCGATGACCGTGTCGCGGCTGCCGCTCTCATCGGACACGAACACGTGGCGCGTCTTCGGATCGAAGGCGAGCCCATCGACGTCGCCGGCGTCTGCGATCCGGCCGACGACGGCAAGCGTCCGTTCGTCGATGACCACGACGTCGCCCGATCCCGCCGCGGCGGCATAGACGCGCCCGAGTTCGGGAACGGCCAACACGCCGCGGACGGAAGGCGTACCGGCAATCGTGCCGGCAACGCGCTCCGTCTTCGTGTCGACGACGATGACGCTCCCGGCGCCGAGGTGCGCGATGAAGAGCCGGCCGGTTCGCGGGTCCAGGCTTTCGTAGTCGAGTCGCGAGGTATCGCCGGTGAGCGGCACGTCGGCGACGACCTTAAAGGCGAGCGGTGGTCCCGCCGCCCCGACGAGTCGCCAGCCAATCCCGAGCAGGACGCCGACCAGCACGACGACTAGCACGACGACGGAAAGGCGGCGCCGCGGATGACGCGGAGCGGTACCGGCGACGGATGCGCTCATGTGACCCTTACGAGGCTTTCACGTTTACGTGCGAGAGGGCGTCTTTGAGGCCCGCGGCCACCGTCTCCGGTGCGCCGACCGCCCAGAAGTGCATGTAGTAGAGAGTCGGCGAGTCGCCGAGCATATGCTGGTGCAACGCCGTCACGTCGAAGCCGCGGCCGCGCAGCGTCCGTTCGACGGTATCGACTTCCGATGCGATTAGAACGAAGTCACCCGTCGTCGCAACGCGGCCGCTTCCGGCATCCTGGAAGTTCATCGCGACATTGACACCCATCGCCGGCGGCACGGCCATACCTTGCACGGTAATCGCTTCGGCCCGCGGAAAACCGATCGAAAGCACCGGCCCGTTCATTTTTCCTTTCGTTCCGAGCCCGCGTTCGACGGCTTCTTGGAAGGCCGGCTCGGCGGTAGACATCGCCGGCGCCGTCGTCATCGCCGGCGCTTGCAGCGGAGTCTTCGAAAAACTGAGAGCGGTTCGCAGCTCCGTTGCCGATTCGTCGGCTTGGCCGACTTTCATGAAGTGCATGTACATCACGTGCGGCGACTCGTTGCGCAAGTGATTGTGCAACGCGGTGATGCGGAAGCCGGAACTCTGAAGACTTTTCATCACCGGCCCGATCTCCGGTTCGAGCAGCACGAGATCGCCGACGACGAGCGTCCCCTGCGGTTCGGCTTTGAAAGCCGCATAGCTTCCGAGGGCGAGCGCCGGAGCCAGCGTCACGCCGTCGAGGGTGACGTGCAGGTCCGTGCGCGGGATGCCGACGCGGTACACGTCGCCCGCCAGCATCTGCCCGGGCCGCCCCAAACCCTTGGTTATCGCGGTTGCATCCGCGGTTTGCTGCGGCGTCATTGCTTGCGCGTCTTTGGCCGAGCCGTTCGGCTGCGCGGGCGGCACGGCGAAGGCTGGTACGGCGAGCGCGAGCACGGTGCCGGCAACGATGACGAAAACGCAACGATTCACGAGACCTCCGCGGATAAAATAGCGAGTGTGGATTTCAGCGTAGGCGCGCGAGATGACAAAGCGATGACGCGTCGCGAAGCTGACGGCGTGCGGATACTGCTGGTCGAAGATAACGCCGATCTCCGCGACGTAATCACGCGAGCGTTGCGAGAGGCGGGGTATGTCGTCGAGGCCGTTGCCGATGGCGCCCAGGGCGACGCACTCGCCGGCGCGGGCGGCTTCGACGCGCTCATCCTGGACTGGATGCTGCCGGGGCTCAGCGGCGTGGAGATCTGCCGGCGCTTGCGCGACAGCCGCGACTTCTCACCCATCATCATGCTGACCGCCAAGGACGAAATTGCGGATCGCATCGCCGGCCTCGATGCCGGCGCCGACGATTATTTAGTTAAGCCTTTCCACGTGGCCGAATTGCTCGCGCGCTTGCGCTCCATCGTGCGCCGTAACGGACACCAAGGCTCCGGTACGTATCGCGCCTGCACGATCGCCCTCGACGTCGGCGAGCGGGCGGTACGCGTCGCCGACCGTTCCGTCGCGCTATCGGCGCGCGAGTTTGATCTTCTCGAATACTTGATGCGCAACGCCGACCTCACCCAGACGCGCGAAGCGATCGAGGAACACGTGTGGGGCGCGCAGTTCGAGTCGTCCTCGAACGTCGTCGATGTGTTCGTGCGCCGGCTGCGGCGTAAACTCGGGCCGCGGGATGCCGACGCGATCGAAACGGTGCGCGGCCTCGGGTATCGAATCCGCTCGCATTAGGCGTTCGTCTCCGGCGGCAGTGCGACGTTTCGGAACGTGGCGAAGAGCGCGAGATCGTATACGATCTTGAGTCCGCCGGCGAGATAGAACGGGAGCCCGAAGGCGGCACCCCCGAGCGCGAGGCCGGCAAGCACGGGAGCCACGGCGGCGGCGGCAGGCCGTACGGCGGCGGTCAATCCGGCGGCTCGCGTTCGTTCGGCGGGCGGCACGAGCGCCATCGTATAGGCTTGCCGGGTCGGAACGTCCATCTGCGAGAGCGCCGCGCGCGCGAGCAGCACGATAGCGGCGAGCGGGAAGCTCGGCACGAGCGGGACGACCAGCAACAGCACGTTCGATGGCAAATGCGTCACGACCATCGTCTTGAGCAGGCCGATAACCTCCGCCAATCGCGCGGCGACGAGCAACGATAACGCAGCGAGTACGTTGGTTCCGAAAAAGAGCACGCCGAGCGCGTGCGCGTCGGCGCCGAAGCGCAGATGCAGCCAATACGCGATGAAGCTCTGCACCGCGAAGCCGCCCGCCAGCGCATCGAGCCCGAAGAGCAGCGTGAGACGTTCCACGATGCCCAGATGCAGCGCGCGAGATTGACGAACGGCGGATGCGGGCGACGGCGCCTGTCGCCGAACGGGTTCGCCCCGGGAAAACGTGACCGCGTAGATTGCGGCGAGTCCCAGCCCGACGCAACCATATCCCCAGAAGAGCGCTTCGCTCGGCACGATCGCAGCGATCAGTGCGCCGATCGCGGCGGCGAAGGCTCCGACGATGTTGTACGTCGCGAATCGTCGCGTCGGCGTGTCCGCCGTTGCCTCAGCAATCGCGGCCTGCTCGATCGCCGCGAACGGACCGACTTCCTGACCGCCGGCGCTTAAGGTGCCAAGGAGCGCCGCAAGGACGAGTTCGACGGCATCCCGAGCCAGGGCCAACAGCACTCCGGTTGCGGCCATCGCGCCGGCGGCGAGCACGAGCGTCGTTCGCCGGCCGAGGCGATCGACGAGCGCACCGGTCCCAAACGAAAACGCGGCACCGGCGACGAGCGCGACGGTCAGGATCGCTCCGACGCCGGTCGCGGAAAGACCATGCTCGCCGAGCATGACCGCAAGTACGACGGCGAGCCAGCCATACGCCGCATTGCGCAGCGCTCGCGCCGCGACTACGCGAGCGAAGACGGCGGCACATCCTCCGGAACTGCGTCGACGGCAATCGGCAGTGCGACTCGGAAGCAAGCTCCGCCGGTTGAGCCGTCATCGACCGTTATTTCACCGCCGAAGCTCGTCGCGATGGCAGCGGCGATGGAGAGCCCGAGCCCGCTTCCGCTGTAATCGACGTCGCCTCGATAGAATCGGCGAAAGACGGTCTGCCGCTGCTCTGCTGGGATGCCGGGCCCGTCGTCCTGGACGCTGACGACGCCGTAGCCGGCTCCTTCGGTCACCTGGACCCGAACGATCGTCTTCGCCGCCCGGCACGCGTTGGCAACCAGATTTTCGATCAGTCGCGTGACGAGCGCAGAGTTCCCAACGACGATAATTGGCTCGTCGGACAGCACGACAGCGACGGGAGTACCGGTTGTCCCGCTACCCCGCACCTCCGCACACGCGTGGCTAACGATGTCGTTGAGTTCGCCGTGCTGCGTCGTATCGAGGATGCCGGCATCGGCCCGCGCGAGGAGAAGCAGATCGTCGACCGTCACGGCCACCCGTCGCGCGCGGGTCGCAATCGTTTGGAGGGCGACGCGATATGCGTCTTCGCCGCGAGAGCGAGAGACGGCGAGTTCGGCTTCGGCTGCGATCGCACCGATCGCGTTGCGTAATTCGTGGGAGACGTTGCCGATGAAACCTCGTTCGCGCGTGAACGAGGCCTCGAGCTGGGCCAACATCGTATCGAAGGTTTGCGAAAGACGCCCGAGTTCATCAGACGATTCCATCCCGACGCGCATCGACAAGCGGCCAGATCGGGCGATCTCGGCAGCCACCGCCGTCATCGCTCCGATCGGCGCAAGCGAACGACGCGCGACGAACCAACCCGCGATGCCGACGATGAGAATCATCGGTAATGCCGCGGCTAAGAATCCATTGCGAATCTGGCCCGCCTCTTGCTCGAGGCCGGATTGCACGGCGACAGCGGCAATTCGCATTCCAGGCGTGTCCATCGATGCACCCGCCACGACGATGCGATACGCCTCGCCCGCCTGCAGCGTCCGAGCCGTCCCGATAGGCAAAACGGCCGCTGCTCGAATCACTTCATTCGGCGGTCGCGGCCCTCGTACGCCGACAAGATGCCTCGCTTCGTACGCGAGTAAGGCGATTCCGGGAACGTCGGACGGCAACGCGACGGCAGCCAAACTCGTGCCGGCGCCGACGCTTCGTCCCGTTACCCGCGCCATCGCCGATAAATCGGCATCGAGGGCCTCGCGCTGTTCGCGCTGGACTGCCGCCGCCGCCAATACGGCAAAGACCCCGAGTCCGACGGCGAACAGCGCGACCCACAACAACGTGATCCGCGTCGTGATTCCGGGCCGTGCTCCGAACGACGGCATTCCCGTTTCGAGACTGTTACGCGCCGGCGCGTGCGCGGCAATACTCGTAAAGGGCGTCGTACACTGGCGATTCCACCGCCAGAAGCGCATGGTCGTCGAGAAAACGCGACGGGGATAGCGCTGCCATACCAGTGGCAATTGCGTAGAGACCGGCGGATTCCGGTGTCAGCTCGCGGTGCGCCGTATCGGCGCCGCGTACGATCTCAGCCAGGGCCTGAAGTGCCGGATCGTCGGAGAGACCGTATTTCTCGACGAATGCATCGAACGAGCAGCGCGCCCCGTGATGACCGAGTTCGACTCCGGGAACGTCGAACGGTAGCGCGTCCTCACGTTGCGCGACCGCCATAACGTCATCGCCCGGAACGTACATGACGGTCGCATCCGGGGCGACGAAGCGCCGGATCAACCAGGCACAAGCGATGCGATCGACTTTCGCACGCTCTCGTGTCACGAACTTCATGACGTTGACACCTCCTCGTGCTGCAATTCTCTATCGACGTTTCTCGTCGCCATCATTATCTCGTTCCGGCTGACCGTTACGCTCGTTACGCTCGGTCGATGTGGTCTGATGTGCCGCGCCGTTCGTCTGTATCTCCGGTCCCTCGGAAGCCTGAGCGTTGCGGTACGCATACGCTCCGCCTCCGAGTAATAAAGCGGCAAGAGCGGCGATAAAGATGGTTCGGGGACCGCGGTTACGTGCGTTCATGGTACATCCTCTCGTTACGTGTCAAGAGCTCACTGGCTCACGTCGCAAACGTTAGCCGGGCAACATGACGGGACGATGACGTTATGCCAACGCGACAACGACCGCGTGAATTGCGGCACCACGAAATCACTATGCGGGGCGGCCGCACGAACCGCGACGCGGTTCCTGCACGTCGCAGCGGTTTATGCGACCGCGCCGCACGATCGGAGCGTCATACCCGCGATCTGTCATTATTTTGACACAATTGAGTCGTACCATCGCCTTATGATCGCGCCATCGCTTATTGTAGAAGCGGCTCTCGTTACCGGCCTCGCCGTTACGATCGCGGCATTCGCCAAAGGCTGGACGTTTCGCTGCGCGATGCTCGCCGCGATCGGGACATTTCTGCTGATAATCGCGTGGCGCGCTCTCGCAAACGTCTTCGCACTCAATGCGGACTTCATGCCGCCATAAGCGTCGGCGACAGCGGCTGCTTGATCGCCGGAGCGCTGATCCCGTACCTCGTCGGACGGTCCGCCTGCATCGCGACTGGTGCTCGAATACTTCCGGCAGTGGTCGGTGGACTCGTCGGTTTTTTAGTCAACGTTGTGATTCTTTAAGTCGAGCCCGCGGCGCTCGTAGGAGATCGCCGCACCACACCGTCCAGGCAATGTAGACGAGTTGCAAGGGAAGGCGAAGCCAGAAGAACGGTCCGCTCGCAATGTCACGAAATTCTTCCGGATGTAGCGCCATGTTGATATTTGCCGGGAACACGGCGACGAGCACGACGATAAGACCGCCGGCAGCAAGTCGGCGGCTTCGCGGCACGAGTAATCCGATTGCGCCGATAATCTCGGCGATACCCGTGACGTAAACGAGCGTGAGGGTGTGCGAAAAATACGGAGGGACAATTCGTACGAACGGCATCGGTCGCACGAAATGCATGACCGCCGTCGAAATAAATAGGCAAACGAGCCCGTAGCGGCTAGCGGGTTTTAGAAGGGGCCGTATGCCGCGAAGTCTCATGCCGGCTTCTAAACGTACGCGAAAGAGATGACGCGAGGATGACGGCTGTCATCGGACTGTCATCCGTTTGGCATACGCTGGCCGCATCGTGAAACGGCCGACACTCTGGCAAATCGCCCGGTACTTTTTGGTATTGGGTTGCACCGGCTTTGGCGGTCCGGTGGCGCTCGCGAACTACATGCGCAAAGATCTCGTCGAGCGGTTGTCGTGGCTCAGCGCGGATGAGTATGACGAAGGCCTGGCCATTGCGACCGCCTGCCCGGGACCGCTCGCCTATCAGCTCGGCGTCTATTGCGGCTTTCTGACCCACCGGGTCGGGGGCGCATTTACGATCGCCCTCGCCTTCGCCGCGGGTCCCGTCGCCATCGTCGTCGCCGTAGCGGCGCTGTACGTTCGTTTCGGATCCACGTGGGAGCTGCGTGCCCTCTTTTACGGAATCGGCCCGATCGTCGTCGGCCTCATCGTGAAATCGTGCTGGGATCTCGGAAAAAAGACCCTGCGACGGCAACGCTTAGCCTGGATATTCGCCGCCGCCGCCTGCGTCATTACGATCCTCGTTCAGAAAGAACTCACGGCGATATTTCTCGTGGCAGGCGCGCTCGGCATCTTTCTGTTCCCAACGACCGCGCCTCCCTCGAGCCCGGGTCCACCGAAGCGCGACGTCACTCCAGCCGGCCTATCGAATGCAGTCGCAGCGGTTAGCACCTTTCAAATGGTCGCTACATCAAAGATCTTTTTGTTCTTCTTAAAGACCGGCTTTCTCGTATTCGGAAGCGGACTCGTCATCGTTCCGTTTCTCAAAGCGTACGTGGTCGACCAATACCATTGGCTCGGCGATCGCGCTTTTCTGGATGCGGTCGCGGTCGGTCTCATTTCGCCCGGCCCCGTCGTCGTCACGGCGACGTTCGTTGGGTTCCTCCTCAATAATCTACCCGGAGCCCTCGCCGCAACGGCCGGTATCTTCGCTCCATCGCTCGCGTTCGTCATTATCGGAACGCCGATTTTGCGCCGCTACCGCACGAACTCGCGCGTACAAGGATTTATCCGAGGCGTTACGGTGGCCGTCGTCGGTGTCCTCGTCGGCACGTCATATCTCGTCGCGCGCAGTTCGCTACTCGATTGGTTTAGCATCGCCGTGTTCGCCGTCGCAGTTGCGGTGCTCTTCGCCGCTCGTAAGATTCCCGATCAGCTATTAATCGGTAGCGGAGCGCTGATCGGCTTGATAGCGTACCCGTTACTACACCGTTAACACTTGGACAAAATGGAGGCATGGCCGATGAAAGACGACTCGCGTGGCTACGTGCCACGTGTACGATTCTGCTGCTACTCAGCGGCGGTACGGCTCGTGCGGAAGACGCCGACGAAGCAATACTTATCTCGTAAAATCGCTTCCTCGAGCGACCGTAACGCTGGCTCAACCTCTTTTCATGGTAAAGCCGCCTACGGCAGCGCTTTCGGCAAAATACGAAGTCGGCGATCGCGGGAGACTGTCTCTATCGATCTATGTTGCGGCACATGGTGTGCGCGACGCGAACCGAGCCTCATTGGAAGAGGTATCCGGCGATCCCCTTGCGGCAAAATGGTCCCCAAGCACTGAGACGTTGCGGAATGCCTCCGACGTATCGGAGGCAACGATACAACGGCGGCTCTTGACGGCGACGAAGCTCACGCTGCTAAAAACCCGCGCGGATAACAAAAACCGATCAACCAGGACGGGTGCTCAGTGTCGATCGCGTTCAGTCGCGGCAAGCCGAACTCAGGCGTTCAAGGATTCACCCGCTCGCCGTGCTCTTTGCCGCTCGTCGTCAGCTATAAGTCGTTAGCGGAGCGCTCGCGGTGCATGTAGCGGGCCCGCTACATGCACCGCTTAACGGCCGTTAGTCCTCGTCGATCTCGACCTTCGGATCGGGCAGAACCAGGACGCTGTCGTCCATTTCCGGGCCGTCAATGCGAACGTCTTGAAGGTCCGCATCGTCGACGTGGCCATGCGGCTCCACGGGCTTGAGCGTGTCGGGGGCGATCGTCGCTTCGTGTTCCATGTGGGTCGCTGTACCCAAGATCAACCGCCGACTTCGACCGGTCCGGCCGGCGCTTTGGGTTTGCGCATGAAAAAGATCAGCGGAGCGCAGACGACGCAGACGACTGCGATCGCGAGGGTCGCATCGGCATACGCCAAAATGACGGCTTGGAGGTCGACGGCGCGCGTAAGTTGTGCGATCGTGCCGTGCTGCAAAAATTCTTGTACGGTCGGCCGCGCGAGGGTCGCGCTCGCTCCGAGCACCTCGGAGTGGAACGCCTCGCGCTGGTTGATGAGCACGTCGAGCCCGGCGACCGCGACGGAACCGCCGAGTTGGGTCGAGAGGTTGATGAAGGCGCCGGCTTTGGGTCCCTCGTTCGGCGTCGTCGCGCCGAGCACCGCGATCGATAGCGGAATGAACAGCAGCGCCGCGCCGAGTCCCGTGATCGCGAGCGCCGCGCCGAAACTCCAAAAGGTCGCTTCGGCCGTGGTGATGCGCGCTTGCAAGAGACTGCCCGTTGCGATGAGGACGAAGCCGAGGCCCAGCAGCCCACGCGGATCGACTTTCCCCGTTATGCGCACGAGGATCGGCGTCGCGATGAAAATGGGGCCCGCGCGTAAGATGAAGAGCAGCCCGCTCAGCGTCGGACTGAAGCCGAGCGGGCCTTGCGTGAGTTGTGGCAGCGTATACGTTGAGCCGAAGATCGCCGCTCCGAGTGCGAGCGCGAGCACCGAACCCGCGGCCACGCTGCGATTGCGTAGGATGCGTAGATCGACGATCGGCGAAGCGACGCGCAGTTCCCACCAAACGAACGTACCGAGTGCCGCCACCATGAGCAGCGTCATGCCGGCGATCGTCGGATCGGAAAACCAATAGTGTCGCTCGCCTTCGGTCAACACGTATTGCATCGAGCCGAGGCCGACGGCGAGCAGCACGAGGCCGCCGACGTCGATGGGCGTCGCCTTCGCCTTGGATGGATCTTTGAGCATCAGCCACAGCAAAATCGCCGAAAACAGTCCGGGCACGATGTTGATATCGAAGACCCAATTCCACGAGAAATTATCGACCAGCACGCCGCCGAGTGGTGGACCCAGTGCGGGCCCCATGATCGCGCCCAGTGCGAAGATGCCTTGGCTCAAGCCAAGCTGTTTGGGCGGGAACGTGTCGCGCAGAATCGCCTGTCCGGTCGCGAGCAGCCCGCCGCCGAAGGCGCCCTGGACGACGCGCGCTGCGATCAGCACGGTGAGATCGCTTGCGGCACCGCAAACGATTGAGGCGAGCGTAAAGCCGACGATCGACGCGACGAAATAAATTTTTCGTCCGAAGCGATTTTGTAACCATGGCGTCAGCGGGATGATGACGATCGCCGCGATCGTATACGCGGTAACGATCCACGTGCCTTCGTCCTGACTCGCGCCGAGATTGCCTTGCACCGTCGGCAACGCGACGTTGGTGATCGTCGAATCGAGGGTCTGCATGAGCGCCGCCGCCATCACGCCCGAGACGATCAGGATGCGGCGAAGGCCCGTTTCTGTGACATCTGCGCGTGGGGCGCCGGGACCGTTTTGCAAGCGATGGCCGTCCTTGAGAGATTACGTCGCGAACCCGTAACCCCGGCCGGACGTCCAACCGTTGCGCTAGGCCGCCTCGCGGGCTCGAGCAGCACCTTCGTGGACCCGTCTTTTCGGGCGTCGAAATGTGCGTATGCATCCAGTGCGCCCTCGAGCGGAAGCCGATGGCTTACGATCATACTGGGCTTCACGATTCCCGCGATAATGAGGTCGCGCAGATACACGTTGTACTGCTTGACCGGGGCTTGCCCCATCTCGATCGAGATGCCCTTATTCCACGCATCGCCGAGGGCGAGTGAAAAGTGGCCTTGCTTCGCACCGCCCTTGGCGCCGGGATCTGCTGGAAAATACACGCTGATCAGACTGATGTGTCCCGTCGGGTTCGTGACGCGGACCAAGTCGGCGAGCAGTTGTTCGGGATCTTGCAGGGTGGCGTTATCGGTGTCGCGGTGTCGTGCTTCTTCGCTTCGTAGCCGATTGCATCGATCGTACACATGACGCCCGGCATTTTGTCGCCCGCGCCGGGCTGAAGGTTTTGGACGCTTTCGCGATGCGGCTTACGCAATGCGAAGATCTGCTCGACGGCATCGCCCTTGGAAAAAACGACCGGCGTGGCGCCGATCTTCTTGGCGAGTGCGAGACGTTCTTTGACGTTGTCGATCACGTAGATTTCGGAGGCGCCTTTGATTGGCGCTAATCGCCGCCATCAACCCGACGGGTCCCGCTCCGAAGATCGCGATCGTGTCTCCGGGTGTCACATGGGCCTGTTCCGTTGCGTGATAGCCCGTGGGAAAAAAGTCGGCGAGCATGATGAAATCGCCTTCGAACTCATCGCCCGCCGTGCCGGGAAGGGCCAGACAATTAAAATCTGCGTACTTTCTCGACGACGAGTTTTTTGGTGCTTTCCAAACGACTGCTCGCATGTGGTTTCTTTACGACAGCGGGCATGTGACTCGCGCTCGCGTCACCCCATGCCCGCGGGGGCCGCGGCGGAAACCACGCTTGCCGGACCGCGAGCGTCGCTACGTCATGATTTCGGAAATCTGCAGGACCGGCGCGATCTTCGTGTAATTTGGGATATCGGCCATGATGGCCGCCGTATTGGGGCCGAAGCTCGCTTGGAACGTTTCCACCGTTTCGAAGAGCAGGTGTCCGGCCGCAACGTACGGCGCCTGACTTCCGGGTGCCCCGCCGCCGAGTCCGCGATCGACGGTGTACCCCTTACACGCTTCGCCGCAGAGCCGCTGCACCAGCGGCATGTGCGTCTCGCAGTAATATTTCATGTCGAAGGCCGTGTCGGTGCCGGCGGGATAGAGCACGCTCACTTTTATCATCCGCCACCATTCCGAGTCTAGCGCCGCCCGCCTTTCCAACGCTCGCCGGCCACCGGTCGCATGTCGCGAAACGTCGCCGGCAGTTCGTGCGTTTGGCCGACAGATAGTCGCGTTTGCGGGCGTCTTCATACGAGGAGCAAGTCATGTTCTCTACGCTCGATTTTCGGCCGGTCGGCAAGCTCGCCGTTCTCGGCGTTATTATAGTGGGGATTAGCGCGTGCAGCGGCGGAGCCGGCTCCGGCACGGCGCCCGTTCCCAATACGCAATTCTGCGGTAACGACACGCAGTACGCACTCGCTCGGCCGCAATCCGGAACGACGCTTCCCTCCGGCGTCTCGACGATCGAAATCGTCGCGAACGGGAACGGCAACCAGATCGCGCAGAGCTATCAAAATTTCAATCTGCTCTTCGTGCCCGCCAATACCGGCGGGCAGACGATCGCGTCGGGACCTCTCTCGCTCGCGAGCGACCCGAACGGCTACCACCCGTTCACGAGCGACTACTATTACAACGGCACGGTCGGCTCACCGGGCCTGTTCCCAGGCACGGTCTACAACGTGTTCGTCAACGCATTCACGTCGAATTGCAGCCCGGTCGGGCCGATCGGCCAATTCGGCACGTAACCCAGTTGGCGCTCGTGCGCGCGTATCAGCGCGCCGAATTCGCGGAGGGACCGGGGGGCGCGATGCCGCCGAAGATGAGGCGTTCCAGCGCCTCGGCAATCGTCTCGGGCAACAGCTTGCCCCCCGGCCGGTACCATTCCACGAGCGAATTGACGGTGCCGAACACGAGCCGCACAGTAAGGTGCGGGTCGAGGCTCGCATCGATGTCGCCCGCGGCCTGCGCTTCAATTACGAGCGCAGCGATCTCGCGATCGAACGCGCGCCGGCGCGCGATCGCGCGCCGTTCCGTCGCGGAATTACCGCGTACCCGGACCAAGACCGTGAGTTCCGGCAACAGATCGAGCGCGAGCACCGCCGCCGCGCGCACGACGTAACGCAGACGTTCGAGCGGCGTGCCGGCATGCTCGCGCGCGTGTTCCGGTACGGCGACCAGCGCATCGAGCGCGCGCTCCAGGCCACGTGCTAACAAGGCTTCTTTGCTCGCAACGTGATGGTAGATCGCGGCCTTGGTGATGCCCGCCGCGGCCGCAACGTCGTCCATCGAGGCGCCGTCGTACCCGCGCTCGGCGAACACACGGAGCGCGACGCCGGTAAGCGCGTCGAGATCGTACGGGCGGCGGGTCGCGATCGCTTTGGGTCGAGCGCTCATCGCCGTGACGATTCTGTGCGGCGCATGCCGGGGACTGCCCCGAGGCTTCGCCGGTGGACCGCGTCGAAGGGCGAACGGTGATGTCCGCGCTCGAGGACTGGCCGCTGCTGGAAGCGATGCTGCGCAACATGCTGCTGCAACGCGCGGTCGACACGCGCGGCTTTCAACTCAACCGGCAAGGCAAGATTCCGATCGCGATGGGCTCGGAAGGGCACGAAGCGGTCCAGGCGGGAACGGGGTTCGCGTTCGAACGCGGGCGCGATTCGCTGTGGGTCTATTATCGCAACACCGGTATCCTTCTCGCGTGCGGGTACGAGTTACGCGACATTTTCCGGTCGCAGTTCGCGCGCGTGACCGATACGAGCAAGGGTCGTCAGATCATCAATCACGTCAGCGCTCGGTCGAAAGGCATCGGTTCCCTTTCTTCGATCATCGCGTCGCAATGCACCCATGCCGTCGGCGCGGCCTACGCGTACCGGCTGCGCGGCGAAGCGGATCGCGTCGCATTCTGCACCTTCGGCGACGGCGCGACGAGCGAAGGCGAGTGGCACGAAGCGATGAATTTCGCCGCGGTTCAAAAGCTGCCGGTCGTCTTCGTCTGCGAGAATAACGGCTGGGCGATTTCGACGCCGCAACGTACGCAGATGGCCGTCGCCGACATCGCGTTGCGTGCGAAGGGGTATGGCATGGCAGGCGTCGTGGTGGACGGGTGCGATCCGGTCGCGGTCTACGACGCGGTCCACGCCGCGCGGGCGAAAGCGTCGGCCGGCGACGGTCCGACCCTCGTCGAGGCGAAGTGCTTTCGCTTTCTCTCTCATACGACCGATGACGACGACCGCACGTATCGGTCGCGCGAAGAGGTCGCGGCCGAACGCGCCGCCGATCCCGTGCCGCGTTACGAACGGCGCCTCATCGAGCTCGGCGTGTTCGACGGCGCGGCCATCGAGGCGCTGCGCGCGGAGCTCGCGCGCGCCGTCGACGCGATGACCGACGCGGTGGAAGAAGAACCGCTGCCCGTCGCAGCCGATCTCTACGGTAACGTGTACGCGGGCGCCGATTCGCCTTGGCTTTAGTACCAGCCGTCGGCGAGCGTCGCGAGCGCCTCGACCGTCGCTGAGAAACGCTCGACCGCCGCGCCGAGCGGCGTAAGTTCCGCATGCAGGGCGCCTGAAAAGGCGACGACGCGCTCGCGTTTGGCCGCCATGAGGGCGTCGCGCGCGGTCGCGTTCAACAGCGGCGCGATGCGCTCGTTGGCTTGCGTGCGCAGCGCATCGACGCGCGCGCGGGCCCGGTCGGAGAGGTCGGCGAGGCGCACGATATCGACGTGCGACAGCCCGGAAATACGCGGCATCATGAGATCGAGCGGGTCGATGTCCACCGGCGTCAATCCGCCGCGCGCGAAGAGTGCCTCCACGTCGGCGCCGATCGTCGCGCGCACGTCGCGCACGCGCGCTCGAAACGCGCTCGTCGCTGCGAGGAGTTCGCCGGCGGAGCTCGGCGAGAGCGCGAGTTCGATCGCTTTCCGGTGGCGCCGGTCGGCCGCGTCGCACGCGACGACCGCCTCGACGAAGAGCAGCGGCGGTAAGGTCGCCGCATCGAGGCGCGGCTGGCGCGTCAGTAGCGCGGTACGCAGCGTGCGAACGAGTGCCGGTTCTTTGGGGTGGGCGAGCACGACGTCTGCTTTCGCTAAAAAAGGCGTGCGTCTTGCGCCGTGCGGGTATCGGCGCGCTCGCTTCGAAGCGTCCCACGATGAAGAACGAAGCGGTTATCGACGGCATCACCGTCGGCGGACAACCCACTGCCGAGGAATTGAAATCGGGCCGCTTCGGCGCCGTGGTCAACATCCGGCGCGACGAAGAACCGGGAAACGAGTCAGCGGCGCTGCTCGCGGGAAGCGACGTCGCGTATACGTCGGTTCCGTATACCGCCGACACGGTGACCAAGGACGATATCGCGCGCGTGCGAGCCGCCGTCGACGAAGCCAACGGACCCGTGCTCATTCATTGAATGGGCGGTACGCGCGCCGCGGTCGCGGCAGCAATCGTTTCGGCAGAGAAGGACGGCAGCGGCGCCACCGGCGCTTTGAAAAAACTTCGTGACGCCCGCTACGACGTCGAGGGCACGCCTTTCTTGAGCTTTATCAACTCCTATTTCGCGCGGTAACGTTAGCGGGTACCGCGGGGCGTCGCACGTAAACGCGTCCTGCTCGCCCGCGAGCGCGACGACGCGTGATCGCCGAACGTGTCCGCGGCCTGGCATGGCCCACGATCGAGCGCGATCTCGCGAGCGACGGTTACGCGCGCACGGGCCCGCTGTTACCACCCGATGCGTGTCGCGAGTTCATCGCGAACTACGAAACCGACGAGCGCTATCGCAAGCGCGTCGTTATGGCCAAGCACGGTTTCGGCCGCGGCGAATATCGCTATTTTGCCGAACCCTTACCGTCGCTGGTTGCGACCTTGCGCGAGAGCGCGTATCCACATTTAGTTTCCGCGGCAAATCGCTGGGCGGCGGCGCTGGGCTTGCCGGCAACGTATCCGGCGACGCTGCAAGGGTTGCGCGAGCGTTGTGCGGCGTCCGGCCAGACGCATCCGACTCCGCTCCTGCTCAAGTACGGCGCCGGCGACTACAACGCGCTACATCAAGATCTCTACGGCGATACCGTCTTTCCGTTTCAGCTTGCGATTCTGCTAAGCGACCCCGGCCGCGATTTCGAAGGCGGCGAATTCGTTCTCACCGAGCAGCGCCCGCGCATGCAGTCGACGGTTACCGTCGTGCCGTTGCGCGCGGGCGAGGGGGTCATCTTTTCGGTCGCGCTACACGCACGGCGAGGCGTGCGAGGCGTCTATCGTACGACGTTTCGGCACGGCGTCAGCCCCGTACGGTCCGGGGAACGCTATACGCTGGGCATCATCTTTCACGACGCGCGGTAAGCTAACCGCCGTCGATCTCGACACCGTGATCGCGTGCGTACGCGCGAAGCTCCGGCGTCACCGTCTCCCCCGCGGCGAGATGCCACCCGGGGAGCGGCATCGCGAGCGGTTTGTCGCCTTTCGCGCTGCCCGCGAACGGGTCGTCCGAACGGGGAAAACGCACGGGCCACGGCACGGATTGCCGCTGGAACGTGCCATCGGAGAAACGCACGTTACAGGCCACGTAGTAATAGTTGAACTCGTCCTGCTCCCAATTCTTGACCGGGTCGCACAAGCCGTGACTGCGCCGATCGCCCTGCATGAAGTTCGACGCATCGAGTGCGTAATGGCGCGGCGGCGCGATCGGTGCGGCGGCCACGGTGATCGGGCTCCCACGGCCTGCGACGTCGCTTGCGATGGCGGCTCGCAAATCGCTCGTAATACGGGCGATGCGCGCATCGCTGAGCGTCGGACGCGCGAGCGGTACGGCAGCGCGTGCGTGCGGAGCGGGTCGCGCGAGTTCTTTGCGCGGTGCGCGCACGCGTGCGATGCGCGCCGGTGCGGCGAGCGGCTCGGGAAGCGGCAGCGGCAATGGTAAGGCGATCGGTTTGCTGCGAAGCCGCGGCGGCGCGGGCGGCCGGGCGATGGGCTTCGGTGTGGGCGCGACCTTGCGATCCAAGGAAAGACGTTCGACCGTCGCCACCGTCTCGCTCGGGGGCTCGGCATGATGGTGTAGGAAGAAGAACGCCGCCACGATGTGCAGGAGCAGCGAGGCGACCAGTGCGATCGTGCGCCGACGCCGCCGCAGGAGCCGTGCGAAGGATCGCGGCGGGCGCCGGCGCGCGGGCACGGGGCGATGACTTGGCGAGCGGCGTACCTTCACGGACGTCGTGCGGCGGGAACCTTGCTTCACGGCGAGCACTGGAGTTCTCGCGGCCGCTGCGAAGAACCCTCGACGCTACCGTGTCGCTTCAACCTCAGCATGCCTACGCGCTCAGCATCTCAGGGTCCGCTGCGAAAAGCCTGTGATGGAATTGGATTTCGGTTTGGCCGGCGCGCCGCTGGTGTTGCGCGGTTTCGCGAAGCTGCAAACCTTTGCAGACGATCTCGCGGCGATTGCGGCGCGCGCGCCCTTTCGTTGCATGATGACTCCGAGCGGACGTGCCATGCGGGTCGAGATGACGAACTGCGGCACCTACGGCTGGACTGCCGACCGCTCCGGGTACCGGTACGTTACGGCCGATCCGCTCGGCGCCGCGGCGTGGCCCGCGATGCCGGAGGAGTGGCGCCACCTCGCGGTCCGCGCGGCCGGTGAAGGCGGGTTCGCGTTCGAGCCCGACGCGTGTCTGATCAATCGTTACGGCTGCGGGGTCGGCATGGGCGCCCATCGCGATACCGACGAGCGCGATCCGCGCCATCCGATCGTAACCGTGTCGTTGGGAGCGACGGCCACGTTTTTCTACGGTCCTTAACGAACGGGAATGCGGCGCATCTCCGTGAACGATTGCGACGTCGTGGTGATGGGCGGCGCGCTGCGCCAACATGTATCACGGCATCGCGCCGCTTCCGCGGCGCCCGCAGCCCGGAAGCGATCGAATCAGCTTGACGTTCCGCCGCGCCGTGTAACGATACCGAGCTCCGCCAGGACCGTCGGTATCTTGTCCTTGAGATTGAAGAACCCGCGCGTCGCATACGGCCAAGCCGTCGCATCGTAACGGCGGCCGAGCAGTTCGATGCCGACGCCTCGCGCGTGCAGCGGCGCGCGTAACGCGGCGAGCGCCTCGGCGACCGGGCCGACGGGCGCGAACGGTGCGACGATGCGTTTCGCGCCATGGCTGCGAGCGCGTTCGACAAGAACCGTCGCGGCCGCGGCCGGGTCCGATGCGTCGACGACGGCCGTCGCATCGCCATGCGGGGCCCGTGCGAGCGCATCGCCGAGGCTGGCGTGAACGAACGTCACGACGCCGCTCGCCATCGTTTGCGGCGACCGCCCGCGCACGGCGCAGAGTCCGAGCGACGCGCGCACGTCGAGTCCCTCGAGCGCGAGCGTATCGATGCCGAGATCGTCGTCGTGCAGCAGCAAAAGCGTCGGCTCGTCCAAACGCAGTTCCAGTTCCAGGTCGGGCAGGTGGCCCGCAGCGTACGATGGCCCTTCGACGGCCGGAGCATCGGTTTCGAGCGCTGCGCCCGCGTCGAGCCGGCCATCGGTGTAGCGCCGTATGTTTTCCCGCGTCACGAGATACGTTTTTCCTTTGGTCTGTAAACCCGCGACCCACCGCCACGACAGCGTGTTCGCTGCGGGATCGCCGCAAAGAAGATGACGCATGAAGAAATCCGCGCCAAGTTCCCAGGGGAGTCGCAGCGTAAAAATCCAGATGCTCGCGAACCACATGCGCGCGTGATTGTGAAGATAGCCGGAAGCGACGAGTTCGCGCGCCCAGGCGTCGAAGGCGACCATGCCGGTGCGGCCTTCGATCGCTTTGGCATGGAGGTCCGCCCGATCGCGCTCGCCGGCGAGGCGTTCGTACGCCGCAGCGAGAGCGCGGCGGTAGTGCGTCCAGACCAGCGGCCGTGACTCGAGCCAGCCCTTCCAATACGTACGCCAGAAGACTTCTTGCACGAATTTTTCAGCGGCGCTCGGTGAGTGGCGCGCGAGCACGGCGCCGAGAACCTCCTCTTCGGTGATCGAACGCGCGCGAAGAAAGGGGGAAAGCACGGAGACGTTCGATCGATCGCCTGGGCCGCGATCGAAGTTGCGCGTCGCCGCGTATTCGCGCCCGGCATGCGGCACGAAGGCGTCCAGGCGTCGGAGAGCTTCGGCTCGGGTCGCGATCGTCGTCAATCGCGCGGAGCATCCCCGAACGCGATCGCATACCGCACGAAGTCGTCGCGCTCGGCGAGCGGATCGTAGAGGCGCCGCGCAGCGGTATTGTTCTCGCGCGTCATCCAGTAGATTCGCCCCCAACCGGCGCCCTCGGCGCGCGCGATGAGATCGCCGATCAGCGCGCGCGCGGCACCACGTCGCCGTACGGACGGCTCGACGAAGAGATCTTCGAGATAACACGCCGCGCGCGGACTCCACGTGAACGGATGAACGACGCAATGCGCGAAGCCGAGCGCTTCACCCGAATCCGAATCGATGGCGAGCGAGCCATACATCGGCGTATCGACATCGCAGAGACGTGCGAACGTTGCGTCGGTCGTCGCTTGAGGAATCGCCGTTTCGTAAAACGCGCAATACGCAGCCCACATCGGTTCCCAGACCGCACGATCGCCCGGACCCAGCGCCCGGACCGTTACGGCTGGAGATCCGCGCCGGCGACGTAGGTCTTCGCGTGGTCGCCCGAACGGTGAATGTTTACGGCCATCGGGGTTGCGAGCAGGCTCGCGATAGCGACCGAGACCGTTCCATCCGAGGTGCCGTACTCGTGCGAGCCGTTCTGCGCGTGCAGCTTGTACACGCGGCTTCCGGCAACCGGGTTCTCCGCGTCCGCCACAACCGGTCCGAGCGTCATGGAGCGCCCTTACGTGTTGAGTGGAACGGCGACCTCCGTCGCGCAACCGTACGGTAACGAGGACGAGTAGTGCACGGCCGCGGACGCGAAGCGGCGCGCATGACGCTGCCGTTTCTCGATCTTCCGATCGTGCTCGCACCGATGGGCGGCGCGGCGACCGTCGAACTCGCCGCCGCCGTCGCGAATGCACGCGGCTTCGCCATCTTGCCATGCGCGTATTCGACCCCCGCGCAGATCGCGCTCGATATCGCGGCGCTGCGCGCCGCCACGACGCGACCGTTCGGCGTTAACCTTTTCGTCGAAACGCAGCCGTACGCCGCCGACGAAGCGGCGATCGCGCGGGCGCACGTCCGCCTCGGGACGTATCGTGCGGAACTCGGTCTCGCGCAGCCCGGCGCGGCGCCGCGTCCCCCGGAGCAGTACGCCGCGCAGATCGACGCGGTTCTCGCCGCGCGGCCGGCCGTTTTTACCTTCACGTTCGGAATTCCGGGTGCCGCGACGCTGCAGCGCTTCCGGATCGCGCAGATATGTACGCTCGGTACGGCGACGACCGTGGCAGAAGCGCGCGCGCTCGCGGCGGCCGGTGTCGACGGCATCATCGCCCAGGGCGCCGAAGCCGGCGCGCATCGCGGAACGTTCCTCGCACCCGTCGACGCGTCGCTCGTCGGAACGCTGGCGCTCGTCCCGCAAGTCGTCGACGCGACGCACCTGCCGGTCATCGCCGCGGGGGGCATCGGCGACGGACGCGGCATCGCGGCCGTGCTCGCCCTCGGTGCCCATGCGGCTGCGCTCGGTACGTCGTTTTTACTCGCCGCGGAATCCGGCATCGGGCCGGCCTATCGCGCTGCGCTGCGCGACGGCGCCGCGAGGGAAACGGTTTTGACCCGCGCGTTCTCCGGCCGGACGGCACGCGGCTTACCGAATCGCATGACCCGCGAACTCGCGGGCGAAGGCGACATCGCGCCCTATCCGTTCCAAAACGCGATGACGCGCGATATCCGAAACGCCGCGGTCGCGCAAGGCCGCAGCGACTTCCTTTCGCTATGGGCGGGCCAGGCCGCGGTGCTGGCGCGCGAAGACCCGGCCGCGACGATCGTCGCGAGGCTGGCTCGCGAAGCTGCCGCATGCGCGCGTGCCCTCGCGGAAACGACGGCTCGCTTCGCGTAAGTCAGTGGCATGAATCTCGACCTTACCGATCGCATCGCGCTCGTCTCCAGATGAACCGGCTATCAACATTCCCGTCGAGATGGTGCATTACGGCATGACGAAGACCGCGCAGCTCGTCGTCGCGCGCTCGCGGCGCAGCGTGGTGTCGATGAAGCGGAGATGGAGAATTTTCCCGCAGTGCGCCAATCTGATCGTGGACGTGTGTTCGCCCACAGCCTCGCGACCAACGGCTCCGCGCTACGCGTGGACGGCGGCGTCGTGAAAACGGTCGTGTAGCGGTGTTCCGTCACATCGCGTCGAGCGTAAGGAGCGCCGGATCGCTCCGCAGCACGCTATCGACGTAGACGGCGACGCCCAGTTCGCCCGTCCATAGCGAGAAGGCCGGCATGTCGAACTCGTGTCGCCAGCTAGCGACTTGCGCCATCGCGTGCATCGCAAAACGCTCGGCTCGCCTTTGCCAGACGTCGTTTCCGGTCCGCTGTGCCAGGCGTAGGAGTGCGAAGCCGTTTCCGGCGGTCCCATGACACAGTGTCGGCCCCTTTCGCAATGGACCGGCCTGCCAAACTCCTTCGCCGCCTTGGACCAGCAACTGCTCAACCCGTGCGTCGTGTGCCGGATAGCTCGCGAGTCCGATGATGACGCCCGCGCTTCCGTGGCACCACTGCATGCGATTGCCTTCGCGCGGAGCCCCCAGGGACGGCCAATTCGCTGCGTCGCCGTCACGGAGCACGTAGGTTTCGAGCAGAGCCGGAACGCGCTCGAACAGCAGCGCACGTCGCTCGGACGATAGGAGATCGGCTGCACGAAGCAACGGCGCCAAATTTCCGATCGCGCCATGGCCGGCGCCGAAATAGCGGCAGCGCGTGCCGTAGAGATCCTGCTCCCAAAGTCGGCCGCCCTCGTCAGTGGCCGGCTCCCATGTCGCCCACAATTCATCCTGCACGGCGCGCAGGACGTCGTCGTAGCGAGTGTCGCCGCTACGTTCGCGAATCAGTAGCGCCGCGATTGCCGTACCGGGCGAGCCCCACAGCGCTTCGCGCGTCGGATTGCCGACGTTCGAACGTATCTCGACGCCGAGCCGGTCGAGCGCGCCGTCGTCACCCGCGATCGCATAGCGGGCCGCTAGGATGCCGACGGTTCCCAGGAAGTAAGATGGAACCACCGTTTGGGTCTCGGCCGGGTTCTCACGATAACTCTGCTCGCAGCGGGCGATAGCGGCGCCGTAGTCGTGACGTAACGGCACGCCGTACGTTCCGGCGAGATGGGTGAGCGCCCACATCGTCCCCGCGTTGCCGCAGTAGACTCCGCGATAGGAATCGCGTTCGGTACCGTACCGATCTTCGGGATGCAGCGCCCAACCGCGCTCGTCGTCGTAGGCGTCATCGGCCTCGCGCAACACGCGCCCGACGAAGTCGCGCGCGGCGGCTTCATTCCACGGGTCCCGAACGAGCGGCTCGTGCTCGCTTTCATCGAAGATGACGTTCGCGGCCATCCGTATGGCGTTCCGCGCTCCCGGGCGTCGTTCCCTACGCTTACGTTTGGCGCGATGCGTGCGAGAGCTCGGCCATGCCGGCGATTTTTAACGGCGTCGCAACGGTGTGGCTCGGACGGCCCAGGAGATAGCCTTGCGCGCCATGGATACCGCGTGCTCCCGAGCCGTGCGTCACCGAACTCTGCACGAGCGCGAGCGTCGCTGGATCTTCGATGCCTTCGGCAATCACGTACGTGTCGTTCTCGCATGCGATCGCGATGATCCCGGCGAGAACGCTTCGGCTCGGCCGGTCGGCGACGGCTTTGCTTACCAACGCACCATCGATCTTCATGAAGTCGACCGGTAAACGGCTTAACATTTCGAGCCCGGCGTTGCCTGCGCCGACGTCATCGAGCGCTAATTTAAAGCCGAGCGCTTGCAAGCGCTTCGCCTCGCGGATCACCGCGGTGGGCCGTGCGATGGAACGTTCCGTCACTTCGAGGACGACGCGGTCCGCTGTGATTCCGGCTTGCGCTACGGCCTGCTGGAGCGCGTTGCCGGCAAGGACGCCGAGGTCGAGCGTTTGGGGCGAGACGTTGATGAAGAGCAGCGCATTATTGGGGATTTCGCCGGCACGCGCGAGAATGGCGGCTCGGCAGAGCGCGTCGAACTCGTGCGCGTGTCCCGTCCGCTCCGCGAGATCGAACGCTTCCTGCGGCCCGGAAAAACCGTACACGGGAGATAGTCGCGTTAACGCTTCGAAGCCGAGAACCTCATTGCGGCACAGATCCCAAATCGGTTGGAACACTACGCTGACGCCTCCCTCTTCGAGAAGCTTGCGCAGTGCGTTTCCCTTCGCTGAGGAAATCTCGAGCGTCGTGTCGTCCACTTCGTCGAACGTCGCGACCGTGTTTCGGCCCCGCCGCTTCGCCTCGTAGAGCGCTGCATCGGCTTGTTCTTCCAGGACTGCCGCCTCGGCCAAACCCGGCACGAATGCGGAAAGACCGACGCTTACCGTGACGCCGAGCTCTTCGGACGCGCACGCCTCTTTGAAACGGTGCATGATGGCCACGGCATCGTCCAGTGAGATACGCGGTAAGATTAACGCGAACTCGTCGCCGCCGATGCGAAACGGAAAAACACGATCGTCGGCTCGCATATCGCGCAGCAAATTACCTAACATGCAGAGGACGTGATCGCCGTGCGAATGACCGTTTCGATCGTTGATAATTTTGAATTCGTCGACGTCGATGACGGCCAACGTTAGGTGCTCGCCGGTGCTTACGGCTTGGTCGATCGAGCGCTGCACGGCTTCTTGATACGCGCGATGGTTGCCCAATTTCGTGAGGCTGTCGGTTTGGGCGTCATAGGACAGACGGGCGATCTCCGCTTCCAAGGCAAAGGCGATGCGACGCCGATACGTCCGCAGAATAACCAGGAACGTTCCCAAAAAACACATGCCGATCGTCAACACGACGAGCGTCGTGCGGGTGACCGTCTGCTCCGTTCGCGCCAACTCCGCAAGGGACGCCAACGCTCGCTGATGGAGTTCCGCACGGCGCCCGTCGATGCTCCGGACGATAATGTCGAAAGGTGGCTGGACGCTTTTGTGATCGAGCATATTGACGAGCGCGGGATCCCCCGCATCGACGGCCGCGAACATGATGGCGATCGAGTCGAGATAAGCCGCATGCGCGTCGAGCGCCTTCGCGGCGATCCGACGATCGTCGAAATCGCCGGCATCGCGGATCGCCTCGAGTGCGCCGACGGTCGCGGCCGCAGCCGCTTGCTGCTCGGCTGCGACCTGACCCGTCGGCTCTAAACGATAGCCGCGTTCGAGAAGCGCTTCGCTTCCGATAGAGCGCGTTGCCGTCTCGTACCGATCGCTGAAAAGCGCGGCCTTTTTCGCGTGATCCGCGGCGCGCTGCGTCGCCGTCGTGCCCCAAACTGTGAGACTGATCAACGCGAGAAAAACGATGCCTAAGCCATAGGAAGATAGGCGACTTACCAGGTTCGCGCGTTGCATCGGTTCATGCTCGTACTTCCATGGGCGGATTCAGACGCGATATCCGCGACCATTCAGTCGTCGAGCGACGGAGCCCGCCACTGTAGGAGACGAACGAAGATGTGACGGCGGCCATGAGAAGGCGGCACGATTGCCGACGATGGGCGCCGATAGATATCGTAAAGCGCCGCTCGCGGAAAGATCGGGACCATGCATACGCGCCGTACGTTTCTCACGAACCTGGGCCGCGCGACCCTCGGGGCCGCCGTGATCGCCGGCCATCCGTCGACTGCAGGCGCTGCCACGGCAGGAACGCGCAATTTACGTCTCGGCCACTGGGTTTCCACCGATAGTCCGCATCACGCCTTCGCGGTCCGCTTCGCGGAACTCGTCGCGCGAAAGACTCGCGGCGCTCTCGCGATTTCCATCTATCCGGCCGAACAGCTCGGCACGTATAACCAGCAGATCGACGCGCAACGGGCCGGGACGCTCGATTTTAGCCTCCCGACGAGCGCCGCACTCGCCCGCGTCGATCCGAAGATTCTGATCCTGACCCTGCCATATCTTTTCAGTTCCACGGCTAACGCCTACGCGGTACTCGACGGCCCGACCGGCCAACGATTTCTCGGCGCATTACCGAAAAGCGGTATTCGCGTGCTTGCGTTGAGCACGAACGGTATACGAAACATTACGAATTCGAAGCGTCCCATCCAGAGCGTCGACGATCTCGCCGGCCTACGCATACGCGTGCCGCCCAACGGCCTGTCGGTAGCGCTGTTTCGATCGCTTGGCGCAAAGCCTATAGCCTTGCCTTTCAGCCGCGTCTACTCGGCCTTGCAGACCGGCCGAGCGGACGGCGAAGAAAATCCCTTCGTCAACGTCTATACGGCGAAGTTCTTTGAAGTGCAGCGTTATCTGGCGATGACCCGTCATCAATTCGAAGGCGTCGGCATCGCGATCTCGGAGAAAACGTGGAGCACGTTCGACGCATCGACTTGCGCGGCCGTTGCAGAAGCCGCGCAAGAGGCCGCGGCCTATCATCGTGTGGCCTTCGAGCGCGCGGACGCCGCCGCACACGTGAAGCTGGCAGCTTTGGGCATGCACATGACGTCGCCGGAGACCGCTCCGTTCAAAGCTAAATCCCGGTCGCTCTACCGCCAATTAGCGACGGTGTTCGGCGCCGACTTGGTCCACGATACCGAACGGGCCGCCAACGCCTAACAGCCCATTCCTTAGCTACCGGCTTACTCCGAGCGAGCGGCGTTAAGGTCCGCTTCCCTTGGGTACCGAGTAGTCATGAAACGCTTTTTAGCTCCGCTCCTGGCGGCATTCGTTTTTGCCGCAGCTCTCGCCGCAGGGCCCGTTTACGCGCAAGTCGCTTCGCCCGCAGCGGGACTTCCGACCGCGCCGGGCGCGCAGAAGGCCGTCGAAGGAGGCGCGTCACAGGCTCCGGCATCGCTACCAGGGGCGGGCGGCTCGGCGCTCGAGCCATATTTGGTTACGTGGCTGCTGCCCGTCGCCGGGATCATCGTTGCCATCGTCTTCGTAACGGTCGACAAACGTATTCGTATGACGCGCGGCCGCTTCTGAGCTCAAGGACCTAAAATCTTTAGTGAAGTCCCGTCGCTAGCGGAATAGAGCGAGCGGGAGCAGGCGGCAACGTCACAAAACCGGCGTGCCGCGCGCACTGGAAACACGAACGCGAAACTCGTCTGCACGATAGCGGGTGCGCGCAATTGCAGAGTCGTATCTGCGACGAGCACCTACTCGTTACGGGATGAAGCGATGGAGAAATTAGTCGGCTGTGAGACGTGTACGCATGGCGCCATCGTTCATGAAAACGATGGCTGCAGCGTCGGCGGTTGCGCGTGTAAGAAAACGATGCCG
>JAABUX010000263.1_pt1 | contig 89047 bp, 86 predicted proteins | sample 5561851 | NCBI WGS metagenome assembly JAABUX01 (sample SAMN10711883, study PRJNA513361) | rock metagenome | isolation source: Antarctica rocks | place: Antarctica: Victoria Land, Richard Nunatak red sandstone | collected 2016-01-03 | reverse complement strand
ACCAAGATGACTATCGTTGCTGCCGCGATGCGCAAGCTCCTCACCCTTGCCTACGGCGTTCTCAAATCCGGACGCGCCTTTGATCCCCTGTACGCAACCGCTTGACAAGTAACACCGTATCTTTCGGTTGTTGCGACGCACTCCGATTCTACCCGCCACAGCGGTTCTGCTAGGCTTCGACCGTTACTCTTTGACCCGTCGCGAGCTCTTGCAGGCGGGCGAAGTTTTCGGTTTCGATGCGATTCATGCGCTCGCGGTCGGGATCGCCCGAGCCGTGGGCGCGTTCGTCGGCGAGAACGCGCTGCAGGTAGTGCCCGGTAAACGAAGCCGGGTTCTGCGCCAAGGCTTCCGGCGTGCCGATGGCGACGATCGTACCTCCGCGGTCGCCGCCCTCGGGGCCGAGATCGATCACGTAATCGGCCGTTTTAATGACGTCGAGGTTGTGCTCGATCGTCAGCACGGTGTTGCCGACGGCCACCAGACGCTGCAGCACGTCGAGGAGCTTGTGAATATCGGCGAAGTGTAAGCCCGTCGTCGGCTCGTCGAGCACGTAAAAAGTTCGGCCGGTCGCACGACGCGTCAGTTCCGTTGCGAGCTTCACGCGTTGCGCTTCGCCGCCCGATAACGTCGTGGCGGGTTGCCCCATCTTAATGTAGCCGAGCCCGACCTCCACGATCGTCTTGAGCCGAACGTGCACGCGCGGGATCGCGCTGAAGAAGTCCGACGCTTCGTCGACGCGCATCTCCAGCACGTCGGCGATCGACTTGCCCTTATACTTAATTTCGAGCGTTTGCGCGTTGTAGCGCTTGCCTTTACAGACCTCGCACGGCACGTACACGTCGGGCAAGAAGTGCATCTCGATTTTGATGATCCCGTCCCCGTCGCACGCGTCGCAGCGGCCGCCCTTGACGTTGAACGAGAAGCGCCCGGGCCCGTAGCCGCGCATCTTCGCCTCGGGCACGAGCGAATAAAGTTCGCGGATCAAGTCGAACGAGCCGGTATAGGTCGCCGGATTGGAGCGCGGCGTGCGGCCGATCGGCGATTGATCGATCACGACCATCTTGTCGAGCTGTGCGGCGCCCGCGACGCTGCCGTAGGTGCCGGCCGAGGGCCGGCCGTGCAGATGCTGGTTGAGCGCCTTAACGAGCACCTCGTTGACGAGCGACGATTTGCCGCTGCCGCTCACGCCCGTGACCGCGGCAAATACGCCGATCGGAAAGTCGACGTCGATGCCGCTCAGATTATTGGCGCGTGCGTTCTTGACTTTCAACCAGCCCCGCGGCTCGCGGCGCTTGCGCGGAATGGCGATGTATTCGCGGCCGGAAAGGTACGCGCCGGTTAGCGATTCGGGGTTCGCGACGATCTCGTCCAGCGTACCGACGGTCAGAATCCGGCCGCCTTCTGCACCGGCTCCGGGTCCGATGTCGACGATCACGTCGGCCTCGCGCATCGTATCTTCGTCGTGTTCGATGACGATGAGCGTATTGCCGAGGTCGCGCAGCGTTTTGAGCGTGGCGAGGAGCCGGTCGTTATCGCGCTGGTGCAAACCGATCGACGGCTCGTCGAGGATGTACAGCACCCCGACGAGCGACGAACCGATCTGCGTCGCAAGCCGGATGCGCTGGGCTTCGCCGCCCGAGAGCGTCGTGGCCGAACGCGCGAGGTTCAGGTATCCGAGCCCGACGTTAGATAAGAAGCCGAGCCGAGCGCGCACCTCTTTGAGAATTTGATAGGCGATCAACTCTTCGCGCGACGTTGGAACGAAGGCATCGATGAACGCCTGCGCATTTTCGACCGACATCGAGGTAAGCGCCGCGATGTTCGCATCCGCAACCGTCACGGCGAGCGCTTCGGGTTTGAGCCGGGCACCGGCGCACGTCTTGCAGGCGTTCGCCGACATGTACTTTTCAATCTCTTCTTTGACGTAGTCGGACGACGTTTCTTGATAGCGACGCTGCAGGTTATTGACGACGCCCTCGAACTGCGCCGAATAACTCCACGCCGTGCCGTTTTTCGACTCGTACGTGAACTGTTGTTTGCCTTCCGCACCGTAGAGGATGGTGTCGAGCAGATCGGCCGGCAGCTTGTCGATCGGCGTCGTCATTTTTGCACGGCGCGCACGCATCAGTTTTTCGACTTGCTGCATGTAATACGGATTCATCGACGGATACTTGCCGCCGCCGAGCGACTTGCTCCACGGAACGATCGCGCCGTCCGCAATCGACTTGCTTCGATCCGGAATGACTTTCCAGGGATCGATTTCGATCTTCACGCCGAGCCCGGTGCACTCGGGGCACGCGCCGTAGGGCGAGTTGAACGAAAAGAGCCGCGGCGCGAGCTCTTCGAACGACAGCCCGCACGCGACGCAGGCCAGCTTCTCGGAGAAGGTCAGCTCGCGGATCTCCCCCCTGCTCTCCTCGGCGAGGATCGTCGCGATTCCACTCGAGAGACGAAGCGTCGTTTCAATCGAGTCGGTGAGCCGCTTGCGCACGTCGGCTTTGATCACTAAACGGTCGACGATGACTTCGATCGTATGCTTGCGTTTCTTATCAAGCTCGATTTTGTCGCGCAGTTCGCGCGTTTCGCCGTCGACGCGCACCCGCGCGAAGCCCTCGCGGCCGATCTCCTCGAACAGCTTCTGGTATTCGCCCTTGCGGCCGCGGATGACCGGCGCGAGCAGTTGCACGCGCGTGCCTTCAGGCAGCGAGACGATCTGGTCGACGATCTGTTCGCTCGATTGCGCGCTTACTTCCAGGCCGCAATTGTAACAATGCGGCTTGCCGATTCGCGCGTACAGCAAGCGCAAATAATCGTAAATCTCGGTGACCGTTCCGACGGTCGATCGCGGATTGCGGGAGGTCGACTTCTGATCGATCGAGATGGCGGGAGAGAGCCCCTCGATGTAATCGACGTCGGGCTTTTCCATCTGCCCGAGAAATTGGCGCGCATAGCTCGAAAGCGACTCGACGTAGCGGCGTTGTCCCTCGGCGTAGATCGTGTCGAAGGCGAGCGACGACTTGCCCGAGCCCGACAGCCCGGTGATGACGATCAGCCGGTTACGCGGAAGCGTGAGATCGATATTCTTGAGGTTGTGCTCGCGCGCGCCCTTGATGACGATCGCACCGAGGCCGTGAGGCGCGGCTCCACTCGGGGAAGGGGCCACGGAGTTACGACCCGGCGCCGGTTCGTTTCGTTGCGCGTTCAGAAGAGCCGGACGCCCCGGTGCTCGACCGAGTACGCGATCACCCACGTCAGCAGCCCGGCGGCGAGGATGACCGCACCGAGCGCACGCAAGCCGAACGCCGACGCGTCGCGCGCCAAACTCGGACCGCTGTCGCGCGTGATGCGAAGCCCCCGATCGACCGAGGTCCGCACGACGAACGATGCGACGAACAAGACGAGCCCTACGAGCGTCAGCCCGATGCGTAGCGGCAGCGGCATCATAAAAGGACGGCCGCGACGCCTGCCAGATCGCGGGCGACGGCGCCTGGGGCAGCGGCGCCGGCCGGAACGGCTTCGTTGCGGACGTTCATCCAGACGGTGAACATGCCGGCTTCGAGCGCGCCCGAAATGTCGCGTTCGTAGCGGTCGCCGACCATCGCACAGCGCTCCGGCGCCACGCCCAGCCGTTCGGCCGCAAGTCGAAAGATCTGCGGATCGGGTTTGAGCATGCCGACCTCGTCTGCGATGAGGATTTCGTCGAACGCGCTTTCGAGCGTCAGCAGCACGATCTTCTCGCGATGCGTCTCGGCGAAGCCGTTCGTGATCATTGCGAGCTTATACCCGCGCGCGCGCAGCCCGGCCAGCAGATCGAGCGCACCGGGCCACAGTTCGAGCAGTTCGCGGCGATGGCGGTCGTAATCCACGGCGCAGCGCTCGGCGAGCGGCGGATCGTCGAGCCCGACGCCGGCAAGCGCCGCGGCCCACATCCGCGCACGCACCCCAGCGAGCGGCGTGCCAAACGCCGAGGGGCGCAGTTCCGTCCAGAAGCGGTCGGCCTGGTCGACGTAGGCGTCGAGCAACGATGCCGGCTCGATGCCATGCGTCGCCGCCACGTCGCGAGCGACGCGTTCGGCGGCGCGGCGATACGTCAACGTGTCGTCGTGAAGCGTATCGTCGAGGTCGAAGAGAACGGCTGCGAACTTCGGCACGACGCCCACGATACGCGAAACGTTGTCGCCCGCCTACGCCGCTCGTCGGACCGCTCAGCGCAGGAGCACGCGAAACGAACGAAGCTCGAACGGTGCGAAGCGCGCGACGATCGCCGCTTCGTGCAACCGTACCTCGCCTGTGAGCGGGCGTTCGAGCGCATCCACGCAGGTGACGTCGAGCGCGCGCACGCCGCAGGCGAAGCGAACCTCGTGCAGCTGCGCGCCATCGCATTCGCGCGCACGCAGAATGACGCCCGCGCCGTCGTCCGCGAGTTTCGTCGCGACGACCACGACGCGCGGATCGTCCGGGACGAACATCGCCACGCCGCGGCGCCCGGCGAAGCGTTCCCACAGGCGCTCGAGCGCGCCAGCGGAGGCGTTGTCCGCGGGCGCACCCGGCGCCGCGGCGAGCGGCGCGAATGCGTATGCGAGCGCATGTTCTCCGCGATCGGCGGACGGATCGGGCCACGTCGGTCCGCGTAAGAGCGAGTGCCCCAGCCGCGTCCGGCGGCCGCGCGTGCCGAGACTCCAGCCGTACGTATCGAGCGAGAACATCGCGACGGAGGCGCGCGGCCCGTCGAGCAGCGCGAAGCGTTGACCCGGCGCTTCGAACTTCGCACGTTCGGCAGCCGTACGCGGGCGAGGCGTGCGTTCGACGGTGCCGTGCGGAGAGCCGAAGCGCGCCCGGGTCGCACCGAAAGCAAGTTCGTTTTCGCAGCGCAATAATGTGTGGCGTTCGTTCCAGGCGACCGCCGTCTCGACGCGCACGAACGCTTCGCCGTCCGTTAGCGAGATGCGCGATACCGCGAGCGACGCGCCGAACGCGTATCGCACTTCTAGCGCCCCGTCGACGACGTCGCATCCGGTGGCGCGCAGCGAACGTTCGCGGCGCGGATACGAACGCGCGACATTCCATGCATCCCACCGTTCGGGCCGATCGACGTAGCGCGCGAGCCGATTCGCGCGCCGCACCAGGTTCTCTCCGTCGCGGGCGCGCAGCTCGGTGAAGGTTCCGTCGCGCCGGATACGCGCGTGCAGCGAATCGTTGGCAAGCGTGAAGCCGTCGCTTACGATGGCGGGTTCGGCCAGAGCCTCCTGCGGCCGCAGCGCCGCGCTCGGTAAGATGGACGTCGCGCTGCGCGAGACGTGCGCGACCAGCGCATCGGCTCGGTCGAATTCGGTGCGCACCTGCGCGAACGCCTCGGCCGTCGCCGTGCCGGGAAGCACGTCGTGGAACTGCGCGCGCAGCACGATCTCCCAGGCTGCGTCGAGCTGACGGCGCGCTTCATCGACGAAAAACGGCGTCGCTCGCAGCGCATACGCCCACGCCAGCGCTTCTTCGGCGTCGCGAAGCGCGCGTTCCAGCCCGGCCGCGCGTGCCTTGACGTCGTGATGCGTCGTGGCCGTGCCGCGATGCTCTTCGAGATACAGTTCGTCGCGCCACACCGGAAGACGCGCGCGCCGCTCGCCGATCCGCGCGAACCACGCGCCGAGCGTGGTCCAGCGCGCATCGCGCGGCGCCTCACGCAGCGTCGCGTCGCTTGCGCCGCCGCCGCCGTCGCCTCGTCCCGCCAGCAGCACGTCGCCTCGCCGCCGCGCGCGAGCCACCCGGGAGCGCTTGAATCCGCCTTCGATCGAGGCGATTTGCGCGGCCAACACGCTCGCGCCGTCCGGGCCTTCCCAAACGAATTGCGCGTACGGAAATTCCGTCGTGTCGTTCCAGCCGAGTTTCGTCGTGGCGAAGGCGCCGACGCCGGCGTGGCGGAGCAGTGACGGCAGCGTGTTCGCGAATCCGAACGAGTCCGGTAGCCACGCAACGCTGGGCGTCGTCCCGAGGTGCGTTTCGGCGAAGCGCATGCCGAAGACGAGTTGGCGCAAGAGCGATTCGCCGGAGGGGAGATTGCAGTCGGACTCGACCCACATCGCCGCGCCGCTCGCGTCGAAACGTCCGACGCGCGCGAAGTTCGCCACCCGTTCGAAGAGTTGCGGATCGAGCGCGCGGACGTACGCGTAGAGCTGCGGTTGACTTTGCGCGAACACGAACGCATCGCTCAGCTCGAGTTGACGCACGGCCGTCGCGAACGTGCGGACCGCTTTGCGCGCACCTTCGTCGTACGTCCACAGCCAGGCCACGTCGAGATGCGAGTGACCGGTAACCGCTAACGCGGCCTTCGGCTCGACGTTGCCGCCGCCCGCGCCCCGGCTCGCGTCGAGCGTGCCGCCCGGCGATATCTCGATCGTCCGGGCGGGTTCTTGCTCGGCTCGCGCCAGGATGCGTCGCCAGCGCAAGCCGCCCGTCGGCGGAAGCCCGGTTCCCGGCAGACCGCGGCGCTCGACTTCGAGCGAGAGCGAGCCGCCCAGCGTCGCCGGAACGACGATCGCCTCGTGCTCGCCGTCGAACGCGCCGCGCGCGATCCCGCCGATGCGCAATAATGCGCCCGTGCGCGTACGATACCGCAGCGTGCGGGTGCCGCTCGTCGCGGAAAGCGGTGTCGTCGCGCGCAACACGGCTACGCCGTTCTCGCCGCTTTCGAGCGCTAATCGTACGCGCATACTTAACGGGCGCCGCCGAGCGCGACGCGAACTTCGAACGTCGCCCCCGCGCCTACGTTACGATCGATGAGGTTCCCGCGCTCGGCGTCGCGCGTGTGATACGAAAGACCGCGTGCTCCGACGAGGTACGTTACGGCGCCCCGGCACCAACCGAGCGCCGCCGCATAGTCGACTTCCGCACCGACTTCGGGTTCGGGACGCCGTGGGGCACCCGTCGCTTGCGTGACCCGCAGAATTCCGCGAACGTTCGGGTCGATCATAACGCTCGCTTCGACGAAGCGATTGCGCCGCAGCGGCAGCGTCGCACCCGCCGCGTAGATCGGTGAGGTGATGCGTACGGCATTCCGGTCGCCGTTGCGTCCGTTGGCATTCGTCAGATTGACGACCTGGAAGCCGCCCCCGACACGCACGCGCTGCGCCGGTCCGACGCCGTAGGTCAGCGTTGCGTTGAGCAAATCGACACTGGCGGACGACCGGCCGAACGCGCCCGCCGTCGAACCCCGCGCCGCAACGGTCGGGATCCCTTCGAGATGAATGCGTAGGCGCCGCACGCGGTGCGTCGCTTCGAGCGCCGCGCCAGGCACGACGCCGTGCGTCGTCTGCGGGTTATCGAAGCCAACGTGCGAACCCGCGATTACCGCCGTCAATACACCGAGCTGCGTCGACGCGGGCTCGGCGCAGGCGGCGGCACAATTTGCCGCCACGAACGAGGCGCCGGCGAGCGCGCAGCCCGCGAGCCGCATGCGACGAAGCGACGCGACGATAGGAACGCTCGTATCTGACACGCACGCCTTGTTAGCCGCGACGGCGGCGCTTCCGCCCGCGATGCACCGCGCCGCTACCCGGCGAACCCGCTACCCGATGACGAACGCCAACGTTCCGATCGGGCACGCCGAGTTCGCACTGCGCATCGGTGCGGCGTTCGCGCTCGGGTCGCTCATCGGGCTCGAACGCCAGTGGCGTAACCGCATGGCGGGTTTGCGTACGAACGCGCTCGTAGCGACCGGTACGGCGCTCTTCGTGACGCTCACGCCGCTACTCGGCTCGAACGCTAATCCGACACAGATCGCCGCCTACATCGTCTCGGGCATCGGCTTTCTCGCCGGCGGCGTCATCTTCAAAGAACGTTTGAGCGTTAGCGGCCTCAACACCGCAGCGACGCTATGGTGTACGGCCGCAATCGGCGTGCTGGCCGGCACCGGCTTCGTCCTCGATGCGACGATCGGCATGTGCGCCGTGCTCGCTGCGAACGTCGTGCTACGCCCGATCGTGCAACGAATCAATCTTCGTCCCGCCGCTCCCTCCGAGCTTTCGAGTTACGAGATTACTGCGGTCTGCTCGGACGCGGTGGAAGAACAAGTGCGCGCCGCGACGATCGCCGCGATCCGCGGCGCCAACATGACGCTTACCGCCGTCTACAGCGACGATATCCCCGCGAGCGAACGCGTAGCCGTGACGGCCGATCTCACGGTCTCCGGCCGCCCGGACGCCGTGCTCGAGCGCATCGTCAAACGCGTCGGAATCGAGCCCGGCGTCGTCTCGATCAGCTGGCGCATCGTTCCGACGACCGAGGACGAGCGCGAACTCATTCCGGAAGCGTAAGATTCGTTAATCGCCGAGCTTGGCCAAAAATTCGTCGTACGACGCGAATAGGTCGGCGACGCGAATCTCGAGCCCGGGAAACGACGAATCCGTATAGGTCCCACGTGCGTCGACGACGTCACTATCGGCCGCGGACGACCACGCGCGCAACATGCGGTGCTCCGGATAGATTTCGACGACACGGACGGAACCGGCGAGTAGATAATCGCGGCGCTTCGCCTCAACGTCGGCGCGCTCGTCACTTTCGGATATCACTTCGAACGCGATATCCGGAGCGAGCGGAGGGAACTGGACGTCTTTCGACGCGCGGCGAGAGATCGTCGCGAGTCTCTCGTTTGAAAAGAACGCGACGTCCGGGGTCAGCGGCCGACGCTCGTTCGACCCAGCCGGCAGAATGCGAACGCGCCACTCCGAACCGACGGCACCGGCGTCGCGGCTCTTCGCCCAATCGCCGACGATTCGGGCCAGCGACGTCTGGACGTACGCATGGATGGAGGCCGGGCTCAATTTTTGACGAGCCCGCCCACGCACCCACTCGAAATCCGGTTCGGCTTCCGGCAGAACGATTTCATGGACGACGGCTCCGAGTTCGGCCGCCGCGTTATTTCGGCGAATCGTAGGTTCCCGGGCTGTTCGGCGTCGCGCGCCACTCGGGCGTGCGGTCCGGACGGGCCTCGGCAAGCGCGCGTCGCGTGCGCTCCGCGTCGTAATCTTTCGTATAGACGGGCGAGCCTGGCTGCTGGCGCCACGACTCCGCGATCGTTCCGGCGTCGACGGCGTCGAAGCCGATCTCGTCGACGAGTTGCATCACGATGGACTTCGCGCGGGGATCGTCGCCGGCGACCGGAAGCGCGATGCGTCCCGGCGTGCCGGCGGGCTTTCCGTCCTCGAGCAGATGCTGCGCGAAGATGGTATTGAACGTCTTGACGACCGGATGTCCCAGTCGCTCGGCGACCCAGCCGCCTTCGGTCGAGCCGGCCTCGATCGCGTCGATACGGCCGTCGCGCTGCTGCGGATAGTAATTTCCGGTGTCGATGATGACGAGGCTCGCCGGCGCGTTCGCGAAGAGGTCCGGGGAAAGATCCTCAACACGCCCCAGTGGAATCGACACGACGACGACGTCGTTGCCTCTCGCTGCTTCCTGGACGGAAACGGCTCGAGCGCCGGTCTCCCGGGCCAGATCCACGAGCGACTCGGGTCCACGCGAGTTCGCTACCGTAACGTCGTGCCCCGCCGCCCGAAAGCGACGCGTCAGCGCTCCGCCGATGTTCCCGGAGCCAATAATACCGATCTTCATGTACCGCTCAACCCGCTTACGTGCCGACGAGTTCCTTGAGCGCGTGCTCGAAAATCTTAGGCGCTTTGCCGCCGAATAGTAGGGACTCATTGCCGCCGAGTTGCCGCCGCAGTTCGATCAACTCGTCACGCAGCGCCGCGGCTTTTTCGAACTCGAGATTGCCGGCGGCCTCTTTCATCTTCTTTTCGACTTCGTTCGTCATTGCGAGTGCGACCTCGCGCGGCAACTTCTCCGCCCGCAGCTTGGCGGCGGCCGTCTTGTCCTCGGCGACGGTAACCAGATCGAGGATGTCGCGTACGTCCTTGCGGACCGAGCGCGGCTCGATGCCGTGCTCGGTGTTATGCGCGACTTGCTTCTCGCGGCGCCGGCGCGTTTCGCCGATGGCCTTGGCCATCGATTCGGTTACGACTTCTGCGTACATCAGCACTTTCCCCTCGACGTTCCGCGCGGCGCGACCGATCGTCTGAATCAGCGACGTGCCGCTGCGCAGATAGCCTTCCTTATCGGCGTCGAGGATGCCGACCAGCGACACTTCCGGCAGATCGAGCCCTTCGCGCAAGAGATTGATGCCGACGAGCACGTCGAAAATGCCCTTGCGCAGATCGCGAAGGATGGCGATGCGCTCGAGGGTCTCGACCTCGCTATGTAAGTAACGAACCTTCAGGCCGTTCTCCAGCAAAAAGTCCGTCAGGTCTTCGGCCATCTTCTTCGTCAACGTGGTGACCAGAACGCGTTCGTTCTTGCCGACTCGCTGACGGATTTCTTCCATGAGATCGTCGACTTGGTTCTTCGTCGGACGCACCTCGACTTCGGGGTCCACGAGACCGGTCGGGCGAATAATCATCTCGGCGATCTGGCTCGACCGCGACAGCTCGTACGTTGCCGGCGTCGCGCTGACGTAGACGACCTGATTGAGATGTTTCGAGAATTCATCGAAGGTGAGCGGCCGGTTATCCATCGCGCTCGGCAGCCGAAACCCGTGTTCGACCAAAATCTCCTTGCGCGAACGGTCGCCCGCGTACATGCCGTGCACCTGCGGAATCGCAACGTGCGACTCATCGACGAAGAGCAGCCAGTCTTTCGAAAAGAAATCGAGCAGGCACGACGGTGTCTCGCCGGCTTCCCGTCCGGCAAGGTGGCGACTGTAGTTCTCGACGCCGTTACAGTAACCGACCTCGCGCAGCATGTCGAGATCGTAACGCGTGCGCATCTCGAGACGCTGCGCTTCGAGCAACTTTCCATGCTCTCGAAAGTATTTCAGGCGTTCGGCAAGTTCGAGCTCGATCGCGACGACGGCCCGCCGTAACTTTTCGTCCGGCGTAATGAAATGCTTCGCCGGGAAAATCGTAATCGCGTCTTTCGACTCGACGTATTCGCCGGTGAGAAGATTCACGACGTTGATGGCCTCGACGTCGTCGCCGAAAAATTCGATGCGATGCACGAGTTCTTCCTCGACGCCGACGAACTCCAGCGTATCACCGCGGACGCGGAACGTGCCGCGCACGAGATTGAGGTCGTTGCGACGATACTGCATGTCGACGAGCCGTCGCAAGAAGACGTCGCGGTCGACCGAATCGCCGACCGCAACCGGCAGCGACATTTCCATATAGTCGGCAGGCGAACCCAAGCCGTAGATGCACGATACCGATGCAACGATCAGCGTGTCGGGGCGCGTGAGGAGCGACTGGGTGGCGGCATGGCGCAGTCGCTCGATTTCGTCGTTGATCGAGCTGTCTTTTTCGATGTAGGTGTCGGTGTGTGCGATGTACGCTTCAGGCTGATAATAATCGAAGTAGGAGACGAAAAACTCGACGGCGTTGTTCGGGAAGAAGTCGCGGAATTCGGCGCAAAGTTGGGCGGCGAGCGTTTTGTTGTGGCAGAGCACGAGCGTCGGCTTCTGCACGATCTCGATCACCCGCGCCATGGCCATCGTCTTGCCGGACCCGGTCACCCCAAGCAGGGTCTGGGCGCGATCGCCGCGCCGGATTCCCTCCGCAATCTTGTCGGTAGCGGCGGGCTGATCGCCGGCTAGCGCGTAGGGTGCAACGAGTTCGAAGCGCTCACTCATTGAGCCGCTCCTAACGGCCGGCGTCTGCCGCGGGCGGTCGCGGCCCGGTGCCGCGTCCTAGGCATGAGTGTAAAGGCGAGCTTGTCTTCATGGGGCCTCCGGCGTCGTACCGCGCGGGGCGCGGTTTCCTTTAGACGACGCCTCGCTACCATCGAATGGTTTCGACGCCGCGGCCGGCCGCAGGCTTTAGCCGAGTTCGGACGACCCGAGATGCCGGATGTCGCCCACCTTGGGGACGGACCGCGACAGGGCAGCCCGCGCGATCTTCAATAAGACGATCGGACGCGGTTCGTTGAGTTTGAAGTACGTAACGTGGTGCGCGCGTACGTCGATTAATACGATCCGCGGATCGTTTGGGCCGCCATTACGGTCGCCGCCCAGATCTTCGAACCACGCTTTCCAATCCGGCTTGTACATCCGGCGGATACGCTCGCGGTCGCGGTCGATCGTCGCCGTGCCGCTAATGGAGACCCACTCTCGCGACGTTCCGTTGACGTACGCGACGTTAACGTCGGAATCGGCCTCGATCTCGGCGACCTTCTGCGTTTCGACGCTCGTCATAAACCATACGTCGGCGCCTTCCGAGTGCTCTTGCGTCGCCATCGGCCGCGCGTTGAATCCGCCGTCCGCGGCGCGCGTCGTCAACATCGCGATTGCAATGCCGTCGATAAGGCGGTGTAACTCGTCGAGCTTCTTCGCGCTCGGAACGTCGTCGTGGGTGTTGGTCGTTACGGGATCGGCCATACCGGTCCGATACCCACCCGGACGCGGCGCTAGCCGTGCAACAGCTCAAAGCCGATACGATCGACGACGTCTCGCGAGATGTTGGCTCCTATGAAGACGCCGCGACCGTTTGCAACGTCGAGCCCGAACGGTGCAACGACAGGACCGTCCGCGAGAAATTGGAAACGAACGTTGTGGGCGCAACGACGGCGCCTGCCGCACCGGATCGGCGATGAAGCAGACGGCGGGCGACGCGGTCGCGTTCGATCGTGTTGCGATCACCTACTGAAACACCGTCGTGCTCGACGACTTCTCGCTCGACGTGAGCGCGGGCGAATTCGTGGCGATCATCGGGCCTTCCGGGTCTGGAAAGACGACGGCGCTGCGAACGGTAGCGGGCTTCCTCATACCGTCGGGGGATCTCCCGGCATACCGGCGCGGCCTCGGCATGGTGGTGCAAAACTACGCGCTCTTTCCACATATGCGCGTCGAGGAAAATGTTGCTTTCGGTCTGCCAGCGCAGCGCGTGCCACGCGCGTTCATCGCCGAGCAGGTTACGGCTTGCCTGGGGCTCGTCGGCATGGCAGAGTACGCCCGTCGCTTCCCGCGCGAACTTTCCGGCGGCCAGCAGCAGCGCGTTGCCATCGCGCGCGCTTGCCGTACGTCCGCGCGTGTTGCTGCTCGACGAACCGCTCTCCGCGCTCGACGCACCCATACGCCGCGCGATGGTGGGCGAACTCGAGAACCTGCATCGCGAGCTTCCGGCCCTTACGGTGCTGTACGTCACGCACGACCAAAGCGAAGCGCTAGCCCTTGCGGATCGCATCGCTGTGTTGCGCGACGGGCGCTTGTGCTCCCACAGGCCGGCTCGAGCACTCTATCGCCGGCCGCCAAATCGCTTTACGGCGGAATTTCTAGGGCGAGCAAACGTCATTCCCGTAGTACCAAAAAATCGTTCCGGAGGGCGTCGTAAAGGGGACTCTCTGCAGATCACGTGCGGGCCGACATGGGCGATACCAGAAACCCGGCAGGGGCCCGGAGCCGCCCAATCGTTTGTCCCCAGGGCTTCGGCTCGGGCTGCATGACCGTCGTCGCTCCCGATTCCAGCGCTCGGTCGAAGACCTTGCGTACGTCGTCGTCGACGAATGCAAGCTGAAATGGAAAGGGTTGCCCGGTGCACACACCGGCGTCTCGCGACATCGTACTCCGCAATCTCTCCGGGCGGCTCGTCGCGCGCTATGCGGAGATCCTACACTGTGCGACGTCGTTCTCGCCTGCAGAGCGAACTGCGTTGGTGGATTTCATCGACGCGCATCTGGACGGCGATTGCTCTATTCGTGCGATGGCCGAGCTTATGGGCTACTCACCATCGCATTTTGCGCACCTCTTCAAGGCCACGTTTGAATTATCTGTACATCGCTTCGTGCGGCGGCATCGGCTCGAGCGGGCCCGGATGCTGCTTTCAACAACGTCGCTGACCGTAGCGCAAACCGCTGCTGAAGCCAGCTTCTCTAGCGGTGCCCACCTTGCGGCGGCTCTGTCTCGTCATGTCGGCCGCACACCGTCGTGCTTGGAGCGCTTACGCTAGCACTCGTAAACACCCCGCTCCCGACTCTTTGCCGGCACGTTATCGGTTTCGACCTTGTAACAACGCTCCCACGGCAACCCCCAGCGCCGTGCCAAGGGCCAAGCCCATTCCGATGTTTCCATAGGCCGTGCCTAGCGCAGTTCCTATGCCGGCACCCAGGGCAATTCCCATCCCGATTTTATTCCGCATCCGCTTTTCCTCAAGATCGAGGTCCGCGCCCTCCGCGCGAACATACATTATACTTTAACGGCACGTGGGCAACAATATCGTTACAGAAATTCGGGCGACGAACTTTACGTTGAATTCCGACGGACACGGAACCGGATCGCACCACATTACCGTGGGGGCAATTCGCTTACCTCAACCGGTCCCTTTTCGATTACCGCACGCATTGGTGCGTCGAGACGCGTATCGACCCTACGGCGTGGCGTCGTGTCGGTTGCTTGAGCTAACGGCATCAATGCGTCCCCGGCTTCGCCGACGTCTTCAAGCAGATGATGCACGTGCGGTTCTACGGCGCAAAGCCTTAGGTCGAGGCCTTCATCCCGACGGCCGCGGATCCACTGCGCGAACGTCAGCAACGCAATCTCCTCAACATGATCGACGGCTTCGAGACACACGATGTAGGCGCAGAACTCCGGGCAAATCGCATCGTCGATTGCTCTTGCGAGCTCGGCTCCATTCTCGTGAGAAAAAGCGCCGCTTGCGTGAAAGGTCAACGTTTTCGTCGGCGAGCTTCCGCGCTCGAAGGCCGGTTCCTGATCTTCGGTAGGATCGCGCTTCGCCGCAATCGCTAGTTCAAAGCCCATGTGTACCGTAATTCTCCTCGGGGGACTTTATGCCGCCAAAAAGCGCGTGAGCTTGCCTGACTTTCCGCAGCTCCAGAAAGGGGTCCGTTTTCGGTAACTGCACGGCTGGAGCGGGCGCGGGGTTCGCTTGGCCTTCCAGACCGAATTGCGTGCGTAGGAGACGAATTACGTGTGCAGGGGACTGCATTAAGCATGCAGCTAGACCTCCGCAGGCGCCAGCGCCATCGACGGTGGGATTAGGCTTTATGCCGGAGAGGGGCTGACGGTCGGACCTTCCTTGATCGCGTCAGCGATGTCGCGTTGAGGCTGAGCACCGAGGCCTTTAGCGGTGAGGCCGTGATGGTACTCGCCGACCCGCATGAAATTCTAAGCAGTGTCGGGGACGTCGTGGCGCAGCTGAGCGAAGTGGAGCAGCGTTCCCCTAAGCGACGCGAACATATCGAATGCTAAAGTTAGGTCACGTCGCTGAGACACAAGAAAGATTAGTGTTGCAGCAGAGCGCGAAACACGAGGCCAGGGGCGTCACCGGAGCGCGATCGCGACGAGGAGCTGCGCCCGTCGGCGCAATCGACAAGCAGCGCGTACAGCGCGGCGCTCGTCAGCAAGCTTCTTCGCGTCCGCACAGTGGGCGCGAGCCGAAGCGCGACTATAAACGCGGTCCGGAGCGCCGCGCAGATCAAGGCGACGTGCGGCGCACCGAGCGCGAGCAGCTCTGCCGGCAAAGAGGCTCCCTTTGCACCGTTGATTTCAAATCGATCCCCGATATGACGCAATTTCTTGAAGAATTTGTATCCCGCCTGAAAAGAGTATGCGGGGCCAGTACGACGCACAGTTCGATCCGACGCCGACGTAGTCGATCTTATTTCAGTGCGGGCTGGAGGCGACAATAGACACGTTGTTACAGACCCCGTTTGTTGGGAACACCGTAGAGCGTTTCGCTAAGTAAGTCAGGAGTATACATGGCAGACTTGATCACCGGAATCTTCCATAACCGCAGCACAGCGGAGTCCGCAGTAGACCGCCTCGAAGCATTAGGTTACGAACGTGAGGAAATCAGTGTCCTCATGCACGATCAGACGATGGCGAAAGAATTTGCGGAACACACCGGCACGGCCGCGGCGGGCCAGAAAAAAGCGGCCGGCGCAAAGCTTGGAGCAAGCATCGGCGGCGCGCTTGCTGCTATCGTTGGTGGAATGGCTGCAAAAAGCGCCGGGCAAGACGATAGAGGAGAGCAAGGCGCAACGCGCTCGACTGTGCTGCCGACGCATAGCGACCCGCCTCTAATTTCGTCGCAGCGTGTGAGTTCCGGTGGCACTCGTGCCGACGACCTGTCGGCCGCTTCCCGGACGACGTCTTTAGAGTCGACTTCCTATGGGGCGGGACAGCGCGGCGACTCCTCGTACGTAGTGACGCCCAGTGTCAGTTCAGGTGTAACCGGCGCTCGTACCGGCGACACGTCGAGCGGAACTTCACAATCACGATCGAGTACGCCGGAAAGCGGATCCTCGGTCGTTGCCGGACCGCTGGCAGCAACGCTCGCAGGAGCCGGACTCGGCGGACTTATCGGGGCCCTGGCGGGGGCCGGTGTCGATAAGAAACTTGCTGAACGATACGAAAAAGACTTGAACACTGGCGGCATCGTAATCGGCGTCGCGGCGAAGTCCGGTAATGACACGAAGGTTCGGGATATCCTACGCAATGATACGACTACTACTGGAGCGGCCGGTACAAGAGGCGTTGGAACGGGGAAGACCGCTCGTGAAGTGATGTCGGGCGGCGTTGAGTGTGTCGGAGAGAACGACACCGTCTTGCAAGCGGCCAAACGGTTTGCGGAACTGAACGTCGGTGCATTACCGATTTGCGGAGAGGATCAGCGTCTCAAAGGGATGTTGACGGATCGCGACATCGTCGTGAAGGTGCTTGCCAAAGGCAGCGATCCCGCAAAGACACGTGTAGGCGAATTAGGTGAGGGAAAACCAGTTACGATTGGCGCGGACGATTCTCTTGACGAAGCGTTGCGCACCATGATCTCGCATAAGGTCCGTCGCTTACCGGTCATCGATGGCCATAAGCTCGTCGGTATCATCAGCCAGGCCGACTTGGCGAAAGCGCTGCCGAACGACAAAGTCGGCGAATTCCTTCAAGCGATTTCAACCTCGCCATAACACCTTCGGCGCCGGGTTTGGGAATGTCACCGCCGACGATGTCGGCATGATCGAAGGGGTCCTCGGCGATGCCGAAGATTAAGTCAGTCGACCGCGGGTGCGACGTCGATGACCTTCTCCTCCCCGTTCGGCCAGCCGCCGGTCAGGTTTAGCTCTTTTACCTGGCCGCCGGCGCCGGGATGACCGAATACGGCATCAACGTGCCTCGATAGTATTCCTCGCCTTCTTAAGGTGCGGCGCAATAACAGGAGCGCTCGCGAGGAATCGGAAGCGAGCGGTGTGTATCGCCGGTCTCTCGTCATGTTGGGAACGCTCGCCGCGACGACGGCGCTCGCGACGGCGGGACGAGCGGCGGACGTCGTTACGGTGTACAGCGCCGACGGCTTACACGATGGTTCGCCGAATTGGTACGAAACGCAGTTCGATGCCTTTACGCAAGCGACCGGGATACGTGTCCAGTACATCGAGGGTGGATCGGGGTCCATCGTCGCGCGAGTCGCGAGAGAAGCGTCAAACCCTCAAGCCGACGTCCTCGTGACGCTGCCGCCCTACATCCAAAAAGCGGCCGCCGGCGGCTTTCTCGAGCGTAGCGTGCCGGCGGAAGCGTCGTTCGTTCCACGAGCCTTGCGCGATCGCGATGGACGCTACGTCGCAATCGTCGGCAATTACCTCGACTTCATCTACGATACGTCGTCGCATAAAGGTAAGCCGCGAACGTTCATGGATTTTCTGGATCGCCGGTATCGTGAGAAAATTCAATATTCGACCCCGGGTCAAGCCGGCGACGGGACCGCGGTCATGCTCGAGATTTTTCATGCGTTCGGAAGCAAGGACGCCGGCTTCGACTATCTCAAGCGTCTTCAAGAGAATAACGTCGGACCGTCATCGTCGACGGGCAAACTCGCCGCGCTCGTAGACAAAGGCGAACTCGCAATCGCCAACGGCGACCTGCAAATGAACGGTGCACAACTGCTGCGCAACCCGAACGTCGAGATCTTCTTCCCAGCCGGCCCAAACGGCCGGCGCTCGACGCTCGCCCTGCCGTACTTCGCCGGAATCGTATGCGGCGCGCCGCATGCGCAAGCCGGTAAGAAGCTGATCGCCTTCTTACTGAGCAAGGCCGCGCAAGCGACGGTGTCGTCGATCGGGATGGGTTTCCCCGTACGTAGCGACGTCGTCCCGGTCGACGCCACGTTCCGGCGGCTGCAACGCGCGCTGCGCGGCCTGACGGTTTGGACGCCGGACTGGAGGCGCGTCGTCGACGAGCTACCCGCCGACGTCGCGCGTTGGCACGACGTTACGGAAAGCTGAGCGATGAACGAGACGGCGGGCGATGCGGTCGCGTTCGATCGCGTCACCGTCACGTATCGAAATACCGTCGTGCTCGACGACTTCTCGCTGGACGTGCGCGCGGGCGAATTCATGGCGCTCATCGGTCCTTCGGGCTCCGGGAAAACGACGGCGCTGCGAACGGTAGCGGGATTCGTCAAGCCGTCGCGCGGCCGCGTATTGATCGGCGGCAACGACGTTACGGGTCTGCCGCCGTACCGGCGCGACCTCGGCATGGTGGTGCAAAACTACGCGCTATTTCCACACATGCGCGTCGACGAAAACGTCGCTTTCGGTTTACGGGCGCGGCGCGTGCCGCGCGCCGTCCTGACGGAGCGCGTGATGGCTTGCCTCGACCTAGTCGGCATGGCGCAATACGCCCGCCGCTTGCCGCGCGAACTCTCCGGTGGCCAGCAGCAGCGCGTCGCGATCGCACGAGCACTTGCAGTCCGCCCCCGCGTGTTGTTACTCGACGAACCGCTTTCCGCCCTCGACGCACCGATCCGCCGTGCGATGGTCGGCGAACTCACGAATTTGCATCGCGAGCTTCCGTCCCTCACCGTGCTCTACGTTACGCACGACCAGAGCGAAGCACTGGCCCTCGCCGATCGCATCGCCGTGGTGCGCGACGGGCGCTTGTGCTCCCACGGCTCCGCTCGAGCGCTTTATCGCCGGCCGCCGAATCGCTTTACCGCCGAATTTCTTGGACGAGCGAACGTCATTCCGGTATCGGTCGAATCGTACGACGCGACCGCCCAGCGCGCCATCGTTCGCTTCGGCGGTGGCCGCTTCGCCGTTACGGCGAACGACGATGCAGCGCAAGGAAGCCTCGTCTGCATTCGCCCGCACGACCTGCGCTCGTACCGCGACGGTGACGAGAATCGTTTGGCCGCGACGGTCGTGAGCGCCGATTGGCAAGGCGACCGTACCGAAGTAACGCTTTCGCATAATGGGCTCGTCCTGCGTGCGGTCGGCCCTCCGCTCGCCGATACGCCGGACGCCGGCAGCGTCATGGAGCTCGCATTTTCGCCCAAAGACGCCAGCCTTATCGCGGAGACGAACGCGTGAACGAGACGCGCGCGAACGGATGGATCGTCCCGCCGCTCGCCGTGCTGTGTGCTGTGTGCTGTCTGCTTCTACCCGCTCGCGCTCCTCGTTCGCGACGGGTTCGCGGGTGGAGCGCAGGCGGCAGCGCTCGGCTCCATCGCGACGCTGTTTCGGTCGGCGCTCTTTCGCGCCGCTTGCCGTCACACGATCGAAATCGCGCTTGCGTCGACCGCTGGATGTCTGACGCTGGGTTTCGCACTCGCCGTCGTTTTCGCGTTCGTCCCGTTTCCCGGCTCCGCCGTCGTCGCTCGAATCGTCGACACGTTCGTGGCGCTGCCCACATTTCTCGTCGCGCTCGCGTTCACGTTCGTCTACGGATCGGCGGGCCTGCTCAACGCCGCGCTCGTTCCGTTATTTCGCGCCGACGCCCCGGTCGTCGACTTCCTATACACGCCGTGGGGCGTGATCCTCGCGGACGTTACCGTCTACACGCCGTTCGTTCTGCGGCCGCTGGTCGCGACGTTTGCCGCGATCGAAACGGCGCAACTGGAGATGGCCAGCAGTCTCGGCGCGCGGCATTGGCGCGTCTTACGAGAGGTCGTGCTACCGGCAGCCCTACCGGCACTCATCGCCGGCGGAAGCCTCTGCCTCTTGCTTACCGTGAACGAGTTCGGAATCGTCCTCTTCATTGGCGCGAAGGGCGTCGTCACGCTGCCGCTGCTCGTCTATAACAAAGCGATTCAGGAAGGCGATTACTCGGCGGCGTGCGCGATAGCGACGGTCAATCTGGCACTATCGCTGGCGTTGTACGCGGCCTATCGCGCGCTCGCGATACGCGTCGGAGGTGCCGGTGCTCGTCTGGTCTAGCGCGAGCCGCGCGCTCTTCGCGATATGCGGCGCGGGACTCGCGACGATCGCGTACGTGTTGCCGCTCGCGATCGTCGTCGTAGCGAGCTTCGCGGGCCGGTGGAACGGCGTGCTTCCCAGCCACGCGACCTTCGATAATTACGCCGGCGTTTTCCACGAAGCGTCGGCATATCAGATTCGCGCGAGCCTCGCGACGGGGCTCGTGGCGAGCGCCCTCGCCCTTGCTTGCGGCACGTGGGCGTCCATCGCCTTACGTTCGTTTCCGCTCGCGGCCCGGCGCGCGCTCGACGTCCTCTTCTTCGTGCCGAGCGCGGTGCCGTCCGTATCGGTCGGGCTCGCGCTCCTGGTTGCCTTTAGCCGGCCGCCATTGTTATTGAACGGAACGCTCGCGATCGTCTTCGTGGCGCACTTCGTGCTCGTGTCGGCTTTCGCATACGGAAACGTGTCGGCGGGCCTGGCGGCGCTGGCGCCGGATTACGAGCGCGTCGCCGAAAGTCTCGGTGCCCGCGCGTCGTATCGGCTGCGTCGCGTGACGTTACCGCTCGTGCTGCCGCAGCTCGTCGCTTCGTTCGGGCTCGGTTTCGCGCTCTCGATGGGCGAACTTGGCGCCACGGCGATGATTTATCCGCCGAATTGGGTGACGATGCCCGTCGGCATCTTCGCTCTCACCGACCGCGGCGATGCGTTACGCGCCGCCGCCGAAACCGTGCTCCTATTGACGACGACGTTCGTCGTGCTGCTCGTGCTGGCGCGCATCCCGTCCCGAGCCGTACGGCGATGAACGCCTCGCAGAGCGGTCGCGCGGTCTACGATCTCGCCATCGTGGGCGCCGGCATCCTCGGCCTCGCCGCGGCGCTTGCGGCCGCAAGAGCGGGAAAACGCGTCGTAGTCATCGATCGCGATGCGCGAGCGAACGGCGCGTCGGTACGCAACTTCGGCTTCATTACGGTAACGGGTCAGCAGCGCGGCGAATGCTGGGGCCGCGCGATGCGCTCGCGCGACGTGTGGGCCGACGTCGCGCCCAAAGCCGATATTCGCATCGAACATGCCGGGCTGGCGGTCGTCGCACGCCGGCCGGAGGCGCGCGACGTGCTGGCGGCGTTTGCGGCGAGCGAGATGGGCGCCGCTTGCGAGTTACTCGACGGCACGACCGCACGACGGCGCTTTCCCGAACTTTCGCAAAAATTGGAAGCCGTACTCTACAGCCCGCACGACCTGCGCGTCGAGTCGCGCGATGCGATACCGAAGCTGGCTGCGTATCTCGAACGACTCGGCGTAACGTTCATGCGCGAGACCTCGGTATCGCGCGTCGCACCGCCGACCGTTACGACGTCGCGAGGCGAGGTCGCGGCAGGTAGCGCGATCGTCTGCGCGGGCGACGACTTCACGACGCTTTTCGCCCGCCGGCTCACACCGTATCGGCTGCTACGATGCAAGGTTCAGATGCTTCGCGTAGCACCGGGACGCGACTGCCGGTTATCGTGCGCCGTGATGAGCGATCTCTCGCTCGTGCGGTACCTCGGCTACGCCGAAATGCCGCAAGCTCAAACGTTACGTCGCCGGCTGGAAGCCGAACAAGCCGAACATCTCGCTCACGGCATCCACCTCATCGCCGTAGGATCGAACGACGGCACGATGGTCGTCGGCGACTCACACGACTATGCAACGACGCCCGATCCCTTCGTCGACGACCACGTCGAAGGTTTGATGCTCGACGAATACCGTGCGGTATTCGGTCACACGCCGGCGATCGTGCAGCGCTGGTTCGGCACCTATGCGTGGGCGCCCGATCGGCTCGCGCTCGTCGACGCGCCGGCCGAGGACGTACGGATCGCAATCGTCACGTCGGGGACCGGCGCGTCGACGGGTTTCGCAATCGGCGAAGAAATCGTTCGCGACCTATTGGGAGTAGCACCATGACGCAAACCTCCGAACTCAAAGCCGTCGTTTTCGACTGGGCAGGCACCGTCGTCGACTTCGGCTCGCGAGCGCCGATGGGCGTGTTCGTCGAAACCTTCGCGCGCTTCGGCGTCGAGCTCACCGTTGCCGAAGCGCGCGGGCCGATGGGGCTAGCAAAACGCGATCACGTCGCCGCCCTCTTACGCGAACCGGCGATCGCAGAACGTTGGAAGCTGGCTCGCGGCAGCGCGCCGGCGCAGAGCGACGTCGATGCCGTCTCGACATGTTCGTTCCGCTCAATGCCCAAATCGTCGGCGATTATGCGGAGCTCATCCCAGGCGTAACGTCCGTCGTCGCGACCTTACGAGCGCGCGGCGTCAAGATCGGCTCGACGACCGGCTACACGCGCGACATCATGGCGCGGCTGTCACCGCTCGCCGCCGAGCGAGGTTTCGCGCCGGACAATCTCGTGTGCGCGGGCGACCTCTCCGCCGGGCGGCCGACGCCGCTCATGATGTACCGCACGTTTGCAGATCTCGGCGTATTTCCACCATCCGCCGTCGTCAAGGTCGACGATACGGAACCCGGCATCGCGGAAGGCCTGGCGGCCGGAAGCATAACCGTCGGCATCGCGATGACCGGAAACTGCTGCGGTCTGAGCGAGCCGGAACTCACCGCGCTTTCCGACGACGAGCGAACCGCGATACGGACGCGCGCGGAGAAAAAGCTACGTGCGGCCGGGGCTCACGCCGTTATCGACGGCGTGAGCGATCTGCTTCCAGTACTCGACCGCTTCTTCGCGCCGGCATCGCAAGCAGCCGATCGCGCGGAGCGCACGACGTTAGTGTAATAAACTGCCTGATCGATACGCGTCGATCGAGCCTGATCCGCTCGTAACGTCGTAGCCGGAGCGCAAAGTTCTCGCAGGCCAAGCCGGCGCTCTTCACCCCGCCGTTGGCGCCGGGATGACCGAATACGGCATCAACGTGCCTCGGTAGTATCCCTCGCCGACGACCTCGCCATGGTCGTTCATAGCGAGCCCATCAACGAGTTGCCAGCCCGAGTTTGCCGGTAAAAGGGCGTTGAGATCGTACGATTGCCCGTTCTTATACAGAAACACCGTTCCGTTGGGATGGGTCGCGCTGCTGCCCACGTTCACCAGAACGTCGGCGTTCGCGTTGACGGCGATCGCTGCGGCCGGCCCCGCTGCGTCGCCGTGCGGGCGCGGCACGTAAATCGTCTTGCCCGGCTCGTACAGAAACGCTTCGCCGCCGGCTCTGCCGACACCAGCATATCCGACGATGTCGCCATGCTGATTAATCGCCGCCGCACCGGATTCTACGTTGGCCGGCCCGACCGGCACGATGTTTCCTGAGTCGTTGATTCCGGTGGCGATTCCCGAACACGTCGTACCCTTGGGCGGCAGTAGATCGATTCTTTTCCCGGGGGCGAATTCGGCAGCGAACGTATTGCCTCGAGCCGGGTTCGGATCGACTCCGACGGAGACGTTTAAATTATTGATCGCAAGCGCGTCGTCGCCCGTATCGTAGCCCCCTTGGTAGTCGACGCTATAGTAAGCGTTTCCAGTCGCGTGCAACCACGTAATATTGAAGGCCAACGGCGGCGGACCGATGATTTCATATAACCACTGACCCGCCACGCCGCCGACGTCGTTGAGCGCCCTCGCGATCGACCACGTGTCCATCGGCCCCTGCAGATGGAGCGGGCCGTATCCGTTGATAACGTACGACTGGTCGTTACTGCTGAATGGACCGGTGCATCCGCATTGATCGTAAAACGCGATTTGGCCCAGATTATTAACGCCGAACGGATAACCGGGGGAGCCGGACGCATCTTGGAGACTCGTCGGCACCGAGTATGCCGGTCTCGCGGTAAAGGGTCGAGCGGCTTGGGTAAGCGCCTGCGTTCGATTCGCCTGCTGCGGGGCGACGTGCAGAGGTCGCGAGCCTAAGCGTAAGAGGCGATCGTAAAAAGCGCCGCGATCGAGCGTTACGGGCCTTTGCAAGATGCGCATGGTGGCCGGAGCGGGCGCTCGGAGGGGCGACTACCGATGCCCCGGCAAGCGTTAAGGCAGCTAAGGAACGTGCCATCAAGGATTGCGGCATGAGGGTAAACCCCACTTCTGGACCGTGCGAACGACTACGTCGTCGACGACCTCCTATGTAGGCTATGCTCCTGCTCACATCTATTCAAGATCGGTTGAGTAAAGCTTGGGGCGCGCCCGGCCGCATGCTCCCCGCCCCACCCTCCCTCGGATGCGGCTAGCCCGGACGGCCTTTTTAGGAATGGAATGGGTAGAACGTCCGTCATTTGAAAAACAAGTGATTTCGACTACAATACATCTCTGACCGACGGGGCTTCGTTCTGTCGGAGTCTGACGCGGCATCGGACGGCTCGAGCGCCGTCAACGGGGGAATCGTGGGATCATCGTTCGAGCGGACACAACCGCGTCGAATCGTTACGTCGAACAGGCCGGCCATTCGCCCGGTGCGGATGTTCACGACGCTCGGCTCTCGATTGCGCGCGCGTCCGGCAGCTGCGCTCATCCTGGCCCTGGTCGTCTTCTGCTTCTCCTATCTGTTGATTCTTCAGCGCTTCGTCCCGGCCGACGATTCCGCCAGCTTTGCCGATGCCCCCACGGCCTCGTCGGCGGCCGTACGTCCGCCGGTCGCCGAAAGAAGCGCACGTTCGGCCCCGGCCGTCGCCCGCGCCGTCACGAAACCGGCGTCCATCGTGGCCTTCCGCCCCATCGACGACGCTGGGATCGGACGTGCGGCGCCGACGTTCGATTACCGCGGCACCTGGGAAACCGCTCTCGTCTCCGATGGCCGCAGCGGCGGGTCGAGCACGCGAAGTTTCCACGCGGGGGATCGCGCCGTAATGCACTTTGCCGGTAGCCGGGTGCGGCTCTACGGCGTCACGGGACCGAATGGTGGCGCGGGTGCGGTGCGAATCGACGGCCGCCTCGTCCGCAACGTCGATTTCCATTCGGCCCGCAAAACGACCAACGTCTTAGTGTTCGCAAGTCCGGCGCTCGCGCGCGGCGCCCATACGCTCGACGTGACGGTCGAGCCGCCCGCCGCCGCAGCGCCGCACCGCCGTTTCGTCAACTTGGACGGCGCGGCACTCGCGCCGTAGCGCTTAACTGCAACTGCGGGGGAACCGCCCGCCATCCGCGGAAACGACCGGGCCAGCCCCCATCGTTGCGAGACTTCGGTCTCCCCGGAGGTCGGTCCGATGTCCGCTCTTCAGAAGCCGCTGTTATTTAGCGGAAACTCGAACGTCGAGTTGGCCCGCGAGATCGCCCAGCGCATGGACACGCGTCTCGGCAGCGCGCTCGTCGATAAATTCAAGAACGAAGAATGCCGGATCGAGATCCGCGAAAACGTCCGCGGCGCGGAAGTCTTCGTCATCCAATCCGTCTGCCGCGCCCCGAACGGCAATTCCGTCAACGATTCGCTGATGGAACTGCTGATCATGATGGATGCGCTGCGGCGGGCGTCGGCCTACCGCATAACTGCCGTGGTGCCATATTACGGCTACGCAAAGCAAGATAAGAAAAGTAAGGGACGGGAGCCGATTTCGGCCAAGCTGGTCGCGAATCTCATCGAGAAGGCCGGCGCCGCACGGCTGGTTACGCTCGACCTCCACGCGGCGCAGATTCAGGGTTTTTTCGACCTGCCGGTCGACAATTTGCTGGCGACGCCGACGCTGTGCGCGCACCTCAAAGCGCAGGGACTCGAAGGCGACCGGATCGTCGTCGTGTCGCCGGACGCCGGCGGCGTGCCACGCGCCGAGAACTTCGCGAAGCGCTTGCGCAGCGACGTCGCCATCGTATTCAAACGGCGCCCCGAGCCCGACGTCTCCGAAGTTACGACCATCGTCGGCGACGTTAATGGTAAGGTCGCCGTGGTCGTCGACGATATGATCTCGACCGGCGGAACGCTGGCCAAAGCCGCTGAGGCGCTATGTAAGCGCGGCGCGACGCAGGTCTATACCTGCGCCACGCACGGAATTTTTGCGGGCGACGCCGTGCGCGTGCTCAACGAATCTCCTATAGAGAAGATCATCGTTACCAACACCGTGCCGAATGGCGAAGCGTCGCTCGGCCCGAAATTCAAGGTCCTTTCGATCGCACAGATCTTGGCGGATGCGATCAAACGCATCACGGCGAACCGCTCGGTTTCCGAACTCTTCACCAAAGACGACGAGCCGCCGGCGGTTCCCACGCTAACGCTTCCCGACGTCTTTACGCCCGCTTCCTCCGCAACGGGATAGGAATCAACGCTGCAATGGCAACCACCGACAAAGTACTCGACGTCACCACGCGCGCGAAAACCGGAACGACGTCGTCGCACGCCGTTCGCAAATCGGGGCGCGTACCCGGAATCATCTTCGGACATGGCTCCGCGCCAGCGGCCGTCGCGCTCGACGCCAAATCGTTCGATGCCATGCTCCATGACGGGGGTAAGAACGCGCTCCTCACCGTCACGATCGACGGCACGGGCCGCGACACGGCCATGGTCCGCGACGTGCAACGCGACCCGCTCACGCGGCGTGTATTGCACGTCGACTTACAGCGCGTCGGCGCGACCGAGGAGATCACGGCATCGCTACCGATCGTCACGGTCGGCACGCCGGACGGCGTGAAAAACTCCGGCGGCGTGCTCGACGTCATACTGCACGCGATGGACGTGAAAGGTCCGGCGAATGCGCTTCCCGAGGCGATCGAGATCCCCGTGGACCATCTCGTGATTCACGATAAGGTTACTGCCGGCGACGTGAAGCTGCCGCCGAAGCTCTCGCTCGACATGGATCCCCATACGATTCTGCTCGGCATCGAGCCGTCGACGGTCGCCCAACAAGCCGCCGAAGACGAGGTGGCCGAAGCGCCCGCTGCGCCCGCAGAGCCTGAGGTCGCCGGAACCGACCCGGCGGAGCCGGCCTAGCTGCCCGAAGGCACCCGCCTGGTGGCCGGGCTTGGAAATCCCGGTTCGAACTACGAACGGACGCGCCACAACGCCGGCTTTCGCGTGGCCGACGAGGTGGCGCGCCGGCTCGCCGCCGGCGCGTGGAAAACCAAAGACGCCGCCGCCCAGACGCACGTCGCTGCTGCACGGGTGGTGCTCGTCAAGCCGCAATCGTACATGAACGAGAGCGGCGGCCCGTTGCAGCGCATTGCGGCGTGGTGGAAGACGCCGCCCGAGCACATGCTCGTCATCAGCGACGATCTCGACTTGCCGTTCGGCCGGCTTCGCATGCGCCTAAATGGAGGCAGCGGCGGACACAACGGCCTTAAGTCGATCATCGCACGCTTCGGACAAGACTTTCCGCGCCTGCGCATCGGCATCGGCCGCGGACGAGCAGATACGATCGACTACGTGCTCTCAAATTTCACCCCAGAGGAAGAGCGGGCGCTAAACACGATAGTTGCGGCGGCAGCCGACGGCGTCGAACGTTGGCTCTCGGGCGACGCGGCTGCGGCGATCCAATTGGTCAACGGCTGGCGCTAGGCACGCTCGGCTACGGACACGGATTATGCCGGCCCGCGGCCCGCGCGATGCGCGTTCCGATGGGTGGCGAATTCAAAAAGAACAACCGCACGGGGCGCGAGGGGCAGAGCGGCGCGAGCGTTTCGTCGGCGATGCGAACGTAGGCGCGAATCGCCGAAGCGCGATCGTGGGTGAGCGCGAGCGCGTAGGCGTCCGCGCGCGACTCGATATTGCGCGAATAGCCGTTGTAGACCGGCACGAGCAGCAGCCCGGCGATGGCCATGAACGCGAAGACGAGCGTCAGCCGCGAGAGCGGATCGTCGTCGCGCCGGAAGGGCAGACGATCGGCGCACAGCACGGCGACTGCAATCGCGAAGATGAACAGACCCGTCCAGAACAGCGATAGCCGGAAGCCGTCGCCGTGCGCATAATGCCCGAGCTCGCGGGCGGTAAGGAATAGCGCTTCGCCATGCGTCGCTTCGGTCAAGAGCCGGTCGCCCAGGACGATGCGTTTGGTCGGACCGAAACCGGCGACGTCGGCGACGACCGATCGCGAACGGCGCGACAAGTCGGCGACGTAGATCGGCGCGCCACGGACGCCGGCGCGCGCGGCGAGCGCGTCGAGCGATGCGCGAATCGGGGCGCGGGCCGGTAAGGGCTCGATGCGATTGAAGAGCGGCGCGACCACGACGGGTTCGACGAACGCCATCAATAACGTCGCGGCGAAGAGACCGACGCTCGCGTAGAGATACCATAACCGCGTGCGGTCGACGAGCCACAGCACCGACGCTACGATCGCGCCGACGAGTACGGCGTCGATCGTAGCGTTGATGAAACCGTCGCGCACCCATGCGATCGTCGACTCCGTCGCCGTACCGAAGGCATCGTCGACGCGAAAGAGCGCGACCGAGGCGGGCAGCGACGACAACGCCGCGAGATACGCCATCAGCCCGCCGAACGTAAAGCGTACGAGCGCCGGCGAGCGGATGTTGCGGCGCAACGCGTCGCGCAGACGGGCGGCGCTCCCGGAGGCGAAGAGATAGACGAAGCCGAGCGCCTGCGAAAGCACCCACGCCACGAAGAGAACCTGTGCGTACGACCGCCGTCGCTCGGCGATCCGTTGTTTGCGCTCGTCGACCAGCGCGTACGGCGACGCGTGCAGTAATCTCGCGATGGGCAAGTGCGTCACGCGCGCGTCGACGTCGGGCACGACGACCGCGGACGTCGTCACCGCAGCAGCCGGTACGCTCGCCGCTGCCATAAGCACGGCTATGGCCAGCAGCAGGCGGACCGCCGGCGCGCGCGCGCTCAGCCGGCGAGGGCCGCGGTTTGGTGATCGGCGACGATGTCGGCGTTCGAGCGCTCCGGCCCCGACTCGCCTACGCCGGCGCGTCGCCGGGCGGCAACCGGATTACGAACCGCCACGTAACGCGGACATTCCGGGCCGTTCGGCTCGTTGCAATAGCCGCGGACGCACGTTGCTCCGGCTCGTACGAAGAGCGCCGGCGCGGCTCGTTTCGCCAGCCGCAGCATCGCAAAGGCGAGCTCGCGGATCTCCCACTGCGCGTTATTACACGTGCGCAAAGTGAAAAAGTCGAGTAACGCGCGTGCGTTCGCGGTAACGACGATCTGCGTTTCCGCCGCGTTCGGCAAAGCGAAGCGCGCGTCTTCGGGCGGCGTTCCTTCCGCGAGCGCCTCTGCGTAGAACGCGGCGATCTGCCCGAGCAACGCGTCGTACTTCGCTTTGATGTGGGGGCGGGCCGCAATCGAGGGAGGAGTGATGAAGTCGAACTGCCCCTTGACCTTGATATAACGCTGGCTTTTCTGCTCGTACGACATGTGGCGATGGCGTACGAGCTGATGCGTGAGCGCGCGCGAAACGCCGGCAACGCCGAAGCTGAACATCGTGTGTTCGAAGGTGGATAGGTGGCCCGCGTCGCGGACGCGATCGACCATCGAAACCACTTCGTCGTGCGTCCACCCCTGGTCGATCGACTCGACGTCGCGGGGAGAATAACAGTTTCGCGCGGCCGTGGCAACCGCGCGCTCGGGATCGGGCGAGTGTGCGAGCAGCACGACCTTGAGCGCCATGAGGCAGCTTTCGATTTTGCGGCGAGGCGGTCTTGCCCGCAAGAGGATTCGCGCACGTCGCAACGTGATGGGAAGGCATGTCCGCCGTCTGGGAATTTCGTGCGACCGAACTCGCCGCGCGCATTCGTTCGGGTGCGCTGTCGAGCGAGGAAACAGTACGCGCACACATCGATCGGATCGAATCGGTCGACGCCGCGATCCGGGCGGTCGTCGTCCGCCGTTTCGACGAAGCGCTCGCCGAAGCGCGGGCGGTCGACGCGCATCGCGCGGCGGGCGAGCCACTCGGACCGCTCGCCGGCGTGCCGGTATCCATTAAAGAATCGCAAGACGTCGCCGGGACGCCGTCGACATACGGCCTGCCGTCGCGGCGCGGCGACGTCGCGATGGCCGACGATACCTGCGTAGCGGCGTTGCGTGCGGCCGGCGCGATCGTGATCGCGAAAACCAACGTCCCGCAGTTACTCATCTATATCGAGAGTGATAATCCGCTCTACGGGCGGACGTCGAATCCGTGGGACGTCGCGCGCACCTGCGGCGGTTCGAGCGGTGGGGAGGCCGCACTGATTGCGGCGGGCGGATCGCCGCTCGGGCTCGGATCCGATATCGGAGGAAGCCTGCGCGTCCCCGCCGCCTTTTGCGGCATCGCGTCGCTCAAGCCGACGCAGGGCCGCTTGGACGATCCGACGCGCTTACGCGTGTTCGCGGGACAACGCACGATCGTAAGTCAGGCGGGGCCCCTCGCCCGCAGCGTGGCGGATCTTTCGCTAGCTTATGACCTACTCTGCGAGGCATCGCCAGGTCCGCGTCGCGAGCACATCGACGTACGCACGCTACGCATCGGCTATTACGAGCACGCGGGAACGCTCGTGGCGTCTGCCGCGGTAGCGCGAGCAGTGCGTGAGGCGGCCGCGGCATTCGCCTCGCTCGGCGCAACGGTCGTGCCGTTCGATCCGCCACGCGTCGACGACGCAATGGATCTCTTCTTCGGCGTGCTCGCCGCAGACGGCGGTGCGAGCGCCGCGGCGTTCCTAGGCGAGGACCCGCGCGATCCCCGCACGGCAAGCCTCTTCTCGCTCGCCTCCAAACCGCGCGGCTACCTCGCCGTGCTGGAGCGCGCGCTGCGCCTCGGCCGCCAGAACGGCTCCGCGGACATCGTACGCAACTACGGCTTTCGTGACACGAGCCATTATTGGAAACTCGTCGAAGCGGTCGACGCGTACCGCGTGCTCTTCGCTCGCGCGCTCGACGCAGCCGAGGGTGGACCGCTCGACGTAATCGTCGCGCCGCCCTGCGCCGTGCCGGCGTTCCCGCACGGCGCCGCCGAACGTCTCGTCACCGCCGGCCCGTATGCGCCGTTATATAACGTCTTGGGTTTTCCGGCAGGAACGCTTCCGGTTTCGCGCGTCCGGCCGAGTGAAGAAGATACGCGGCCACGGTCGTTCGATCGCATCGAACGCGCCGCACGCGCTGCCGACCGTGGCAGCGCGGGATTGCCGGTCGGCGTGCAACTCGTCGCACGTCCATGGTGCGAGGACGTCGTGCTGGCCGCAATGGCATCGCTCGAGGCGGCCGCCGCCGGCGGAGCCCAGACGCCGCGAACGCCCGTGACGCCAGCGACGCCGAGTACTGCCTAAGCGGCTTCGCGCTCCTCGGAGAGGACGCGCTCGATCGCGGATACCACGCGGTCGTACCCCTTGTCCCCCGCCTGAAAGTGCCGCAACTCGTGATTGCGATCGAACAGATAGTACGCGGGAACGAACTGATTCGCGAAGCGATCGACCAGCAAATGATCGTTGTCGATCGCACATGGCCAACTGAGTCGCATCGCGTCCAGCGCGTCGGCCTTCACGCGAGTGACGTCGAGTTCTTCCGGTCCGCGCGGTTGGTGGATCGCGACGAACTCGAGGCCTCGGTCGGCGAAACGATCTCGCCACTCGGCGAGTTGCCCCGCGACGTCATGACAGATGTAGCACGAGATCGACCAGAAATGCACGAGGACGGGCTTCCCGGCCAGACGATCCGCCGATACCGCATCGCTCGTCCACGTTTCGACGCCGTCGAGCGACGGCAGCGCCGTTCGCATGCGTAGCGGCATAGCTTATGCGCCGATCTCGAGCAGCTGCTTACCGGGCTTCCAATCGGCGGCGCACAGTCCGCCCGTCTGGAGCGCCTGTAAGACGCGCAGCGTTTCGTCGACGCTGCGTCCGACGTTATCGGCCGTAACCGTCGAGTAGCGTAACATCCCGTCGGGGTCGATGATGAACAGGCCGCGCTGGGCCTTCCCGTCGGTTTCGTCGAGCACTCCGTACGCGGCCGCCGTCTCCTTCTTGTAATCGGCGACGAGCGGGAAACGCAGCCCGGCGATCCCGTTCTGCGTTTTCGGTGTGTTGATCCATGCGAAATGGCTGTACACGGAATCCGTGGAGCAACCGAGCACATCGGCGCCGAGCGACGTAAATTCGTCGTAACGATCGGAAAGCGCGAGGATTTCGGTCGGACAGACGAACGTGAAGTCCAGAGGGTAGAAGAACAACACCAGCCACGTTCCGGCGTAATCGTCGAGGGCGATCTCGAAACCGAGATCCTTTGCGCTCGTCGCGTTCTTCGTGCTGGCTAACTGAAAGGTGGGGGCAGGCTGACCGACTTTGGCCATGATTCTCCCGTCGCTTCGGACGTCGTTAAAGGTCGATCGCCATGATATCACGGCGACCGTCGCCTCGAAGTAGACATGCGTCGCAGCGAAAACGGTGCGACACCCGCCGTCGTTAATCGTTGCTTAGCGCGGAATTCGGTTGCGCACGTCGCGGAAGCGTGCGAGCCGGGTTTCCCACCACGCGTTCGCCGGCGGCCACGTCGCGAAGGACGACGGTACCCGCTCCGGTGGCCGCCCCGTCTCCGATAGCGAGCGGCGCGACGAGCGACGTGTTCGAGCCGATAAAGACGTCGGCGCCGATCGTCGTGCGATGTTTGCGCCGCCCGTCGTAGTTACATGTAATCGTGCCGGCGCCGACGTTACTGCGTTCGCCGATTTCCGCATCGCCGAGATACGCGAGATGCGACGCCTTGACGCCGGCTGCGAGCGACGCGTTCTTGACCTCGACGAAATTTCCTAAACGCACGCCCGTACCGACGACGGCATTCGCGCGCACGTGCGTCCAGGGGCCGACCAGCGCATAATCGCCGATCGTACTATCAATGACGATGCTATCGGTCACGACCACCTGCGCGCCGATCGCGGCGTTCTGCAGCCGCACGTTGGGACCGACGTCGCTATGCGGACCGATGCGGGAGCGACGGCCGATCGCCGTATTCGGAAGGATCGTCGCGTCGCTCGCGATTTCGAGATCCGGCTCGAGGTACGTCGTGGCCGGATCCACGATCGTAACGCCGGCACGCATGTGGCGCTCGCACAGTCTACGGTTGAGCGCGGCTGCGGCGCCGGCGAGCTCGACGCGGTCGTTTACGCCGAGCACCGAACGATAATCGTCCGCCACGACCGGCACGATCGCTTCACCTTGGCGGACGAAGTCTGCGATCGTATCGGTCAAGTAATATTCGTTCTGCGCGTTGTCGGCCCGCAATTCGGCGACCGCACGGCGCAGCTTCGTTTCGTCGTAGGCGTAGAGTCCGGCGTTCATTTCGTCGATCGCCAGTTCGTCCGGCGTCGCGTCGCGCGCTTCGACGATCTTCGCCACGCGGTCGCCGTCGCGGACGATGCGGCCGAACTGCGAGGGAAGCGGCATACGCGCGGTGACGAGCGCGAGCGCACGAACGCGCGCCGCCACGACCGCGCGAACGAGATCGGGCTCGACGAGCGGCATATCGCCGTTGACGACGAGCGTCGTCCCGTCGCGCGGCTCGAGCGCACCGAGCGCGACCGAGAGCGCGTGCCCCGTGCCCAGCTGCGGCTCCTGGAGAAGCGACGCGACGGCCGCATGGCCGGCGTCGCTTGCGAGCGCGGCGACGTGCGGCAATACGTCGCCGTTGGTCACGACGGTGATGTCGGCGATGCCGGCATCGCGCAGCGCCCGCAACACGTACCAGAGCATCGGACGGCCGCAAAGCTCGTGCAGCACCTTGGGCCGCACGCTCTTCATTCGCGTCCCCTTGCCGGCGGCCAGCACGACCGCGCGCACCGCGCTCATGTGGCGCTTTGGACGAGGCTCGGCGCGGCCCCCATTTCGGAGGCAAGCGTAAACTCGCGACGCCACGCCTCGAGTTCCGCCTTCGTCGCGCCACCGAGCGTCGTCACCGCCGAACGCAGGCGTTCGCGTACGAGATCCCGTCCGAGCAGCGCCATCGACTCAAAGAGCGGTAACGATTGCGGGCTGCCGGTCACCGCCACGTACAGCGGCCGTACCGCGTCGCGAAGCTTCTGCCCGGCGAACTCCGCGACGCGCCGCACGGCCGCCTCGATCGCCGGGGTGTCCCAGCCGTCCAGCTCGTCGAGAGCCGCCTGCGTCAGCACGAGGAGGCGGCACATCGTGCGCTCGTCGAGCCTGCCGCCGTCGTAGGCGGCGCGTGGAACGTCGAGCCGCCCCGAGAACAAAAACGCGCAGAGCGGCCCGATATCCGAAAGGCGTTCGATACGTTTTTGGGCGAGCGCCGCAACCGCCCGGACGCGCTCGGGATCGAACGCCCAATCTCGCGTGCGCTCGACGAGCGTCGCGACGTCGAGGGTTTCGCGCACGTAGCGTCCGTTGAGCCAATCGAGCTTCGCGACGTCGAAGACGGGGCCGCCGAGCGAGATGTGTCCCAGCCCGAAGCGCTCGACCATCGTCGACAAATCCATGAGTTCTTCGCCACCGACGGGCGGCACGGAGAACAGCCCCAGAAAATTGGCGAGCGCTTCGGGCAGATACCCCATGCGCCGGTAGAATAGGATGCCCGTCGGGTTCTTTCGTTTGCTCAGCTTGGATTTATCGGCGTTGCGGAGCAGCGGCAGATGCGCGATGCGCGGCATCTCCCAACCGAACGCGCGATAGAGTAGCAGATGCTTTGGCGCCGAACTAATCCATTCTTCGCCGCGTATGACGTGCGTGATGCCCATCAGATGGTCGTCGACCACGTTGGCGAGATGATACGTCGGCCAGCCGTCGCTCTTGACGAGCACCTGCATGTCGACCGCGCTCCACTCGAATTCGATCGGCCCGCGCAGCAAGTCGTCGATAACCGCCACGCCCCCCGGCGGAACGCGTAAACGCACGACGAACGGCACGCCCGCGCCTTCGCTCTGCACGATCTCTTCCTGCGTCAGATAGAGACAGCGGCCGTCGTAGGCGGGCGGCAGACCCCGCGCGCGTTGCTCGGCGCGCATCGCGTCGAGACGCTCCGTCGTGCAGAAGCAGCGAAAGGCGTGACCACCGTCGAGCAACGCGCGTGCGTAGTTCTCGTATATCTCGAGCCGCTCGCTCTGACGGTACGGCCCGTGCGGACCGCCGACATCCGGGCCTTCGTCCCACGCAAGCCCGAGCCAGCGTAACGCTTCCAGAATGACCGCTTCGGAAGCGGCCGTGCTGCGATTACGATCGGTGTCCTCGATGCGTAAGACGAAATTGCCGCCCTGCTGCTTGGCAAAGCAATAATTGACGAGCGCCACGTAGGCCGTGCCCACGTGCGGGTCGCCCGTCGGCGAAGGCGCGACGCGCGTGCGGATTCGGGACGGCAGCACCTAGTCTACCGACCCGCAAATAGCGTTACAGTCGCTCGGCGCTTTTTCGTCTCCGCATCGTCGCTCGTCGCTTAAATTGCTCTGCAACTCTGCGCTCCTTGCTCCTCGCGGAGCCAAAAACCCGCCGTCGCTTCGTGTAACGCTATTTGCGGGTCGGCACACTAGCAGGCCAGTGAAAGAGTGGCGTCGCTCAGATCGGACTCAGATGTTTCGTCGAAGAGCGACGATGTCTTCGGCGGAACAGGCGGGTTCGAGATGACGGCGGCACTTTTTCACGGGCCTGCTAGAGCGCGACTTCTCGGCGCTTACCGCACTCGCGCTCGACGAACGTAACGATGTCAGCGAGCGGCGCCCCCGGGGTGAAGATCTCCCGCACGCCGAGCGCGCGTAATTCGCGCGCGTCGGCCGGCGGAATCGTACCGCCCCCGAAAAAGACGATGTCGCCCGCATCCTGCGCGCGAAGCTGCTCGAGGACCGCCGGGAAGAGCGTCATATGTGCGCCCGAGAGGATCGAAAGGCCGATGCCGTCGACGTCTTCTTGAATCGCGGTCTGCACGATCTGCTCGGGCGTCTGGAAGAGGCCGGTGTAGATGACTTCCATCCCGGCATCGCGGAGCGCGCGCGCGATCACTTTCGCACCGCGATCGTGGCCGTCGAGGCCGGCCTTCGCAACGATGACCCGCAGGGGACGACGTGAACCGGCAAACATACTGCGTCAGCCTTCGCGGCTGGGCGACGCAGACCCCGGAACGGGCGTTAGCGATGGATCGGGCGTGGCGCCGCCGGCGAGCGGCGGCAGCGTCCGACGCGGCGCGACGGTTACAACCGTTATGCGCGTGCCGGCGTCCATGACGATGTCGCCCGTATGGGTCACGAGCGCACCCGGTACGATCACGGGCAGAATCGGCAACACGTATGGAATCACATGCCGGTTGGCATAATGCGCTCGCAGCGGCTTACGGTCCATGTCGACCCAGACGATGCTACCGTCGGGCGCGCGGACGTAATCGGCCTGCAAACCGAGAGCACCGTTATGGCCTTTACGTCCCCGTTCGACGCTTGCGATGCGTCCGACGCCGGCCGAGCCGGCCGGCACGTCGAGCGTGCCGAGTCGCTGCGCGCCGACGGTCGAAAACGTGAAGCGTTCGCCGACGCGAGCGGTGCCCGATGTTAGCGTCGCGTCGAGCGACGCCGCAAGCTTCACGCCGGCCGGTACGCCCGAGGCCCGTAAAAGCGGCGAAGCGGTGGGCGTGGCCGGCGCGTGCGTCGCGAGCAGACAGACTGCGAGCGACGCGGCCCAGCCGTTAATAGGCCGCACGCTCGACGTAGCGGCCGTAGACGTCGACCATCGAGCGCACGATTTCGCCTTCCGTGGCGAGCGCGTTGACCGCATCGATGAGCGGCGGCATGATGTTGATGGATTCGTCCGCGCACGCACGCTTGAGCGCCGCAAGTGCGGCTTCGACGGCGGCCGCATCGCGGGACTCGCGCACCGCTTGGACGGCACGTGCTTGACCGAGTTCGACGTCGCGGCCGATCGCGAGCAACGCGATCGATTCGTCCTCGACCTTCTCGAAGGCGTTGACGCCGACGATCACGCGATCTTTGTTTTCGAGCGAACGCTGATAGCGATACGACGCGTCTGCGATCTCGTGCTGGAAGAAGCCGGCTTCGATCGCCTCGACCACACCGCCGAAACCTTCGATCTGCTCGAAGTAGGCTTCGGCTTGACGTTCCATCTCGTCCGTGAGCGCCTCGACGAAATACGAGCCGCCGAGCGGATCTACGACGTTGGTCACGTTCGTTTCGTACGCCAGCACCTGTTGCGTGCGCAACGCAATCTCCACGTTCTTTTCGGTCGGGAGCGCGAGCACTTCGTCCATCGAATTCGTATGCAGCGATTGCGTGCCGCCGAGCACGGCCGAAAGCGCTTCGTACGCGACCCGGACGATATTGTTCTCCGGTTGCTGCGCCGTGGCGCTACAGCCCGCGGTCTGCGTATGAAAACGCAGCGTCCACGAACGCGAATCCTTCGCGCCGTATCGTTCGCGCATGCGCCGCGCGTAGATGCGCCGCGCCGCGCGGAACTTCGCGATCTCTTCGAAGAAATCGATGTGCGCGTTAAAGAAGAACGAGAGTCTGGGCGCGAACGAATCGACGTCCATTCCCGCTTTCATCGCCGCTTCGACGTACGCGAAGCCGTCGGCAAGCGTAAACGCCAACTCTTGCGCGGCCGTCGAGCCGGCCTCGCGGATGTGGTAACCGCTAATGGAGATCGTGTTCCACTTCGGCATCTGCGTCGTACAGAATTTCATCATGTCGACGATCAGGCGCACGTGCGGACGCGGCGGAAAAATCCACTCTTTCTGCGCGATGTATTCTTTGAGTATGTCGGCTTGAAGCGTGCCGCCAAGGGACGCTCGCGGCACGCCCTTCGCTTCGGCGGTCGCGACGTATTGTGCGAGCGCGATCGGTGCGGGCCCGTTGATCGTCATCGACGTCGTGATGGCCCCGAGATCGATGCCTTCGAACAACGTCTGCATGTCGCGCAGCGAGTCGATCGCCACGCCGCATTTCCCAACCTCTCCGAGCGCCTGCGGCGCATCGGAGTCGTAGCCCATGAGCGTCGGCATATCGAACGCGACCGACAGTCCCGTCTGGCCGTTATCGAGCAGAAAGTGGTACCGCTCGTTAGTCTGCTTGGCGTTGCCGAAGCCGGCGAACTGGCGCATCGTCCACAGCCGGTCGCGATACCCGCCGGCGTGGATGCCTCGCGTGTACGGATACGCACCCGGTTCGCCGAGATCGCGCTCAAGGTCGAGGCCGGCGACGTCTTCGGGGCCGTAGACCCGCTTGAGCGGAACGTCGGAGATCGTTCGGTCGACGGCGCCGGATCCGGATTCCGAACGGCCTTGATTGGTTCGAGGTTCGAGCGTCTTAGCCACGCAGATGTCTCCTTAGCGCCCGCTTCGGCGCGCGGCCGAATCCGTTCGGCGTCGGTCCTGCGTTTTCCGCACTCGCCGCCGGTTCAGATGAAGTCGCGCACGACCGACACGAACTCGGCAAACGCCGAGCGGTGCAAATTGTGACCCTGCCCCTCGAATACGCGGACGGCGACGTTGGGTCCACCTCGCTCGATCAATAGCGTCCGATCGGCCGGCGTGAGGACGGAATCTTCGCCCGCTGCCAGGACGAGTAACGGCACGGGATAATCGCCGACCGCTTCGCGCAGATCCCAGCTGCCGGCGTTCGCGCGGTTTTCCGTGCCGAGCCGCTCCAGTACGCCGATGTCCATCGGCGACATGGCATGCACTTTCGCCTCGACGTCGCTCTCGTGCGAACCGGCATACGTCCTGCGGATCGCCGCTTCTTTCGCCGCCCCTTCCAGTCCGAGCGTCTCGCGCAAATCGTCCACGTATTCCCGTTGAAACGTGCCCGGCTCGACGCGCAGCATGGGGTCGATCGCCACGACGCGCGAGGGCCGCAACTCCGCGCCGAAGAGGATCGCGACGGCGCCGCCCCACGAGTGCCCGATGACGACGTCGACGGGCGCAGGCAACGCACGAGCGACTTCCCCAGCATCGGCGACGCTGCGTTCCAGCGTCATCGGCCCCGTAACGTGTGCGCTGTCGCCGTGGCCTCGCTGATCGTAGGCGAACACGCGATACGACGTTGCAAACGTTTCGCCCAGGCGCGCCCACGAGCGCCGCGAGCTCGCGATGCCGTGCACGCATAGGATGACGGGACCGCTCGTGCCCCAACTTTCGACGATCGTAGCCGCACCCTCGCTGAGTTCGATCGTCCGTTCGCTCGAGAGCATCATCGGTGGATTAGTGCGTGCCTTCGACCATCGCATGCAATGCGCCCAGATCGTCGAGCGTGTTGAGAAGAACCGCGTTCCGGATCGAGCCGTCCGTGATGCCGAGTTCCCGGCGCGCCTCCGCCGGATCCCAGAACGTGCCGTCGTGATCGTAGCCCAGTATCGCCGCATTGTGCTTGGCGACCGTCTCGCGCGACACCGAGCCGTCGTTGCGCTCGACGACGTAGGCTTCGAAGGCAACGTAGCTCGGATGCTCGCGGCGCACGAAGGCGATCGTTTCGGCTTTGTCGAGACCGAGGGCGTCGAGCGTCATTTGATCGAAGCCCGTCCCGCACTCATCGTAGCCCGGCGGTAACATGTCGTGCGCCGCAAGCGTAAGCTTGAGCCACAGACGCGGCAGGTGGACGGCTCCGAGCGGCCCCGGAGTGCCCGAGCTCACCAGTGGAAGAATCGTCGTCGAAGTGGCGGATGCCATCATGGGCTCCTTTCAGATGCGCGCCGCGACCGGAACGCCAGCTCGGCTACGCCGGACTTGTCGAGGGAATCACCGATACCGAGTTCGATCAGGCGGTCGAATTGTCTCGCCGTCGCGCCCGCCACCGGAAGCGAAAGCCCGGCGTCCCGAGCGAGCGACAGTGCGATGTGCGAATCCTTGGCGGCGTGCGCGGCGGAGAAGTACACCTCGTGATCGCGCTTCTGCATGTCCTCGCCGTCGGTCTCGAGCACGCGCGAATCGGCGCCCGTCTGCGAAAACACGTCTCGCAGCATGGTGAGATCGAGGCCGAGCGCTTCCCCGAGTCCGAGCCCTTCGGCCAGACCTGCGGTGTTGATGTTCATGACCATGTTCACGAGCGCTTTGACCTGCGCCGCCGTCCCCGCCGGACCGATGTACCGTAGCGAGGCGCTCATAGCGCGCAGCAGCGCCTCCACCCGGTCGAACGTCGCGCGTTCGCCGCCGATCATGAGATATAGCGTGCCCTCGCGCGCTTGAGCGATCGAGCTCGCCATACACGCCTCGATCGCATGTGCGCCGGCGTCGTGCGCTCGTCGCTCGACTTCGACGTGGACGTTCGGCGTGACGGTCGCGCAATTAATGAAAACTTTTCCACTCGCGCCCGTTAGCAGCGAATCTCCCGTCGCGGCGAAGATGTCTTGCATGGCCCGGTCGTCGCTAACGACCGTTAAGACCACGTCGGCCGCGGCCGTTACTGCGCTCAGCGTAGGGGCCTCGGCGGCACCCGTCTCGCGAGCCACCTTCGCGGCGTTCTCGGCGAAGGTGTCGTAGACGGCGGCAATCGTATAGCCGACGTCGCGCAAACGGAGCGCCATGTTCGCGCCCATGCGCCCGACGCCTACGAACGCGACGGCCGGCTTACTCCCTGCTGCCATGCCGCGAGGTTCGCCGCTTCGACGTACCGGTCATTGGGACGATACGAACGCACGAGGCTCGGCCTGGTTAGGCGCTCTTCACTGCGTCCGGACCTCGAATATCGAGTCCGATGTCGATCGCGACCACGCTATGCGTGAGCGCTCCGACGGAAATCACGTCGACGCCCGCCGCAGCGAGCGCCGGGACGTCTTGCAGTCCGATCGATCCCGACGCCTCGACGAGGACGCGGCCCGCGACGCGACGGACCGCTTGGCGCGTGTCCTCGATCGTAAAATTATCGAGCAAGACGACGTCCGGGCGTGCATCCGATGCGAGCACATCGTCCAGTTGCGCGAGCGTGTCGACCTCGATTTCGATCTTGACGAGGTGACCCGCCCGCGCACGAGCGCGCGCGAGCGCGATTCGTACGCCCCCGGCGAGCGCCACGTGATTGTCTTTGATCAGAATCGCGTCGTCGAGGCGCAGGCGGTGATTCGAGCCCCCCCCCGCGCGTACCGCATATTTCTCGAGTGCCCGCAGCCCCGGTAAGGTTTTACGCGTCTCCACGATCGCGCACCGCGCGCCGCCGGTCGCCTCGACGTACCGGGCCGTTGCAGTCGCGATGCCGCAGAGATGCGTGAGAAGGTTCAGCGCCGTACGTTCGGCTCCAAGCAACGCACGGGCGTCGCTCTCGATATGCGCGAGCGTCGCATGGGCGGCGAAGCTCGCGCCGTCGGCGAGCGACGCATCGCAACGAGCGTTCGCATCGAGCGCCCGGAAGGCGGACAACGCAACGTCGAGGCCCGCTAAGACTCCCGGCTTGCGGGCGACGAGCGTGGCGCGCGCGAACGTGTGCTGCGGCACGGTCGCTTCCGACGTCACGTCGCCGCCGAGTCCTAAGTCTTCGAGTAACGCCGACCGAACCAGCGCTTCATACGCGATCTGCGGAAGCGGCACGAGATCGGCACGCGGCCGGGATGCGGTCACGCGGAGCGTTCGCCGCCGAGTGCGTCCGCCGCAGAAATAAAGGAGCGGTGACGTTCTTCCGGGGCAGCGTCGGGAAAGTCGCTGCGGTAGTGGCTGCCACGCGACTCGCACCGCCGCAGCGCCGCTTGCGCGATCAGCGACGCGACGAACGCCGCATCGCGGAACGCCTCGCTTGGGCTGTCCGCTCCAAGGGTGCGAAGGCGCACCACCGCTTGCTCGAGGCCGCGCCGTTCGCGTACGATGCCGACGCGCTCGTACATCTCATCGCGAAGCGCGAACCACTCGGCAGCGGTCGCGTCGAGGGCCTCCGCATCGGTCGCTGCCGCCGGAACCGGTGCAGTTGGGAACGTCCGCTCCGAGCGCAGCGCACGCACGTCGTTTGCAATGCGCTCGGGATAGACCACCGATTCTAAAAGCGAATTACTCGCCAGCCGGTTCGCGCCGTGCACGCCCGTGGCCGCGACTTCACCGCACGCGTAGAGTCCCCGGACGCTCGTGCGCCCGCTCACGTCGACGGCGACGCCGCCCATGTGGTAATGCTCGGCCGCGACGACCGGTATCGCCTGATGGCGCGGATCGATCCCAAATGCGCGGCACGCGGCATAGACGGTCGGGAAGCGTTCCGGGAACGCCGCCCCGACGCTGGCGCGAGCGTCGAGAAAGACGTGGCGGCCCAATCGCGCGACGTCGTACACGCGCCGCGCCACGACATCGCGCGCGGCAAGTTCGAGCGCGGGATCGACGCCGGCCATGATGCGGTTCCCGAAGTCGTCGACGAGCCAGGCACCGGCGCCCCGCACCGCCTCGCTTACGAGCGGAAGCGGGTCGCGTGCGACGTCGAGCACCGTGGGGTGGAACTGCACGAATTCGAGATCGGCGAGCCGTGCGCCGGCCCGTGCCGCCATCGCGATGCCGGCTCCGCGCGACGTGGTCGGATTGGTCGTATGGCGATAGAGGCCGCCGATGCCGCCCGTGCACAACACGACCGCCGGTGCCCGCAGCGGGATTGCTTCGCCGCCAAGGATGACCGAAACGCCCGCGACGTTACCCGCGGCGTCGCGCATGACGTCGCGCGCACGAGCGTTTTCGAAACACGTGACCGCTTCGGATTCCCGCACGGCAACGGCGAGCGCGCGGACCAGCTCCGCGCCCGTCGCGTCGCCGCCGGCGTGCACGATGCGCGAGCGAGAATGGGCGGCTTCGCGTCCGAGCGCGTATCCGTCGGAAGCGTCACGGTCGAAGTGAACGCCGCGTCTCGCGATGCGTTCGATCGCATGTGGTGCGTCGGCCGCAAGCCGTTCGGCGACGCGCCGCTCGACGATTCCGCCGCCGGCCGCCACCGTGTCGGCCGAGTGCAACGCAGGCGAGTCGTCGTCGCCGAGTGCTGCAGCGATGCCGCCTTGCGCCCACGCCGACGATGTCGATTCTCCGAGCGGCCCGTAGGACACGAGCGCGACGGAAAGCGGCTGCAGTTCGAGCGCCGCCAGCATGCCAGCGAGGCCGCCACCCACGACGACCGCATCGAACTGCGCGTCGTTCAAGCGGCGTCGCGCCGGACCGCGGTCATTCGTTCGACGGCACGCCGCGCGCGCTCCGCGATCGCCGGATCGATCTCGATTTGCGGCGACATCGTCTCGAGTGCCCGTACGATTTTCGGCAACGTGATGCGCTGCATGTGCGGACAGAGATTGCAGGGCTGCGTGAACGTGGTTTCGGGAAACGCGTCGACGAGGTTACTCGCCATCGAGCATTCCGTTATGAGCGCGACGTGTCCGGGATTCTCGCGCCGCACCCAATCGAGCATGGCGGTCGTCGAGCCGACGAAATCGGCCGCGCGCAAAACGTCCGGCGGACATTCGGGATGCGCGAGAATCGCGATGCCCGCGTGCATGTCGCGCAATTCGGCAATCTGCGCTCCCGTGAAGCGCTCGTGCACTTCACATGCGCCGTTCCACGTGACGATTTCGACCGCAGTATGCGCGGCGACGAACGCGCCGAGAAAGCGGTCCGGTAAGAAGATGACTTTCGGGACGCCGAGCGATTCGACGACAGCCACCGCGTTGGCCGACGTGCAACAGATATCCGATTCGGCCTTCACCGCGGCGGACGTGTTGACGTACGTCACGACCGGAACGCCTGGGTGTTCGGCCCGTAAAAGGCGCACGTCATCCGCCGTTATCGATTCGGCGAGCGAACAGCCGGCGGCGAGATCGGGCAACAGAACCGTGCGCGAGGGGTTTAAGAGTTTCGCCGTCTCGGCCATGAAATGCACGCCGCACACGACGATCGCGTCGGCATCGGTTTCCGCTGCGGCGCGAGCGAGGGCGAGGGAGTCGCCTACCACGTCGGCCACGCAGCGGTAGATTTCCGAAGTCTGATAATGATGCGCGAGCACGACGGCATTGCGCTCGCGTTTGAGTTCCGCAATCCGCGCAACGTAGGGCGCATACAGCTCCCATTCCGCGGGAGTTACCGTTTTCGCTACCGGCGCATAGAGGTGGCCAGTCGCCCGGGCGATCTCGGGCGTATACGGTAGGACGAAGCGTTCGGGCGCGAGCATGTCGAGTTATACGATGCTTCCGCGCCCGCGCGCGGTTTCATGCGTGACGCCCGAACGCGTTCGTGAAACGATCGTGTCACGTACGCTTGCTGCATTCAGCACGCCGATCGACAAACAGCGCATGTAACGATACGAACGCGAGTCGTTGGGCAACATGGTACGGCGCTTACACGACTCAAGTAGGCACGAGTTCTAAGTCCGTTTTCGTAAAGTCGTCGCCGACGCAGAGAAGCGGCTGAGCCGCCAATTTTGCTACCGCATACGTTAGACAATCGCCGAAGTTTAACGCGGCGGGATGCCGTCCACGTCCGAAGTGATCGTATGCACGCACGGCCTCGGTCCAATGCCGCGATTCGAAATCGATCACAGCGATGTTCGCCTCTTGCAAGACGCGGTGAACGACCCAAGGTTGCTTGAACCCGAGCCGGCGGCCAACCACGATCCCCGATTCAACGGCGGTCGGAGCGCCGATGCCTTTGGACGAGGCCGCACCCAGGGCCTCAAGGCACGTTTCGAAATTCGGCTCCTGAAAGATGATCGCGAGCAAGGCCGACGAGTCGACGATCAAACGCCGCTCTCGCCGTATCCCAGGATGTCATCCCGCTCGGCACGCGATAAGCGTCTACCGCGCTGTTTCGCAGGAACGATCGGCCAGACTTCATGCTCGAAAAACGCCCTTAGGGCCATGACCGGCCGGGGGCCGCGCCGACTCGTGAGAAGCTGCTTTCGCTCCTCTAGAGCGACACGGACGGCCTCGGTCTTCGTCTCGCCAGTTATCGCCGCAACCTCGGTTGCAAGCCGTTCCACGTAATGGTTCTTGATGTTCATGGCCATACACCATTCTACCATCCATAAGCAATGGTGTAAGGCCGTCAGGCTTTGCCGGCGGCTCCGTCGCGCATCGCGAACGACGCGACGATATCGTCGGCCACGCGGTAAGGATCTCGTGCGCGTTCACCGTCGCTAAGGTCGATGATCCGGCGCTCGATTTCCGCGGAAAGCCGGCCGGTCGCGAGAGCGCGAACGCGATGTGCGAAGGCCGTTCGCCGCTTTCGCTCCAGATCGCCCGACTCGTGCAGATAGGCGCGATGCCGTTCGACCGCATCCCATAACTCGGCGACGCCGGTGCCTTCTCGCGCGCGCGTCGCAACCAATTCCGGCACCCAGCCGGGATACTCCATCATCTCCATCGTCGAGCGGATCTCGCGTTGGAGTTGTAGCGCGCTCGGGTGGTCGGCTTTATTGACCACGAACACGTCGGCGACTTCCAAAATGCCGGCTTTCAATAATTGCACGGAGTCGCCGCTGCCGGGTTGCAGCGCGACGAGCGTAGTGTCGGCGAGGTCGGCTATTTCGATCTCCGATTGGCCGACGCCGACCGTCTCGATGAAGATGACCTCGAGCCCGAATGCGTCCATGAAGGCCACCGCGTCGCCCGTCGCGCCCGCCAGGCCGCCGAGATGGCCGCGGCTCGCCATCGAACGAATGAAGACGCCGGCGTCCGCGAAATGATCGCTAAGCCGAATTCGATCGCCCAGAATCGCGCCATGCGAGAACGGCGAACTCGGGTCGACGGACACGACGCCGACAGTACGCCCCAAGCGGCGAACGTGAGTGACGAGCGCCGCACAGAGCGTCGACTTGCCGACCCCGGGCGGCCCCGTAAGACCGACCGTCGCCGCGCGACCGGCGCGCTCGTAGAACAACGCGGCGAGCGCGGCGCCGACACCGGCTTCGGCCGCAGAGATCGCGCGCGCGAGGCCACGCTGGCGCCCGGCTTTGAACAACCGCGCGATCGCGGCGTCGTCTTCAACCACGGACGCGCCGGGCGACCCGCGCACGATCGGCGCTCGCCGCGTACAGTCCACGCATGGCGAGCAACGCACATGCCGTCGTCAAGGCGGCGCACAGCGCGAGCAACACGGACGACGGCGCAATGCCCGTGCGGCTAAACGCCGCGACGGTGACGATCCAGAAAATTGCCGCGAACAACGCGCAGCCGAGCAGCATGAAACAGAGCCGTGCGATCTCAGCCGCATTGGCAAGCGACGCGCGCGCCGGCACGCTGTCCTCGAAATACGCGACGTAGCGGCGCCGATACGAGAAGTACTTGTCGAGAACGTGTTCGCGGAAGCCGGTCACCGCGGCGCCTTTCCGCCCCGGGAACGCCGGGTCCGGCTGCCGTAGTCGAACCGGCGTGAATCAGCGGGGCTATTGCCGGTACGCGACCGTCGCGGGCGACCTGGTCGTCTTTCTTTGTGAAGACGACCTGTGGTCCGTATCGAAAACGGGCGGCACGGCGCGCCGGCTCACCACGAGCGCGGGGGAGATCTCGACCCCGCACCTGTCGCCCGACGGCGTGACGATCGCCTTCGTGGCGCGCGAGGAGGGCTCGCCCGAGGTCTACCTGATGCCGGCTGCAGGCGGTCCCGCTCGCCGCGCGACGTTCCTAGGCGGCGACACCTGCATCGTTTCCGGCTGGACGCCGGACGGCCGCAACGTCTTGTTCTGCTCGGATGCCAGCTCGCCGTTCGTCAAGGAAGCCCACGCCTTTCGGCTGTCTCTCGACGACGGGTCGGCCGAACGCTTACGCCTGGGCCACGCGCGTTCGCTCGCGCAGCATCCCGATGGGCGCATTGCGATCGGCCGCAATAACGACGATCCAGCGCGCTGGAAGCGCTATAAGGGGGGCACGGCGGGCGACCTATGGGTCGACCGCGACGGGACGGGCAACTTTACGCGCTTGATCTCACTCGTCGGCAATCCCGTTTGGCCGATGTGGATCGGCGAGCGGATTTACTTCCTCTCGGATCACGAGGGCATCGGCAACATCTACTCGGTCGCCCTGTCCGGCGACGATCTACGCCGCCACACGAACGAGACGGAATACTTCGTGCGCTTCCCCTCGACCGACGGAGAGACGATCGCATTCACGGCAGGCGCGCGCGTGGGGTTGCTCGACACGCGTACGGACGAGGTGACGTATCCGCCGATCGACGTACCGTCGGCCGAGTCGCAAACGGCGCGACGCTTCGTCGAGATAGACGACGACCTCGAGAATTTCGCACCGAGTCCCGGTGGTACGTCGCTCATCCTCGTGTCGCGGGGACGCGTCGTGACCATGCCGCTGTGGGAAGAAGCCGCGGTCGTTCACGGCGCCGGCAGCCGCGTCCGGTATCGATTGGCCGCCTGGCTCGCCGATGGCGAGCGATTCGTCTGCGTTAGCGACGACGGCGGCGTCGAACGGCTAGAAATACGCCGTGCCGACGGCGACGGCACGCCGCAGATATTGCCGCTCGGCGACATCGGACGCATCGTCGAGCTCGCCGCGTCCCCCGTCTCGGGCGTCGTCGCAATCGCAAATCATCGTCAGGAGTTAGCGATTGTCGACGTCGCCGAAGGCCGGGCTCGGACGATCGACAAGAGTGCGGCGTCACACGTGCACGACCTCGCGTTTTCGCCCGACGGCCGGTGGCTCGCCTATGCGACGGCTACGCGCGCCGATGCCGCTTCGACGGCGAATCCCGACACGTCGATCCTGCGCATCGCCAAGGTGAAGTCGGGTGCCGTTCACGACGTGACGCCGCTGCTGCGCGCCGACCGTTCGCCGGCTTGGGATCCCGACGGCAACTACCTGTACTTCATTTCGACGCGCGACTTCAATCCGGTCTACGACGCGCTGCAGTTCGACATGAGTTTTCCGCAAGCGTCGCGACCGTTTCTCGTGACGCTGCGCGAAGACGTGCCCGATCCCTTCGTCCCCAAACCCGCGCCCGTTCATAAAGAGCGCGACCGCGACGAGCGAGACGAACGAGACGACGACAAGGCGCGCGACGTGCCGAAAATCGACATCGATTTCGAAGGCATCGGCGGCCGAATTCTCGGCTTTCCGGTCGAAGAGAGTAATTACGAACAGATCGTCGCAGCGCGCGGACGCGCGATCTTCACGCAAACGGCGATGCGGGGTCTCAAGCCGCAGAGTCCGTCGTGGGATGACGACGACGCGACCGCGACGCTGCTCGCCTACGACTTCGAGCTGCAACGCACGGGCGCGCTCGCCCAAGACGTCGGCGAGATACGTATCGGTGCCGACCACCGTACGCTCGTGTATGCATCCCGCGAGCGCATGCGCGCGATCGACGCGCTCGGCGAGCTGCCCGAAGAACCGCACGACGAACCCAAGCCGCACAACGAACCCGGCCGCCGCTCCGGTTGGCTCGACCTTTCGCGCGCGAGCGTTCTCGTAACGCCGCGGGACGAGTGGGCGCAGATGTACGACGAAGCCTGGCGGATGCAGCGGGAGCAATTCTGGGACGAGAAGATGTCGGGCGTCGACTGGAGCTTGGTCCACGAACGCTATGCAAAGTTGTTGCCGCTCGTTCGCACGCGCGCCGAATTATCCGACGTGATGTGGGAGATGTTCGGCGAGCTGGGCACGTCGCACGCGTACGAGATCGGCGGCGATCATCGTACGCCGCCACAGTACCGCCGAGGCTTTCTCGGCGCCGATCTCGCTTGGAACGGCGACGGCTACGAGATTCGGAAACTGTATCGCGGCGACTCGTGGGACCGCGACGCCGATTCCCCACTCGCGGCACCCGGACTCGCGATCCACGAAGGCGACACGATCGTCGCGATCGGAGGACGTCCGCTCGGGCAGGACGTTACGCCGGACGAACTCCTTGTCAACACGGCAGGCCGCGACGTCTTGCTGACGCTCGGCAACGGCAAGCGCCGCCGGCGCGTGGTGGTGCGCGCGCTGCGCGACGAGCGGATGTTACGCTATCGCGCCTGGGTCGACGCCAACCGTGCGCTCGTACACGAACGCACCGGCGGCCGCGTAGGCTACGTGCACATTCCGGACATGGGGCCGTGGGGCTTCGCCGAGTTTCATCGCGGCTATCTTTCGGAGTTCGACCGCGAAGCGCTCATCGTCGACGTCCGTTACAACCGCGGCGGTCACGTATCGCCGCTCTTGCTGGAAAAGCTCGCGCGGCGGCGCATCGGCTACGACATTTCCCGCTACAATCCGCCCGAGCCGTACCCGAAGGAATCGGTGAGCGGACCGATCGTCGCGTTGACCAATCAGTTCGCCGGTTCCGACGGCGACATTTTCAGCCACGCGTTCAAGCTGTACAAACTCGGTCCGCTCGTCGGAAAGCGCACGTGGGGCGGGGTCGTCGGCATCAATCCGTATCATCGCCTGGTCGATGGCACGATTACGACGCAGCCGGAGTTTTCATTTTGGTTCGCCGACGTTGGCTGGAACGTCGAAAATTACGGCACGGACCCCGATTACGATATCGACATCGCGCCGCATCACGATCGCGACGGCTTCGATCCTCAAATGGAGAAAGCACTCGAACTCGCGCAAACGCGCGCGGCGGAAACGAACGGCAAGCCGCACTTCGAACCACGCCCGCAACTCACCATTCCGACCCAATTGCTGAGCCGCGCGTGAGAATCGTTGCGGCACTGGCGCTGGTCGCCGCGGCGGCCGCGGCCGTGCCGGCGCGCGCGGACGAAATACCGCCCGTGGAACAAATCGTTGCCCGGGCGCGCGCCGCTGCTGCGGCGGATCGGCGTCCCGGCCTCGAGCGCGAAACGTGGGCCGTGCGCGCCCATGCACTCGAGGGAACCGAAATCTCGGTGCGACGCGGCAACGACGTTTCGTCGATGCTCATGCTCGGGCCGTTTCATACCGCACGCGGCATCGCGGGCGGAACGCGCTGGCACCAAAACGAGAATGGCCAGACCGTCGTCGACGGTGCGGATGCCGGGCCGGAACGCGTGGTCGCGCAGAGCGTCGCGCGCGCACGGGATCCCGCCGGCGCGCTCGTCGTTACGAGCGGCTACGAAAGCGGGCACGTCGGCAAGACCTATTACGACGCCCGTACGATGCTCGTCGTGCGCAGCGAGAAACTCGCGGCGGGGCGAACCGCCTGGACGGCCTTCGACGACTTCCGCAGCGACGCGCGCGGACGCACCCGCGCCTGGCACGTAACGGGCGGTGCCGAGCGCGGACAGCGCGATTACGATTACCGGCTGCTGCGCGACGACGTGCCGCCGGCGGTTGCACCCGAGCTGGTCGCGGCGCCGCCGGACCGGCGCCTGCTCTTCGCCTTCCCTGAAGGCACCGACAGCGCGCGGCTGCCCGCAAGGGTCGAAGCCGGCCGCATCTACGTGCGCTTGCACATCGCGGGCCGGGGTCTCGACTTCTTACTGGATAGCGGCGCTTCGAACATAACGATCGACGGCGACGTAGCTAGGGAACTCGGTTTGCCGCGGTACGGGCGCACGCGCCAAACCGTCGCGGGCACCTTTATTGCCGAACGCGCGATCGCAAGCGACGTCACGGTCGGACCGCTCGTCGCGCAAGACCTGGTCATGCACACGGGACCGCTCGCCCATCGCGAAGGCTCGCATACGCGCGTCGTCGGGCTTCTCGGCTACGACTTCATCGCAGCGCTCGGTTTGCGCATCGATTATGCGAACGGCACGGTCGATGCATTCCGGCCAGGCACGTTGCGCGTACCGGACACGGCATTGCCGATCGGCGTCCGGCTCAGCGGTGAGGTTCCGGTTGCGAGTGCGGTCGTCGGTGGGGCGCTCGGCGAGGACTTCATCGTCGATACCGGCGCGCAGTTCGGTCTCGTCGTTTTCCAGCGCTTTGCGCGGGCTCATTCGGGCGCCATCACGATCGACGAGTCGGCGCCGCCCCGCACCGGAACCGCGGTCGGCGGGACGCTGCAATACCGCCCGATAACGTCGCGCCGCATCGAGCTCGGTCCATTTCGCCTGGATCGCGCCGACGAAGTCGAGGCCGTCTCTCCGGCGGCGCTCGGCTTCGACGATCGCGACGGGCTCGTCGGCAGCGAATTACTTCGGCGCTTTACCGTCTACCTCGACTACGCCGCCCATCGCATCTTCCTAACGCCGACGACGCGGTCTTCGCACCCCTGAGTACGGGAGGAGCCGACTTACGGCCGTCCGGCGACCATCGCGCGCCTGGCGTCGCGAATGCCCCACAACCCGAAAACTACCAGCGCGACGGCGTTTTCGCCGGATAGGTGTAAGGCTCGCAGCAACGCCAGCGGAGGGGTGAAGGCCGCGGCAATGGCCGCGCATACGATTGCCAAAAGGCGGGCGTAGTGCAGCTCTGCGTTGAGGTCGACGACGAGGCGACGCGCGGCGTTGCTACGCGCCATCACGTTTCATATCTGGATACGAATTCGGTTCAGGCGCGAGGCGTCCCGTTGCTATGAGGGCGGTATGTGGATCGCGCTTCATTGCTCTATTGGCGGTAGATTATGACGATTGCGTGCAGCATTCCGTTGAACGTACCACCTGGCGGCGCAATTCCGAAGGATAGCGTGCTGCCAGACTGCGACGCGGTTCCCTGTTGAATTACCGCATAGCCCAGTTCTGCTACTTCAACCGTGAAGTTATAGGTATGGCCAGGAAGCACGAGCGAAGGTGACGTGTACAAAGTTTGGATCGTCGCGGTCGACGGCGAAAATGATATGGTCTTGTTCGGCGATAGGCTGGTAAACCCGATCGGCGTGCCCTTCGTGGAGTTGATCACCGCTCCAAACATGTTAAGGCCGGAAACGGCGACTGCCACCGTAATCGGATTCGCAGGCGTGCCGTTATTTGCCGGAATTGTGGCGACGATTGTCGTGTCACCGTAACACGGCAGGGTGACAGCCTGTATGGGGCCCGTCAGTGTGAGCGACGTCGTCACGGGATCCGGCGGCGGAGCGGCGCAGGCCGGGGTCACGCCGGTCGGCGTGGCGGTCGGCGTGGGGCCGTTGGTCGGGCCGACCGTCGGCGTAGAAGTCGCGGTCGCCGTCGGAGTCGGGTTATAGATGGACGGTTCGACGATCCCAGCCTTACTGTCGCAAGCGGCTAGCCCGGCGGCAAGGGCGGCGACGATCGTGGCGGCGTGTACGAGCCGAATGCGCATGAGGCGGCCTCCAGGCGGCGAGAATCGCGAAAATCCGAGCCATAAGCGGCGGGGATGCTTGTCGGATGCTTTGGCGCGCCAAAACCGGCGGCCTCTGCGCAGGATGCATCCTTGCATTCCTGCTCCCCGGCTGTTACGATACGTCGGCCGAAGCAGGGCCGCGCGAGCGACCCTCACCGGATGCCCGCGGGCGATCCGGTCTAGAGTGGGAAGGTTCGGCGTCGCCATTCTTTCCGCATCTCCAAGGAGACGTCCACATAGCACGACCCCTGCGCGTCAACGATCAGATCCGCATCCGGCAAGTCCGCGTCATCGACGACGAAGGCACCCAGCTCGGCGTGATGCCGACGGAGAACGCCCTCGCGCTCGCGCGACAGAAAGGCCTCGATCTCATCGAGGTGTCGCCGACGGCCGTTCCGCCCGTATGCCGGATCAGCGATTATGGGCGGCTCAAGTACGAGCAGTCCAAAAAAGATAAAGACGCCCGGAAGAAACAGAAAAATTGGGAGCTCAAAGAAGTCAAGCTCCGCCCGAAGATCGAGACCCACGACTACGAGACCAAGGCGCGCATGGCCGAGCGCCTTTTGATCGACGGCGGTAAGGTCAAGGTCACGATCATGTTTCGTGGACGTGAGATCACGTACACGAACTTCGGCAAGGCGCTGCTGGATCGCATGGCCGTCGACATGACGCCCATCGCGACCGTCGAGCGCGATGCGAAACTCGAAGGCAAGAACATGTTCATGATTCTGGCTCCGCGCGCCGTTCCAACCGGGCCGCCGAAATTCACGAATCCGGGTTCCCCCGAGCCTATCGAAACCGAACCTACTGAAGCCGAGCCGCCCGACGACGACGACGCGGATGCCGTCGCCGACCGCAACGGCATGACGTCGGCCCCGGGTCCCGTACCTGCGCCCGCTCCTGCCGTAACAAACGCCGAAGAGCGAGATATCCCCCCACAAGGAGTCGTTTCCCGTGCCTAAGATCAAGACGCATCGAGGAACCGCAAAGCGCGTAAAGGTGAGTGCGAACGGTAAAGTATCGCATCGCCATCAATTTAGCGGTTGCGGCCATATCCTCAGTAAAAAGACGCGCAAGCGCAAACGGAATTTCCGCAAGGATCAACCCGTGTTTGCGGGCGATCTGAAACGCTTCGCACCGCAGATTCCGTATCTGCTGTAGGACGGTAAACGTATATGGCTCGTATCAAGCGCGGCGTCCAAAAGATCAAGCACCGCCGCAAGGTCATGAAGCTCGTAAAGGGCTTCCGCGCGGCGCGTAGCCGCAATTACCGGGTTGCGAATGAGGCGCTGCTGCATTCGCTGAGCTACGCGTTTCGCGATCGCCGCGTCCGCAAGCGCGACTTCCGGTCGCTGTGGATCAGCCGCATCAACGCCGCCGCTCGGCGCGAAGGACTGTCATATTCGCGCTTGATCGATGGTCTCAAGAAGAGCGGCGTCGCGCTCAACCGCAAGACGCTCGCCGATCTCGCCGTCTCCGACCGTGCCGCCTTCGAGTCGCTGCTCGCCGTCGCAAAAGCCGGACTCGAACCGCAAGACGAACGCGTCGCCTCGTAAGAGTTTCGTTCGGTCCGTCCGAAAGGGCACAATATGACAAACCCGGCGCCGCAAAGCCCTCGCATCGGAAAGCGCGACTATACGGTCGGCATCGCACTCGGCGTGATCCATATCGTCGCGCTCGGCGCCTTCGTGCCCGCCTTTTTCTCGTGGCCGGCGGTCGCGGTCGCGGTCGGCCTGTATTTCGTAACCGGACTGCTCGGGGTAACGCTCGGCTTCCACCGCCTGCTGACGCACCGCAGTCTCGTCGTGCCGACGTTCGTCGAGCGCACGCTCGCCGTGCTCGGCACCCTCGCGCTTCAGGGACCACCGATCGAATGGGTCGCGCAACATCGCGCGCATCACGCCCACACCGATCGCGATGGCGACCCGCACGACGCGAACCGCGGCATGCCTTGGGCGCACGTCGAATGGCTCTTCCGCACCAATAAGGACCGCATTGCACCCGAAGAACGCGCGCGTTGGGCGCCCGATCTGACGAATCAACCGTTCTATCGCAAGCTCGACGCGTATAACGTCTGGCTTACGGTCGCGCTCGGCCTCGTGTTGCTCGCTCTCGGCGGCGTGTCTTGGGTGATCTGGGGCGTCTTCGTGCGGCTCGTCGTCGTCTACCACGTCACGTGGCTCGTCAATAGCGCCTCGCATGCGACGGGGTATCGCTCGTTCAAGACGGGGGACCGTTCGACCAATAACTGGTGGGTCGCGCTATTGGCTTTCGGCGAGGGCTGGCACAATAACCATCATGCCTTCCCGTTCTCCGCGCGTCACGGCTTGCGGTGGTTCGAGATCGATCCCACGTATTACGCGATCAAAGTCATGATGTGGGCGCGTCTGGCTCGAAACGTCAAACTCCCCACACGGGAAATGATGGACCGGCTGGCCATCCGGCGGGTCAGTCCTAGCCGCTAATCTAACGCGCTCGGCGACGCAGTACGTCGTCGCCGAGCGTAACGATCCGAAAGCGCACGTCGCCATCCGTAAGCGCCCCGCACGCCGCTAGCGTGCGTAAAGCGTCGAAGATCCCGCCCGGACGTATGTGGCTCTTCGCAAAAGCGGCATACGCTTCGTCGCGGGCCTCGAGCATCACGTTGATGAAATCGAGCGCACTGATCGACGCCTCAGCGAGCGTTCCGCGCACCCCGCGCACCACCGCCGCATCGTCGTCGCCGAGTTCTCCGGACCGCTCGGAGGCGACCACGAGCACGTAGTCGAGCGAAGCGGCCCGAGTCAGCACGGTGGACGGCGCACCGAAGCGCCGGGCGGCATCCATCAAGAAGCCCTGCAGTACGGCGACGATGGGAGCCGCAAGCGTCACGAGTGCGAACGCTCCCGGACGGCCCAAGCCACCGCAATCTGCGTCTTGGCGTCGCGTAATTCGTCGCGCTCGACGAGCGCCCACGCTTCGTCGAGCGGCCACGAGCGAACTTCGAATTCCTCATCGTCTTCGGGCTCCGCCGCACCCAGACTCAAGCCGTCGGCGACGAAGAAATGAATCCGTTCTTCGCTGTATCCAGGCGCCATGTACGCGCTCCATAGGAAACGCAAACGCTCGGCGCGATAGCCGGTCTCCTCGATGAGTTCGCGGCGGGCCGTCTCGAGCGGTGGCTCCGCGCGTTCGATCATACCCGCCGGCACTTCCCAGAGATCCGTTCCGATGGCATGACGATGCTGTTTTACGAGCACGATCTCGCCCGGCGTCGGACGCGCGATGACGCACACGCCGCCGGCATGCTCGACCACCTCGACGGAGCGCCGACCCTCCGCTCGCAGACGGTCGACTTCATCGACCCGCAAGTTGAGCACGCGACCGCTGTAGATGCGTTCGGAGGCGTAGGTCTTCATCGCGTATCGGCTTTCTTCGGTTACGGTTTTAGAGACGGCGGTGCGGGCCGTTCCGCAGGCGGCACGAGGCGAGCGAGCAGTTCGACGGCGAGCCCGATCTCGATCCCTACGATCGTAGCGCCGAGCGACCAGCGGGCGGGCGCGACGACGAAGGCGATGGCCGCGCCGATCGCCGCCAGAAACGCCGCATCGCGCGCGGAAGCGAGCCGGGCTAGCGGGCCACCGGCGCTGAAACTGCGACGGAACGCCAAGACGAGCGCAACGCCGATGGCGAGCAAAACCGTAATCGTGGCGCCGTGGAAGCCGGCGATCTGCACCAGCAGCGCGCGGCCCCCGACGAGCAGGGCGAGGGCCATCACGGCGATGCTCAGCGTTTCCACCGTACGAGCGCTCACCGCACGGTCTCGTCGGCGCCACGAAGTTTCCCCTGCCGCGTCGAACGTGAGGGCGATGCCCACGATCCTCGGCGCGCATTCGCCTCGCATAGCGGCGCTGCGCGAATTGCGAACGTCCGCCGGACGCCGTGCGGCCGGCCGGTTCGCCGTCGATGGCACGACGATGCTTGGCGAAGCCCTGGCGGCCGGGCGTACGCCCGAGGCGCTCTTCGCCACCGCTCGCGGCTTGAGCGATCTCAACGCCGACCCGCGCTTCGCCACGCTGGCCGCCGAGGCGCTCGTCGTTCCGGACCGCGCGATGGCCAAGCTCTCCGACGTCGTTACACCACCGGGCGTGCTTGCGGTTTACCGGGCGCAGATACGAGCGCTCGACGAGCTGTTGGCGGACGGGGAGCCGGGGCTCGTGCTCGCCGGGCTAAACGATCCGGGCAACGCCGGAACGCTTTTGCGAACGGCAGAAATCTTCGGTATTACGGCGGCGATTTTCGGCAGCGGCGGTGTCGAGCCGTACCATCCCAAGGTCGTGCGCGCTTCGATGGGCGCGATCTTTCGAATGCGGATTGCGACGTCTTCGGCGCAAGAACTGACGCTGGCGGCGAGGGCGAATCGCTACGAAGTCGTCGCTCTTGGCCTGGGCGGCACGCCGCTACCGCACTTCCGCTTCGAGCGGCGGGCGCTGATCGCGGTCGGCAACGAACGCCGCGGAACGGAAAGCTTCCTGGAACGCGTCGACCGGGAGGTCGCCGTCCCGCAGAGGGGCGCGGGCGAAAGCCTCAACGCTGCCATCGCCGGAGGGATCGTTCTGTACGCTTTCGCACGCGCGCAAGAGGCCGGCACGTCGCCGGTGAACGTCGCAGAAAGCCTTAATTTGTCAAGACTTGGCGGCCGCTAGACGGGGTGTTATACTCGCCCCAGTCCCGAGCGTCGGGCACACCGTGGCACGACAGACTGTAGAAGGGTACACGCCGACTGATGCGCACTACCGACCGCTTCTGGAAGTTATTCACGAGTACCGGATCCGTCTATGCCTATCTCATGTACCGCCAGGTGAATCAGGCTCCCGCGAGCAGCTAACGTCCTCCGCTCGACGAAGATGTTGGTAGCGCCCGGCCGAAAGGCCGGGCGTTTCCTTTGCTATCGGACGGAGTCAAACCATCGCAAGCCTCGACGAGCTGCTTCATGCATTCGAAACCCGTTTGGACGATGCGCTGGCGACGGCGACCGACGCTGCGGCGGTCGAACTGGTGCGCGTCGCATTCCTGGGACGCAGCGGCGAACTCACGGCCGTGCGCCGCTCGATCGGGACGTTGCCGCCGGCCGAGCGTCCGGCGGCCGGCAAGACGATTAACGAGGCCGCGCTTCGCTTCGAAGCGCGCGTCGACGAAGCGTTGCAGCAGTGCGAGCGCCGCGCGTTGGAAGCCCGGCTGGAACACGCGATCGACGTCACCTTTCCAGCCCCCGCCGCGCGAACCGGTTCGCTGCATCCGATCCGCCGAGCGATGGAGGACGCGTGCGGTTACTTCGAACGGCGCGGCTTTGCGGTCGTGCTCGGTAACGAGATCGAAACGGACTATTACAACTTCGACGCGCTCAATATTCCGCCCGATCACCCGGCGCGCGAGGGCCTCGACTCGTTCTACGTGCGGCCCGGCGTATTGCTGCGCACGCACACGTCGCCGATGCAAGTCCGCACGATGCAAGCCGTGCCCCCGCCGCTCGCCATCGTGGTGCCCGGCAAGGCGTACCGTCGCGACGCGATCGATGCCCGGCACTCGCCGATGTTTCATCAAATCGAAGGCCTGATGGTTGCTTCGGGGATTCATCTGGGACATCTCAAAGGCGTCTTGCAGGGCCTCTTTCGCGCGTTATTCGGGCCTGGCCAAGCGGTGCGGTTCCGGCCTTCGTTCTTTCCATTCACCGAGCCCAGCGCCGAGGTCGATACGACGTGCCCGGGCTGCGGCGGAACCGGCTGCAAGACGTGCGGAGGATCGGGCTGGATCGAGATCGGCGGCTCCGGCATGGTGCATCCGGCGGTGCTCGTTGAAGCCGGTTACGATCCCGAGAAGGTCACGGGTTGGGCGTTCGGCGTGGGTATCGAACGCATCGCCATGGTGCGGCAAGACATCGGCGACATCCGCGTGCTGTTCGAAAACGATCCGCGAATCTTAGCGAGCTTGGCGTAGTGCGACTGCCACTGGGCTGGTTACGCGATTACGTCGCCTTCGACGAAGACGCGAGCGCACTCGCCGCGCGCTTCGCCCGGCTCGGCTTTCCGGTCGTTGACGTGGAACGCAAGACGCGGCTGAGCGGAGTCGTCGTCGGGCGCTTGACGAAGGTCGTAAAACACCCGGGTGCGGACCGCTTACAGGTTTGCACGGTCGACGTCGGGAGCGAGCGTGCGTTGACCATCGCGACAGCCGCGACCAACGTCGCGGCAGGCGACATCGTGCCGGTCGCGACCGTCGGAGCACAACTCGTCGGACTGACGATCGCACCGCGCACGATGCGCGGCATCGCGTCGGAAGGCATGCTGTGCTCGGCGAGCGAGGTCGGGCTGCCGGCCGATTGGTTCGAAGACGGCATCTTGCAACTCGACGACGAGGTGCCGATCGGTGCCGATTTCGTGCACACTTTCGGACTCGACCACGACGTGTTCGACGTCGAAGTAACCGCTAATCGCGTCGATGCGATGTCGGTCCTGGGCCTCGCACGCGAGCTCGCCGCGTCGCTCGGCACCCAGACGCACGAACCCGCAACCACGGTACCGCCCGCGGCCGTCGAAGCGACGCCCGCCGATGCCATAACGATCGCAAGCGACGACTGCCGGCGCGTCGTCGCGGTCCGCGTGTCCGACATCGCTGCGCGCCGCTCGCCGTTCTGGATGCGATCGCGACTCGCGCTTGCAGGGCAGCGTCCGATCGATGCACTCGTCGACGTCTCGAACTTCGTTATGCTCGAAAGCGCGCAACCGCTGCACTTCTACGATTACGAGACGCTCGCCGGCCGGCGCCTCGTCGTGCGCGACGCGCGTGACGGCGAGCAGCTGCGAACGCTCGACGGCAACGAGCGCGCGCTCGATCCACGCTTTCTCGTGTTGGCCGACGAGCGCCAACCGCAATGCATCGCCGGGTTGATGGGCGCCGCGGCGAGCGAGGTGACGCCGGCGACGCGCGAGATCCTCATCGAAGCCGCAACGTTCTCCGGACCTCGCGTACGGCGCATGAGCGTCGCGCTCGGGCTGCGCACCGAGGCCTCGAGCCGGCACGAAAAGGGCTTGCCGCCACGACTGGCCGACTGGGGCGCGGCGCGTGCCGCGCACCTGCTGGCACGCTCGGGCGCGACCGTGCATGGAGCGGCGATCGCCGGCGCAGCCGAAACTCCGGCTACCGGGATCGCCCTGCCGCTGCGCCGCGTGTACGCGCTCCTAGGCATTCAGGTCGACGCCGGTGAGAGTGAAGCAGTGCTGCGCGGGCTCGGATTCGGCGTCGCTCGCGAGGGCGAGACGCTGCACGCGACGCCGCCGCCTTGGCGAAGCGACGTGCGCATCGCCGAGGACGTCGTGGAAGAAATCGCACGCGTCGTCGGTTACGATCGCATCGTCGCCGAAATACCGCCCGTCTTCGAGCATGGCGTATCGAGCGGTGCCTATCGCGACGAGATGCGCGTGGCACACGCCTTAGCGGCACTCGGATACACCGAGAACGTTACGCTCTCGCTGCAGCCTGCGAGCGTCGCAGAGCGTTACGCCAGCGCCGGAATCGCGCTCGACGCAAGGGTCGTCGAGCTGATGAATCCGCTGTCGGAAGAGCAGCGATATTTGCGCTTCTCGCTCGTGCCGGGATTGCTCGGAAACGCGCTGCGCCAGCCGCGCGGCGTAAAGACGTTCGAGATCGGCCGTGTCTTCTCCGAAAGCGAGCCGGATGAAATCCCGGGCGTCGTGTGGCTCTCCACCGGGGAACCGGTCGACGAGCCGGCCTGGCGCGACTCGGGGTTTTTGGCGTTCAAGAGCGACGCGCTCGCGCTCGTCCGCCGCTTATGCGGACGGGATGCCGACGTCGAGCCGGCCCGAGCAGCGGGGTGGCATCCCGGCAAGACGGCGAGCTTAACGCTCGATGGGCGCACGGTCGCGACGGCGGGAGCGCTCGATCCACGGTTACTCGCGGCGTACGGCTTCGATGGTCGCGCATACACCGGTTGGATGCGGCTTGCGGAGGTGCCGGCTCATCGCATGCCGCGCTATCACGCGCCATCGAGATTTCCGCCCGTCACCCGCGATCTGGCCGTCGTGGTTACACCCGACGTAACGGCACGCCGTATCGAGCACGCCGTGCGCGCGGGCGCGAACGGAACGCTCGCCGCGGTCGACGTCTTCGACGAGTATCGCGGTGCGCAGGTTGCGGACGGCAAGAAGAGCGTGACGGTGCGCGTCGTCTTGCAGCGCGACGATGCGACGCTGACCGATGCTGATGCCCAGGCGCTCGTCGATGGTATCCTGGCAGCGCTACGCGATCGTTGCGGCGCGGTGATCCGTACGTGAGTGGCATCGCGTGGCCCGACGTCGTCGCCGCCTTGGTCGTACTCTTCGGGGCGCTCCAAGGGTTCAAGCGCGGCCTCGTCGCGGAGCTGACCGGCGCGCTCGCACTCGGCTTCTCGATCGTTGCGGCCTTCCGCTATCCGGGCATGTGGGACGCGTGGCTCGCCACCCATGCCGGGGCGGCGCGTGGCGCGAGTCACGTTGTCGGCATGATCGCATACGCGCTCGTAGCGTACGTCGTCGTGCAAGCCTTCGGCAGCGTCCTCGGCACGATCGCGAAGTTGCCGCTGGTGGGATTCGTCAATAACGCGCTCGGCGCGGCGGCCGGTGTCGCCAAATCCATCGTGTTGTTGTGGGCCATCGTCTACGCCGCGTTATTCTTTCCCTTACCGCAAGCCGTGCGCGACGATCTACATCGCTCGTCCGCCGTCGCCGCCTTACAAACGCCCAACGCTCGATTCGACGCGACGTTACGCGGGTCGCTCCCGGCTCCGCTCGCGCCGTTCGCTAGCGCCTTATTCGGCGCACACCGGGTCTAACACGTCGCGCGCTGCCGCGAGTGCGGCAGCCGGCTCCGCGATGACGCCACGCGCGTCTAGCACTGCGGCGAGCGCGCTAAGTCCGTGCGCGACGTCGCGCGCCGTGAGGTCGCCCATCGTTCCCATGCGCAGCAGTTTGCCGGCGAGATCGCCCTGGCCGCCGCCGAACACGCACCCGTGCGCGTCGCGCAAATCGGCGCGCGCTGCGGCGACGTCGAAACCGGCGGGCGCAACGATTGCCACGACCGTCACGGAATGCGCGCCCGGACGCGAAAAGACGTCGAGCCCCGCGCATCGCGCGAACGCGTGGATCGCGTTGCGATACCGCTCGTGGCGCGAGAACGCAGCCTGCGATCCCGCCGCGTGATAACGCTCGAGCGCGACGTCGAGCGCGTATAGGATCGAGACGGGCGGCGTCCATGGCGTCTGTCCGGTGCGCGCGAACTCGCGCGCCTTGCGCAGATCGAAATAGAACGATCGCGCCGTCACGTGCTGCATGCGCGACCATGCGCGTTCGCTTACCGCCACCATCGCGGCGCCCGGTGGAACGCCGAGCGCCTTTTGCGAGGCAGTCACGACGATATCGAAGCGCCACGCGTCCATGGAGAACGCCGATGCTCCTAGACCGCTCACGGAGTCGACCACGACCGTAGCCGGATGCGTGCCGATCGCAGCCGACAGCGCGGCCATGTCGTTCTGAACGCCCGTCGACGTCTCGTTATGCGTCAGCAGAATGCCGGCGTACGGGCGCGCGCCCTCTTCCGCAAGGCGCCGGGCAAAGGTGGCCGGATCGACGGCGGCGCCGGCCGGCGTTTCGAGCACGTCGACCGCAAGGCCGGCATTTTCCGCAATCGCCGCCAGCCGGCGCCCGAAGACCCCGACCGGACAGACGAGTACGCGTTCCCCGGGGGAAAACGCGGACGCCACGGCCGCCTCTAGACCCCCCGTGCCCGATCCACCGATCACGACGATGTCGGCCGACGTGCCGAACAGCGGTTGCATCCCGGCTTCGATGCGCGCGAGCATGCTCGCGAACTCGGGGCCGCGATGGTCGATCATCGGACGGCTCATCGCTTCGAGCACCGGCCGGGCGCAGGTCACGGGACCCGGGATGAACAGTAATTGTCGCGACTCCCGCGTGCCCTCCGTCATCATCGCTCCTTCGCCTGCTGCTCTGCCGGCGCCGTGCCGCCCTCTTCGATTGCGGGTGGTAGCGATCGTACCGTGGCGAGCGACACGAAGCCGAACGGCACTTTCGCCGCTACGTCGAGCACCGAATACCACAGCGTTGCAGCGGCGTGGCCCAGCACGCGCGCGCCCTCTCGCCGAGTAGCCACACGAACGGGTATTGAATCCATAACGCGGTAAGAATTGCGATCAACGCCACGAACGGCTTCTCGCGCCCTTGCTCCGCGGCTCGCCGGCGTATCGGTCCCCACAACAGCACGAGCACGGCACAGAACGCGATGCAACTGTACGCAAACCAAATCCATCGCGAGCGGTCGCTCGACGCCGCGCCGGCGAAACCCGTCCCGATCATGAAGACGTCGGCCGCCATGGCGGCGTACGCGAGCGTCTTATCGACGGCCAACGCGCCCATGCCGATGGTCGCGGTGCCGAGCAATAGGAGCGGCGTCGTCAAGGCCCAATCGACGTAGCGCGCGACGAAGACCGCGTGACCGTCGGAGAGTTCGACCCGCGTCTGGCCGAGCGCCATCGCAAGATAACTCGCCGTCGCGACGAGACAGACGACGATGCTGATGAGATAGTGGTGACGGTCTTGCGAACGCGCGCGCAGACTCATCACCGTGCACGCGACGGCGCCGAAAGCCATGCAGACTTCGCTCGACCATAACGTCACGGGCTCCATGTGCTTCGCTCTACCCACATCGACGCGTAAGCCGGGCGCCCAGGAACGCCGCGGCTACGCGTGCGTAAAGGCCAGACATGCTCGATAAGATGGTGTTCGCAATGATCAAGGCGCGGTTAGGCGAGACCGTCCCGTTTGCGAAGCACCTCGGCCTCACGCTGAACGACGTCGACGCGGGCTACGCGGTGGCGGTGCTGCCCGATGCCGCGAGTAACGCCAATCACCTGGGCTCGCAACACGCGGGAGCGCTCTTCACGGTCGCCGACACGGCGTCGGGCGCCGCGGTCGCAGCGACGTTCGGTCAGAAGATTCTCGGATTGCGGCCGGTCGTCAAAGAAGCCAGCGTTCGCTTCGTGAAACTCGCGCGCGGCCCCATCACGGCAACTGCGAGAGTTGCGGGCGATCTTAAAGCGCTCGCGCGCGAGGTCGATGACCAGGGCCGGGTCGCCTTTCCGGTGGACGTGACGCTCGCAGACTCGGCGGGCGTCGAAGTCGCAGCGATGACGTTCTCGTGGCACGTCTCGAAGCCGAGGCCCGCGGCGTGACGCGGTATCGCGTGGCCCTCCGTCGTATGCGCGTCGCATGGATGTATCGAAACGCTTCCGTCTCACGTCGTTAACGTCGAGCGGCGGTTGAGCGAGTAAGGCCGGCTCCGCCGACCTCGCGCAGGTCCTGCGCGACCTTCCGCAACCCGTGAATTCGAACGTGCTCGTCGGCTACGCCACGGGCGACGATGCCGGCGTCGTTCGACTGCGGGCCGATCTCGCGCTCGTCCAGACCGTCGATTTCTTTTCACCGATCGTCGACGACCCATACGACTTCGGGCGCATCGCCGCGGCGAACGCGCTGTCGGATGTCTACGCGATGGGCGGCACGCCGGTATGCGCGCTCAACATCGTCGCGTTTCCGATCGCTTCGTGCGGGACGGCGTTACTCGGCCGCATCTTGGCGGGCGGTGCGGAGATCGCGCGCCTTGCAGGCATACCGGTCGTCGGCGGACATACGATCGAAGACGACGAGCCCAAATACGGCATGGCCGTTAGCGGGACGATCGATCCCGGCGCGATCGTCACGAACGCCGGCGCGCGGCCGGGCGACGTGCTCGTTCTCACCAAACCGCTCGGCACCGGCATTCTTGCAAGCGCACTCAAGCGCGATGCGATCGACGACGCGCAGATGGCAGAGGCCGTGCGTTGGATGACGACGCTCAACGCCGGTGCCGCGCGGGCGATGCTTAGCGCGGGCGCGCATGCCGCGACCGACATCACCGGATTTGGCCTGCTCGGTCATGCCGGCACAATGGCCCGCGCGAGCGGCGTGGCGCTACGCATCGGCGCGTCGCAGGTGCCGGTATATGCGCTCGCCCGGCAACTCGCCGCGCAGGACGTGCTTCCGGGCGGCACGCGACGCAACGCCTCGGAGCACGCGACGTTTACGACGTTCGCGGATTCCGTGCCGCCCGAGCTGCGCCTCATCTTCAGCGACGCTCAAACGTCGGGCGGCTTACTCGTCGCGTGTCCGCCCGACGGACTCGCGACGTTATTGGAGGGGTTACGCGAACCGGACGCGCTCGCCGCCGTGGTCGGCGGCGTCGAGCCCGGTCACGGCCTTACGATCGAGCCCTAGACGCGCGGTCGCGGCCGCGTACCGCTTTCCGTTCGGGCGCGACGACCGGCGATGGGCGCTTTACGGCGGTCCGCGAGCGCAACGGAACGACGACGCCGTTCTTCTTGACGACCTCGCCGAGCATCACGGGCGTGATGATGCGCTTACCGAACGCCTGCTCGAATACTTCCGAGATTTCCTCGACCGGCACGAAAGTCATCGTGTCGCGCACTTCCTTGGGCACGTCGTCGAGGTCGACTTCATTGCGCTTGGGCAATACGATCTTCGAGATGCCGGCGCGCTTCGCGCCGAGCACCTTCTCCTTGAGGCCTCCGATCGGTAACACCTGACCCGTCAACGTGATCTCGCCCGTCATGGCCAGATTCGAATCGACCTTGGTCCCGGTCAACAGCGATGCGATCGAGGTTGCGAGCGCGATCCCGGCCGATGGTCCGTCCTTAGGGACGGCGCCGGCCGGCACGTGCACGTGCACGTCGTGCTTGCCGAAGTAGTCGTCTTGCAAACCGAGTTCCCCCGAGCGCGAGCGTAAGAACGAGACGGCGGCAGTCGCGGATTCCTTCATAACGTCGCCGAGTTGCCCGGTCAGTACGAGCTTCCCCGTACCGGGCATCACGGTCGACTCGATGAACATAATGTCGCCGCCGACGGGCGTCCAGGCGAGCCCCGTCGTCACCCCGACCGACGCCGTGCGCTTCTTGACTTCGTTAAAGAACCGCGCGCGCGACAGGTAATCGACGATGTTCTCAGGCTTGACGCGCGCCTTGTAGCGCGAATCCTCGGCGATCTTGCGCGCGACCTTACGGAAAATCGTGCCGATCTCGCGATCCAAATTGCGCACGCCCGCCTCGCGGGTGTAATCGTTAATCACCGTACGAAGCGCGTTGTCGCCGATTTGCACTTGGGCATCGCGCAGACCGTTGGCTTCGCGTTGCTTCTTGAGCAAGTACCGCTTGGCTATCTGCAGCTTTTCGAATTCCGTGTAGCCCGAAAGCTGGATGATCTCCATCCGGTCCCGTAGCGGCCCGCTGATCGTCGAGAGGTCGTTCGCGGTGCAGACGAACAGCACTTGCGAAAGGTCGAACGGTAAGTCGAGGTAATGGTCGCGGAACGTATTGTTCTGCGAAGGATCCAATACTTCGAGCAGCGCCGACTGCGGGTCGCCGCGATAGTCCGAACCGACCTTATCGATCTCGTCGATCATCATGACCGGATTGCGCGTGCCGGCGTCGCGGAGCGCGCGAACGATCGTGCCCGGCATCGCGCCGATGTAGGTGCGCCGATGGCCGCGGATCTCGGCTTCGTCTCGAACGCCGCCGACCGACAGACGCACGAACTTGCGACCCATCGCGCGCGCGATCGATTGGCCGAGCGACGTCTTTCCGACGCCTGGGGGGCCGACGAAGCAGAGGATCGGTCCCGTCAAGCGATTCTTCAATTTCCCGACGGCGAGATACTCGATGATACGGTCCTTTACTTTTTCGAGACCGTAATGATCTTCGTCGAGGATCGCACGCGCTTTGCCGATGTCGATCGCGTCCGTCGTCTCCTTCGACCACGGCAGCTGGCCGATCCAGTCGAGGTACGTCCGAATAACCGAGTACTCGGGACTTGCCTGCGGCACTTTCGAGAGGCGGTCGAGCTCGCGGTCGGCGGCCTTGCGCACGTCTTCCGGAAGCCCGGCTTCGTCGAGCTTCTTGCGAACTTCGTTCGTTTCGGCTTGCTGCGGATCGGTTTCGCCGAGTTCTTCCTGAATCGCCCGCAATTGCTGGCGCAGGTAGAACTCGCGCTGATTCTTCTCCATCTCGCGCTGGATGTCGGACTGAATCTTATGCCCGAGTTCGACGACTTCGAGCTCCTTGGTCAAGAGCATCGTCAGTTTGCGCATCCGCTTTTCGGTGTCGCGCTCTTCGAGCAGCATCTGCCGGTCGGCCGTTTCCAGCCGCATCGAACTCGCGACGAAATACGTCAAGAGGTTCGAGTCGGTGATGTTATTGACTTCCATCTCCATCTCGCGCGGAGCTTGCGGTAAATAGCCGATCAGCTTCGAAAAGAGGCTCGCGAGATTGCGGTGCATGGCCGTCATCTGGCCCGAGTCGCGCGTCACGTCGGGAAGATCCGTATACGTGGCGGCGAGATACGGCGTCGACTGCGTGAACTCGTCCGCACGGAAAACGGAATTGCCGCCGACGATGCAGCGGATCGTGCCGTCGGGCACCTTGATCATACGCTGAATCATGCCGACCGTGCCGATGCGGCGAACGTCGTCCGGGCCCGGGTCTTCCGTATCTTTGTCTTTGAGCGAGACGAGACCGATCGGCCGGCCGTCGCGCAGTGCCTCTTCGACGAGGGCAATGCCGGGCTTCTTCACGACCGCAAGCGGAATGACGGTGTTTGGGAAGAGCACCGCATCTTGGAGCGGCAGAATGCCGAGAATGTCGGGTTGCGATTTCGTTGAGGCGGCCATCAGGCGGGCGTCCTTTTTACGGTCATGCGAATTTCGATGCGATGGTCGGGAGCGGGTTGACGTGCGCTCGTCGGCAACCGGATGGTGAGAAAGCCGTCCCGGTACGACGCCGTCGCCTCGTCGTCGACGACGGCGACCGGCAAGTGGATGCGTTTAGCAAAGGCGCCGTAGTCGATCTCTTTAAGAAGCATATCGCCACCATAGGCGCCGACGGTAGCGACGCGGCGGCCGGAGATGTGGAGACGTCGACGTTCGACCGCCACGCTGAGCTGCGAAGGGTCGGCACCGGCGACTTCCACCACCACGACGACCGCCTCACCGCCTTCGGCCAAATAGACGTCGGCGTTGGGCTCGAATGGCCCCGGGCGGGCGCGCCGCACGAAGTCGGCAAAGGCCGCGTCGAACTCCTGAGCGACCCGGTCGCTCCCCTTCATCGGCATGACCCCACTCCCGATAGATGCATTAGCACTCTCCTGAACCCACTGCCAGCATATGGAGTTGCTCACCTTAAGCCGATATGGCGATCGCACCGGGTTCGTGGTAGGCGCTCGAGGCTCGATTACACTCGAGAACGTCTTCTCGACGTGCTTACCCAAGGCTTCGTGCTCCAGAATGCGAGTGCCACAACGGTGCGCTTCAACGACGCCGCTCTCGCTATTCTCGCAAGCACCGCTGAAGCGTTCGAAAGCAACCGGCGCACGCACGAGCGGGCGTACCGAGCCGAGCAAACGATGCGTTGTCGCGTTGCGCGTATTGGGGCGACCCTGTCGTTCGGCTCGAGCGCGCGGTCCTTGGGTGCGTCATACGAACAACTCATCGGCAGCGCCGGCGTTGCGCTGTATCGAGCGAAGCGCAACGGTCGCGATCGGATCGAAAGTTGGGGTATGAGCGCGCTATGAGCGCGTCATCTTACCTTCGAGCGATCGGCATCGGCATCGCGTCCGGCTCGCGGACGTTCACGGGTCCGCTCTTCACGCTACGCCGCCTCAATTCACCGTGGGCCGGCCTCGTCGGCACGCTTTCCGCCGGCGAATACGTTGCCGACAAGCTGCCGATGACGCCTTCGCGCTTGAGCCCGCCGGCACTAATTGCCCGAGCCGCGGCCGGTGCGCTTTCGGGACGTATGCTGGTACGCCGAGCCGGTGGAAACGCTACCGTTGGTGCTGCGCTCGGCGCGGCCGCTTCTGTTGGCTCCGCTTTTGGGTTCCACGCGGCTCGTCAAAGACTCAGCGTGGCGCGCGGTTGGCCGGACTTTCCCTTTGCCCTGAGCGAGGACGCCATCGCCTTATGGCTCGCGAAACGCGCGACGCAGTAACGGAAATCGTTTTCATCAACGCACGGGCTAATCGATGCAGACCTGTGCACATCGTACACAGCGGCTTTGTGGATGACTGCGACGCATCACGTTTATCCTGGATTACTCAGGGAATGAACGACCTATGAAAAGCAAAGCTCGGTTCGTTTGGCCTATTCGAACCATGAGTTTGGCCGCAATCACATTATGGTGCGCGATGCCCGCCGCCGCGAAAAACTCGGCAATGGTGTTTAACGGCATCGTGCGCCACGTCTCCGCAACGAACATCAAAGTGTACGATCCGAAAACGCGTCAGACGGTCGGCTTCGGACTCGCTCCGAAGTTCAAGAACGTCTTCAGGGCCAACGACCAGACCACACAACTGGCTGCTATAAAGCCCGGCCAATACGTGAAGGTGTATTACGACCGGAAGCTGCTCGGCGTCGCGCACGCCGACCGCATCTACCTTCTCGGCCAGGATAACGAGCGGATTGGAAAACAGTAAGACTGTTCGTTACCGTACGAAACGTCGTCCTAGAATTCACTGCGCGGGAGATTCGAGCTAGCCCTCCTAACCTAGCGTCCCGCTGGAAATTCGTCCAACCGCCTAGGGAAGGCTCCGTCGCTGCTCGCTCGCTCGCACACGAAGCGCCGATTCCTTGGTTCGACCACCTTTTTTACGGTGATCGCTATCGTCGCGCTGTTCTGTCTGCTGGGCGGATCCGCTTGGTATGCGAATACGACGCTCGGCAAGCAGTTTCAAGCGCAAGCGCTCATTCGCGCGACGCAGTCGGCCCGTTCCGACGCGTTCTCCTACATTCTCGATGAAGAGACGGGCATGCGCGGTTATGCAGCAACGCGCGACCGGCTCTTTCTCGAGCCGTTCCTGCGCGCGCAGCCGCTCTACCCTCAGCGCTTCGAAGACCTCCGGCGCGGCCTCGCAGCGTTAGCAATTCCCGGATACGAGCGCACGCTCGCCGACATGCGAGGCACCTATTATGCATGGCTCAACGGCGCCGCCGACCCACTGATACACGGGGCGCCTGCGCCCGCGACCGCCGTTGCGATGCAGCGTCGCGGGAAAGTTTTGATCGACGCCTATCGCCACGACGATGCCGACATCCGCCGGCGACTCGACGTGCTAAGCACGCTGAACGATGCCACTGCCCTCAGGGGCATTCGCACCATCTTTTTGCTGAACATCCTCGCGCTGCCGATCGTCGGCGGCTGCCTCGTCTATGCGAATAATCGGCAGCGTCGAGTCGAGCGCGAGCTCTCGCAGCGCAAGCGAATGCTCGACATCGAGACGATCTCGGAAGTGATGCCACAAATCGTCTGGACCGCCAAGCCGAGCGGTGAGTTCGACTGGTACAATCGGGCGTTCTATGACTTTACCGATCGTACGTACGCGGAAACGTCCGGCGATCGTTGGCACAGCATCGTTCATCCCGACGACGTGGCGACCACGGTCGAACGTTGGGGCGCCTCGGTCGCTTCAGGCGAACCGTTCCAAATGCGCAACCGGCTCGTAGGCGCCGACGGGACGTATCGCTGGTACGATCATCACGCCCGGCCGATTCGCGACGACGGCGGCCGCATCGTCAAATGGTTCGGCACGGCGACGGATATTCACGACACGCTCGTCGCACTCGAGAACGAAAAGAACGTCGCCGACATGTTGCAGCTTGCATTCATTCAAAAGGAGCTGCCGGTATCGCCCAACCTCGGCGTGCGTGCGACCTACATTCCGGCACAGCGCGCGTCACAAGTGGGCGGCGATTGGTACGACGCCTTTCTGTTGCCCGACAAACGCGTCTTCTTTTCGATTGGCGACGTAACGGGACATGGGCTCGACGCTGCGGTGAGTATGAGCCGCGCGCGCCAATTCATTATCGCCGCATCGCTGCAAAACGACGATCCCGCCTCCGTGCTGGCGAACGCGAACCGCGCGGCGCTCATGCAACGCCTGCCGATCGTCACGGCCATCGTCGGTTTCATCGACCCCGAAACGCGCGAGATCCGGTACGCGACGGCGGGACACCCGCCGCCAGTGTTGGCGCCGGAGCGAGGTTCCGCGCGCTTCTTACCGTACGGCGGCATTCCGCTCGGCGTGCTCGATCGTGAGACGGGCGTCGTCTATACCAATCATACGGCCGTCGCCGACCCGGGTTCGATTCTGGTCCTGTACACCGATGGCGTGATCGAGCACGGACGCGATGTATTAGCCGGCGAAACGCGCCTGTTGGAAGCTGCGGCGAGCGTCGCCGCCGCCCACGCCGAGAACCCGGCGAGCGGCATCCACGATCTGATCTTCCGCGACGGCCTCGGCGAAGACGACGTAGCGATCCTTACGTTCCGCTTCGAACGCAGCGGCACCGACGGAACCGCAACGCTCGGTGGCCTCCAATCGACCGGCTTCGGCCCAACGCAGACTCGCTTCGACGTTCCGGCCAACACTGGAACGGCGGCCGCTACGGAGCCCATCGAATTAGCTAACGGCGCTCGGAGCTCGTAAGCCCAACGGGATCGGTACGCAAAAGAGCCCCGCGAATTTCGCGAGGCTCCTCGTTGCTCACCTACGGGTCGATGCAAGTTCCGCGGTTGGGCGGAATTACATCATGTCGTAGCCGCCGCCCATGCCGCCCATGCCACCGCCCGGAGCGCCACCGCCGCCGTTCTGGTTCTTGGGTTCCGGCTTATCCGCGATAAGCGTCTCGGTCGTCAGGATGAGCGAGCCGATCGACGCGGCGTTTTGCAGCGCCGAGCGCGTTACCTTGAACGGCTCGACGATGCCCGAACCAATCATGTCGACGAGGTCACCCGACATCGCGTCGAAGCCCTGGCCCGGCTGGGCAGACTTGACGCGCTGTACTTCGACCGAACCCTCGAAGCCGGCGTTCTCGGCGATCTGACGGAGCGGCTCTTCGAGCGCGCGCCGGACGATGTCGATGCCGACCTTCTCATCCACGGCCGTATGCGCGTTCCCATTGGTCGATGCCGGCTTGTAGGCATCGAGCGCTTTGAGCGCGTGGATCAGCGACGAGCCGCCGCCGGGGATCATGCCTTCCTGCACGGCCGCACGGGTCGCCGAGAGTGCATCTTCAATGCGATGCTTCTTCTCTTTGAGCTCCGTTTCGGTAGCCGCACCAACTTGAATGACTGCGACGCCTCCTGACAGCTTTGCCAGGCGCTCCTGGAGCTTCTCGCGATCGAAGTCGCTGTCGGTTTCCTCGACCTGGCGCTTGATCATCTCGATCCGGCCCTTGATCGCGTCTGCCTTGCCCTTGCCGTCGACGATCGTGGTCTCTTCCTTCGTGATCTTGACGGTCTTGGCTTGGCCGAGCAGGTCCGGAGTTACCTTATCCAGCTTGAGGCCGAGCTCTTCGGAGATGACCGTGGCGCCCGTGAGCGCGGCGATGTCCTTGAGCATTTCCTTGCGGCGATCGCCGAAGCCGGGCGCCTTGACCGCGACGGTCGTGAACGTCCCACGCAGCTTGTTGACCACGAGCGTCGCGAGCGCTTCACCTTCGACATCTTCGGCGATCAGCACGAGCGGCTTCTGGACCTGGACGATCTTCTCGAGCAGCGGCAAGATGTCGGCGATCGCGGAGATCTTACGCTCGGTTACGAGGATGAACGGATCGTTCAGCGTCGCTTCCATGCGCTCGGAGTCCGTGACCATATATGGCGAGATGTAGCCCTTGTCGAACTGCATGCCGTCTTTGGTCTCGACGTCGGTCTTGGTGGACTTCGACTCTTCGACCGTGATGACGCCGTCCTTACCGACGGCCTGCATTGCCTCCGAGATCAGCTTACCGATCTCGGGGTCGTTCGCGGAAATCGATGCGACCTGCGCGATCTTCTCCGGCGTGTCGACCTTCACGACCATCTTTTCCATCTCAGCAACGGCCATCTCGACGGCCTTGTCGATGCCGCGCTTGATGAGCAACGGATTCGAACCGGCGGTAACGTTGCGCAGGCCTTCGCGAATGATCGCTTGCGCTAGGACGGTCGCGGTCGTCGTGCCGTCGCCGGCGATGTCGTTCGTCTTGGAAGCGACTTCCTTGACGAGCTGGGCACCCATGTTCTCGAACGTATTGGGGAGTTCGATTTCCTTGGCAATCGTCACGCCGTCGTTCGTGATCGTCGGCGAGCCGAATTTCTTGTCGAGGACCACGTTACGGCCCTTAGGCCCGAGCGTCACCTTGACGGCGTCGGCTAGGATGTTGGCTCCGCGCTCCAGCGAGCGACGGGCCTGTTCGTCGAATACGAGTTCTTTAGCAGCCATGTGCGTCCTTACACTCCCGCCGGTACGTTAGCGTCGGTGAAGACGGCGAGGACGTCTTTTTCCGAAATGATGAGGATCTCTTTACCGTCGATCTTGACCTCGGAGCCGCTATACTTCGAGTAGATGACCTTGTCGCCGACCTTGACGTCCATCGGCAGCTTCGTGCCGCTGTCGAGCGTGCGGCCGGTTCCAACCGCGAGGACGTGACCCTCCTGGGGTTTCTCCTTGGCGGTGTCGGGCAGAAAAACGCCGCCGGCCGTCTTTTCAGACTGCTCGACATGCTCGACGACCAAACGATCGCCCAAGGGCCTGAGATTCACGCGAAATGCCTCCAACATGCTCAAAAGGTGATTAGCACTCGTGGCAGATTACTGCCAACATCGCAAATTTTAGCAGACGGCGCCGGTGAGTGCAAGGCCCGAGTCGCCCGAGCCGCACGAACCGGCGGCTGGGGCGCAGCTCGTTCAAGTCACAGCCGGAATTGAATCTCGAACGTGGCTTGGATCGGTAAGGTCAGACCGACGAACCCGGTATTGAGATTGTTGTTGAACACGCCGTAGGGATACTTGAATTGGACCGGCGTGTTGGCCACGGGGAGGAAGTTGCCGGACGGACCGAAGCCGTTGCCACCCGAGGGCAGCTGCGAATAGACGCAGATGTGCGAGTTGTCCCAGGCGTAGCCGCGTTGGAAGCACGTGTCGACGAGGCCCGTTACCGTCGCGTTGAGGCGCACGTTCTTCGAAGGGGCGTATGACGACGCCACGTTCAGCGTAAAGCGCGCCGGCTGCTGAAACGCACCGAGATTGTCGAAGCGCCCGGTGAAGGCGTCGGGTATCACGATGAAGCCGAGAGCCGTCGACCCGCTCGTCGCGGAGACGCCCATGCACGTCTTGGGATCGGCGGCAGCGACGCCGCCCGGTCCGGGAGCGCCGAGCGCGGCACAGCCGGTGGGTGCGTACCCCGGGTAGGCGAGCGGCGAACCGTACTTGGCGCCAGAGCTAAACGTGAAGCTCGGCGTGAAGCTGAATTTATCGTGCCGGTAATTGAGGATCATCGATAGCACGTCGGGCGTCTCGTAGCCGTTCTCGCCCGTGAAGACTTGCGGCACTTGGTCGTAGGTCGTATAGCTGCCGTTGCGATCGAAGAGCGGCTGCGCCGGCTGCGCGTAGTACGGATTGCGAACCCGTGGCCCGCCGTTCGCCGCGTTTGCGAACGTTGGCGAGGCGTTCGGATTCGCGATGCCGGGAGGCGAGCCGCAGGTCGCGGCGTTACCGGCGGATACCGTCGCGCACGCCGACGTGTACGAGTTGTATTCGGCGATGTATTGGTTGATGTTGTCGACGACGTTCGTTCCGGAGGGGAAATTCTTGTACTTGATTCGGCTGCGGGTGTACGTGTAGGCCAGCTGCGCGGCGAAGCCATTGCGCGCGAAGTCGCCCTTGCGCACGGCAAGCTCGATGCCTTGCGACGACTGTTGACCGACGTTGAACCCGCTCACAGTACCGCCGACCCCGATCGGCACGGGTTGTAATTGATTCTTGGTCGCGCGGTAGAACGGCGTGAGTTTGAACGAGAGGTCGGTCCCGTGCACCTGATGCTCGAGCGAGAAGTCGTAATTCGTCGACGTATCGGGACGCAGCTCGTGGATCGGCGTGTTGTAGCCGCTCGTCAGGAAGAAGCCGCCGATGAAGCTCGCTAAGTCTTGATTGTAGGCGTCGTATTGCAGCCACGACGTATTGACCGCACGCGCGTAGACGCCGTAGGAGGCACGTAAGACCGAATATGGGCTGACGGTGTAGGTCGCGCCGATGCGCGGCTCGACGAGGCTCGCCGTCACGTTCTTCGCTTGCCGGTTGACAAGGTCGGATGGCACATATCCCGGGCCGAACGCATTCGTGCAGACGGCTTGCGACGAGCCGGTAATCGGCAGCTTCGTCACGCGATCGGCCGACCCGATCGCGAGCGTCTGCGGAGTCGCGGCGCCGGGCTTGTAGCAATGCTCGTTATTGTATGCGTTGAACCAGAACGCACGCGCCGGCGTGCCGGTGGTATCGGCGAGCCGATCGTCGTAGTTTTCCAGCCGTGCACCGAGATTGACCGTCAGGCGTTGACTCGGGTGCCACTGATCGGTGAGCGATGCGGCGGTGAAGACGGGCGATACCTTGTTCAGCCGCGAGTTGACGAAACCGGTATCCGTGGTGAGCCAACGTGCGCCGGCGAGTGCGGCCGGCGTACCCGGCGGCGCGTTCGTCGCGAGCGTTGCGGCGATTCCGGCAAGGTCTCCCGTGTAGTTGGGTGAGTTCGGCAGGTCGTTCGGAAGCGCGACCGCAGACGCGCCGCCGAAACAACTGGCTTGCGCACCGAGCTTCGGGTCGTAACACAATCCGTTCGCGCCAGCGTAATTGCCGAACGAATGCCCGAGCGAGTAGCCGGGAAAGCCGAACGAGAAGCGGCGCTGTACCTGCGCGGCCGTCAGCGAACTCGTCAGCTGCAGTAAATGCTTATCGGAGAGCTGATTTGAGTAACTGGCGTTGAGGCCGAAGGTGTGGCTGGGCAGCTCGTAGTCGTTGAGTTCGCCGCCGTAGAAGTTTGCGAATTGCTGATTCGCGGGACCGCCGATGTTCCAGTTGGAGTACTCGGTGTAACCGAACAGCCGCAGGTACGAACGATCGTCGAAGGCGTGTTGGTATTGCAGCTTCGCGATCGCCACGCCGTTGTCGGAATAGTCGCGCGCCGAGTTTGAGATCACGGCGCCGAACGCGCGGTTCTGCGGGCTGTTGGGGAAGTAGTACGGCGTAATCCCGCCCAGTGCCGGCGTCGCGAACATCGGCCCGTTATAGGACGTAACCGTCGTGATAGTAGGCGGGCCCCGTCGTGCCGGTCGCCGCCGCGACGGCGGCCGGACCGCCCTGATCGTTGACGCTGCTGTAGTAATTTGCCAAGATCTCGCTCGTGAGGTACAGCAATTGCACGTCGTCTCGCAGACCGCTATGTTTGTGCGGGATGCCGAAGTGCAGGTTGACGACGTTCTCGCGATCGGCCGTATTGGAGATGGCGTAGGTCGCGCCGGGAGCGAAGACCGGCGGACCCTTCGTCGTCGTTCCGTCGTAGAGGTTGAAGCGTCCCGGTACGAATACCGGATAGTACAGCTGCGGATCGCTCACGCCGTTGAACTGATCGACGTACCGGTAGTCTTGGTTGACCCCCGAGAATCCGAAGTAATACGAGAACAGCCGGTCCTTCGTAGCGCCGCCCGCTTCGAATAGCGCCTTATGATAGAAAGCCGGGCTGCCGAGACCCAGGTCGAGCGTGGAAAAGCCGGGATTCGTTCCCGACTTGATGACTTGGTTGACGTAGCCCGCAATGCCCGAAGCGTCGGCCGATGCGGGCGTTCCGCCGGTATACACCTGTAGCTCTTGCTGTCCCAGACTCGAGAGAATCGTCTGCGGCGCGTTATCGTAGACGCGGTTCGCCGGGATGCCGTCGAGTTCGTAACCGACTTGGTCGATATCGCCGCCACGGATGCTGACGGTCTGATACCATCCCTGCTGTCCCTGTTGCACCACGGTGCCGGGCACGGACGCAATGGCCCCGTAGGCGCTGTTGAGTCCGCCGGGGCCGCCGAGCGACTGCGCGGCTTCGGCGCCGGCGGCGTTGACGGAATACACGTCGCTCGTCGCGCCGGGCTTCACTAGATCGGCGGAACTGCGCGCGGAGACTTTGCCGATCGTGCGAAGCGTCTTCGCCAGCGTTAGCGAGAGCGTCTGCGTCTGATCGGCGATGACCGTAACGCCCGAGAGCGACGACGGATCGTAGCCGCTATGCTCGGCCGAGAGCGTGTACGTGTCGGGCGCGAGCGAAAGGAAACGGAAGTTCCCCGACGAGTCCGTATCGCCGCTCGCCGCCTGCGACGGGGACGTCGCGGTAACGCGAACGCCGGCGATCGGCGCGCCCGAAGCGGCATCCGTCACTCGACCGGCGAGACCGCCCGTGGTACCCGCTATCCCGCGCAGTGGAACGCACGTCAGCACAACGCAAAGAAGGACATAGAGCCACACGCGTCTCGTCATAGCGGCTCGTTCGAGTCGTTCGCCGGCTTTACTTCCCGGCCGAACCCGAGATCGTGCGACTACTTGTTGGTCAAGGTGTGCAGCAACGGCAGCAACGTATTTTCGAACGCGGTGACCGGATAGTCGACGTTCGCGGCATACCCCGACGCATGCAGAGTCGCGTACGCGATGACCGCCGCGATGGAAAGCGCGCAGAAGCGGCGCTGCGACGCCGCCACTTCGGCTCCGAACATCGGCACGAGCAAGCCGATGATGCCGAACGCCGTAAAGATAAACGTCAAGGCCGGGCGCAGATCGGCGCTCGTCATTAGCGACGCGATGACGCCCGATATCGTCTGCGCGACGAACGCGACGCAGACTGCCGTGAGATAGGCGGCGCATACGAGCGCGAGCAGGTTGATCGCACCGGTCAGCGGATTGCCGGCCGGCGCGCGTCGCTCCGGAAGGGTCCCGGACCGTGATGTCATCGCCACGCTCTAGCGGTCGTCCCGCGCATCGCGAAGTTGAGCGCGGATGGAGCCGGAACGCATCACACTTTGCGTCGAACGGGCGGAGCATGCAACGCGCGATGCCGCTGGATCGCATTCTTCGTGGAGTCATCGCCGGGCTGGCCGGCGGCATCCTGATCGACCTCTTTCTCTTGATCGTGCTGGTCGGACTGCTGCATGCCACGAGCGTCTCCGGCTTCTATGCCTTCGTTGCGTCGGCGGCGCTCGGAAAGCAGGCATACCTCGTCCCCGCCGCCGTGCCGCTCGGCATCGCCTTGCACGTCGCCATCAGCGTGGGCTGGGGCATCGGCTACGCCTACCTCGCCGCAACCACGCCGCAAGTGCGTGCGCGACCGCTGCTGTCGGGCAGCGTCTTCGGAATCGTCGTGATGCTTGCCATGCAGCTGGTCGAAGTCGCGGCCAACGTCTATCGTCTGCCGACGTTCGCAAGCCAAGCGGTGTCGGCCGTCGCGCACGTTCTCTTCTTCGGCATCCCGGTAGCGTACGTGGTACGGCGTCTCGAGTGATCGCCGAGCTGACGATCGACCTGGACGCGCTGCGAAACAACGTCGCGGCGCTCGCAGCGCTGGCGTCGCCGGCGCGCTATTTTGCCGTCGTGAAAGCCGACGCGTATGGTCACGGACTGGTGCGCGTCGCGCTCGCACTCGCGCCGCACGTCGCCGGCTTTTGCGTCTACCGGACGGGCGAAGCGGTCCGCTTGCGCGATGCCGGCATCGATCGGCCGCTGCTCATCCTGGGGCCCGTCGAAACAAACGAGCTCGACGCCGCGGTCGGCGCGCACGCCGCCATTGCGCTTTGGGACGACGGCGCGTTCCGCCGCGATCTTGCCCGGATGGCGCGGCGCCACCGGACGCGCGGGATCGTACATGCCAAGATCGACACCGGCGTCACGCGGCTCGGTCTCGACGTTTCCGAGGCGGCGCGCATCATCGCCACGTATCTCGACGATCCGGCGCTCGATGTGCGGGGCGTGTTCACGCACCTCGCAGCCGCCGAAGAACTCGAATCCGGCTATACGCTCGAGCAGCTGGCGCGCTTCGAGCGGGCGCTGGCGCCGGTCGCGACGGCGCTCGCGGCGCGGCGAGTCGATCGCCATGCGGCCGCGAGCGCCGCAGCAATGCTGTATCCGCAACTGCGCCTCGATCTCGTGCGACCGGGCATCGCGACCTACGGCATCTGGCCCTCGCCGCAAACGCGCGCGGCGGCCTCCGAGCACCTGACGTTGCAGCCGGCGCTGCGCTGGACGACGCGGCTCGTCGTCGTGCGCGACGTGCCGGCCGGCCGATCGATCGGCTACGGTTGCACGTTCGTGACGCAGCGCCCGTCGCGCATCGGCGTGCTGCCGATCGGCTACGCCGAAGGCCTACCGCGCGCCGTCTCGAACCGAGGTGCCGCGATCGCCGGCGGCCGCATCGTACCGTTCGTCGGGCGCGTGTGCATGAACATGAGCTTCGTCGACGTCACCGACGCGCCGCTCGCCGTGCGCGGCACGACGGTTACGCTGGTCGGCCGCGACGGCGAGGTGGAGCAAGACGCGAACGCGCTGGCGGCGGCGGCCGGCTCTATCGGCTTCGAACTCGTAGCGCGCTTGCCAGCGACGATTCCACGCCGTTACGTCGAAGGTGCGCGGACGGCCGACGCTAAGGCTGCGAGCGCGGCGGCCAGCTCGAGCGTTCCTTCGTAGAGCGCACGCCCGACGATTGCGGCATCGACATTTTCCGGCGTGCCGGCTGCAAGCACCTGAAGGTCGGCAAGCGTTCTCGCTCCGCCGCTGGCCGTGATGCGCAGCGGAGCGAGACGGGCAACCTCGGCGAGCGCGCGCACGTCGAATCCCTCGCCCGTTCCGTCCCGGGCGATCTCCGTGAAGACGATGCGTTCGACGCCCCACTCGGCGACCTGCGCGATGAGCGCGTCGCGTCCGGCACCCTCCGAACGCAACCAGCCGCGCGTTGCGACGCCGGAACCGCGCGCGTCGATGCCGGCGATCGCCCGCGCGCCGTAGGCGTCGACGATCGCACGCGCCGTGGCGGGTTCTTCGACCAGCACGGTTCCGATGACGACCTCCGAAGCGCCGGCCGAGAATCGCAGGCGTGCGTCCGCGAGGCTTCGCACCCCGCCGCCGGTCTGCACCGGAACGTCGACTACCGCAGCGATCGCACGCATGGCCGAGAGGTTATCGCCCGTGCCGAATGCGCCGTCGAGATCGACGACGTGCAGCCGCCGCGCTCCGGCACGCACGAAGTCGCGTGCGCGCTCGACCGGGTCGCCGTCGTACCGCGTCTCGCGCTGCGGATCTCCGCGCAGGAGCCGCACGCAGCGTCCGCCCCGCAGGTCGATGGCCGGCACGATCGTCATCGAGTAACTCCGTCGCGGACGATCGCAACGAAGTTCGAGAGCAGCCGCGCGCCCGTCGCCTGACTTTTCTCCGGGTGGAACTGCGTCGCCATGACGTTGTCGCGCGCCACGATCGAGGCGAAATGTTCGCCGTGTTCGGTCTGGGCGAGCGTGCGCGCATCGATGCCGGCACGATAGCCGTGCAAGAAGTAGGCGTACGAACCATCGGCAACGCCGCGAACGAACGGATGCTCGGCCAGAAGCTCCAAGCGGTTCCAGCCGATGTGCGGGACCCGCGGCGCTCGCGCGAACGGCGCGACGGTTCCCGCGAAGACGCCGAAACCCACGTGTTCGCCACCTTCCAGCGCGCGCTCATACAGTAATTGCATGCCGACGCAAATGCCGAGGAGCGGCGCGCCGCGCTCGATCGTCGCGCGCACGGCTAGATCGAGCCCGCGTGCGGCGAGCGCATCGAGCGTCGCGCCGAACGCCCCGTCGCCGGGTAAGATCGCCGCGCTCGCGCGCGCAACGACGTCCGGCCGGTCGGTGACGACGAACGTCGCTTCGCATCTTTCTAGCGCCGCGACGAGCGAACCGAGATTGCCGCCGCCGTAATCGACGACGGCGATCGTCCTATCCGCCGACGATGTGTCGCTCGTTCGGCATCGCGGGTCCGGTCGGAAAGCGCGAATGCGATGCGCCGCGGTCAGCGACGGACGCGTACGGCCGTCGCGCCGGTCCCACATAGAGCTGCCGGGGACGCGTAATGCGCTGATCGGAGTCTTCGCTCATCTCTTTCCAGTGCGAGAGCCATCCGGCCGTGCGCGCGAGCGCGAACACCGCGGTGAACATGTTGATCGGGATGCCCAGCGCCTTCATGATGAGGCCCGAATAAAAGTCGACGTTGGGATACAGTTTGCGCGAAACGAAGTAATCGTCTTCGAGGGCGAGGCGCTCGAGTTCGATCGCGAGCGCGAAGAGCGGATCGTCGGTCGCGCTCGTTTCGCGCAATAACTCTTCGTAGATGCGCTTCATCACCTTGGCGCGCGGATCGTAGCTCTTGTAGACGCGGTGGCCGAAGCCCATCAAGCGGAACGGATCGTCCTTATCCTTCGCGCGCCGGATGATTTCGGGTAAGCGCTCCTTCGAACCGATGTCGACGAGCATGTTGAGAACCGCTTCGTTGGCTCCGCCGTGGATCGGACCCCAGAGCGATGAGATACCGGCCGCGACGCAGGCGAATGGATTCGCGCGGCTCGAGCCGACCGTACGGACCGTCGACGTGGAGGCGTTCTGTTCGTGATCGGCCTGGACGATCAAGAGCGCGTTCATCGCGCGGGCGAACGTCGGCGTCGGCGTATAGTCCTCGGCCGGCACCGAGAACATCATGCGCAGAAAGTTCGAGCAATATTCGAGATCGTTATGCGGAAAGACGAAGGGTTGGCCGACGGAATATTTGTACGCCATCGCGACGATCGTCGGCATTTTTGCGATCAGCCGCTGAATCGAGATCATGCGCTGATGGGGATCGAAGACGTCGATCGAGTCGGGATAGAAGGCCGAAAGCGCTCCCACGACGCCGAGCAAGATCGCCATCGGGTGCGCGTCGCGGCGGAAGCCGCTATAAAACTTCGTCAGCTGCTCGTGCACCATCGTGTGGTAGGTGATGTCGTGCGCGAATTTCGTGAGTTCCGGCTGGGTCGGCAACTCGCCGAACAGTAACAGGTAAGCGACTTCGATGAACGAGCTGTGCTCTACGAGCTCGTCGATCGAATAGCCGCGATACAGTAACACCCCCTCGTCACCGTCGACGAAGGTGATCGCCGAGCGGCAACTCGCCGTACTCGAGAAGCCGGGATCGAACGTCGTAATCTTCGCGCTGTCGAAGAGGTGACGCACGTCCACGGCATCCGCGCCGACGGTCGCTTGCAAGAGCGGCAGCTCCGCAACGGCGTCGCCCGCGCCGTCGACCATCGCGTAGGTACGCTGCCCGTTGTGTTGCTTGAGGATCGTGTGTTGCTCGGACATGGCAGCTACGCTAAGACACCTTTCGTCGAAGGAACGGACGACGCGTCGCCCATTCTGGTTTTAGCTTGCGCGAACGAGCGCGCGAAGGCTTTGAATGCGGCCTCGCAGAGGTGATGCGAATTATCGCCCGCGAGCCGTACGAGATGCACGTTGAAGCGACCGTTTTCAGCCACGCTGCGGAAAAAATGCGGCACGAGCTCCGTCTTGAGGTCGCCGAGGTTTTCCACTCGAAAGGAAACGTCGACGTTCGACCAAGCGCGACCCGACAGATCGACGCTACCGAGCACGAGCGCGTCGTCGAGCGGAACGGCGAGCGACCCGAAGCGCGCGATCCCACGTTTGTCGCCGAGCGCCTGCGCGATTGCGGTCCCGAGCGAAATCCCAACGTCCTCCACCAAATGATGGTGGTCCATGCCGTCGCCCCTACCCCGCAGCGTCAGCCCACAGCCCGAATGCTTGGCGAACGCGTCGAGCATGTGATCGAGGAACCGGACGTCGGTCGCAATAGCGATCGGTCCACCGTCGAGGTCGAGGTCGAGCGAGATCGCCGTTTCCTTCGTCTCGCGTACGACCGAGGCGACCCGCTGTTCGGCGGCCATCACCGAGATGGGACATCGCCGGACGAGAGCATCTTTCGCAGTTTCGAAGGGCGGATGCAAACTCATGCCCGGCCGCCGAGAGAGAACCCGACATGGTTTGAGCTCGTGCGATCGTCGGCGGCCGTCGCAGCTTTGAACGACCTCGTTGACGCAACCCGGGCCGGTCGATCGCCTCCGGTCCTTATCAACGCGCGGCCGCGGCACGGCCTAAATTCAAGGAACGGCGGCCGACTGGTTGGCCAATAGCAGAGATGTTGACAGATTTTCGTAACAATGTTACGTTAATATCATAACGACGTTACGAGGTATGTTCTGAATGGTCTTGAGCAGAGTGTTGACGGCGACCGGTGCGACCGGATTGTTATTCCTGTCGTTGCGCGGGTTTTGCCAGCCCTGGGAAGCGGCACGCGCGTTCGGCGTGGCACTACCTGAGAACGGCACCCCGACGCCTTATATGCACGTGAAAGCGGATCGCGATGCGACGTTCGGTGCGATGCTGCTCGTCATCGCAAAGTATGCCGACGCGAGGACGCTTCGGGCAGTGATGCTGTGCAGCTCGATAAGCCCACTCGTCGACGCGGCCATCGTCGCTCGGCACGGCAAGAGCAGGGATACGATCGTACATCTCGTCACGGCGGCCTATATCTTCGGGACGGCGTGGCTCGCGAGCAGCGGGCGGTGACTTCGTCGCGTCCCAAAAGACGAGACGATCAGCGGGATCGCATTCTCCGTGTGGGTCGCTCGATTCTCGAAACGGAGGGTGCGAGAGCACTCACCATACGGCGCCTCGCCGAGGCGATCGATCGGACGCAGCCCGCAATCTATTCGCATTTCTCGAATAAGGAAGCGCTGCTCGCCCAACTCGTGACCGAAGGCTTCGTAGCGCTGTCCGAAGCGCTCGCGGCCGCTTCGCGATCGAAGCGCGGATCGCCACTGCTCGGCGTCTCGAAGGCATATATCGCATTCGGCACGAGCAAGCCGCATCTCTATGACGCAATGTTCGTTGGAGAAACGACGATATCGTTCGCAGCTGGAGCGCAGACACCGGCGGCGGCGCGCGGTGCCTTCGATTTACTGCGAAACGTTTGCCGCGCAGCTGCGCCGAAATCGACTCAGGGGGCCGACGATGAAACGCGGACGGAAGTCTATTGGGCGGCCCTTCACGGGCTCGTCATGCTTGCGAACAATCATCGCTTGCGCGTTGGTGTAGGTTTCGACACCGCCCGGTTACGCGCGCTCGTGGCGTCGATCGAATGCAGCACGGTCAACGAAGGCGCCACCTAGCAATGCGCGCGCACAGTCGCTCGGCGCTTTTTCGTCTCCGCATCGTCGCTCGTCGCTTAAACTGCTCTGCAATTCTGCGCTCCTTGCTCCTCGCGGAGCCAAAAACCCGCCGTCGCTTCGTGTAACGCTATTGCGGGTCCGCACACTAGGAGCTCCGGCTTGGACTGCAGGAGATGCTTTGCACGGAGCTCTTCGCGGTGTCGCCCACCAAAGCGACGCGCGTCTTGTTTATCTTCGGAGGCGCGAAAAGGATGATTGGCGTTGCATTTGGCCTGCGGGGGACGCTCGTTAGCGATGGCGACGTCGAGCAGCTCGCGTTTCGCCGCGTTGCGACGAAGCATGCGAATCGGCTCCACCTCATCTTGGATGAGGAACGGTTGGATTTGGCAATCGACCGTCTGACCCGTACGGACGGTATCCGTCGATCGGAATTTCCCGGAGCCGTTTCGCGAGCGCTACATGTGCTGCTCGGCGGCAACGGCCAAATCGGCGATCTCGAAGCGGACTTCCGAAGGTCCGCGGCGGCCTTGGTTGCCGACGTCGTTCAGCCGCTCCCCGACACCCGCGAGACACTTGCGCAGCTTGCCTCCCTCGGAATTCCGCGGGCGATACTGACGAACGATATGAGTTCGGTTGCGAAGCGAGAAGCGGAGTTGATTGGCTTCGATGGACCGTTGCTGATCGCCGAAGACATCGATGCGTGGAAGCCGGACCGAGCAGCGTTCGATCTGCTTGCGGCGACGCTTGGCTTACAGCCGGCGAGGATATGGTTTGTGGGGGTGAATCTCGAGCGCGACGTTGACGCGGCGCGTGAAGCCGGGTTCCAAACGATCTGGCTCGACCGTGATGGCGCGGGAAATCGTGCTCATCTTACCGAGCCTGGTACCACGGTCTCAGCACTAACGGACATTCCCGCGATTTTCGCCGAACACTATACGCGTTCGCTCTTGGGGCTGCGATACGTTTACCACAATGCGCTGGAATGGCGCCCCGGCCACTTCGTTCCCGGGGTCGAGTACGGGCTCGACGTCGAGCAGTGAAAACATGACGACCGAGTCGAGCGGATGGCGCAGTCAGGCGTCGGCGCTGCTCGTCTGCCACACGCGTTCGAACGCTCGCATGTTTTGAGTTACGGTGCTCCGGAGATCCGAGGACCAAATCGAATCCGGTAGCGACTGGCTTGAAAAGATCTCCAGGACGTACGGTCCTTCAAACCGCGCGCGGCGTAGGGCGGATACGAGAGCGCTCATCGGAATCTCTCCCTCACCGATATTGCGTCGATCGGCACTCGCCCGCGGAGGCGCGTAGTCGCTTGTTTGAACGACGAAGATACGCTCACCCGCGCTTTCGATTACACGTCCAACGTCCGGCGTCTGCCAGATGTTCCAGAAGTCGACGCACAGACCGAGATTGTCGTGTCCGACGTCTTCGACGAGGCGTTGCGCGTCTTCGAGCGACCAGATCGCCGTGTCCGTATTCATCAACACTGGATTGAGCGCTTCCAAGGCGAGTCGCATTCCGAAACTTCGAGCGAACTCGGCGAGATCCGCGAAAGCTCGTTTACAGCTTTCACGCGCGCGTTCGACGTTACCGTCCGGGGCAGCGCCCGTGATGACGACGAACGGCGTTCCCTCTGGAACGTGCGGCGAGATCCGTTCGATTGATGCACGCATATGCTCGAGGCGATGAATCTCGTCGGACGGTTCGCCGACGAGGCTGTCCTTGAATAACGAATGAATAGTCATCTGCACGGAACTGACGCGTAAAGCGTTCTCCGAAATCGACCGCAGCTGCTTCGCGAAGCCGGCGCGATCGAGCTTGAATTCGGTCACTTCGATGCTAGGTATTCCTAGCTCCACACAAAGCCGTATATCTTCCTCGAACGACCAAGGCCACGTCGTAAATTCACTAAGCCCAAAGGTGTAGTCAGACATCGCGTTACAAGCTGCCGGCTTGGAGGCTCATCGCGCCGTCCACGTAATACGTTGCGCCGCTGACGTACGAAGCTGCGTCGCTTGCGAGAAAAACGCAGACCGCCGCGACCTCTTCGGGCTTTCCCATCCGGCGCATTGGAATCTGCGAAAGCAGCGACTCATACTGTTCTGGATCCGCCCTCACTTCGGCGTCCATCGGCGTATCGATCGCGCCCGGCGCGACGTTATTGACCGTGATGTCATACGCGGCGAGTTCGACGGCGACCGTTCGCATCAGCATGCGCACGCCGCCTTTCGTCGCGCAGTATGCCGCATTCGTGGGCATCGTAACGTCCTCGTGAATCGACGAAATGTTGATTATCCGGCCGCCGCTCTTTTGTTCGGCCATTTTCCGGCCCGCGAACTGACTGCAGAGCCACACACCTTTAAGGTTGACGTCTACAATTTTCTCGAAAACCCCGAGCGGCGTTTCCAGAAACGGCATCTTGTGTTCGATACCCGCGTTATTGACGAGTATATCGAGCTTTCCATACGCTTCGCATGCCGCCGCGACTAGCTTTTGCACTTCGGTCGGATCGCTGACGTCCGCCGGCACGGACATCGCTTTTCCACCAAACGACCGGATCTCTTGGCACACGCTGTCGACGATGTCGGCACTTCCGACATAGTCCGCTACGATCGCCGCGCCTTCGCGCGCAAGCGCGTGAGCGATCGCGCGGCCGATGCCGGTGGCCGCTCCGGTAACGATAGCTACCTTTTCGCGTAGTAATTCTTGACGTCTCGAAGACGTCGGCGCTACGCGTCTCGCTCGGCTGCTTTTCGTGCCCACGCGTTAGCTCACGGCTTGAATAGTGGCGCCATGAACGTTCTCTCCCACGGCGGACACCACAAGGCTAATATAGGTGCCCCTCGACGGCCTTCGTTGCACCGTCGTAACGTATGTCGGCTCTCCGTAGCCGCCGCGGTTCCTTAGCGGAAGATTCATACGCTCCCCTATCTGGTGTCGCTTACACGAACAGTATCATGCGTGTCTTCAACGACGCGTGGGCTCGCTTACATAAGATATGCTGTCGCAAGTGTACCGCTTCTAGCTTGCGAGTCGACGTAACGAAGATTACATCCGCGAGCTGCGCGCGCTGTTACAGTCGTTTACGATGAACTGCGATGTTGTAATCATCGGAAGCGGTGCGGGCGGCGCTACCCTCGCGCGCGCGCTGGCTGCGACCGGGTTGAAAATCGTCGTCCTGGAGCGTGGCGACTACTTGCGGCGCGAGAAGAAAAATTGGGACGTGAAGGCGGTCTTCACCGACGCCGACTATACGGCAGACGAGCGCTGGCTCGACAAAGACGGAACGGAGTTTCAGCCCGGCACCCACTACTTCGTTGGCGGGAATACAAAGTTTTACGGCGCCGCTCTTCTGCGATTTCGCGAGTCCGACTTCCGTGAAGTGGTCCATCACGGCGGACTTTCCCCCGCATGGCCGATCCGTTACGAGGATCTCGAGCCATACTATACACGCGCGGAGCATTTGTACGAGGTGCGCGGAGTGCATGGCTTCGACCCGACGGAGCCTCCCGCAAGTGCGCCGTATGCGTTTCCGCCGGTGCCACACGAACCGCGAATCGCCGAACTAGCGGCCGATATGGAACGCGCCGGCCTGCATCCGTTTCCGCTGCCGCTCGGCGTGCATCGCGACGAGACGCACTGGGAAACCAGTCAGTGCATCCGCTGCAGTACGTGCGACGGATTCCCATGCTTGGTCGATGCAAAAAGTGACGCGCACCTAACGTGCATGCGCCCTGCACTCGAGCACGCGAACGTTACGCTCGTGACCGGCGCCTATGTGAAGCGGCTGGAGACGAGCGCCACCGGCCGCGAGGTCACGAGTGTCGTCGTAGAGCGCGCGGGAGTCGAGGAACGCTATACAGGCAGCGTCGTGGTTCTTTCGGCCGGCGCGGTAAACTCCGCGGCGGTGCTCTTGCGCTCCGCAAATGACCGTCATCCGAGTGGCCTTGCAAATTCCTCCGACGTCGTAGGTCGGCATTACATGGCGCACAACAATTCCGCGATGGTTGCGTGGTCGAAGCGCAAGAACGACACCGTCTTTCAGAAGACGCTCGGGTGCAACGATTTCTATTATCGTTCCGATGACTTCGACTATCCGCTCGGGCATATACAAATGTTGGGCAAATCCGATGCGGAGATGTTCCGCAGCGACGCAAAACTCGCGCCGCGCTTCGCGCTCGACTACCTGGCGCACCACGCGCTCGATTTCTGGTTTACGTCGGAAGATCTGCCGCTACCCGAGAATCGAGTGACGCTGGAACGCGATGGCAGAATTCGGCTCAGCTACACCGAGAACAACGTCGAGGGCCACCACCGGTTGCTCGCCAAGGTCAAGGATTTGCTCGAGCATCTCGGCTGTGAACCGCACTTCCTTCCCAACTCGGCCTACCTCGGCAAGAAGATACCGCTGGCCGGCGTCGCGCACCAGAACGGTACGATCCGCTTCGGTCTGGACCCCGCGACGTCGGCGCTGGACGTTGACTGCAAGGCGCACGAACTGGACAACTTGTACGTCGTCGACGGCAGTTTTTTCGTTTCGAGCACTGCCGTGAACCCAGCGCTGACGATCATCGCCAACGCGCTGCGCGTGGCCGACCGCCTGACCGAACGGTTCATTGTGACGGCGGCATCGGCACCGTAGGGAAGGCGTATCCGCAGCGAAAGATGCAGCGCACCGGACCTGTGTGGTTCAGTCGCCCACACCTCACCGCGCCACGTCCGCGGAGGCTTACGTAAAGCGCCGCAGCGACGAGCATTCCGAAAATCGGGGCGGTAAAATAAATCCAGACCGACGTCCAGTCGTGCACGACGAACGCCGACGCTGTCGTTCTTGCGGGATTGAGGCTCATTCCCGAGAGCGGAGTTTCGAAGGCGATGAACGTTGCTACGCAAATGCCCGCGGCGACACCGGTAAAGCGCGGGATCGGCGGCGGCCCATTCGAGAACGTTAACACGACGATCATGAGAATGAACGCGATCGCGATTTCGCCGGCGAAGGCTGCAAACGAACCTTGCGCACCCGGACGGGTGACGATACCATGAACGGGCTGCGCGACGAGCGCTCGTCCGAGAAGCGCGGCGATTGCGGCAAACCCGAGCGCGCCGCCGACGAACTGCGCGAGTGCGTAAAAGAAAGCGTCGCGCGGCGCGATTTTTCCAAGCGCGGCGAACGCAAGCGTCAGTGCGGGATTCAGATGCGCGCCCGAGCGTGCGCCCCAGCGAGAGTACGTGATCGCTATTACCGTTACGCCCATCGCGCACCCGAAGGCCAAGCGGTCGAGAATCGGATGCACCGAGAATGCGCTGCGGAGCGGTTCTGGCGCGTGCACGAGCAGCACGGCGACCGTTCCCGCAACGATCATGAACGTGGCGAGGCCCCACGCTTCGATGAGATAGTGCCGCCAGTGAAGCGATTGCGAATCCATCACACGTCATTATTATAGCGAGGCTTCGAGTCGACTGCCGTAATGGTGCTTACCCAGCAGGCTGCGTGCCGCGTCTGGTACGCTTGAACGACGATGTCTTCACAAGCGTCTACCTCTGTCTTACTTCTCTCGAGCAGTTGAGGTCACGCGTCAATTTAGGCCGATACGCTAGTGTCGTGAGTCAGGAGTCCGTTGATTAACTGACTGCGACATGCTATCGTGACTCATGGCTGGCCGTCCTCTGCATGAACTAAAGGCAACCGAAGCGGAGGCCGTCGAGCTTAAACGCTTGG